>SXGS01778768.1_pt1 | contig 13708 bp, 10 predicted proteins | sample 3174681 | NCBI WGS metagenome assembly SXGS01 (sample SAMN11356861, study PRJNA531348) | freshwater metagenome | isolation source: freshwater sample F1-80 | place: China: Fuxian Lake, Yuxi | collected 2017-12-25
AGCGATAACCTGCGAAGGTGATCGAGCTGTTGTATTCATCAAACTGCTTGGCGTAGTTCACCCGTACCGACTGGCCAATCTTGGTCGACAGGCCCGGCAACTTGGCGATGGACTGGGTCAGGTCGGCGGAAATAGCGCCGAAGGCATAGAGATCACGACCGATACCCAATCCCATGGAGTTGTATTCACCCGCAATCAGGCCGCCGCCGTACAGCGACCAGGAGTTCGCCACCCCCCAGGAGAAATCACCGGTCACAAAGGCAGGGCCGTGCACATCGTGCACCGAATCCGTCTGTTCGGAAGGTGCACCAACCGCCAGGTTGTATCGGACATAGCCAGGGCGAGTCAGGTAGGGAACGGTTGCCGTGTCTACCTGGAACGAATTGACACTGCCATCTTGCTCCTCTACCCGCACATCAAGGCGGCCGCGCACCGAGCTGTCCAGCCCCTGGATGCGAAACGGGCCCGCCGGCACGTTGGTTTCATAGATGATCCGGCCGGACTGGGAGATGGTGACCTTGGCGTTGGTCTTGGCAATACCGCTCACTTCCGGCGCATAACCCTGCAGACTAGGCGGCAGCATGCGCTCGTCATTGGCCAGGTTGACGCCGGTATAGCGGAAACCATCGATTAACTGGGAGTTGAGCTGCTGCTCACCCACTGTCAGCTTGGCGGCCATGTTCGGCAGCGGACGATAGGCATAGATACGGTTCAGCTCGGTCGACGTCCGCTCATTATCACCCCAGTAAGAGCTGGCCTGATAGTCACCCCGCAAACGCCAGGCGCCGTAGTTGAACCCCAGCGTACCATAGCTGCTGATGTTGTGATTGGAGTAACCATCGCCTTCGTTGACCTGGGCATTGATGTTGTAATCCAGCATCATCCCCGGGATCCCTTCATCCCATTGCTCGGGCGGAATCCAGTTGGGATCGCTGTACTTCATCCACGCCTGAGGGATGGCAATGCGCAGCAAGCCGTTACCGATATCGTTCGAGATCACTACGCCGTCCAGCGCCAACAGGTTGGCACACTGGCCATCGTGCCAGGTATCGATCTTGGCGATGGCCTCGTCGGTCAGCGCCAGCTTGGGGATCACGTCTTGCGGCAGGCAGGCCACCCCACCCTTTCCCTTGCCAGTATCGTTCTCGTAGAAAGGGATTTTCTGCAGGGGTAGCTTGTTCTTGTTGACCTCAATCTCGAGGTAGTAGTCGCCGGGCAGGATGTAGCCTTCGTCGGCAAACTGGGAGAGGTCGATCTTGGTCCGCTCATCCAGATCGAGCGCATCAATATTAAACTCCGTTTCTGCCCATGCGTGATTTGCCACCGCCATCAGGCCGGGCACGCATAGCATAAAAGCCATTTTTGAATAATGTTTTTTTCTCACAGAGTCTGATGTTGAAACGCTCATATTTTCACTCTAGGAATTGCATAAAGGTCTCACGTAATGAGGTATCTACACTAAGCAATTGGTTTGCTTACATATAATTGAGTTCTAACAGCGTCGTACTGTCCGGAAGAAACAGCTGACTGCTGATGAGCCCCAAATTGAATTCCAGATCACTGTTGACGATATCCGAGACAATAAAGCGCTCACCGGATACCTTGTGATATTGGCCGTTATTGAGAATGCCCAGCTTATCGCTCATGGCACCACGCACGGACATGGAAATAAAAGGCAGTGATGCCACCGTCGCCCCGTCAACCTGACAACCGCTGATTTTCAACGTACCCGGTTGCTGAGCCTGCAGCGGAATGCTGCGCAGCACCTTCAGCGTACAGCCCGATTCGGCTAGTCCATCCGTGAGTTCGTTGGCGTGGACTGATCCCGCCATCATCACCAGCTGCAGCGCCATGGCCGCCATCATTGAAGTTTTCATGATTAGGGTTCGATGTGAGGAAACAGAATGTGTGAAGTTGTGGTGGCTCGCACCACCACAACCCTTGTCACACGTTAAGGCACTCTATTACTCGTAGGAGAGAGTAAAGTTGGTCACTGCAGTGAAAGCACCGGCTTTCAGCGGGTTGGTGTCTTGTTTTGCATAGCCTTTCAGCACGGCGCTGAACGGCAGTTCGTTATCACCATTAACCAGGGTAAAGGCTGAAGTCGGAGTACCCAGCACGATCGGAGCACCACCCGGAGCGGTCATCTTGATACCGGCACCCGCGGCGTCACCACCACCGATCACCAGCAGGCTGGAATCTACCGGGTCTTTGGCACCGCTGAAAGTCACCTTGACAGCATCTTCGGCGTCGGAGATTTCACAGTTCAGCAGCTTGATGCTGAACGGCTTGGAGTTGGACTCACCACCGTTGGCCAGCTCTTTGGTGCTGATCTGGCCCATTTCAACTACCTGGTCAACAGACTCAGGGGCTACAGAGCAAGGGGCGTTGATGATTTCACCGTTAAAAGTGACTTTACCGGAACCAGCACCACCAGCAGCAAAAGCGGAGCCGCACAGCAGCATGGAACCAACACCCATAGCAACCAGAATTTTATTAGCTTTCATTCGTTTATACCTACATTAACGTGTGTTGTACTGCATCACTCCAATCATGCTGGAGTCACGATATTAAGTGATGCCGCGATATACTGCACAGCAACTGTTGGCGCTCGCCTCTCATTAAGCCGATGAGAGGTCATGCCAATAATAAACTGTGCCTCTTCAGGTTTATTTAAATAAGCAAAAGCAGCACACCGCATCAGGGGTAGTTCCCGCTACACCTCAACTGAACAACTACATACGTCCTTGATACGTCCTTGTCGTCTGTGCAGAAAGCCGCATTCCGCTTTTGCTTGACGAACAAATTAACGACTCGTTTGATGCACATCAAATACATTTTGATTTGTATAAATTTTTTTATAAACACTTCAAAAACAACAACTTAAACCAGCAATTAAACATAAGGAGATATCATGAAATAAATAAAGTTCATATAAAGGACATCTATTGCAATATTGTCAGACTATGAATTTAAAGTCGCACACAAAACTCCAACAAAAACACAACAAAGATAACCTATCTATTTTTTACAATAGTTATCAACAACCTCATGAATCGCCCCCTAAAGAGGTAATCAGGTAATCAGGTAATCAGGTAATCAGGTAATCAGGTAATCAAATCATTGGCAGCCCACATATAAATATACATCTACTACATTACATATTAATCATAGATATGACGCGCTAATATAGAGGCTTATCCGCAATATTCACAGGCAAGATTTGAGATAAAAAATAAATATACGTTATTAATTATGCAGACTAACTGTGATCCATCTCTCATGATTTTTAAGCCGATTGATTTCTCAAAGTGGAGTGTTATCATCTAGACATAGAGTAAAGGGCAAACCGATCGAAAGGTCGGGACGCAAAGCCACCGGTCTAAGGGTTTTGATACCTAAGACAGCGGAGCTGCCATCTGAGAAGAGTGATGTTATTGCCGATTTATGGCATTACTCTTTGATTGCGTTGCCCTTTTCGTACAACACCTGTGACGAAAAGGACATAGATATGAAAGCTCAACACACCGCCCCCCGTTTAGTTCGCAAGACAGTTTTCTCTGTATGCACCTCCTTGCTGCTTGGTACCACCTTGTTGCCATCCACTGCTTCTGCTGCTGATGGTTCAGTGACGTTTACTGGCACTATCTACGAATCTCCATGTGATTTTTCTGACAGCAGCGTGACCTGCTATTCAGGCATCAACAAGCAAACCATGCCTTTGGCTCACTTGCAGCAAGCTGGTCAAATCAGCTCAATTAGCAGCACTATCAGCTACAAAGTGACCAATGCCAGCAACATGGCGATCGTGACCGTCAGCTATCTCTGATGATTCATCTGTAGTGACGCTGAAATTGGCGCGAAACAGATGAGCAGGTGGTGTTGAAAGCAACTCTTATCAGGTCGCCTGTGCTACCCATACAGGCGGCCAATCTCTTTTCATCCCGCCTCCTCACGAACAAATAGCTGGCTTTGCTGATTGAGTCACCAGTCATCATCCGCCCAGATAATGTGGCTTAAGCCATAGGGACATCTCGCTTTTCCTGGTCATTTGCTGCATGTCTCGTGTTGATTAAATGAGATCTGACACGCACTTTACACAACTAACAACTTCTTCAATAAAGTCGCATGTGAGCCCTCACTACGGCAGCAGGAGTTCAAAAACAGCAAGCATATCAATCAACGCTATCTCATTGATTTATATGTCATTTAAAAATCGTTGATATTCTTTTGAGTCCCTGTAAATTGCCTTGCGATTACTCGCAAGACAATACACAAACAAGAACAAAGGGATAAAAATGAACCGTTCAGGTACCAGGTGGCTGCTGCTGGCAGGCCCCCTGCTTTTGGCTACATCCTCGGCGCAAGCCAACTACTCCCCCAATGACTGGCGACAGTATCAGCTGACTGGCGAATCGAGCCGGCAACTGGCCGCGCGCATCACCGAGATCACCTACGAGCTCAAGGCGCGCAGCAGCAATGCTCCTTACCAGCAGCTCAGGGTCTACCGTCGCTTCGACTGGCAGAGTAGCGATCTCGCCGCACTGGCCGAACAGCAGTGTGGCGAGCTGCAGCTCAAGGTAGATGCGGGCTGGCAGATCCGCTTCGTGCGCTGTGAAGATCGGATTCCGGCGGGCAAGCTCATTCCCGCCAGCAGTTATGACTTTGGTTATGGCCTCAAGCAGGGTCGCTGGGAGCAGCTGGCGGGCACGCCGACCGCCCAGCGGCAGGATCGTCTGCCGCTGCCGCAAGCCATCATCCTGGGTCAGAGCGAAAGGGAGCTGGATCGCTGCGAACTCAACGCGCAGGGCCGCTGCACCGAGTCGGAGTGGCACTATCAGCCGCAGGATTGGCAGCAGTTGCAGGTACTTGAAGAGACCCCGAGCGAGCGGGATGGCCGGTTGGAGCAGATCTTCTTCCGTCTGCAACCGGTGGCAGGCAGTCAGGCTGCTGCTCAGGTCAGCGAGATCCACGTCTGGCGCCGCTATCAGTGGCAGCTGGATCAGCTCACGCCTCAGCAGGAGTGTGATGAGCCGCAGGAGCGCAAGGAGGGGAGCAACACCATCCGCTATCGCATCTGTCGTCAGGTGATCCCCGCTGGCAGCGAGGTTCAGGTAACGTTGCAAGATAGCGGCTACCAATACCCGGTCGCCGGCGACGAGTGGCAACCCCTGCCAGAGAGCAAAGAGTGGCAGGAGAGCCGGGTGCTCAATCGCCCCATCGTGCTGGCCAGCAAGGAGGAGCAGCTGGAGTGCCGTCGCGCCAACGGTCGCCTCTGCTCCGAACCCGAGCAGCCCGATGTGGATCTGCTCGACAGCGATGCCGCCAAACTGGTGGCCGACGTGAGCGGCCAGAACAGTCCTGCCTGGCAGGCGGATTACGGCCACGATGACGCCAAGCTGATGGCGGTGGTTCGCGGGATGCGTGCCCTACTGGCGGCCAACCAGCCGACCCATCCGGCAATGGACAAGCTGCTCTACTATGTGCGCGCCCACAACTACCACGGCGGCGTTGGCAAAGAGAGTGATCAGGTCGCCCGGGCACTGGCCGGGGTGATGATTGATCTGCTCAACCACCCATTGCTGCTGGGAGCTGAACCACAGGATCAGGCTGGCACAGTGCTGGAAGCCTGGAGCGTGGCGGCGCAGGGACAGCTTGGCCAAGCCGCCTTCCGCCAGAGTGCCGCCCCCATGCTGGCCCAGCTTAACCAGGCGTTCGGCTATGCGGTGCAACATGCGGCGCAGATCAATGGCCACAAACCCTGGGCCGATGGCCTGTTCGAGCTGCTCAATCTGGTCGATCAGAGCGCCTCTTACGGTCAGCAGGCTGACTTCAGCGCAGCTGTGCTGCAACAGGAGGCGGCATTGCGCCAGAGCCTGCTGCAACTGGGCCTGAGCGAGCTGGCCCTCTGGAAACAGCGCGATGGCTCACGGGATCTGTTTATCTTCAACAACATCCTCGATGCCCACAGCCGCCTCTACCAGATGATGCGCTACCTCCATCACACCAGCCCGGATAAGGCGATCGCCTATCGCCAGCAGCTGGATCGCGATGTCATCGCCATCATGCGCCAGCAGGGGCTGATCCCGGGTGGCCAGCATCCGGCTGCCATGCTGGAAGAGGTCTCCCTGACCCTCTCCAGCTACTACCTCACCTACACGGATCGCACCAGCGAAGCCTGTGTCAGCGGCGAGTTCGCCGGGCTTTGTACCCCGATCCGCATGGAAGATATTCTGCCGTTCGAGCACACCTGCTCACCCACCCTGCGTCTGCGCGCTCAGGATCTGACTCAGGCTCAGGCCGAAGGGATCTGCCGCGAGCTGGGTGATGAAGAGCAGCGCTTCCACCAGCAGATGGAGACAGGCTGGCAACCGGTGGCCGATGATCACAACGAAGCGCTGGAGCTGGTGATCTTCAACTCCTCCGCCGACTGGGGCCGCTACGGCAGCGCACTATTTGGTGTCTCCACCGACAATGGCGGCATCTATATCGAGGGGGATCCGGCTAGCCCCGGCAATCAGGCCCGCTTCTTCGCCTATGAGGCGGAGTGGAAACGCCCTGCCTTCCAGGTGTGGAACCTGCGCCACGAGTACGTTCACTATCTCGACGGCCGCTTTAACCAGTACGGCAGCTTCGGCCACTATCCGCTCAACCGCACTACCTGGTGGGCAGAGGGGATTGCAGAGTACATCGCCCACGGCCAGTGCTTTGCCCGGGGTCTGGATAACGTAGCAAACCGCCCCGCCAACCAGCGTCCGACACTGGCGGCTATCCTCCACCTTGACTACGACCAGGGTGGCGAGATGGTCTACTCCTGGTCCTATACCGTGCACCGTTTCCTCAACGATACCGGTCGCGGCGCCAGCTGGCTGGCGCTGGCACAGGCGCTGCGCAATCCGGATCGACAGCAGGCGATGAGCGACTTCGAAGGGGAGTTGGACCGCCTGATCGCCAACGACAGCGACGCCTATCAGGCGTGGCTCGCCCGGGATCTGCTGCCCTGGTGGCAAGCAAACAAGGAGTCAGACGCCTGCAAGGGTAACGACTCCGCCCACTGATAAACCTTCACCGACCAGAGGGGCTGCCACCGCAGCCCCTCTCTTTATCCTCCCGCTCTCCCGGCCTCTGCTGCGACAACCTCTGCCCGAATGAGGTGCCCGCCCGTTATCAAGCCTGACGCCAGCGGCCGAGTTGTAATAGAATGCCGATAGCCACTCCCAACTTCAGACCCTGACCGCACCGCGCATGAAGAAGTTTGCCAAGATCCTCCTCGCCTGCCTCGTTTTGCTGCTGGCCCTGATTGCCATGCTGCTGGGCTACAGCGAGTGGATCGTCTCGGATGCCCGTCACTACACCTACGATCAGGTGGACAAGGTGCCCTACAACCGGGTTGCGGTGGTGCTGGGTACCTCCAAATATCTCTCCGGTGGCGGCCCCAACCACTACTTCAAATACCGCATCAAGGCGGCGGCTGAGCTCTACAACAATGCCAAGGTAGACTTCATCATCGTCTCCGGTGACAACGCCACCGTGCAGTACAACGAGCCACGCCAGATGCGCCGCGCCCTGATCAAGGCGGGCATCCCCGCCTCCGCCATCTATATGGATTTCGCCGGATTTCGCACCCTCGACTCAGTGGTTCGCGCCAAGGAGGTGTTCGGCCAGGAGCGCTTTACCGTGGTCTCCCAGGGCTTTCATAACGAGCGGGCCATTTTCATCGCCCGCCATTTCGGTATCGACGCGGTCGGCTTTAATGCCGAGGACCCCAGCGCCTATCAAGGGATCCGCACCCGGGTACGGGAAGTCTTTGCCCGCCTGATGGGGCTGCTCGACCTCTATGTACTGGACAAGGGGCCCAAGTTCCTCGGCGCTCCTGTGCCCATCGGTCTGCCTGTGCCTTGCCAGTCACTGAGTACCATCGGCAGCCTGCAACCCTGCCTAAAACAACCCAAATCGGCGGTGGATGAGGCCAAGCCAGCGGCAGTTTCTGCCGCGGTTGCCACCGAGTCAGCTACTCCATCTGCCTCGGCCGCGACTGAACAAGTCACTCCTGCTTTATCCGCTGCGGCAACGACTGAGCCGGTCACTCCCGCCAAACCCGCGGCACAAACCACCGCCGAGATGCCCAGCGCGGCCTTGCCCACATTGCCGATGACCCCTTCAGCCGCCAGCGTCAGCACTGCCACACCATAAACAGACGACCCGCCAACTGGCGGGTCTTGTTATTACAGCGCGGGTTGTGGCGGCTGTACTGCAAACCAATTCCCAGCGACCAAGTCAGCCTCGCACCGCCTGATAGCGGCGGGCCACTTCGGCCCAATCCACCACCTGATAGAAGGCTGCGATATAGTCAGGACGCTTGTTCTGGTACTTGAGATAGTAGGCGTGCTCCCACACATCCAGCCCCAGGATCGGGGTATGGCCATGCATCAGGGGACTATCCTGATTGGCACTGCTCTCCACCTGCAATCTGCCCGCCTTGTCCACCACCAGCCAGGCCCAGCCGCTACCAAAGCGGCTCAGAGCCGCCTGAGTGAAAGCCTGCTTGAAGGCATCGAATCCCCCCAATTCCCGCTCGATGGCCAGAGCCAGTTCACCACCCGGCTCACCGCCCCCCTGCGGGCTCATCACCAGCCAGAACAGGGAGTGGTTGGCATGACCGCCGCCATGGTTGCGTACTGGCCCCTGCAAGGTGGCGGGTAGGGTATCGAAGCGGCGCAGCAACTCCTCTACCGGCAGTGCAGCCAGCTCGGGCGCTCCTTCCAGCGCGGCGCTGAGGTTGTTGATATAGGTCTGGTGATGACGGCTATGGTGGATCTCCATGGTCAGTGCATCGATATGGGGTTCCAGTGCGTCGTAGGCATAGTTCAGGGCTGGCAGGGTATGGCTCATGATGACCTCTGTTCGGATTAATGGAGCCGGGATGAGGGCTCGCTCTGACACAGGCAGTGACCGAGCGAACGCATGATCCCGGCGTGGCTGCCGTGGCGCTGTACGAACGTCAGCAACTCGGCACGGGTTGTGCGGGTATGGCGCAAAGCAGCCTCTCGCAGGCGAGAGGAGCAAGCGGGGGAGTGACAGGTCGCCAGCAGGCAGTCGTGCACATAGCAGAGCAGGTCGGCGGCGCGATCGGGCAAAGTCATGGCCACCAGCAGATCTGCCAGATTGTGGTGAGCCACCACCAGCGCCGCCACCGCCTCATCCGCGTCGTGCCATTGCACCAACTGATGACGAGCCAGCCAGAGCGCCTGCTGATAATGGGCCAACGCCTGATGATACTCGCCGCAGTCAAACAGCCGGTTGCCCTCTCTGGTCTGCTGTTTCCAGTGACTCATGCTGCTGCCACCTTCGGTCGACTCGACCCACCCCTTCACCCAGGTTGCTGTCATATGCTTCACACCAACAAATGATAATAATTATCATTACATGAATCATATCCGGGAGACAAGGGGCGTCTGGAATCGCAGCAAACAGCCAAAACAGCGCGGCCACCCCTTGGCAAGGAGTGGCCGCTTGAGGCACCGGTCAGTGGATTCGACCGGCCAATTGGAAGTTAACGGCAGGTCAGATGTTGTTGGCGGGCGAAGGCGGGGCAATTCCCAGCAGCATGTGATCCATCATCCCCACCATCCGCCCTATCTCGGGCTTGGTGATGGTATCATTGGCCCCCAGTTGCAGGGCTTTCTGACGGTTGTCATCGCTCATCAGGGAGGAGAACATCACGATGGGCATCTCCTTGTAGGAGGGGGTATCCCGCAGTCGCTTGAGCAGGTGCATGCCATCCATGCGCGGCATCTCCACATCGGTGATCACCGCATTGACGAAGCCGGTCACCGGCATTCTCTCCTCCTGGGCCAGACGATCGAAATCCGTCATCATCTCCAGCCCCTCTCCCCCGTCCTTGGCCGTGATCACGTTGTAACCGGCGGTGCGCAGGGTGGTTTCGATCATCTTGCGGATAAAGGCCGAGTCGTCCACCACCAGAATGGTCTTGCCCTGACGCAGCGCCATCATGCGATCGTCGATGAGCACCTTGCGGTCCTGAGTGACGTCGTACTTCTCCATGCTGAGCTCGGGGTTGATGTCGGCGATGATCTTCTCGAAATCGAGGATCATGATGAGGTTGCCATCGCGCCTGACCACGGCCACCACGCAGTCGTTCTCCCCCGCTTCCAGAAACTGGCTGGGTGACTCCACATCCTCCCAGGAGACCCGGTGGATCCTGCTGACGCTATCGATCAGAAAGCCGTTGGCCATCTTGTTGAAGTCGGTGACGATCACCACCTTGTGGCTGGGGTCAGGGTTGGTCTTGATGCCGAGCCAGCCCGCCAGATCCACCAGCGGGATGAGGCGATCCCGCAGGGAGAAGACCCCCACCATATGGCGCTGGGCATTGGGGTAATCTGTGGTCTCCGGCACCCGGATCACCTCGCGCACCTTGGCGACGTTGATCCCGTAATAAGCGGTTTTTTCACGACCGTCCGGTAGCTGCTTCTTGAGGTGAAACTCGATGATCTCAAGCTCGTTGGTGCCACTTTCGGTCAGGATAGATTTACGCTCTTCCCCATCTTTGGACATCATGGTGACTCTCATTCTGGTTGCGCGGGCAGCAGACCGCTGCGGTTTTCCCTCAGTATAGGAATGGAATTCACCCAACGGCTCGGATCTCGGCAAGATTGCATCGTTAACCGCTTGATCCCGCAGGCTGGCGGGATCGTATCTGCCAATCAGGACAACATTGGCGGATGGTGAAATCCATCATGTACTCACAAGGAGCCTGAGATGAGTGAAGGCATAGTCGTGATTGGCGCTTCTGGCGGTATCGGGGCGGCTCTGGTGACACACTGGTTGGCGGCGGGTGTCGGGCCAGTGATTGCCATCAGCCGTCAGCCCGCACCAGCAGAAGCCTCTTCGCCAGCCCTGCACTGGCTATGTTGTGATTACAGCGATGAGCAGATGGCAACTGCGGTAGCCCGCATCGCGGAGTTGGCACCGAGACCCCATCGGGTGGTGATCTGCAACGGCATACTGCATCAGGGGGAGCTCCAGCCGGAGAAGCGACTCGAAGCAATCAATCTCGATGCCATGACCCGCCTCTACCAGACCAACGCCCTGCTGCCGCTGCGCTGGATCAGCCAGTTGTTACCGCTGTTTGGCCGCGAGCCTTGCACTCTGGCCGTTCTCAGTGCCCGGGTCGGCAGCATTGGCGACAACCGAGCGGGCGGCTGGTATGGCTATCGCGCATCCAAGGCTGCCCTCAACATGCTGCTCAAGTGTGCCGCCATCGAGCTGGCCCGGCGGGCCCCCGGCGTCAAATTGCTGGCCTTCCATCCCGGCACAGTGGATACCCCACTCTCCCGCCCGTTTCACGCCAACGTACCGGCGGGAAATGTGCAGAGTCCCGAGCAGGTAGCCGACCATCTGATTAACCTGATGAACCGGCTGCAACCGGATGGCGAGCTGAGCTTTCTCGACTGGCAGGGCAAACCTATCGAGTGGTAGAGGAACTCAAGAGACGCGCCAGCAGCGCCCGCAACCTCTTGATCACGGCGGGCTTGCCCGCCAGTTGCAACCTCGCAGCCAGTCTTCCCCAGTCAGCATATTGCCAGATGGTGGCGATCAGCAGATAACGCTCATCCGGGGTGAGCTCGGCCAACCGGACCAGATTGCCCGCCAGCCACAACTGCAGGCTCGACTGGCTCAGTTCAAACGGCTTGTGATGCAGGGCAAAGCACTCAACCTCATCACGCTCGAACTCGCCAAGCTCAGCCGCGGTGACGGTGCTGCCTTGCAAACATTGCCATACCAACTCGGGATCCAATCCTTTCAGTTCACCCGCCAGCAAGGTCGGCAGCTGGCGAATGAAACGCTGCTGCCATTGATTCAACTCGATCTCATGCTCGGGTTTCAGCGCTTTGAGCAGCAGGGCTGCGTGGCATCCGCTGGCGGCATCCCGTTGCAGGCCGATGCGCAGCACCGTCAGTCCCGCCTTGCGCCAGAAAGGGAGCAGGTCGGCGCTAGCCGAAAAGGCCGAGCCGAGGTAGTCGGTGCCAATCTGGCGATAGTGCTCCTCAAGCTTGCCAAGCAGCAGCGACCCCAACCCGTGGCGATGCAGCTCGGGATGGATGGCGATACGCATCACCCGGGCGTAGCTACGTCCCCCCGCCGTTTTAAAACCGGCATGAGCCAGCAGCGACTGGGGCAGCAGATGGCCGCGCGGACGGCGGCGACCGGCCCAGATCGCCTCGGCCAGTTCGGGCTCCATCTCCCCTTCCCGCGCCACCAGCGCCACTCCCAGCAGGCTCGCATCCTGCTCCAGCAGATGGATGTCGAGATCCGGGCTCTCCAGCAGGGATCTGAGATCACTCGGCGTTGTCTGGTAGTGAGCCAGCACCAGCAGGCCAAAGAGCTGGTTGAGCAGCGCCTCGTCGCTCGCCAGCGTCTCTTGACTGACCAGACGCCAGCTCGGGCTGGTCAGCGGCATAGGCACCGCCACTTCGGCATTGAGGCCGAGCAGGCGGAATATCAGCGGCTCCAGCGGATCGCGCTCACTCCAGCGGATCGGTTCACTCAGGTGGATCTCCTGCCACTCCGGGGTCTGGCTATCGAGCACCCGCTTGAAGCGCAGGTGAAAACCGCGACCCGTCCCCTCGTAACCGTGCTCGGTAGTGGCAAACACGATGCGACTGTGGCGGGCCAGCATGGCTTCGAGCAGCGGGGTCGGAATGGCGGCCGCTTCATCCACCAGCAGCAGATCGGGATTCATCGCCTCGTGTACCAGCCGATCCGGCGAGCAGTAGCTCAGTCCGGTCAGCTGTTCCGGCGTGGTATCTAGCCCACGAGCGGCGTGGGCAAACAGGGTCGCTACCGTTGCCTGCGAGGGGGCCGTCACCACTATGTTCAGCCCTGGCTGCTGGCGCAGCAGTTCGGCGGCGGCCAGCCCCAGCAGCGCACTCTTGCCACGGCCGCGGTCGGCGCTCAGCACCAGCGGCCGACGACGATGACCGTGCAACACCTTGTGGATGGCGGGTAGTGCCCGTGCCTGATCGCAGCTCAGCCTGCGCTCCGGCCCAAGCGGTTGCCACGGCTGCGAGCAAACCGGCGGATCCAGCGAGAGGGCAGGATCCCCCGCCAGCAACCGCACCAACCGGGCGATAAAGCCGTGACCGGCCCGGCTCACCTCCTCCGCCTGCGCCACCAGCCGGATCCGGTCAGGATCCGGCCATGCAGGCCACTGTGCTCTGGGCGGCGTTAGCAGCAACAGCAAGCCACCGGCGCATAGAGTACCTGCCAGCGCCCCGAAGGCATCGGGGTGAAAGCCGCTGAAGGCGTTGAACACCAGCGTGTCACACTCCTGACCGAGCCGCTGCAGCGCCTTGGCAGCGGGTTGCGGGGCATAACACTCGGGCCCGGCACCCAGCCAGAAGACGGTCTCACCGAGCAGGGATTGAGCGCGGGCAATGCACTCGGCCTCCTCCCCCTCCAGCCATATCAGGCGCCGTTCACCGGTGCGGGCCAGCGCATCGCGCAGCAGGGTGACCTCTTGCTGTGTCATGAAGCTTGGCTGTCAGCCGGTTTGCGGGGCTCGAACATGCGATCCCCCATCTGATCGATAAAGGTGTGGGCCTTCTGCACCATGAAACGCTCGGCATCGGCCGGATTGGCAAACAGATCGGAGCGGATAAAGCGGTGAGTCTGCAGCACGCCG
>SXGS01464079.1_pt1 | contig 13707 bp, 10 predicted proteins | sample 3174681 | NCBI WGS metagenome assembly SXGS01 (sample SAMN11356861, study PRJNA531348) | freshwater metagenome | isolation source: freshwater sample F1-80 | place: China: Fuxian Lake, Yuxi | collected 2017-12-25
GGCATGTTCCTGGCGATTCCGGTCGGGTTGCCGTTGGCGGTCGTGCTGGCGCAGGCTGGCCCCTGTCAGGCGGTGTGCGGCGTGCATGAAGGTGCCGGCGATCACGACGAAGAGCCCCAGCCGCACTACGATGTTACTGAGGAGCGTGGCCTGAATACTCTCGGAGATCACTCCGAGCGGCAGGAGAATGCCGGTGATGAGGATGAGCGCCGGCAGAGCCAGTGCATCAATCATCATGCCCCCGGAGAACGGCATCCACCAGACCGGTTCATTGGAACGGCGCATCATCTTCTCCTACCGCACCAGCAGAAACACAAGGAGCAGCACCATCGAGACAGCCGCCATTCCTCCGTAGTGCATGGCTTCAATCTGCGATCCGGGCACCCGCTCCTCCCCCTTCTTCAACACCAGCACCCGCGGGGCGAGCTTGATGTAGGTGATGGAGTGGTACAGAGCAGCAGCCAGGAAGACCAGGTGTAAGAGCAGGCTGAGGGGGCTCTTCAGCCCAGCCACAAAACCCCCGAATGCTCCGGCATCTTTCGTCTGGCTCATGAGCAACAGCAGCACGACGGCGTACCCCCCACACAACACTCCGGCGATTTCGCGGAGCATGTAGCGGGTATAGGAGGGCTTCTTCAGCCACCAGTCCGTCGGCACAGGCCGGCGGTATTCTTTGACCTTTGTTTTCGGAGCGATCTGCACGCTGCGCACCTCGGATGTAAGGGAGAAAGGAGGTCGGAAGGGCGGTTGCTGTCGCTCATGCCCCGCAATCCTCTCGTTCCTCCCCGTTGCATCCTCGTCTCTCGGATCAGCAAGTCTGCGGCTCCGCGGCCCGCATCTACGGGCGCGTCTAGCCGCCGCGTTTCTCTTTCGGGATGAGCATCCCACGCCACCAGTCCGTCGCACCTTCCAGCTTCACCTGCTTGATGGCGCTGGCGGGATCCACCCCCTTGGGGCAGACGGCGCTGCACTCTTCGATCACCGCGCATTCCCACACGCCCGGGTCACTGGAGATCACGTCCAACCGCGCCGCACGAGCACCGTCGCGCGAGTCCAGGTTGTAGCGATGCGCCAACGTGATCGCAGCGGGACCAAGAAAGTGGGGCTCTTGCGCATAGACCGGGCAGGCGGCGTAGCAGAGCATACAGTTGATGCACATGCTGAACTGCTTGTAGTCCGCCAACTCGGCCGGTGTTTGCTTCAGAGCACCGTTCACCTCGGGATGATTTTCCTTCGGGATGAGCCACGCCTGGACGCGGGTCAGCTTTTCCAGAAAATCGTCCAGGTTCACCACCAGATCCCGAATCACCGGAAACCCACCCAGCGGTTCGATACGGATCGGGCTGGGGTAGAACTCCTTCAGGAAGGTGGAGCAGGCGAGGCGTGGAGTCCCGTTCACCATCATGCCGCAACTCCCGCAGACTCCCATCCGGCAGGACCAGCGGTAGGTGACGCCGCCGTCCATTTCGCCCTTGATGTGGTTCAGAGCGTCCAGAACGACCCAATCCTCCGAAAAAGGAACCTCGTACTTCTGGAGGCTAGGCTCGCTGTCCTGCTCCGGATGGTAGCGGAACACCTCCAGCGTACAGGTCTTGGTGCTATCGGCCATACACGCGCTCCGCCGGGGGCCAATTGGTGATGACGACCGGCCGGTAATCCACTCTGGGTTCGCCATCCGTTTGATAGGCCAGCGAGTGCTGCAGGAACTTCTCATCGTCCCGCTTGGGGAAGTCGGTGCGCTGGTGCGCCCCCCGTGACTCCTGCCGCTGCAGGGCGCTCTGGGCGACCGTCTCCGCCACATCCAGCAGAGAACCGAGCTCCAGCGCTGCGACCAGATCCGTGTTGAAGCTGTGGGTCCGATCACCGAGCTGAATGTTCCGGTACCGTTCCTTCAACTTCTGCACTTCCTCGCAAGTGGTCCGCATGGTCGCTTCGGTCCGATAGATGCCGGCGCCGGCTTCCATCGTCGAGTTCAGTTCCGCCTTCAGGCCGGCGATGGACTCGGTGCCGCCATCTTTGGTCAGGTACTGCTGCGTGATGCGGCGCTGTTCGTCTTCGGCCTGCCGGATCAGGGACTCTTTGCCGCGGAGCTCGTGATCCTGGGCGAACTGCGCCGCCTGCCGGCCGGCCATCGCCCCGAATACGAGCAATTCGGTCAACGAGTTGGAACCCAGGCGATTGGCCCCGTTGATGCTCACACAGGCACACTCGCCGGCGGCATAGAGGCCCGGCACGCTGGTGGCAGCGAACCGGTTCGTATCAATACCACCCATCATATAGTGGACCACCGGACGGACGGAGATCGGCTCGTGTACCGGGTCCACACCTGCGTAGTTCTTGGCCAGTTCCCGGACGAAGGGGATCTTCTTCATGATCTTCTCTTCGCCCAGGTGCCGGACATCAAGATGCACCACGTGTCCGTGGCGGCCGGGAATCGTCCGCCCGCGATCGAATTCTTTCATGAAGGCCTGGGACAGCCGGTCGCGCGGACCCAGTTCCATGTTCTTGTTCTTCGGGTGCCCGGAGTTGGGATCCCGATAGTCGAGCGGGGTACCGAGGTCGTAGTCCTGAAGGTAGCGATAGCCGTCCTTGTTCACCAGGACCCCGCCCTCAGCCCGGGCCGCCTCGGTGATGAGAATCCCCGTGAATGGGAGGCCGGTGGGATGGTATTGAACGAACTCCATGTCCTTCAAAGCCACGCCAGCATGATAGGCGAGCGACATGCCGTCGCCCGTTTTGATCGCCGCGTTGGTAGTGAAGGGGAAGATGCGGCCCCCACCCCCAGTGCACAGGATGACCGCCCTGGCGAGCACCGGACGCACCTGCCCGCTGAGGAGTTCGATGGCGGCCACTCCCTGGCAGCGTCCATCCTCGATCAGCAACCGGGTGGCGAACCACTCGTCGTAGCGGACGAGATTATTGTACTTCAGCGCTGTTTGGAACAGCGAGTGCAGGAGGTGAAACCCGGTCTTGTCGGCCGCAAACCAGGTGCGGTCCACGGTCATGCCGCCGAACGTGCGCACGGCGACCGAACCGTCCGGGTCCCGGTTCCACGGGCAACCCCAATGCTCCAGTTGAAGCATCTCGCGGGGCGCCTCGTTGACGAAATACTCGATGGCGTCCTGGTCTCCCATCCAGTCGCCGCCCGTGACCGTGTCCTTGATGTGGTACTCGATCTTGTCGTTGGGCTTGATGACCGCCGCCGCCCCACCTTCGGCGGAGACAGTGTGGCTCCGCATCGGGTAGACCTTGGAGAGGACGCCGACACTCAGTCCGGGGTTTTCCTCACCGATGGCGATGGCTGCGCGCAGTCCCGCGCCGCCGCCGCCGACGATGAGCACATCGTGGGTATACGCTTCCATACCGCCTTAATCCGCGACACGTCGAGTGCAACCGAGGAAGCAGGCGTGTCGGAAGCAATTGTATCCGATTTGAAATGAGAAGATCGAACCGGGAAGGGAGACCGAACAACGCCAGGTGCGCCGGGGCGACCAGGCCCCAACGCAGTGTGGTCGCCAGCGATGTGCTACCGCACGGCCGTGGGTCGCCACTCCTCATCGCAGAGCCCCGCCCGCACGGGGGTCTCGATAGGCGCCCTCGGTCCGGCGGGCGGCCCCACCCGCATAACGGCCCAGTCCCCCAGGCGCGGGAACAGCAGGTAGTTCAGGGTCGAAAACTCCGCGTCGTGAAAGGTGTGGCCGCTATTCAGCACCACGTACCGGTCACCGCCCGGCACGAAGGGACTCGGGGCAATGAGGACCAGGCCGTGGTCGGCGGACGGGTACGTCTCGCCGGCGACTTGCAGGGTTTCGCGGTTCCACATCACGGGTAGGTGAGGGAGGGCCCTACGAATCCAAACGTTGCTCCCCGGGTCCCCGAAGAGGATGAGGTGGTAGCGCCGCACATCGTCCCGAGTGACATCCGTATCGTTTTTGACGCGGGCATCGCCACGCATGTAGCGGCTCCACTCATAGAGGAAGCGCTGCAGGCTGACCTCGGCCCAGGCTCCAATCTGCGGGTTCCAGGCGCGGCCGGTCCCCCGCACGCAGAGGAACGGGCGGCTGAAGGCATCATCAATCGGGCCCTGCACTCCGGGGCGCTTTTGCCGCCGGGCAATCCGCCCGGGCTCGACCGGCTTCCAGTGCGTCCCCACCCGCCGCAACTCCACCCGATCGGGATCGGACGGACTGGGCGCCACCACGGTCTGGCCGGCGATCCGCACCCGCGTTTCGGTTCCCCGAACGGCGGGGGGGAAGAGGGCAAACCGCGTGACGTTCCGCACGGTGTCCACCACTACAGTCCCATCGTCCGCGAGATGCGCGGCGAACTCGGCGCGCTGGTAGTGCTGTTCCAGTCCCTGGAGTTCGACCCAGTGGCAACGGGGGTACTTCAGGCTCCAGGTGACGAACCGCAATTGACGGCGGTCCGGGGTGCGGCCCCGGCGCGCGTGCTGCTCCAGATGCTGCATCTGTAGGGAGAAGGTCTTCGGGTCCTGCGTATGGCCCGTGCCGATCGAGAGCAGGTTCACCAGGCGCAGGCCATCCCGTCGGAAAGCGTTCCCCATCAGGACGTGGGCCTGAAAAAACGGGTCCTCGGTACCCATCGCGGCGACTGCGGGTACCACTCCCGCATTGGCTGCGTAGTCCTGGGAGTCGAGAAGGCGCAGCGTCGCCTCTTGATGCGCGGGCAGAGCATCCACGCGGACAAAGTTCGGGATCGGCGTGTAGGAGAACGCGTGGGTGTCCACGTACCCGCAGTAGGGGCCGAGTGCGGCGAAGTAGCCGGGGTGCTTCAGTCCGAGATGCCAGGCGCCCGACGCTCCCATAGACATCCCCCGCAGCACGATCCGGTCCCGATCCACGGCGTACTTGCGGCAGACATCCTCGATTGCCTCGAAAACGTCCGTCTCTCCGGCCCAGCGATAGCCGTTCTCGACCCGACCGAGCGGGCGGAGTTCGAGATAGGGCTGGTCGGGAGCGGGGTCAGGGCCGGTATCCCCCGGATCGAAGGGCGAGAGAAAGCGCAGTTCACTCATCCCCACCGGCCGCGTGCTGCCGTGCAGCACCACGTCCAGCCGCAGCGGCTTGCCCGCTTCCCACCGCGACGGCACGATCAGTCCATAGGGCTGGACCGACCCATCCACCGCCGACCGGTAGCCCCGCACCAGCCTTCCGCGCCGCTGCGCCCAGAGCGACCCGCCGTGGGCGAGCGCCTCGGCGCGCTCCAACCCGCGCGCCAGCCCGCGGCGGACCAGGGCGATGTCGGCCGGCGCCAGCCGCGGCTCGTACCGCAGGGCCCAGAGCACGCTGCGATGGAACAACTCCACGTCCGCGACCAGTTCCGCCGGCCGAGTGCGCCGCAGATGCACCAGCCGCTGCTCCAGTCGCCCCAGTCCGTCGCGAATCGCGGCCTGCTCCCCCGGGGAAAGACCATCCGGCAGCGATAGGTCAGCACCCAGGACGCCCCCCGCCAGCAGCACCACCAGACAGGTGCCGAGCACCCTGCGCCCCCGCCCGACCGTCACGTGCATCCCGCGCCCCATTCCATCCCGCAACACCGCGTTCCCTCCTCGTGCTCGCCAGGCAACTCGACCAGGCAGTTAGGTAAAGCGTGAGAGATCTCCTGTAGACAATGTGCCGGCGGCTCCGACTGCGCTCCCTCGCAGGCGGTTGAGGCGCCCATGCCTGCTTACGGTTCGAGCAGCACCTGTTGAGCGGAGTCATTGCGCTCATCCGCCGAGAAGGAAAACTTCAGGTGATACAGAAACCTAAACAGAGAACCGATTACCCCACATTGACTGATGCGCTGCAGCCAGAGGCCCCGCTGTAAGAACTCCCGTTCCAATCCCGGTCGGCAGGATTTTCCATCGGCACGTGGCCCCGCAGCGCATGCTCGCACATCCGCTTTCCGTGGGGGGCGCGTATTCCGTCTGCGGATGGTCTGGTGGTTCGGCCTCGCGGCAGTGGCAGTGAGCGCCTTTGGCGCCGGGGGGGGCGCGCTCCAGGAAGCGTGGTGGACGCACATGCCCCTGGCACATCTGGCCAGCGAGGGGGAACGCCCGGACGCCTCCCCGGATCTGGTGGTAGTGGCCGCCACGCGCCTGCTCGATGCCGGACGGGCGGAACGCGTCCGCGTTCTGCTGGCGATGCGGCCGGATCTCGAGAGCCTGCCGGAGGTGCAGATCCTCCTTTCGCGGACGGATCTAGAGCTCGGGCGCATTCGAGAAGCCCTCGCCAGGGCCAGAGTCGCGCTGATGCTGGCGCCGGATGATCCGGACGCACACTGGCAACTCTTCGCTGCACTACGGGCCGATCGGCGGGAGGGAGACGCAGCACAACAGGAGCAATGGCTGTTGCACAACGCGCCGCAGCACCCGGGGCTTCACCTCCGCCGCGCCGACGCGGAACTGGCGTCCGGGGACCACCGCAGAGCCCTGCGCACCGTCGAGGGGACGGTACAGCGACGTTTCCCGGGCGAGGCGGCTCTGGTTCGCGCCCGCGCATTGCAGGGGTTGAGCCGGTACCCGGCGGCCGAAGCGGCGGCCCGCGAGGCAATCCGGCACTCTTCGGCGGCAGAGCCGCGCCGTTTCCTTGCGCGGCTGCTGGCGCAGCAGCCCGAGGTCAATCGCCGGCAGGAGGCGATTCGGTGGCTGGAACCTCTCGCCCGCGCGTCGGATCAGCCTGAGATCTGGCGAGAACTGGGGCTCCTCTACCTGCAGAACGGCCGCCCGCGAGAAGCTGCGCGCGCCCTGCGCGCCCATATTGCACAGGACTCCACCTCCGTTCGCTCCTATCCCCCGCTCGCGCGGGCGTATCACTCCCTGGGTCACGCCGGGGCCGCGGAACGAGTACTCGCCATCTATCGGCGTTTGGCGCCGATAGAGAGTCGCACCGCACAGGCGGAGTACGATGTGGTTGCCCGGAGGGGAGCGCCGGAGGCGCGCGTGCGGCTCGCGGGGGTGTATGCCGCCTGCGGCCTGGAAGATCGCGCGCGCGCCGAGTTGACCGGCGTGCTCCGCACCCATCCGGGGCACACCACGGCTCGCACTCTGTTGGGACGGCTGCCCACGAGCCGGAGTCTCCACATTCCCCCGCTTCCCCCGGACCCGGATGACCCTGGCTCGCGCCGGTAAGGCGGCTCCCATGCTTTCGAGCCGTCCAGGGCGCCGAACCCCACGGAGCCCGTTTGGGAACCGCCCCTCGTCCGCGCGGGTGGTTTCGGTGCTGGGCATCCTGCTGATTGCCGGCTGCAGCGGTTCATTCCGACTGCGGGGACTGAGCCCACCCGAGGCGCCCATTCTCCCCGAGAGCGGGATTCGCTTTCGCGACGTGACTCAGGAGTACGGAGTCTCGTTTCACGCCGGCCCGTCACCAAAATCGCCGTTGAATATCGTGGAACTGATGGGCGGTGGAGTCGGATTTGTAGACGCCGACGGAGACCCCTGGCCGGACTTGCTCCTTGCCGGGTACTCGGGCTGTGCGCTGTATCGAAACGAGAACGGAAAGTATTTCCGGGACGTGACGGCACAAAGCGGGCTCGCCGCCCTGGGAGGCGGCTGGCAGGGAGTCGCCTCCGCAGACTATGACGGAGACGGCCGGCCGGATCTGGTCCTCACCGGCCACAATCGGCTCGCACTACTGCGCAGTCTGGGGAATGCCCGCTACGAGGACACCACCGTCTCCAGCGGTCTCTCTCGCAGTGGCTGGCACACAAGCGCCGCATTCGCCGATGTGGACGGGGACGGTTGGCTCGATCTGTTCATCGGGCGCTACGTGGACTTCCGGGCGGGCCTGCCGGAGTTCTTTGAAACGCCGCGCGCCCGGCTCACACTCGGTCCGGATGCATACGCAGCGCAAACAGGGGTATTCTACCGAAATCGCGGCGGCCGGTTTCAGGAGGCAACCGCGGCGGCCGGACTGGATCGCGCGCAGGGGAAGGTGCTCGGAGTGGCCTTTGGTGATGCGGACGGCGATGGGGATGAGGATCTCTATCTCGCCAATGACCGCGTGCCGGGCGATTTTTTTCGCAACGACGGCAAGGGCCGCTTCCGAAACATCGGGGTCGAGAATGGGACCGCACTCTCATTCGACGGCAACCGTCAGGCGGGAATGGGCGTGGCGTGGGGAGACTACGACGGAGACAATCGGCTGGATCTCGTCGTCACCACCTTCGCAGGAGAGCGGAAGGGGCTGTACCGGCAGGACGCCTCGGGAATGTTCGAAGACCAGAGCGTGCCCGCCGGGCTACTCCGCCCGACGCTTCCCTGGGTCGGGTTCGGGGTCGCACTGCGGGACTGGGACAACGATGGGCGCCCGGACCTCATGCTCGCGAACGGACATGTGCAGGATCAGGTGGAACAGGCGGATCCGTCCGCAAGCTACGCCCAGCCGCTACAAGTATTTCACAATCTGGGGAACGGGCGGTTCGGTGATGCATCCGCCGGGGCAGGCACGGTGTTCCGCCGCCCGCTGGTAGGGCGGGGACTGGCGGTGGCTGACTTCGACCGAGACGGACGCCTCGACGTACTCGTGGGGAACCTGGCCGACGCCCCCCGGCTCTTGCGGAACGAGAGCCGGTCCGGGCACTGGTTGGCAGTACGTCTCCGTGCCCGGGATCGCAACACCTCGGGAATCGGCTGCCGGATTATCGTGCGTGCCGGCGGCAAGACCCGGCTGCAGGAAGTGCGGGCCGATGGCAGCTATCTCTCGGCATCCCAGGCGGTGGCGCACTTCGGACTGGGGGACGCGACGGGGCCGCCACAGGTAGTGGTGAGATGGGGTGCAGGCCGGGTGCAACACCTCGAGAGCGCAGATCTCGATCAGGAGATTGAAATCCGCGCTCCCTGATCGGGCTACAGCGGGCTCGGCTCGACCGGGGCAACATTGACCGGCTTGTTATAGTCGCGACTTGCCGGACCGATGTTCTCCAGATTCTGCCAGCGCATGTTCTCCCAACGGCTCCACTTTACGTGCCCATCGTAGAAGAGGAAGTTCAACCCGCCATTGTGCCACGCGGTGTTGTTCAGGTTGCGACCACCGCAGTTGGTCATGCCGGGCAGGGGCCCGAAGTACCAGCAGAGGTCGCGCTGGTGCCAGATGGAGCAGGAGCTGTTCGCGAACCAACAGTCGGTCCAGGAATTCAAGCTGTCCCACATGATACACAGCGAGGCGGGCTCTTGAAAAGCAGCCTCCGGTCGCCCGGAGAGCGACGAAGCCTGGTGGCCGAGCCCGTTCTCGTTGTACGTGTAGGTGACCTTGCGGCCGTTGTTGGCTACCACTCCCGCCACGTTCAACGGGTCGTTCTGTCGCACTGTGAGGTTCTTGCGGGTGTCCACGAACGATGAGTTCTGGATGACCTTGCTTGGGCAGTAGTAGATCTCCGGGTTTTTCTCGTACGGTTTCAATCCGGTCGAGACCCAACCCGGCCAGCACGTGTTGCGGAGATAGTTGATGGGCGCATCGGCTGCCGCGGAGACACGATCACAGTTCACCGGCACCCTTTCATCGTAGTCGGACAGGTACATCCGGTAGGCCATGCCGATTTGCTTCAGATTGCTGGTGCAGCTAGCCTGGCGTGCCTTTTCCCGAGCCTGCGCAAAGACTGGGAAGAGGATAGAAGCCAAAATCGCTATGATAGCGATCACTACGAGCAGTTCGATGAGAGTGAACGCGCGGTTCAGGCGCTGACACGACATAGTTCGCTCCTTCGTTTGGTCCGGCAAGCCCGCCGGCGGATGCCGGGTCCCGCCCGGCATCACTTCTTCGATAGAGCAGTTCCAGGAGCACAGTGGTTTTTCCTGCCGTTAGCCAACATTCACACGAATTTTTCCGCAGGAGTAACGCCGCCCCATCCGGAGCGTTACTCATGGTCAGGAGTAGCCCGTCCGGCCTCCGGGAGATGCCCTAATGACCCCTGCGCAGGAAGCCCGGATCATCATCACTCGCCTCAGCATTATCGGGTTCACCGTGGCGATGATTGCCCGACCCGATTGGCGCGGCGCCGTCTGGGGCACAGTTGCCCCGGCGGCGCGCACGGCCTGGGGCGCCACTCCGTGGGGCAAGCCGGCTCCGCCGCCGGCGCCGGCCGCACCGGTCTCGGTACCACCGCCTCCTCAGGAGACGGATTCTCGTGAGCCGGCGACCGCCGATCTCGGGGGCTCAGACGGGGGAAACGTCCACGCACGGGAAACAACAGGGACTTCGGGGGAAGCGTCGCCTGCGGTAGTTACCGAGGAGCCTCCTTCCACGGCATCGGAAACGCCGGCTGCGGAAGCGGGCGACACAGGTAGCCCGGCCGGAAACCTGCCTCTTCGACTGCCGCCTGCCCCTCCGGCCCGGATCCTCCCCGCCTCACTGCGGGCGCTGAAATCCGCGGCGGATGCGGGTCCGAACGCGTTTCGTTTGCGCCAACTGGCGGATGCAGCCGCGGCTGCCGGTTTTCCCGAGTTGGCGGCGGAAGCGTACCTCAAGGAGGCGGCCATCTATCGTCGGGAAGGGGACGGGAACGCCGCCACAGTGGAGGAACTGAAGGCGGGCCGCTACCGTACGGAAGCCCGTCTCTTTCTCCACGATCCCGACGCATCTCCCCCATCCACACCGCGCGCGCGGCTGGAACCGGAATATGGCGTGCTGCTCGGCGCCTTCATTGACCGGGATGACCGTCTCTCCACAGTGTTTCAGGACGAGAACTGGCAGACACATCGCGATCCGGACGAGTTTGCGGAACTCACCGGCAAGAAGCACGCGTCGCTCTTTTGCTATCTCGGCTACGGGCGCCCGTTTCCCACCCGCTGGGCGGACCGTCTCAAGGAAGCGGGGGTGATCCCGCACCTCGCGTGGGAGCCGAAGGACCTCGCCTCTGTGCGGGACGACGCCTATCTATCCCGGTTTGCGGACGCCGTGTCGGCACACGGGGGGCCGGTGTTCATCCGGTTCGCCGGCGAAATGAACGGTAAGTGGACACGGTACCACGGCAACCCGGCGCTGTATCGCGAGAAATTCCGCCTGGTGTCCCGGATCATCCGCCGACGCGCGCCGAACGCCGCGATGATCTGGTGCGTGAACAACTTTCCTGACTCGGAGATTGAGCCCTACTATCCGGGGGACGATGCCGTGGATTGGGTGGGCGTGAACTTCTACAACGTCCTCTTTTCGGACAACGAGAAGAGTCGGCCGGCTGACCACCTCCACCCGGCCGACCTCTTCAAGACCGTGTATGCCCGCTACTCAGCTCGCAAGCCGATCGCCATCTGCGAGTATGCTGCCAGCCACCAGGCGGACGTAGATCCCACCCCCCGACCGGACTTTGCGATTCGCAGAATGTCGGAACTCTACGCTGCCCTCCCCCGCCTGTTTCCTCGGGTCAAGCTAATCAATTGGTTCGACTGCAACAACATGCGCCACGCACGGCCAGATCGGCAGCTAAACAACTACTCGTTGTCCGACGACCCCCAAATCCTCGCCGCCTATCGCAAAGCCATCAGCCCGGACTATTTCCTGAGCACGCCGACGACCGCACCCCAGACGGTCGTCCGCCCATTTGCGTCCCGGGACCCGGTACGGAGACGCGTCGGCATCAGCGCCTGGGTGCGTGGCCCGGCGGCGCGGCCTCGGGTCTACCTGCTGGATGGCGATCGAGTCTTCTTTGCTTCCGACGAGCCGGGCGCCCCGACGGCGCATTGGGATCCCCAGGTTTCGGCCGCAACGCCTCGCGTCCTGCGCCTTATCGTCACGGACGACGTGGGCCGCCGCCTTGCCGACACGCGCTACCCTGTGCGGGCCGAACCCGGAGGGGCTGAGCCGTCCCGGTGAGGTAGAACAGAACGATACCAGGGAGGCAAAGAGAAGCAACATGGCGTATCGGGCAGAACTTGAAGCAGGCCTGCTCCTCCAGGCCGAAAATCGCGCGGATCAGACGATTGTGAGCCTGACAAGCGGTACCGCAGGCAGCCAGCAGGCGCAGCAGACCGGCTTCACGACAGGACGATGGACCGCCGCGCCGGCACTCTACCGGCGCGGCCTGCGGGCTGTGCTCGTGTTGCAAACTGCGACCGGGGCGACAGCGGTGGAGATCTCCGCCGGAGGCATTCACTATGGAGCGCGCCCGCCGGACCTGACCGGTGCGGTCCCACACCCCTTGCAGGAGGTCCCCGATGTGCCGTTCGGAGCGGCTTTTCCCCCAATGGCGCCACTCCCTCCGTTGGCGCCACTGCCGGGCATGGCCCCGATGGAGATGCGCATGGGCGGCGGTATGGAAGCTCGCATGGGGAACATGACCCTGCAGATGAACCCGTCTCCTGCCGCTCCCACCCCCGCCGGCTCCACTCCTCCGGACGGTCCCCGGCGATTCTGCACCCAATGCGGGAAGGAAGCCGCGCCTGCGCACAGGTTCTGCGGGACGTGCGGAGCAGCATTGTCACAAAGCCCTTGAGGAGCAGATGCTGATGGAAGTACCGGTGCGAATCGTCCCCGACCGGGGGCCCAAACCTCGCGTGCGCCGGGCGCCGCCCCCCAGAGAGGACCTGGCGCCCCTCGTGCCGGATCCCCGCCTGGATCGCCGTGGCTACGAGGCGTTCTACCACGACCACGCCGCGGACTGGTACATGCCCTCTCGTATCCACGGGGACATCCTGGCCCAGTTGCGCGCGCAATTGGGCTGGATGGCCCCACTGGGCTGTGTCGCATTGGATCTTAATACGTATTGGATCGAGAACCAGAACACGATTTATTTGCGGCCGGACGTGATAGTAGGTTGGCCACCGGATCCGGATCTGGGGGCGCGCAGCTATCGCACCTGGGACCATGGCCTGGTGGCACTGGTGGTGGAAATCGCCTCTGACGAGAGCCGGACGCGCGATCTGTACACCAAGGTGACCGACTATGCAGAGGGCGTGCAGCCGCATGAGTACCTGTACTACGATCCACACAACGACGATCTGGTGCTCTATCGGCACACGCCCGCCGGATATGAAATCGTCCCGCACGCCCCGCACGGGGTATCTTGTCGAAGATCGGGGGAGACGTGCTGGGAGCCCGGGGCTGAGGCGTGCGGACGGGCGCGGCGTCAGCCCGTCGGGGTGGGCGCCGCCGCTTCCCAGGAAGCTCCCAACCCGAGTTCCTGGGCCCGGGTCGTGATGACCGCGGCCAGCCGGGGCACGGCTTCGGCGCGCGTCAGCCGATCCCGCACATAGTCCAGGAAGCGGATCCCCAGCTTCGTGGTCGTCGCCGCCAGCGTCTGGAAGACATCCCACGCCTGCTTCCCTGCCGCGGACCGCGGCCCGAAGCTCACGTCTCGTTTCCGCACCCGCTGCCGCGCTCCCCGGCCCGCGGGGGTGCGATGCCGCGGCACTTCGGGGTGCGTCAGCACGACCAGCAGGTCGGTCTGGTGGGCCCGGGTCCGGGCAAGGCAGGCGTCCAGCGACCCGTAGCCCGTGGCGGTGGCAAACAACGCGTCGAAGTCGGCTGCCAAGTGGGGGACGAGCTCCGGGTCGGGCGCCGTCTGGTAGGCGCGCAGCCGGTGGTAGTACTTCCAGTACCGCTGCCGGAACCGCTGCAGCGCCCGTTGATGCCCCAGAAACTCCGGGTGCAGCTTTTGGTAGTGCCGCCCGTCATGTACCCAGCACAGGGCCCGGGCCGGGGTGAGCGCCGCCGTGGCCCCGGCGTCGTCACAGACCAGGGTATCGATCACCGGCCAACTGGGGGAAGCCCA
>SXGS01709220.1_pt1 | contig 13707 bp, 12 predicted proteins | sample 3174681 | NCBI WGS metagenome assembly SXGS01 (sample SAMN11356861, study PRJNA531348) | freshwater metagenome | isolation source: freshwater sample F1-80 | place: China: Fuxian Lake, Yuxi | collected 2017-12-25
CAGAAGCCACCTCGGCGCGAAATGATCTCGGAGCCGTCTCAAGAGTTCCCCAGAGAGCCGCCTCTTTTCAGGCCCTACGGCCGTAAAGTTCCACTCCTCGCCGTCCCTGTGGTCGATGGAAACAAACGTCGGCTCCCCTCCCATGGTCAGGTGGACGCTTTGTCTGTCCAGATCGGCGTCGATGGCGTGGCCCAACGTTTCAATCTCCTCCCACTGCCCGTCCGAGTAAGGTTTGGTGACTCTTGGGGATTCGACGACCCGTGTCACGCGCATCTCGTGCGACAAGCGGATGTCACATGGATCCACGGCGCCTGAAACGGGCGCCGCACTCTGCGGATCTGGAGTGCATGCCAAAGGCAGATGGCCTTCACCAGCCAGCAGACCCGAAGTGGGATCCAGTCCAATCCAACCCGCCCCGGGGAGGTAAACTTCCGTCCACGCGTGCAGATCGGTGAAATCCAAAGCCGCCCCCGCCGGACCGTCCAAAGCCGCGACGTCCGGCTTTAATTGAATGAGGTAGCCAGAGACGAACCGAGCCGCGAGGCCGATGCGCCGCAGTATCTGGGCCAGAAGCCAAGCGGAATCACGACACGATCCCGACTTCTTGATCAGTGTTTCCTCGGGGGACTGAACGCCCGGCTCAAGTCGGACGAGGTACTTCACTTCTTTCCACAACCGAAAGTTTAGAGCCACCAGAAAATCGGTGGTGGGCCCGGTCTCCTTGGGGAGACTGGACACGAACTGGTCGAAGAGCGGACCGTGCTCGCCGCACTCCAGGAACGGGGCGAGTTCTTTGCCGACCAGCGGGTCATAATGGAACGGCCATGACTGGCCGGCCGGTTCGAGGAAGAAATCGAAAGGATTGTAGACAGCCATTTCGGCGACGAGATCCACCACGATCAAGAGTTCGGCCGTTTTTTCTGGGAACACCACCCGGGCCATGTAATTTCCGAACGGATCCTGCTGCCAATTGATGAAGTGCTTTCCGGGGAGTATCTTCTGAGAGTAGCTCAGGATGGAGGTGCGGCAGTGGGGGGCGGGGCGAAGCCTGATCAGGTGGGGGGAATGGGATACGGGCTTGTCGTAGACATAGTGAGAGCGGTGGGTGAGCGCGACGTGTATGGCCATTTTAACCCTGGGTTTGGCGGGAAGCGAGTTTAGCGGGGCCTGCCAAGCGTTTCGCGAAGAAAGTCTCGACGATGCCCGCGCCAACGCGGTTGAACTGAGTTTGGAGGTCGTCCAGATACTCGTGCAACCCGGCGCCGATGACATCTTCAAGCGTCGCGTAAGCCAAGTCCGAACAAAGCTGCCCCAAAAGCTTCTCGGCGCTGTTCCTGAAGCAGCCGGGCGGGGTGCCTGAAATCGCGTGCAACGAGTCACGGGCCGCGTTCAAACAGAATCGGATCGCGCGGGGAAAGTCTGGGTCCAGGACGAGGAACTCCACGATTTGCTTCGGCGAAATGCGCCCATGTTTCTTACGATACATCTCGAACGAGCTGGCGGACCGCAGCATGGCCGCCCATTGGATATCGTCAAACGCCGTGCCCACGTCCGCGACCGACCGGAGCAGAATATAGTACTTCACATCGAGGATGCGGGAAGTCTTGTCCGCGCGCTCCAGCTTGCGACCCAGCCGGCAAAAATGCCAAGCCTCGCCATGGGTCATCGTAGCGTCGGTGACCCCAGTGAACAAGTGGCTGGCCAGCTTCACCGAGGAAAAAAACTCGTGCGGCGATCCCGGCAGCCCTCCCAGCGCAGCCGCATCCTTGACCATCAAATACGCTTTGTTCAACTGAAGCCACATTTCCGAGGAAATGATCTCCCGGATGGACCGGGCGTTTTCTCTCGCCGTCCGGAGGCAGGACAGGATGGAGTTCGGGTTCTCGGAGTCGAAGGTAAGAAACAAGAGCGCGGTTTCTCGTGTAGCCTCGCCGTATTGTTCCTTGAAAACTTCGTGGTCGCCGGTTGTGTTGATCAACGGCTGCCCCTGCTCCTCCGCCTGGTCGGGGGCATCCAGCGAGAGGTTCAGGTTGACGTCCACGACCCGCGCCACATTCTCCGCGCGTTCCACGTAACGGCTCATCCAGTAAAGCGAATCAGCAACACGGCTTAACATGGTTTGAGGCTCCTTTCAGCGGTTGTCCGGCTCCAGTTGGGCGGGAGGGTCCTCGGACAGCACCCAGGTATCCTTGGTGCCCCCTCCTTGGGAGGAATTGACGACCAGGGAGCCCTTCTTCAACGCCACGCGCGTCAACCCTCCCGGAAGCACGAATATATCCTTCCCGTACAGGATGTAGGGGCGCAAATCCACGTGCCTCCCCTCGAAATGATCCCCGGCGATCGTCGGCACCCGGGAGAGAGACAGAGTTGGTTGGGCAATGTAGTTCCTGGGGTTCTCCTTGATCTTTGAGGCGAACTCCGCTTGCTGCTCCGCGGTGGAATGCGGTCCGATCAACATCCCATAACCTCCGGATTCATTGGCCGCCTTCACGACCAACTCTCCCAAATGCTCCAGCACGTACGACCGATCGCTGGCCTCCGAGCACAGATAGGTGGGCACATTCGGGAGAATGATCTCCTCTCCCAAGTAATACTTCACCACCTTGGGAACGTAGGCATACACCACCTTGTCGTCGGCCACCCCGGTGCCGGGAGCGTTCGCCAGCGCCACGTTGCCGCTCTGGTACACTCCCATGAGGCCGGGCACGCCCAGCATTGAGTCAGGCCGAAAAGCCTCCGGATCCAAGAAATCGTCGTCGATTCGGCGGTAAATGACATCCACTCGCTCGAACCCATGAGTCGTTCGCATCCAAACGAATCCATCAGAAACCACCAGATCCCCGCCTTCCACCAGTTCTATCCCCATTTGCTGCGCGAGGAACGAATGCTCAAAGTAGGCGGAATTGTAAACGCCGGGAGTCAGAACCACCAAGCGCGGCTGCGTGACACCGTCGGGCGCCATATGCTCCAACATGTCCCTGAGCCGCAAAGGGTAGTTGACCACGGAACGGGTTCTCGTCACCGCGAAGATTTCGGGGAACAAGCTTCTCATCAAATGCCGATTCTCCAACACGTAGGAAACTCCGGAGGGACATCGCAGATTGTCCTCGAGCACGTATATCTGACCGTCCCCATTCCGAATCAGGTCCGTTCCCGTGATGTGGCACCAAACGCCGCGAGGCGGTTTTATACCGATGCATTGTTCCCTAAAACCTTTCGAGGAACGGATGACGTGCTCAGGAACCACGCCGTCCTTGATGATCTTTTGATCGTGATAAAGATCGTCGATGAATAAGTTCAACGCCTGAATTCTCTGCTTCAACCCCCGCTCCACCCTCTCCCAGTCGGCCGCCGACACAATTCTCGGAATCAGATCGAACGGAAGGGTTTTCTCCACGCCGGCGCTTTCGCCGTAGACGTTGAAGGTGATGCCCATCTGCACCAGCGCCCGATCCGCCGCGCGCTGGCGATTCAGCAATTCACCTGGCATCAGCGACTCTATCTTTTGAGCCAGGGTCCGAGCCATCGGACGAGGCTGGCCGTCTTCGCCAAACATCTCATCGTAGAACGACTCGCGATCGTATCCGCTAAAATTCATAAGGTTCAATCATCTGGGCTCAGCCAAACGGACGCATTCAAAGCGCAGCGCACACCGCATCGTGTCTCTGTGGAGCCATCATAGCACGAGGAAAGCCATAGTCTCAACAAGCCTGAAGAATTTCTTTCCTTCATTCAAGCACCCGGCTTGTTTCACAGAACGAGCCCGTGCACCGCCTTCCGCGCCCCAAAAGGACACCGCGGGTAAGCAAAATAGACGCAGGCAAGTGGCCAAAAAGAAGCAGGGAAGGAAAAAAGAGACCTTCGGACCGCCTCGAATTGCATCCCGTCGCGCGCCGCCCCGCATGAACCATCCTCTTCCCTTTCCGCTCTTTCCATCGTTCCACCGCTTCGCTCGACCGGTCGCCGCCTCCCGGCTAGTGGCCACCGGTAACCGTATAGCCCTCGCGCCTCAAATCCTCGGCCAAGTCTTTCTCCATCAAAACCGCCGCCTCAAAAGGCATCGGGTTTAGATGTTCGTAGAGCTCCGGGAGCAGGCGGATGCCGTAACGCTTCACGACGAAAGCGTCCTTAATCCCGGACTTGTGATTCACAAACCTCTCTTCCGGAGTCAAGCCCGTCATGCCCACGTAAACGCAATCCTTTTTCGGGTCGCGTTTTGGATTCCCCGCGCGCACCCGTCTGAGCTTGCCCACGGCGGCATCGAGCAGGACCACATACACGTTGTGGTGGTGTCCTGGTTGCTGCTGGCCGCGCGTTTGCTTGAGTGTGCGACGTTTCACCCGGGGACCTCGAATGGTGTTTGCCTCTGAATCGCATCCCTCCCGGACAAACCGCCCGGAATATTCTCGCAGCCGCTCGGGACCAGGATCTTCCCAAAGTCCTGGGCTTCTCGCGGCCTTGATCGTGGCACATTCCGAGATTCATAACGCTTATCAAGAAACAAATTTTGTGGGACAACGGGTTCATGGCCAAAATCAGTCGACGCAGGTTCGTCGCCATGGGCGCCCTGGCGGTTGCGTCGGAAGTCAGTGGTCGCACCGCTTCTTCCAAAGGGGGCGCTCCTGCAATCCGCGCGGGCGACCGTGCCCGAGCAAAGCCTCGATCGGCGCTGGCGGAGGCATTCGACTCGGAGATGGAAACTTTTATGACCGCGAGAGGAATTCCAGGCGGCGCCCTCGCAGTGGTGCGCAACCACCGGCTCGCCTACTCCCGAGGCTATGGCCTGGCAAACCGGGAGCAAGCAATCCAAGCCGCGCCGAGCACCTTGTTCCGCATCGCGAGCCTATCAAAACCCATTACTGCCTTGGCCCTCATGAAGCTGGTGGAGGAAGGCCAAGTGGAATTGGATAGGCCCGCGTTGGAAATCCTCAGACCCGAAGTCCTGGCGGAAACGCGGCAGAAAAGCGCCACGGATCCCCGCCTCCACCGCGTCACCATAAGGCATTTGCTCCACCATACTGGAGGATGGGATCGCAGCCAAAGCTTTGATCCCATGTTTCAGAGCAGCAGAATCGCGAGCGCTCTTGGAGCTCCCCGCCCCGCCTCGGCGGAGGCGGTGATCCGGTTCATGGAGACCCAACCTTTGGACTTTGATCCCGGAGCCCGTTACGCTTATTCGAATTTTGGCTACTGCCTTTTGGGCAGGATCATCGAGAAAATGTCGGGCCAACCCTACGAACGCTTTGTCAAGGACCGGATGTTGACGCCCCTTGGAATACAGAAAATGCGGCTCGGGGCGACGCTTTTGACCCGTGCGGCTCCAGGCGAATCTCGATATTACGAAGCGGAAGGCCACCTCGTGGAGAGCGTTTTTCCGGATTCGGCGGAGAAAGTTCCTCGGCCTTATGGGGGATTTTGTTTGGAGTCTATGGACGCTCATGGAGGATGGATTGCCTCCGTCGAGGATCTGGCAAAGTTCGCCGCGGCGTTCAGCGTTCCGCAACGCTGGCGCCTCCTGAAGCCGCCATCGCTGCGAATCCTGGATGAACCTCCCCCTCCCCCGGCGTGGAGAAGACCCGATGGCCGTTTGGAGGCGGCTTATTATGGCCTTGGATGGATGGTGAGGCCCGTGGGAAGGGATGGGAAAGCAAACTATTGGCATGCCGGAAGTCTGCCAGGAACTTCAAGCCTCCTTGTCCGCCGCTGGGACGGTCTGAGCTGGGCGGTTCTTTTCAACAAACGCTCCGACGACCCCCTTCATCCGGACAATGCGATTGACCGGGCACTGCATCGAGCAGCGGATGCCGTCACTGAGTGGCCGATAGGCAAGGTTTTATGAAATGGAGTTTGAGGTAAGGCGCAATCCAGGTGTAGGTTCCATCCATGTTGAAGCACGAATTGATCCATCCAAAGATCAACGAGATCCTGGGCCGCGCCGGCCATCACTCCTCGATCCTGATCGCGGACGGGAATTACCCTGCCTGGAACAAGAAAGGGCCAAACGCCGAGCTCGTGAGCCTGAATCTTGCGCCAGGCATCGTGACGTGCGGCCAGGTGTTGCGGGCGATTTTGAGCGCGGTGGCCATCGACCGGGTCAACACCATGGGGATCCCCCCCGACGATCCCTATGCCCGAATGGGGGAGCCTCCCGTATGGGCCGAATACCGGCAGATTCTCAAAGAGAGCGGCTCCACGTTGAATCTGGAACCGATTTTGAAATGGGATTTCTATCAAGAGGTCGCGTCGCCTGACCATGTGCTGACCATTCAAACGGGCGATCGAGCCTTATGGGCGAACCTCCTGGTGACCATGGGGTGCCGGGTATGAGTGAGTCCTTTTTGATTGAGTCGATCTGGACGCATCCCTTGCTGGAATATTTTTGACTCGCATGCAGCCTAAACTTGATAGGTCTAACTCCGGGGTTCAACCCCTGCCGAAAGCGAGCAAAATTGGGTATGCTTTCATTGCCGCGACCCTTCTGGGCGTGGGTTTGTTAAAATTGGCGACGCCGCTCCTGGCGGTCATGTTCTGCCTGTTCCTCTTGAACAAGCTGCACGTGACGAGGAGCAAGCTGCTGGCGGTCGCTCTGTTTGTGATCGTTTTGTCTGGGATCGTATACTCCGCGGCTCATTTCGCGCGCGTGACTATCACCGAGCTGCCCAAAATGGCAGACAACTCGATTCCGAAAGTCATCGCCTGGGCGGAATCGCACGGGGTCGAATTGCCGTTCACGGATTTCAAGACCTTGAAGGAATACACGATGGATGCCGTCAAGGAGCAGGCCCATTACCTCGGCAACTTCGCGAATGTCGCGCGAGGAGTGACCACGCAGATGGTGCTGATCCTCATCGCCGCCGTCGTCGCGGTCAGCCTTTTTCTCAACAGCCAGCTCGACCTGGACCGGGGCTCGCACGCGCTGAAGGGCAATCTTTATGAACTCTGCTGCGAATCGATCAGTGAACGGTTTCGCCTCTTTTATGGGAGTTTTGTGACGGTCATGGGCGCGCAAATCGTGATCTCCACCATTAATGCCGCGTTCACTTCCATCTTTCTGTTCACAGTCAAGGTGCCCCATGCTCCGGTGCTGGTCGGAGTGACTTTCCTGTGCGGCCTGCTTCCCGTAATCGGCAATCTCATCAGCAACACGGTGATCGTCGTCATTTCGTTCACGATCTCGCCTAAAATGGCTCTCGCCGCGCTGATCTTCTTGGTGGTCATCCACAAACTGGAGTATCTGTTGAACAGCAAGATTATCGGCGATCGCATCCGCAATCCAATTTGGCTGACGTTGCTGGGCCTGATCGTCGGGGAAAAACTCATCGGCATCCCCGGCATGATACTCGCCCCCGTCATTCTGAATTACGTCAAGGTGGAAGCCTCCAGGATTCAGCTTGGGTCAAGCACCCCCGCCTCTCAGTGAAAAAGCAATGCGTGAACGCCCTCCGGGCTTGGAGAGCTCGATGACACTCGCCAACAAATCCCGAACCCTCAACAGGACATTCTTATTTATGGCCAGGAAGCCTCATCCGGAGCGACGCAGCGCCGGGAAAATTAGGCCGTCGCCCTTGGCGACGCTCGCGGCCGCCCTGATTTTACTCAGCCTCCTGCTGGTGAACCGAATGACGGCTGGAATTCTAATTCCACTGGCCGTGGATCAGTTGGTTGAAAGCAGCGAGATCGTGGTGTTCGGCTCCGTGCAGTCGAAAGTCTGTTTGGTGGACGAATTGGGCAGGCTGTACACCAAGGTGGAGATTCAAGTCGCCGAGACGTGGAAAGGCGCTCACCCCGAGGGGACTCCCATCACCGTGGTGCATGGAGGAGGATCGCTCGGAAACCGCCGCCTCGTGGTGTCAGGCCAAGTCAATTATCAGGTCGGCGAGCGGGTGGTCGCTTTCCTTCGAACGAATCCCCGAGGAGAAGCAGTGACGATCGCCATGTGCCAGGGCCGATTCGAAGTCTTCCAGGATCCAGCGTCGATCGAGCTCTATGTGCGCAACACGTTTCACGGAGGATCGCCGGCAAGCGGTTCGAACGTAACACACAGGTTTCCGACGCAGCTTCCCATCACTCTGAAAGAGCTGCGCCGGCAAGTGCAAGTGCCGAAGAAATGAACGCACCCCACACGTTCATGCACAGCCACAATGTCTCGGGAACAATCCTCGCGATCGCGTTGATTCTCTCGGGATCAGCGACTCCGGCGTCAGGTTTTGTCGCCGTGATGGAACAGGAAGGGAAAGTCTTGCATTGGGAACTGTTGCAGCCGATGCCCTCCGTGCACACGAATGTGGTGAACCCGAAAACCAAAGCGGTCCGTTACTTCCTCGCGGCGGAGGCCTTTTCCACAACAAACAGGCAAAATGAATTAAACGCCCTTCGATCGTGCTTCGCCCAGTGGCAATCGGTGCCGGGCACGCATCTCAAGTTCGAGGAAGGGGGGCTCCTGCCTCCCGGCCCAGGGGTGGATATCAACACCACTGACAACACGAATCTCGTCTTTTGGGTGAAGAATGGCTCCTTGATCAACGGAGGCAGGGACGACATGCGCGGGGCGCTCGGGTTGACTTACCAGGATTTCTTAGGGGACAGCATCCTGGTGGAAGCGGATATTGTGCTGAATGGAAACTCGACCGTTAATGGCGCCAGAAACTCGTGGTTCACAGACGTCCGAGCCACGAGCTCATCGGATCGATTCGTGGAGGCCGTGGCGCTTCATGAGATCGGCCATTTCATTGGGTTGAACCATTCCCCGGCCGGCGCTTCCTCGATGATGGTTCGAGGCACTCCTGGCGTCGGAACACAGCCCGGTCTTTCAACCGATGACAAGGCGGCGGCGGCCTGGATATACCCAGCTCCCAACGCCCCTTCCGCTGTCATTTCGGGGGTCGTTTCGATGGCGGGGAAGCCTATCCTCGGCGCTTGCGTCGTCGCTGAAAATAGCGTGGGCAGCTTGATTCAAGCGACGGTGACTCGGGAAAATGGCCGCTATGCGATCCCTTCGCTCGCTCCCGGAGTTTACAAGATCCGAGTGTGCCCGCTGGATCCTCGCGGCGCGAAATCCAGCCTCATCAGCGGGCCCGACATCGATCCTTTCGGCGCCTTTTTGGAAGCGGAAACAGGATTCTTCCCGTCCGCCGAAACCGCCGTGACGGTGCCGGCGGCTGGAACCATCACACAAAATTTCGACGTCGTGCCCGCCGAGAGCGCAGCCATCCTTCGCATCACCCGCATCCGGCCTCCAAACGATGTCACGTCGACGTTTTTCAGCGTGAACACCGCCGCTCCCATCCATTTGGGACGCCGCCAAACCTATGTGGGAGTCTACGGGCCCAATCTTCCTGTCAGCGGCGCGAGCTTGAGCGTGACCGGGGACGGCATCACACACGGTCCTGTCACGTTCATTCCCGAAGCTTTCACGGGCTTGAACTTGGTCACCGTAAGAATCGACGTGGCGGAGGATGCGACGCCTGGAATTCGATCGTTTGTCTTGAGAATGGGAGACAAAGTGGCATACGCAAACGGGTTCCTGGAGGTTTTGCCGCGATATCCAGACTGGAACTTCGACGGCGTGGATGACTTGTTTCAGCGGCAGTATTTCAATCCTTTCACCGCCCCCGAAGCGGGACCAGAATGGGACTGGGATCAGGATGGCTTCAACAACCTGCAAGAATCACTCGCGGGCACAAACCCATTGGACGCCCAGTCGGTTTTCCGGATCGAATCCGCTGCGCTGAGCACCCAAGGCTTTTCGATTCGCTGGCAAGGAGCAGCGGGGCACCGCTATCGAATTCTAAGCCGGAGTGCTCCGGAAATCTCTGGATGGTTAGTGGCGGCGGAAGTGGTGGGAGCCCAAAACGGACTAAACGAATTTGTGGACAGACGCCAAGAATCGGATCGTCAGTTTTACCGGGTCGTCGGCATCCCTTGAACAGGAGAAGCATCCTGGATTTCGAGCTCAGCGCCCCATTGCAAAAACAGCATCCTGTGTTTGCCCAAGAAAAGCGGAAAAAAACGCATCCAGATCACCACGCTTCGAGATAGAGAGAGACGATTTCTTCCTCCGACGGCACTCGAGGGTTGTTTTGGGGGCTCCCTGACGCCAGCGCGTCAGCCGCCATTTTTGACAGGGACGCACGGAACCTGATTTCATCCACCCCGCGGCAATCCCGGAGCCGAGGCAATTTTAGATCCTCGTTCAACCGGAGCAATCCATCCGCCAGCGATTCGGAAGCGGCGGCGTCCGGGGCGCCAGGCGGGCAGCAGCCGAGCAAGCGAGCGACCGCCGCGTAACGCTCCACGGCGCCGCCGCGTGAATACCTCGTCACGGCCGGCAGCAGGACGGCGTTGGACAAACCGTGCGGAACATGGAACATCGCCCCGATCGGACGGCTCATGCCGTGAACCAAACCCACGCTGCTATTGGCGAAAGCCATGCCTCCCTGGCATGCCGCCAGCATCATGCCAGCCCGAGCCGCGCGATTGCCCGGCTCTTGGTGCGCCGTTCTCAAATGCGCCGCCACGAGACGAATGCAAGACAACGCGAGGGGATCGGTCAAGCCGTGCGCTTTTCGCGAAACATAGGCCTCGATCCCGTGCGTCAACGTGTCGACCCCCACCGCCGCCGTGAGGGCGGGCGGCATCGAAAGCGATAATTCGTAATCGACCAAAGCCACGGTCGGGACCAGGTGCTCGCTCAAGATCATCATCTTCACGCCCCTTTCCGTGTCCGTGATGACCGTCACTTGCGTCGCTTCGCTGCCCGTGCCAGCCGTCGAGGGAATCGCGATCAATGCCGGACCCGGCCTCGGGATTTTGTGGTAACCCGCGTAGTCCCGGAGCGGTTCGGGATTCGTGGCAAGCACGCGAATCGCCTTCGCGGCGTCGATCGCAGAACCACCCCCAATGGCGACGATCGCATCGCACTTGTGTTGGCGCCATAAAGCCAGCCCCGCGAGCGCATTGAGATCGCTTGGATCAGGATGCGCCTCGTCAAAAACGGCCACCTCGATCCCATCGGCTCTCAACAACTCGGGGATCTCCGAGGCGGGGGTGACCCGCATCACTTCCGCGTCAGTGACGACCAAGACGCGGGCCGCCCCCAACCGCCGCGCATGAGCCACCACTTCCCGGCGCACGCCCCCTCCGATTTGGATGGTGGGAGGCACGCGGAGACTGCCCGCGCGGCCCGGCAAGCCATCAGCGATCTCGCCCATCTTGTCGAATGGCGCCAGGCCACGCCCTGCGTTGCTGACTCGAACTATCTGCCATCCAAATGCGGTGTGTTGTCCACGTTCCAACGACGAGCGACCCGCTCCTTCTCGGCTTTGTCCTTATGCAGCTGCGCGGCGAGATCGACGCGCCGCTCCGCGGATACATGACCGTCGCAGAACAAAATGTTCGCCCGTCGGTTGTGCAGGTCCAGCGGCCATTGGCGCTCCTCGTACATGCCTATGAAACCACTCCAATCCGGATCTCCCTTTTTCTTGAGGTTCCAATTGCTGTCGCCCATGGCGATCATTTCGGTCGGACGCAGCACGGCCGATTCCTTGGTTTCGCCCGCGGCGGGATCCCCTTTGAAGACGCCCAGTCCTTGATTGGGTGCAATGCCAGCGTAAGCCCCCCAGACGTTGTAGCCGTAACTCATGAAGCTTTTGCCGCCTGGAACCAGTCGCACTTCGTCCGCCAGGTAGCCGTCCTCCGCGGGCAGCTTGCTGCCGAAAGTGATCTTCCACTGCGCTTGAGGCGGAGCCGACGGGCATTTGAAAAGCTCAACATTTTGACCGGTGCCGATCAAAGCGCGGAGCTGGGTGGGCCAGATCCAGGAAGAACCCTTGGCCCCATTGATGCCAACCGGATAGTGACCGTTTTCATCAACGAAAATCATCATCCCCAGCCCGAGTTGCCGGAGGTTGCTCATGCATTTAACGCCTCGCGCCTTCTCCTTTGCCTTGGCCAAGGCAGGCAGCAACATCCCGGCAAGAATCGCGATGATGGCGATCACGACAAGGAGTTCTATCAAAGTGAAGGCGCGGCTGGTCGCGGAAGCCAAATCTCGAGGCACAGGCGGCCGCGAAACAAGCGGCTTGCAAGGAGGGGGGGCGAAATGAAGGTGCATGTCCGTAAGGGAATCGCGCCCTCGTGCGGAGATCCTGGGTGTCATTGCCCCATGGTTCCTTAAAGCCGGAATAGTTTCAAGCACGCACTCACGCAAAGACAGGCGCACGCGTTGACTCAAATTAAAAGACACCGGAGGAGATTTGCGGAGCGGGGCCAAAAGGGGTCGTTGACTCATGGATAAAAGACACCGGAAACACCGGTGTGAATGATCATGAGCAAAGCGATTAAAGAAGACCTGTTGCCGAAATTGCGTGAGCGGTATGCCCGGCGGCAGCGCGAGGGCAAAAGCCGCATGTTGGATGAGTTATGCGAAGACTACGGGTTCGAGCGCAAGTATGCGATCAAGCTGTTGGGAAACGCCCTGCCCGCTCCGAGCGGGCGGGCGCATCCGGGTCCAGCTCCGCAGTATGAGCGCATTGAGCCGATTGTGCGCACGATCTGGCTGGCGGCCGAACAACCTTGCGGCAAACGGCTGGCCCCGGCCTTGGCGTTGTGGCTCCCGCATTACCAGCGGCTGCATGGCAAAGTGAGCGCCCGGCAGCGGGAGCTCTTGCGCGAGATCAGCCCGGCCACGCTCGACCGGATGCTGGCGGCGGCGCGCTCAACTCATCCCTTGCGGGGCCGTTGCGGGACTAAACCGGGCGGCTTGCTCAAGACGCAAATACCCATCCGCACCGGCACGTGGGACGTGCGCCAGCCCGGCTACCTGGAAGCGGACAGCGTCGCCCATTGCGGGGCCAGCCTGGCCGGGGACTTCCTCTGGAGCTTGACCTACACAGACATCGCCTCGCAATGGACCGAAGGCCGGGCGGTCTGGAACAAAGGAGCCACGGGCGTGCTGGCGGCCACGCGCGCGGTGGAGGCGGCCTTGCCTTTCGCGCTGCTGGGCTTTGATTGCGACAACGGCAGTGAGTTTCTCAACCACCACCTGTTGGGCTATCTGCACCAACGGAAGAAGCCGGTGGCCTTCACCCGATCCCGGCCCTATCACAGCGACGACAATGCCCATGTCGAGCAGAAGAACTGGATGTGGCCGCGCCAACTCCTGGGCTACGGGCGGCTGGAACAGGAGGATCTGGTCGGGCCCATGAGCCTGCTCTACGAGAAGGTCTGGGGACCGCTGATGAATTTCTTTCTGCCCAGCCTCAAGCTCAAAGAGAAATGGCGGGAAAAAAGCGCGTGGAAAAAACGCTACGAGCCCGCCCGCACCGCCTACCAACGATTGATGGACCAGGGCGTGTTGGATCGCCAGGGGCGGCGCGAACTGCGCGACCGCTACGAAAGCCTTGATCCCTTTGCCTTGAAAGCGGAATTGGAGCGCGGCCTCAAACCGATTTTAGCCCGCGCGGTGGATGACCGCCGACGCCCTGCGGGCGGTTCCGCTACGCCGATCGGGCTACGCCCTCCCGGCTCCGCTCCACCGCCCGCAGGGCGTGTCCCCACCCCAAGGGCTGAACGGTGTGGAAGAATGGAACTCAAAGCGACGCGTAGAGGGCACGCAGGCGGGGCAGGGCGGCGGTCCAGGCAAGCCTGGAAAGGATGGAGGAGCGTAACCAGCGGACGAGTTTGACGGAGTATTGGACGGGCTTGAGG
>SXGS01456780.1_pt1 | contig 13705 bp, 11 predicted proteins | sample 3174681 | NCBI WGS metagenome assembly SXGS01 (sample SAMN11356861, study PRJNA531348) | freshwater metagenome | isolation source: freshwater sample F1-80 | place: China: Fuxian Lake, Yuxi | collected 2017-12-25
AGCCTTCATCGACTGTGGTCTTGAGGATCATCCCATGGTTGTGAAAGCGGCGGATTGGATTATCGACCAGCAGATTTTCAAGCCCGGCGATTGGCAAGTGAAGAATCCGAATCTAGAGCCAGGCGGATGGGCGTTCGAGTTCGCCAACGACTGGTATCCCGACGTTGACGATTCCGCCGTGATCTTGTTTACCTTGAAACGTGTCCGGGGGCTTAATGAACAGAAGAAAGATCGGGCATTGGCCTATGGCCTCAACTGGACGTTAGGAATGCAGAGTCGCAACGGTGGCTGGGGAGCATTTGACACAGATAATTCCCTGGACCTGTGGAACCAGATGCCCTTTGGCGACATGAAGGCGATGATTGATCCTCCTACGGCTGACCTCGCTGGGCGGCTCTTAGAAATGCTCGGTACCTTTGGCTACGGCACGGACTTTGGCCGTGCGCGGCGTGCGTTGCATTTCCTGCGCGAAGAACAAGAAGCTGACGGATCGTGGTGGGGACGTTGGGGTGTGAACTACATTTATGGGACATGGTCGGTGTTGATGGGACTACGGGCCATTGGCGAGGATCTGCAACAACCCTATGTGCGGCGTGCGGTGGTGTGGCTCAAAGACCATCAGAATCCCGATGGCGGCTGGGGCGAAGATTGTCTCTCGTATTGGGATCAAAGCAAAGCTGGACGTGGGGAGAGTACGCCCTCGCAAACCGCTTGGGCCATTTTGGGATTACTCGCGGCGGAAGATGAGGTGAGTCCGGAAGTCTTCCGCGGCGTGCAATACCTTCTATCGGAGCAAGAGTCCGCCGGCTCGTGGCCGGAAGCCTTCTTCACTGGCACGGGATTCCCTCGTCATTTCTATCTACGTTACTACGGCTACCGAAACTACTTTCCTCTGATGGCGCTCGGACACTTCCGGGCGCGTATGCAAGCGCACTTCCGAGCACGTGGCTCAAGCTGAGGCGCACGATATCGGCAAAACGCTGGAGACTGCAATGTTAATGAAAGCAAAGACTATTACGATTGCCACCGACCGCAAAGTCCAACTCTTCGATATTACCGACGAGGTGAAACGCCTGCTTGCCGAATCCGAGATCGAGAATGGGATGGGGGCGGTCTCAACCCTTCACACCACGACTGGGATCTTCTTCACCGAAGTCCAGGACGCGCTATGGGATGATGTCGAAACCTTCCTTCAGCAACTCGTTGCCGAACGGTCGGGCTATAAACACAACGATCCACGTTTTTCCGATTGCGAGCGCGGGAACGCGGCTGCGCACCTGCGCGCGATCTTACTGGGGGGTTCCTTAGCCTTGCAAGTCGAAAATGGCTGCTTGGTCTTAGGGCAATTTCAGCGCATCATCTTTGCCGAACTTGACGGCCCCCGCCCGCGTTCGATACGAATACACTTCATGGGGGAGAGTGGGGTGGTGACACATCAATGGGAACGAACCCTGTCTTTACCTCAGGAAGAGGGCCTTCGATGAAAAAGTTGAGCATTCTGGGATCGACAGGTTCGATCGGCGTGTCCACTCTGGCGGTGGTGGAGCGTTTTCCTGACCAATTTCGCGTGGTCGCGTTGGCTGCCGGCAAAAACCTGTCGAAACTCAAAGAGCAGGTCCGTCTCTTTCAGCCCGAGGTCGTTTCGTTGACGGAGGAAGCTGATGCGCAGGACCTACGTGCGCAACTCCCCGATTTTCGCGGAGAGATTCTCTCGGGAGATCGTGGGCTTCACGCTGTGGCAACGCATCCCGAGGCCGAAATGGTCATGGCTGCCCTTGTGGGGGCAGTGGGACTCGCTCCAACGCTCGCGGCGATTCGCGCCGGAAAAACCATAGCCTTGGCCAACAAAGAAGCGCTGGTCATTTCCGGCGAACTGATGACACGCGAAGCCAAGCGTTACGGCGTGCGCATTCTGCCTGTGGACAGTGAACACAACGCTATTTTTCAGGCACTGCACGGCTATCAACGCGCCCAGGTCAAACGCATCATCTTGACTGCCTCTGGTGGACCGTTCCTCCATCGGCCGGCTGAAGAGCTTGCTTCTGTCAGTATTGATGAAGCGCTCAAACATCCGACCTGGAAGATGGGGAATAAGATTACCATTGATTCTGCCACACTGATGAATAAAGGGCTGGAAGTCATTGAGGCGCGTTGGCTGTTTGATATGCCGCCTGAGCAAGTGGCGGTGATTGTCCACCCGCAAAGCATTGTACACTCGATGGTGGAATACATAGATGGCTCGGTGCTGGCGCAGCTTGGCATTCCTGACATGGTGATCCCGATTTCTTACATTCTTGCTTATCCAGATCGCTTGCCACTTGCGCATTTGCCGTCGTTGGACTTAGCAGCCGCAGCACAGCTCACATTTTTTCAGCCGGATTTTGGCAAGTTTCCCTGCCTGAGATTGGCGTATGAGGCCCTCCGCCAAGGTGGCACGTGCCCGGCGGTATTGAATGCTGCTAATGAGATCGCTGTAGAGAATTTTCTCGCCGGACATGTGTCTTTTCCTGAAATTGCCGCTTCCAATGAGCAAGTATTGCAGGCGCATTCCCCGCAAACTGTCTCTGATCTCGACGTGCTTTTAGAAGCGGATCGCTGGGCGCGTGAGCAAGCCCGCGCCATCTTTAATCGTCGTCAGACGCGGGTGGCGGCGTCTGCCTGACACCACCAACGACGGGAAGGGTACCCTTGGCTGTGAAGAAAGAGGAAAGTTTGCCGAGCTGCGAAGAACTTTCCCCTTTTGTTGTTCCTTCAGGGATCTCCTCGCTCTCTGACGCCTACGCCTATTGCCAGCGCGTCACGCAGAAAAGCTCTTCGAATTTCTATCACGCATTCCGCTTATTGCCGGCAGAGCGCTACAACGCCCTGTGTGCCTTCTACGCATTCTGTCGCTTCATGGATGATATTGCCGATCAGGTTGAATCACCCCAAGCGTCGCACGCCCAGCCGCTGAGTCGGAAAGAGCGCCTCACGTTGTTGTTAAATATGTGGCGAGACGAGTTGGCGAATTGCTATGCAGGCACTCCACATCATCCGATTTCATTTGCCCTCAGCGATGCCATCCAGAAGTTTCCCATCGCGCAGAAGCATCTCGCTGGCATTATTGATGGCGTCGAGATGGATTTATATCGGAATCGTTACCGGACGTTTGATGAACTGTACGACTACTGCTACCACGTCGCGTCGCTGGTTGGTCTCGTTTGCATCGAAATTTTTGGCTATCGCAACCCACAAGCACGCGACTATGCTGTGAATTTAGGCGTTGCTTTCCAGCTCACGAATATCATTCGTGATATTGGCGAAGATGCACAGCGAGATCGCATCTATGTTCCTGTCGAGGATTTGGCGCGGTTCGGTTATAGCGAACAGGAACTCTGCGCGAGGACGTATAATCCCGCGTTCGTGCAGCTCGCTGCTTTCGAAGCGGCTCGTGCGCATGACTTCTACGAGAAAGCCGTGGCGCATTTGGCTACTGAAGATCGAAAAACCCTGGTCGCCGCTGAGGCCATGCGGCTGATTTACTCTCGCCTGCTCAAGAAACTCGAAGCACGACGCTTCCAGGTCTTTGGCGAGCGTGTTGCTTTGGCAGCTCCTGAAAAGATCGGCTTGGCTCTCGCTGCCTGGATACGCGGGCGAGTCCCGTTCTGATAGCACTGCCAGAGGAGGTATCGGCTGGTAGTACTATCCCCGAGAATTAAGAAAAAGAGAACCTAAGGTCAGAGAGGCAAAGATGCTCTGCCAACTGTCTGTTGAGACGAGACAGACGGCAGAGCTGGCCAAAGAGAGGGTTATGCGACTGCCCGCAGTTTTTTGCCGTTGCTACGAGAACAGTTGACGATGCCCTCGTTATCCGGGAGGTATTCTGCGATATTCGTTTTGCTGTAGCGCGAGCCTGCGAATAAGGAACGGATAGCAAACGCAACCTGCCCCATAAGCCGCTTCACACCGGGGGTTTTCTCGGCTTCGCTAATCGGCTCGAGGCGAATGATCGCGCCGTCGGGCTTTTTGCAGACTTGGAAGAAGAATTGCTGTTTCTTCCCGGGTTCGATGACCAGGGCTTCGAGGAGGAGTTTGCTACAGTCAGTGTTGATGTAGTATTCGCTCACGCGCTTGATTCCGTCGGGATCGCGGAGAAACATCTCTGGCCGGCGAATGACAATTTGCCGTAAATCAATCGGGCCTTCAATCGTGACGTTTGGCATTCATACTCTCCTTAAAAGAGAAAGCTGGATCTTAAGATCCGAGCCTTGCAACAGGCTGCTGAGAGAAAATCTCCCAGATCTGCTGTTGGAAGATTAGAACACAGTCCCTCTGTGGACTGTGAGCACTACCTTATTTACCTGTCCCCGGGCGTATGGTCAAGCTGCAAATCGGAAAGATTGCCCAACATTCTCCTGCTTAGTGCCTGTATGTCGTGGGAGGGGAGTAGGTTTTACCCCTACCTGTAGGACCTTTTCTCGAAAATCTGCCGTTTGTCGTGGACGCCTCACAAGGAAGAGTCCGTGACGTGAGCTGCGTTGGGTCGGCTCTACTTTACAGCACGATAGGTGGCGGGGTATAGGTGAACCGACCTGAATCGGCGGTACGCCACAACGAGGCTCATTATGTTCTCTGTTTCTCCTCCTGCGAAAACGAGTAAAAGTCCCCAGGTCGTTTCCATCGAAGAAGCGATTGAAGAGATCCGTGCCGGACGCATGATCATCCTCATGGACGATGAGGACCGTGAAAATGAAGGCGACCTGTGCATGGCGGCGGAAGCCGTCACCCCGGAAGCGATCAACTTCATGGCCAAATATGGACGCGGGCTGATCTGTTTGCCTATGGCGGAAGAAATGATCGACGCCTTAAGTCTTCCCATGATGGTGACGAAAAATACCGCTCCACTAGGGACGGCGTTCACCATGTCGATTGATGCCCGTTCTGGCATTTCCCGAGGCATCTCTGCTGAAGACCGTGCGACGACGATTCTGGCTTCGATCCGAGACGGGGTCCGTCCAGAAGATATTGTCGTTCCTGGGCACATTTTCCCCCTCCGCGCACGGAGGGGCGGGGTACTGGTCCGCACTGGGCAAACCGAAGGATCGGTCGATCTTTCGCGCTTAGCCGGGATGAAACCAGCAGGGATCATCTGCGAGATCATGCGCGACGATGGCACGATGGCACGCCTCTCCGACCTTGAAGAATTCTCTGTCAAATTTGGGATTAAGATCGCCACCATCGCTGACTTGATCCAATATCGCTTACGCCACGACTCCCTTGTTCACCATCAAGCTGAAGCGCGACTTCCCACTCGTCATGGCGGAGACTTCATGGCGCACGTATACACCAGCGACGTGGACGAGGAAGAACACCTTATTTTGGTGAAAGGGCAGATTTCACCAGACGAGCCGGTACTCGTGCGCCCCCATGCCGAATACCCTCCTGGCGACGTGTTCTCGTACACCTACAGCAATACGAGCGCATTGCTGCACGAATCTATGCGTGTCATTGCGGCTGAAGGGAAGGGCGTCATCCTCTATCTTCGGCAAAGCGGCCAAGGCGCACATCTGTTTCGGAACGGTAGTCGATCTGGCCGCCATCCGGCTTCGCCAAGCACAAGCCCGGGATCACAGATTCGCGATTTTCGTGACTATGGAATTGGGGCGCAAATCCTACGAGATATCGGTGTACGCAAGATTCGTCTGTTAACGAACTATCCTCGCCGCCTCGTCAGTCTTCCCGGCTATGGCTTAGAGATCGTGGAATTTGTTCCACTCTCTGAGGGAGAGGGAGGGGAAGCTTTTCGCCCGGTAGGGCAAAAACGCAGCTCTCGAACTTCTCGCGTGTCGGCATAGTGGGGGTAGTCATGTTTCCTGACTCTCTTGTTCGCGCAACCGCAGCAGGACAAACCATCCGTGCGCTCGCCGCCGTGACAACTGGACTGGTGGAGGAAGCCCGGCAGCGACACCGTACCGCACCCACTGCGAGCGCTGCTCTAGGACGCACGCTGACGGCCGGGTTGTTGCTCGGCGGCATGCTCAAGGAAGATGAAATTCTCTCACTGCAGTTTCTAGGCAACGGACCACTGCGCGGGATTTTTGTCGATGCCAACGCGCTCGGGGAAGCGCGGGGCTTTGTCTATCATCCGCGTGCCCATCTGCCGATTCGCGGCGGAAAACTCGATGTTGGTGGAGCGGTGGGGGCAGGCACGTTGACAGTGATCCGCGCTCAACGATGGTCAAAAGAGCCCTACCGGAGCATCATCCCCTTGGTGTCTGGGGAGATTGGTGCTGATGTTGCTCATTATCTCTTAAACTCGGAACAAGTGCCTTCCGCAGTGAGTCTCGGGGTTTTTGTGCAACCAGACGAGACTGTGTTTGCTGCCGGCGGCTTCATTGCTCAACTCATGCCTGGTGCCGGTGACGAAACCATCGCGCAATTGGAAACCAATGTGGCTCGAGCGAAACCTGTGAGCCAACTTGTGCGCGAAGGCGCAACCCCGCAAGACATCCTCACTGACGTGCTCCGTGGGTTTGATATGGCTGTCGTAGGAGAATCCCCAGTGCGGTTCTCATGTCGATGCAGCCGCGAGCGCGTGTTGGGCACGCTAGTAGCGATGGGCCAGAAAGAGATGCTGGCATTGCTCGAAGAAGAAGGGCGCGTAGCTGTGACTTGCGAGTTCTGTAGCGAACTCTACACTATTGAGCGACAAGAAGTAGAAGAGTTATTTCGGGAAAAATAACCGCCAAAGCACCTTGCGAAGTGGGCGGCACGTGTAGGCGGGCAGGCTCTCCGCCCCTGCCTGCGGAGAGAGAAGGGAGCTGACAGGGACATGGCGCAACAATGGCGATGGAGCAAGAGGGAAGTGTGTGCTTCCCTCTTCTTTTTTGTCGTATTCGTCGGGATTGGCCCTCTCTGGTCGGCTGAAACGGACTGGCAGAAGATCGAACATGAGGCTGGTGACCTGCTCAGTCGTTACCTCCAGGTCGACACGACGAACCCCCCAGGGAATGAAATTGCTGCTGCACGCTTCTGGCAAGAGGTATTAGCAAAAGAAGGCATCGAGTCCCAGGTGTTTGAGTCGCAGCCTGGACGAGGAGTGATTTATGCTCGCCTCAAAGGCTCTGGCGAAAAGAAGGCGCTCATCTTGCTTCATCACCTTGATGTGGTGCCAGCGGCAAAAGCCGACTGGGAAGTCGATCCCTTCGCCGGCGTCATTAAGGACGGCTATGTCTATGGTCGCGGCGCGATTGATTGTAAAGGTATTGCCGTCGCCCAGTTCCTTGCTTTGGCGGCACTTAAACGTGCTGGCGTGTCGCTCAAGCGCGATATCATTTTGCTGGGGACCGCAGATGAGGAAGCTGGCGGTCAACACGGGGCCGGGTGGTTTATCGAGCAACACGCCGAGTTCATTGCCGATGCGGAATTCCTTTTGACTGAAGGTGGCGGCATTCGCGTGCATGACGACGGCCGACGTTCGTATGATGTTGATATTGCTGAAAAAGCCCCGTGTTGGATACAGCTTGAGGCGAGCGGTCCGGCGGGACATGGGTCACGGCCGTTACCTGAAACCGCGGTGACGCGCCTCGTGCGTGCGCTTGAGCGAATTGTCCGCTACGAAACCGCAATTAAAGTGACGCCGGCTGTCCAAGCGTACTTTGCAGCGTTAGCGGCTGGCGAAACCCCGGAGCGGGCGGCTCGGTTTCGGAGCTTGGAAAAATCCTTAGCGAATCCCGCTTTTCGTAAAGAATTCTTAGCGAACCCGAGTTTCAATGCGCTGGTGAGAAATACGATCTCGCCTACTGTTCTGGAGGGGAGTAACAAAACTAACGTGATTCCTTCGCATGCACGTGCGCAGCTCGATTGTCGTCTCTTGCCAGGGGAAGATCCCAAGAAATTTGTGACGCTGCTTGAGCAGGTCGCGAATGACCCGAACGTTAAATTCTCTGTCTTGATGAATTTTTCACCGATTGCTTCCGAAGCGGATACCCAGCTTTTCCGCGCCATCCGAGCTGTAGCCGAACGCCACGATCCCCAAGCTCCAGTAGTGCCGGCGGTGCTAGGTGGGTTTACCGATTCCCACTACTTTCGTGGGAAAGGAATTGTCAGCTATGGATTTTCCGGCCTGCCGATCGCCGAAGAAGACTGGCGGCGTGTCCATGGTGTCAACGAGCGTCTCGCGCTCGCAAGCCTGCGCGAAGGCATCCAGATCTTGAGCGATTTGCTGTTAGAACTCAATAAATAGGAGAGGGGGGCGCGAGAAGCTGAAGAGGGAAAGCGCCCCAAGGTTGGCGAGGGCGTAAGCGATAGGCGAGGCTTTACGGCCAAGCATAGTTCCCTGTCGAGCCGGTAAATGTAAAATCAACTCCCCCACGACAGGAAGCATGATTCCCCTTGACGGTATTGATCGTGCTCGCCGTGGCATCAACCACGACGGCTACGCCTTGGCTCTGTACCGGGGTCACCCCTGTGTAGTCTTGCGTCCGAGCATATTCGGCTTCGAGGGTCACGACCGTATTTTTGACATCGGATTCGACTCGTGAGCAAAATGCTTGGGAGCGATACGATGCAAACTGTGGGATCGCAATGGCGGCGAGAATACCGATGATCGCGATAACCACTAAGAGTTCAACTAAAGTAAAGCCTGTTTGAGCCTTCAAGGTCATAAGTCCAACTCCTTTCCAAGTAGGGAGATTCTTGCCTCCCAGGTTTCTGCCTTTACTCTCTCTCCGAGATTGATGTGTTTCTTCTGACACTCCTCCTTTCCACCCCATTACCGAGGCGTTGTGTCTCACGTTGAAAGTCCTTATCAAACAAGAGACGGTAAATTTAGAATATTAAATTTTCATTATATTCTCGATATAGTATATGAAATAATGAAAATCAAGTGAGAAAACCATTTGCTGGAAAAATGAAGGCGAAAGGGAATGTGAGAAAAGCTGGAAACTAACCTTTTAGACGCTCATCGAGCCGAGTTGAAAGATCGGAAGGTACATAGCAATGACAAGACCGCCGATGACGAGCCCTAAGAAAATGATGATAAGTGGTTCCATCAAAGATGTGAGGTTCGCAACGGCTGTGTCTACTTCGTCTTCGTAGAAGTCGGCTACTTTGCCCAGCATAATGTCTATCGCCCCAGTCGTTTCACCGACCTGGAGCATCTGTCCGACCATCGGCGGAAAAACGCCACTTGCTATGAGCGGTTCAGCGAGTGTTTTTCCTTGGCTAATGGTTTGTCGGGAAGCTAAAATGGTCTGCTCGATCACTTTGTTCCCGGCGGCTTTCCCAGTCACCGTTAACGCCTCGAGAATCGGAATGCCGGATGAAAGTAACGTACCGAGCGTGCGAGTGAAGCGTGCGACCGCTGCTTTGCGTAAGAGGTCTCCTAAGACTGGCAATTTCAACAAGAACTTATCTATGGCGAGATGGCCTTGTTCCGTACGGTAGAGCCGGCGGACGCCGAAGATGGTTCCCAGCGCTATGGTAAGAAAGTAGGGAAACCCTGTTGCTGCCACATTGCTGAGGGTAATCGCGACTTGCGTTGGCAGAGGCAGGGCTTTGCCGAAGCTAGCGAACATCTCAGCGAATACTGGAATCACGTAGATCAATAAAACGGAGGTGACACCGCCGGCGATAATGAGGATGCTCGCCGGGTAGATCATAGCACCGTGGATCTTCTTTCTCAGCTTGCCGGCTTTTTCCATATATACGGCGAGGCGTTCAAGGATCAGGTCGAGAATTCCTCCCATCTCTCCTGCCGATATCATGTTGGTGTAGAGGCTATCGAATACATGCGGATGCTGGCTGAGGGCAGTGGCAAAGGTGGTGCCGCCCTCAACGTCGCGACGAACCCGCTCGATGATACGCGAAAAAACTGGTGCTTCGGCTTGCCGTTCGAGAACCATGAGCGCTTGCACGAGGGGGAGGCCAGCATTAATCATCGTGGCAAGCTGGCGGGTGAAAATGACGACCTCCTGTGGTTTGACGCCGCTGCCGAACGTCGGGAGCGAGAGCTCGCGGTTGAATCCTTTGCTCTTTTCTTTGATGCGGTGAGGCAATGGGCGAATACGTTGAGCGCGAAGCCGCACCATCACGATATCAGCAGATGGTGCTTCCATTTCGCCTTGTAAAGATTCCCCTCGGAGTCCCGTACCTTGCCAACGAAAAAGCGCCATGTGGCCCTCTATAAGCTTCGCCCCTGTCTTGGAGACAGGTAAAAAAGAACAGGAGTTTTCTTTTAGACTGGGCACAACAAGAAGTCAACAGTCGAAACGTCGCAGCAAAGTTCTTTGTTGACGAGGTGAAAGAGGGAGGATGAGCGAACCTCAAGCCGTGCGCAAGGCGCGGTTCAACGCTCGGGTCATGTCTTGCAAAGGGGCGGGCTGGCCGGTCCACAACGAAAAGGCGAGAGCACCTTGATGCAACAGCATGCGCCGTCCGTCCACGGTCGAGCGTCGCGCCGCGCGTGCTTGACGGAGAAATGACGTTTGTTCGGGGCGGTAGAGCAGATCGTAGAACAAGCAAGCGCGTGGAGTAGCGTGAAAAGCAAGCGGCGGGAACGCCTCGCCATGCAGTCCGACCGAGGTGCAGTTCACGACCAGCGCCGCATTGCTGAACAAGATCGGGTCTTCTAGACGGTTGAGGGAGACCGTCTCCAGTTGTGTGTCGCCGAGCGTTCGATACGCACGGACTAAAGCGCGGGCCTTGGCCACCGTGCGGTTGGCAATGGTGATGCGTGTACTACCGGCGCGGATGAGAGAAACAAGCACTGCCCGCGTTGAACCTCCGGCACCGATGATGACAACGTTACGCCCTTGCGGCGAGAGTCCGCGCTCTTGCAGGGAGGCGAGAAACCCGCGTCCGTCGGTATTGTCGCCGAATAAGACTCCTTCACGGTTGACGACAGTGTTGACGGCTCCACAGAGCTTCGCCTCTGCACTGAGGTCGTCTAGATAGCGCACGATGCGCTCTTTATGCGGCACGGTAACGTTCACTCCCAGCAGGTTGTACGCACGAATCGCTTGCACGGCGTTCGCTAAATCTGCCGGGCGGACATGGAAGGGAACATAGGCGTAGGGCAAGTGCAGCGCACGAAATGCCGCGTTCTGCATGGCCGGAGAACGTGTGTGGACGATGGGGTCGCCAAAAATCCCCACGATGCGGGTCTGACCGGTGATTGAGACGGGAGTAGACATGATAACTTGTGACAAGATGGGCAAAGTCAGGATTGCCGGGGTAGGGCGCGAAACGACGCGCCCCACTCCGGTTACGCGAGCGCAGCGATCAGCGTCGGTTCGACGTTCGCCTTGCGCACCGTGCGTCTGGATTTGACGGCTGGTTGTTGCTTGAGTACCGCGTGGGCTGCCGCCAAACGGGCGATCGGCACCCTATACGGAGAACAGGATACGTAGTCGAGGTTGGTCCTATGACAGAATTCGATAGAAGCTGGGTCTCCACCATGCTCGCCGCAAATGCCGATCTTGAGACCTGGCCGGGCTGCACGCCCCTTTTTCACGGCCATTTCGACGAGCATGCCAACGCCGCTTTGATCCAAGGAACTGAACGGATCTTGCGGAAAAATTTCTGTCTCAAGGTAGGCCGGTAAGAATTTTCCGGCATCATCGCGACTCAAGCCCAACGTCATTTGCGTAAGATCGTTGGTGCCAAAAGAGAAGAATTCTGCTGTAGCAGCGATGGTATCGGCCACCAATGCCGCGCGCGGGACTTCGATCATCGTGCCGATGGTATACAACACTGAGACTTCCGCCGCCTTCATCACTTCAGAGCACACCCGCTCGATGCGTGTTCGCAGGATGTCGAGTTCCTGCTGGTAGCCGACGAGAGGGATCATGATCTCAGGGATGACTTCGATCCCTGCGCGTGTCAGTTCGCAGGCGGCTTCCATAATGGCGCGGGCTTGCGCTTCATAGATCTCTGGAAAGGTGATGCCGAGGCGACACCCGCGATGGCCGAGCATGGGGTTGAGTTCATGCAGGGAAGTGCGCTTGGCTTTGAGTCGTTCCGGAAGGACGCCGAGACCAGTTGCCAAGTCTTCGATTTCTGCGTCGGTGTGAGGGAGAAATTCGTGCAGTGGCGGATCAAGGAGGCGAATCGTCACCGGCAGACCCGCCATCGCACGAAAGATGCCAAGGAAATCTGCTTTCTGCATCGGTGCGATTTTCTCCAACGCTCGTACCCGACCGCTGAGATCTTCGGCGAGAATCATCTCGCGCACGGCATTGATGCGGTTACCCTCGAAAAACATATGCTCCGTGCGGCACAGGCCAATCCCTTCCGCGCCGAACGCGCGAGCAACTGTAGCATCACGAGGAGTATCTGCATTGGCGCGAACACGTAACTGGCGCTGCTTGTCTGCCCACCCCATGAAGGTTTTGAAGGCCGGAGTTTCCGGATCGGGATCGCGCGTAGGTACTTGTCCACGAAAGACTTCGCCCGTAGCACCATCGAGGGTGATGAAATCGCCTGCGCGAATCACAATCCCGGTTCCGCGCACGCTAAACTGTTGCTTTTCGTAATCGACTTCCAGGGCTTCACAGCCGACGACCGCGCATTTGCCCATGCCACGGCTGACGAGTGCGGCATGAGAAGTGGCCCCACCACGTGCGGTGAGAATGCCTTGTGCGGCATGCATGCCGTTAATGTCTTCTGGTGAAGTCTCGACGCGGACGAGAATGACTTTTTCCCCTTCTTTGGCCGCAGCCTCAGCGTCATCGGCTGAAAAGATGGCTTTACCGTTCACGGCTCCTGGCGAGGCGGGAATTCCTCGTGCCAACCTCTCCTTCGGCGCATTCGGGTCTAGCGTGGGGTGGAGAAGCTGGTCTAACTGCGCGGGAGCAACCCGCAACAGGGCAGTGCGCTCGTCGATCAATTGTTCTTCCACCATATCCACGGCGATTTTCATCGCTGCCGCTGCCGTGCGTTTGCCAGCGCGGGTTTGCAGCATCCAGAGTTTGCCGCCCTGAATCGTGAACTCGATGTCTTGCGCGTCTCTGTAATGAGCCTCCAGCGTATCCGCGATCCGTTGAAGATCGGTAAAGCTCTCAGGCAAGCGCTCTTCCATGGAGGGATAGAGTTCGCTGCGTTCTTGCTCGCTGCGGCCTTCACGTTCGGCACGTTCGCGAGCAGCAGCCAGGGTGATTTGTTGCGGCGTGCGGATGCCAGCGACGACGTCTTCTCCTTGCGCATTGATGAGGAAGTCGCCATTCAGGGCATTCTCGCCAGTAGAGAAGTCGCGAGTGAAGGCGACGCCAGTCGCGCAATCATCGCCGAGATTGCCGAAGACCATGGACTGGACCGTGACTGCCGTACCCCAAGCCTCGGGGATGCCTTCGATGTGCCGGTAGGTGATGGCGCGAGGGTTGTTCCACGAACCAAACACGGCTCCGATGGCTCCCCAGAGTTGTTCTTGCGGATCTTGCGGGAACGCTACGTTGAGGCGCTGCTGGATCAAGGCTTTGAACTCCGCTACGAGGTCGCAGAGATCGTCCGCCGTGAATTGGGTATCCAGCTCGATGTGGCGTGCGGCTTTCTTTTCTTCGATCAGGACCTCGAACGGGTCGCGTTCAGTTTTGGATTCTGGCTTCATGCCAAGGACGACGTCGCCGTACATCTGGACAAAGCGGCGATAGCAGTCATAAGCGAACCGTGGGTTACCGGAGCGTTTGATCAGACCCTGGATGGTCTCGTCGTTCAGGCCGAGATTTAG
>SXGS01626300.1_pt1 | contig 13702 bp, 10 predicted proteins | sample 3174681 | NCBI WGS metagenome assembly SXGS01 (sample SAMN11356861, study PRJNA531348) | freshwater metagenome | isolation source: freshwater sample F1-80 | place: China: Fuxian Lake, Yuxi | collected 2017-12-25
GCAGCGCGCCGATGTCCTTGACCGAATCCTCGCGCTTCTCGGCATTGTCGAGGTTGAGGTAGCGCTTGCCGTACCCGTCCGAGCCGCGGACGTTGGGCAGAATGACCGTCGCGCCGAGCATGTCGGCGAAATATTGCGCGCCGTAGTTCCAGCTCGGCCGGGTCTGCGCCTCCGGCCCGCCGTGGATGTCCATGATGACCGGCGTGCGCGCGCCCGCGGGGACGTTCGTCGGGCGATAGACGAAGGCGGGCACCGACAGGCCATCAAAAGACTTGAAACGGATCAGGCTCGGTTCCGCCAGCTTCGCCGGATCAAGGTCGCCCAGTTCGCTGTTCGTCCAGCGCGTCAATGCACCGCCCGCCACCGCGTCATGGGTCCAGACGTCGCCGGCAGAGGTCGCCGTCGACAGCCCGACCGCCAGCCGACGATTGTCGGGCGCGAACTTCAGCCCCGACAGAACTCCCTTGGGCAGCACCGGCTGCGGCAGCGCACGGCGCGTCACCCGGTCCTGCACGACCACCCGGCTCACCCCGTCCTCGTTCACCGAATAGGCGAGGATGCGGCCATCGCCCGACAGGTCGTAAGCCTCGACATCCCATTTCAACCCGGGGGTAACAACGCGCTCCGTCCCCGTCGCCAGGTCGATCTCGACCAGACGGCGCACATCACTGTCGCGATCCGAAATGGCAATCAGGCTCCTGCCGCCGGGCAGGAAATGCGGGTCCTCGTACCGCGCCATGGCCGCGTTCGGCGCGATCCGCGTCGCCTGCCCGCTCGCCATGTCGAGCACGAAGATCTGGCTCTCGCGGTTCGAGATCGAGCGCAGGAAGACGAGCTTCGACTTGTCTTCGCTCAGATCGGCCGGGGCCACCGCGCCATCGGCCTTGAACACCTCGCGCCGGGAGCCGGGATTGGCAGGATCGGCGGACAGGATCGTATAGTTCGCGGCGCCCTTGGTCGCGCGCGCCCAGACCGCGAGGCTGCCGTCCTTGGCGATCACCAGCGATCCGTTGCGCGTGCCCGGCTCGGTCAGCAGCACTTCCGGCCCGGTCAGCCCCTTGACCGCCAGCTGAAACCATTCGTCGCCGTCGGTATCCCGCGTAAGGATGAAGCGGTTGCCCTGCCCCGGCAGCGCGTCGGCGCCCGCGACGGGACTGTCGTAGAAGCTGATCTGCCGCCGGTCGGCCCCCGGTGCCGCGACATGGTGCAATTGCGCTGTCGCGCCGAAGCGCGTGGTGATGAGCATCGAGCCGTCGGGCAGCCAGTCCTGCAATTCCGCCGAGCGGCTGTTCTGATAGCGCTGGACCGCGGCGCGCACGTCGTCGGGGATCTCGGGCACGTTCTGAAGCGTCGCGGTGCCTACCTGCCGCGTCTGGACGGAAGGCGCCTGTTGCGCGGCGAGCGGCGCGGCGAACATCGTGGCGGCAAGGAACAACGACTTCAGACGCGGCATCGACAACCCTCTCGTGCAATCCTGTTGCCGGGGGTTCTACGGGGACGAACGGCGCGGCGGCAAGCGTTTAGCCGCGTTCGATACTGCCACCCTCGCGCTCGACAGAAGCGACGATGAGGTCGAGCACCTTGGCGATCAGCGTCTCCATCGCCGCATGCGCCGCCGCCCCGTCGCGGGCGATGATCGCGTCGGCGACGGCGGCATGATCGGCGATGCTCGCGGACCGCCCGGCCAGCCGGTTGGTGAACCGGATCGAGGTGCGAAGCGCCGTGGCGACCACGTCGCGAAATTGCGAGAAGAACGGATTGTTCGATGCGCGCAGCACCGCGACGTGAAAGGCGATATCCGCCTCCAGCGCGTCGTCGTCGCCGATCTCCGCCGACCGCATCCGCTCGAGACCCGCGGTGATCGCCGCCTGCTGTTCCTCCGTCGCATATTGCGCTGCCAGCGCGGCGGCGGCCGGCTCGACCGCGATGCGCAGTTCGCTGAACCGGCGCAGCAGCACGAGGCTCGACTTGCGTTCGAGCAGCCAGCGCAGAACGTCGGTGTCGAACAGGTTCCACGCTTCTTCGGGGCGCAGGAACGTCCCCTGCTTGGGCCGCGCGCCGAGCAGGCCCTTGGCCGCCAGCATCTTCACCGCTTCGCGCGTGACCGACCGGCTGACTCCGTGATGCTTGACGATATCCGCCTCGATCGGAAACGGCTTGTCGCGATACTCGCCCGTCACGATCGCACGGCCGAGCACTTCGAGCAGCCCGAACGTCAGATTCCGTCCCAGTTCGCCCCGGACCAGCGGATCGTCCGCCATTCAGCCACCCCATCGCCCTGCGTTTTCGTTGCGAAGACTGTTGCAGATCAGCACGAGATCGACAAGAACGATTGATATTATAAAAAACCGGAGCACCGCTCGCGACATGGACAGTTTCATCGCCGTCGACTGGGGCACGACCAATCGCCGGGCCTGGCGGATCGAGGGCGGCCATCCCGTCGACATGATGCGCGACGGGACCGGCATCCTCGCGATCGCGCCCGGCGACCATGCGGATGCAGCCGCCACGATCCGATCGCGGCTGGGCGAGGGCCCGATGCTGATGGCGGGAATGATCGGGTCGAACCGCGGCTGGGTCGATGCCGGCTATGTCTCCTGCCCCGCCACGCTGGAGATGCTGGCGGCGGCACTCGTCCCCGCCGGGGATCACGCCTGGATCGTCCCGGGCGTCGCGATCGTCGACGGATCACGCGGCGACGTGATGCGGGGCGAGGAGGTGCAATTGCTCGGCGCCGTCGTCGCCGGTCTCTCGCCCGCCGATGCGCTGATGTGCCAGCCCGGCACCCACTCCAAATGGGCACGCGTCGAGGGCGGCGCGCTCGTCCGTTTCGCCACGGCGATGACGGGCGAGCTCATCGCGCTGCTTCGTGATCACTCTCTGATCGGTTCGGCGATGCGCGGTGCGGTCGCCGACGGCCCCGCCTTTCGCAACGGCGTCGCGCGCAGCGGCGACGGCGACCTGACCGCCGCGCTGTTCGGCGTTCGCGCGTCGAGCATCCTGGGCCTGCGCGACGATGCCGATGCCGCCGCCTATGTCAGCGGCCTGCTGATCGGCGCCGACTGCCGCGCACGGGTCAGCGCCGGCCAGACCGTCCACCTCCTCGCCGACCCGGCACTCGGCGCGCTCTATGCCGCCGCGATCGGGGCCCTTAGCGCGACCGCGATCCTGGTCGACAGCCACGCCGCCTTCCTTGCCGGCATCACCCGTATCCGGGAGCTTCAAGCATGACCGATTTCGCAACCGCCTTTGCCGCCCTGCCCCTCGTGGCCATCCTGCGCGGGGTCGAACCGCACGAAGTCGCCGGGATCGGCGAGGCGCTGGTCGAGGCGGGATTTACCCTGATCGAAGTGCCGCTCAACTCCCCCGATCCCTTCGCGAGTATCGAGGTACTGGCGCAGGCGCTGGGTGACCGCGCGATGATCGGCGCGGGCACCGTGCTGACCCCCGGCGACGTGGCGCGCGTCGCCGATGCGGGCGGGCGGATGGTGATTTCGCCCAACACGAACGTGGACGTGATCGCCGAAACGGCGCGGCGCGGCATGGCCTCGCTGCCCGGCTATTTCACCCCGTCCGAGGCGTTCACCGCGATCCAGGCCGGCGCGACCGCGCTCAAGCTCTTCCCGGCCGAAGCCGCGAGCCCACAGGTGCTCAAGGCACAGCGCGCGGTGCTGCCCCGCGACGTGCCGGTTCTCGCGGTGGGCGGCGTCGCACCCGACACCATGGCCCCGTGGCGGGCGGCGGGCGCTGACGGTTTCGGCCTCGGATCCGCCCTCTACAAGCGCGGCGCGACCGCGGCCGAAGTCGCCGTCGCCGCCCGCGCGTTCGTGACCGCGTGGCGCGAGGAATGAGTCGCGCCGCGCTCGTGCTGGCGGCGACGCTGCTGGTTGCCGCATCCGACGCGCCTACCTTGGTCAATCCGATCCTGCCCTCGGGTGCCGACCCTTGGATCGTCGAGGCGAACGGCACCTTCTATTTCATGGCGACGCGCGGGGACCGGCTGGCGATCCGCGCCACTCGCGACCTTGCCCGTCTGGCAGACGCACCCGAACAGGTCGTCTGGCGTGCGCCCGCCAGCGGCCCCAACAGCACCTCGATCTGGGCACCCGAACTGCATCGCATCGACGGCCGCTGGTTCCTCTATTACACTGCCAGCGACAAGGCGGCGGACGACGACGCGCACCGCGGGGTCTGGGTGCTGGAGAACCGCTCACCCGATCCGCTCAAGGGCGAGTGGATTGACCGCGGCCGGGTGAACACCGCGCGGCCCGGCATCGACGGCACGACCTTCACCATCCGCGGCCGGCGCTATTTCGCCTATTCGCCCTATGTCGGTCCCGACAGCGTGATCGCGATCGCGCGAATGGCGAACCCCTGGACACTGACCGGCGCGGAAGCGATCATCGCCCGCCCCGACCAGGCGTGGGAGCGGCAGGGCGGACGCCAGATCCTCGAGGGGCCGGCGTTTCTCGAGGGGCCGGACGGCGACCTTCACATCGCCTATTCGGGCAGCGCCTGCTGGTCCGACGACTATGCGCTCGGCTTGCTCAGCGCCGCCCCCGGTGCCGATCCGATGGACCCGGCCAGCTGGCGAAAGACGCCGCATCCGGTGCTGGCCAAGTCGCCTGCGACGAACATCTGGGCGCCGGGTCATAACGGCTTCTTCACCGCTGGCGGGCGAACGTGGATCATCTATCACGCGAACAACCGCGCAGGGCTCGGTTGCGGCAAGGAACGCGCGCCGCACATCCAGGCGGTGACATGGAGCCGCGAGGGCAGACCCGTTTTCCCCCGGCCCGCGACCGGCGAAGCACCCGCCCCGTAGGCGGCGGGGCCCTAGATCCAGCTCCCGCCCACCGTCATTGCGGGCATAGCGAAGCAATCCAGATCGCCGCGCGGGGGACGTTGGATTGCATCGCTACGCTCGCAATGACCAGATCGGCAGGCGGCCGGGCTTCATGCGTCAACGCCGCCGGCGTACCGGCTGCACCATCGCGGTCGGCGCCGGCGGCACGACCCCCTTGGGCGCCGCCGCCAGCCGCTTGATGAGGTCGACTTCCGCCTGGCGGTAGGGCGTGCCGTCGGCGCGCAACACCTCGTGGAACCAGATCGTCGGCTCCGCCATCACATAGGGCTTCTGCCAGCTGTCCCATGGCAGCCGCGTCTGCGTCCGCCCGTCGACGAAGCCCCAGTTCATCATCGCGACATTGTACCGCTTGGCGATCGGCAGCGACCCGTCGAAGGTCGATCCGTTCCCGCGCGCCATGTATTCGGTGCACAGGATCGGGCGGTTGTACGGGATCAGCTGATTGATCCGCCGCTCAAACGTCTCGGGCCAGTTATAGTCGTGGAAGGTGATGACGTCGGACTGGGACAGCTGAAGCTTCTCCATGGGAGAGCTCTTGCCGCCGGGCGTCCAGTCCTCGCCGATCCACACGCCGGAGGTGACGGGCTGGGTGGGATCGGCATCGCGCGCCCACTGGAACACCTGTGAGAGAAGCGCGCGGACCAGCGGCTCCTTGCCCTCCTGCCCCTTATACTGGTCGGCGCCGTTGTCCGGCTCGTTCCACAGATCCCAGCCGAGCACGCGCTCGTCCCGTGCGAACGCACCGATCACGCCCTGCACATAGGCCTTGTATGCGGGGTAGCGGCGCTTGTCGCGAAGCCCCGCCATCCCCGGTCCCTGCACCCAGCCCGAATTGTGGACGCCGGGGATCGGCGGATGCTGCGGCCCGAGCTTCGGGTTCGGATCCCAGCAGCTGTCGAACAGGACGAACAGCGGCTTGATCTTGTGCCGCGCGGCGATCGTCAGGAACTCGTCGATCCTGCGCTTGAAGCCTTCGGCATCCTGTTCCCACAACTGGTCGTGCAGGAACACGCGCATCGTGTTCATGCCGATGCCTTGCGCCAGCCCCAGCTCGCGGTCGATCTCGGCCGGGTTCCAGGTTTCGGCCTGCCACATCTCGAGCTGGTTGATCGCGCTGGCGGGCGTATAGTTCGATCCGACCAGCCAGGGCTGGCGGTCGTACCACGCCTTTGCCTGCGCCTCGGTCCAGCGGTCCCGCGCCTCGGCGGGCGCCGCGAGCAGTGCAGTGGAGGCGAGCAGCCCCGCGATGACGATCTTCATTCCGCTCTCCCTGATTTCAGCGCTGGACGAACAGCCGATAGGTCATGACGTTGCGATAGGTCTGGCCCGGGGCCAGCCGCACCGACGGGAACCCCTTCTGGTTGGGGGCATCGGGGAAGATCTGCGGCTCCATCACGATCGCGTCGCCCATCCGCAGAATTGCGTTTTTCTTCGCCTTGATCGTGCCGTCGAAGAAGTTGCCCGAATAGAATTGCAGGCCCGGCTGGTTCGACCACAGTTCGAACCCGCGGCCCGACACCGGCTCGACCACGCGCGCCATCAGATGCTCGTCGCGAGTGACCGCATCGCCGATCACCCAGTTATGATCATAACCGCGGCCATATTCGATCTGGGGATCGCTCGCGTCGCGCACCCGGTCGCCGATCGCGCGCGGCGTGCGGAAATCGAACGCGGTGCCAGCGACCGATCGGTGCCCGCCGGTCGGGATCGAGGTCGCGTCGGTCGGGGTGAAGCGATCCGCCGGGATCGTCACGACATGCCCCATCGCGCCGCGCGGACTGCCGACGCCGGCGAGGTTCCAATAGGCGTGGTTGCTGATGTTCACGACCGTCGGGGCGTCGGTTGTGGCGCGATATTCGATCGTCAGCCGGTTCGCCTCGTCCAGCGAATAGGTGGCATAGGTGGTCAGCGTCCCCGGATAGCCCATGTCGCCATCGGGGCTGACATAGCGGAGCGTGACCGATGCGACCGGGCCGCTCTTCACCTCCGTCACGTCCCAGAGCACCTTGTCGAACCCCTTGGTCCCGCCGTGCAGCGAATTGGGGCCGTTGTTGACCGGCGACGAGTATGCCCTGCCGTCGAGCGTGTAGCGCCCCTTGGCGATGCGGTTGGCGACCCGGCCCACCGTCGCGCCGAAGAACTCGGGCTTGGCCAGATAACCGTCGATCGTGTCGTATCCGATCTGTACGTCGTCGATCTTGCCGGCCTTGTCGGGCATGCGCAGCGCCTGGATCGAGGCGCCCAGCGCGATGATCGTGGCGCTGACGCCCTTGCCGTTCGACAGCGTCACTGCTGGCACCGCGCGCCCGTCGGGCAGCTTGCCGAACGTCGACCGCTTCGCCTCTCCCGCCATTGCCGGCTGCCCCGCCAGAGCGATGCCCAGCGCCGCCGTGATGATGGATGTGCGCGCCATGTCCGCTCCCGTTGCATCTCGTTGTTCTGCGACGGCCGCCGCCATCGTTGGGCGGGATCGTAACGATGCGATCGACTTCGACAAGCGACAAAATCGAATATATCAGATAAATGTGTATTGCGATGCTGCACCAGTGGCGATATGTCGGAGTTTATCCGCGCGCAAGACCGCGGCCGGCATTTCAAGGGGAGAGAAGATGAGGATCAAGTTCGTCCTGTTGGCCACGGCGTCGCTGGCCGCCGCCACGGGCACGGCCGCACCGGCTTTCGCGCAGAGCAATGCGCTGGAGACGCCGAAGCCCGAGACCGCTTCCGATCAGAACGCCAACCCCGCCACCCCCGGCCCCTCGGCACAGGAGGGCGCGGCGGACGACGGCGAGATCGTCGTCACCGGCCTTCGCCGCAGCCTCGAATCGGCACAGGCGGTCAAGCGCAACTCCGACGGCATCGTCGATGCGATCGTCGCCGAGGATATCGGCAAGCTGCCCGACACCTTCGCCTCCGCCGCGCTCGCGCGCGTGACCGGCGTTCAGGTGACGCGCGGCGGCGGCGAGGCAGCGGGCGTGCAGGTCCGCGGCCTGCCCGACATCAGCACCACCTATAACGGTCGCGAGATCTTCACTGCCGAAGGTCGCTTCGTCCAGATCCAGGATTTCCCCGCCGGCACCGTCGCCGCGCTCGAGGTCTACAAGTCGGGCACCGCCAATCTGATCGAGGGCGGCATCGGCGGTCAGGTCAACGTGCGCGGTCGCCGCCCCTTCGACTTCCAGGGGTTCGAGCTGTCGGGGTCGCTGAACGGCGTCTCGTGGGAGCAGTCGGGCGACCTGTCGTGGAACGGCAACCTGCTCGTCAGCAACCGCTGGGACACCGGCATCGGCGAGATGGGCCTGCTGGTGAACGCCAGCTATGTCGGCATCAACTTCCTTGATTCGACGCGTGAGCAGTCGCTGGTCATCGGCACGACCAACGCGACCAACGCGCCGGGCAATGCCAACGTCCGCTTCCCCGACGCACAGGGGCTGTTCTACGGCTATGGCGACCGTTTCCGCCCCTCGGCCAATGCCGCGTTCCAGTGGCGCCCGACGCCCGAGCTCGAAATCTATGTCGACGGGCTGTTCCAGGGGTATCGCGGCAAGGACGAGAACCGCTTCCTGTTCTTCCCGATCTTCGGCGGCCCGGACTTCCGGCTCACCAACGTGACGACGCGCCCCGGCACCAACATCATGCAGAGCGCGACCGTGACCGGCGCCAACGCCCCCGACGGCTATTACGGCGCGGCGCAGGGCAAGACGGATACGTATCAGATCGGCGGCGGCGCGACGTGGAAGAAGGGCGGGCTGCAGCTCTCCGCCGACGTCGCCTATACCGACAGCAAGTACACGTTCGAGCTCAACAACATCGACCACGCCTTCCGCACCTCGCCGGTGCGCGACGTGATCTTCGAGGTGGACGGCAACGACGGCGGGCCGAGCCTCAGCTTCCGCAATTTCGACGTGACCGATCCGGCCAATTTCATCAGCCGGGGCTTCTTCCAGGAAAACCTCGTCGTCACCGGCAAGGACATTCAGGCGCGCGCCGACGCGCAGTATGATTTCGACGGCGGCTTCATCAAGCGCATCCAGGCGGGCGTCCGCTTCAACGACCGCGACGCGACGCGCGACCGCGGGGCGGCGTACATCTTCAACCTGCCCGCGGGCATCCCGCTGACCGCGCTGCCCGTCGATATCCAGTCGACGCGGCCGGGCTTCGACTTCAACAACGCCTGGCCCGTTCGCACCTTCGCGGCGATCCCGGCCGACAGCATCCGCGACAACCTTGCCGCCATCCGCGCCTTCTATGGCGCGCCGGAGGGGCAGCCGGCGTTCAGCCCGACCGAGAATTTCAACGCGAACGAAAAGTCCTATGCGGCTTATGCCCAGGTCAAATACGGCTTTGACCTGAGCAGCAACCTCACGCTCGACGGCCTCGTCGGTCTGCGCGCGGTCAAGACAGAGACGACGATCTCGGGCTTCGTCCAGAACAACGCCACCAATCCGCCGACCTTCTCGCCGATCACGGCGCAGAACGACTATGTCGACTATCTGCCCAATGCCAGTGCCCGCTTCGGCATCGGCAGCGAGGTGCAGTTGCGCCTGAACTATACGCAGACGCGCACGCGGCCCAACTTCTTCGACCTCAACCCGACGCTCACCGTCGGTCCGCCGGTCAACATCCCGCCGGAATGTGCGACCAGCCCGACGCTGCCGCAGTGCGCGCCGAACAGCAATCTGCGCTTCATCAGCGGCGGCAACCCGAACCTGCGCCCGCTCACCTCCGATAATTACGACATCAGCCTCGAATGGTATTTCTCGCGCTCGGGCTCGCTGACCGGCGCGCTATTCCGGCGCGACGCCAACGGTTTCATCAGCCGGATCGAGCAGGTCGGCGTCGATGTGGGCTATGGCCCCTCGCGCCTCAACCTGCCGGTCAACACCGGCCAGACCCGGTTCCAGGGCGCCGAAGTCGGCTTCACCAGCTTCTTGGACTTCGCGGGCATTCCCGAATGGGCGCGCGGCTTCGGTATTCAGGCGAACGCGACCTATATCGATTCGAAGGGCGATCTGAACGCCGCGCTCGCCAGCGCGCCGAACGTGGTCGGGCGGCAGGTTCGCTTCAACGGCGTCTCGGAATGGGCGGGCAACATCGTCGGCCTGTACGAAAAGCCGTTCTTCTCGGCACGCCTCGCCTACAACTACCGCTCCGACTTCGTGCAATATTACAGCCAGGAGCCGCTCGACACCGGCGCCGATGGCAGCCCTCGCACGCGCGGCGTGGTGGAGAAGGGTCGCGGCCAGCTCGACTTCTCGACCACCGTCACGCCGGTGCCGAACGTGACCTTTGCGTTCGACGTCGTCAACGTGCTCGGCAATCCGCTCCGCCGCTATCGCGAGTTCAACGATGCAGGCGACGAGTACGCCCGCCAGATCCTGTATCTGGAGCGGACCTATTCGCTCGGTGTGCGGTTCCGCTTCTGATGAAGCGCCTTGCCCTCGCCTCGCTCCTCCTCACCCTGGGGGCCGCTGCACCGGCACCCCAGGGCAACCCCCAGTTCCAGGGTGCCGATCCGCACGCGCTGATGATCGGCGACGAGATGTGGGTGTTCCCGACCGGCGGCCCGGTGGGCGCGTGGGACGCCGACCGCTTCCACGCCTTTTCCTCCCGCGACCTCAACTCATGGCGCGATCGCGGCGAACTCATCAATCGCAGTTCGATCAAGTGGGTGCGTGACGACGGCGCGCCCGAGCGGTTCCTGTGGGCGCCGGGCGTCGCCCGCGCCAACGGCAAATGGTACCTCTATTACTCGCTCGGCCCCAATACGCCGAAGTTCAGCCATATCGGCGTCGCCGTCGCCGACCGGCCGGAGGGGCCGTATCGCGACAGCGGCAAGCCGCTGCTGACCGGGCGGCAGGGATTCGAGGCGATCGACCCGATGGTCTATGTCGATTCCAAGACCGGCACGCCCTATTTCTACGCCGGCGGCAGCGCCGGCTCGACGCTCCGCGTGTTCGAGCTCAACCGCGACATGGTCTCGATCAAGCGCGAGATCGCCGTCGCCAATCCGCCCCAGTTCACCGAGGGCGCGTTCATGCACGAACGGCGGGGCGTCTACTATCTTTCGTACAGCCATGGCCGCTTCAACGGCGAAAGCTATTCGGTGCATTACGCCACCGGCCCCTCGCCCACCGGCCCCTTCACCTATCGCGGCGCGATCCTGAAGAGCGACGCGACGCACAAGGGGCCGGGCCATCACAGCTTCGTCGTCACGCCGAAGGGCGAAACGCTAATCGTCTATCACCGCTGGGAAAACCCGGCCGAGCCCGAACCCTACAAGGGCGAGCGGCAGATCGCGATCGACCGGGTGAGCTATGCGCCCGACGGCACCATCCGCCCGATCCGCATGACCGATGGCAAGGCGGCGCCGACGCTAGTATCGCGGTAACGACCCCGCGGCCCCCTCGACCTGGAAAGGCCCGGCAGTTCGCGCTGCCGGGCCTTTTTCACGTCAGGCCAGCGGCCCGTTGGCGACCGGCGGATCGAACAGCGGCACCCCGGCCGCGTCGTACCGGATCGGCTGGACACGGGTGTGCCGATTGGGGTCGAACAGCGGATCGCCCTCGATCTTCTCGTAATCGCGCGCGTGGAAGACGAGCATGTCACGCCCACGCTCGTCGACGGTAAAGCTGTTGTGCCCCGGTCCGTAGATGCGGTGCGCGGGCGAGGTCTGCATCACCGGCACCGGCGACTTGGCCCAGGCCGCCGGGTCCATGATGTCGGCATCGTCCCGGGCCGTCAGCATCCCCAGGCAATAGCGCGCATCGGTCGCGCTCGCCGAATAGGTCATGAACAGGCGGCCGTTGCGCGCCAGCAGCGCCGGCGCCTCCGCCACCTTGAACCCGCGTATTTCCCACGGCAGCTCGGGGATCGTCAGCCGCGCGGGCTTGGCGCCCAACGTGAGCGGCGTGGCGAGCGGCGCGAGGTACAGGTTCGAGTTCGTCTCGATCCCCGGCTCGCGCTGCGCCCAGGCCATGTAGCGGGTGCCGCGATGCGTGAAGACCGTCGAATCGAGATTGAAGCTGTCCCACGGCGTCCGAAGCTGGCCCAGCACCGACCAGTTGCCGGTCATCGGATCGGCCCCGTCGCAGACGACGGCATAGGTGCGGATGCGGAACACATCCTCGCCCCCGCCGCTCGGCCCCGCGGCGAAATACATGATCCATCGCCCGTCGATCTCGTGAAGCTCCGGCGCCCAGAGGAAGCCCGACATCGGCCCCGTCGCCTCGTGCCGCCACAGCACCCGCTCGGCCGCGGTGGTCAGCCCCGCCAGCGTCCGCGAGCGCCGCAGCACCAGCCGGTCATACTCGGGCACCGACCCGGTCATATAATACCAGCCGTCGTCGTGGCGGAAGACCTGCGCGTCGGCCCGATTCCTGACCAGCGGATTGACGATGCGGTCAGCCCGCTGCCGTTTCTGCCCGAATGCCGGCATCGCGGCACTGGCGGCAAGCCCGCCAAGCATCAATCGACGCGAAATCGGCATGGTCACGGCTTCTCTCCCTGTTGAACGGCGCGCGGCCAGCCATCGGCACCCCAGTCGAGCGTCGCCAGCCGCAGCGTCGGCGCGCCGCCATTTTCCTTGTCATAGGCGTGATAGACGAGGCGATCGATGCCGTCCGCCCCGCGGAAATGTCCCGCATGGCCCGGCCCGCGGAACCGCCCTTTCTCCTCGAGGTCGGCGCGTAGCAGCACCGTGCCGCCACCGGCGAGCATCGAACTGCCGTCCCTGCCGCGATATGGCCCGGTGATCGCCTTCGACCGGCCGATCACCGTGTAATAGGTGCTCGCGGCCCCCTTGCAGCAATAGTCGTAGCTGGCGATCAGCCAGTACCAGCCGCCCCGCTCGAAGATGTACGGGGCCTCGATGATCGACGGCGCGCCATCCGGCACCGGACGGCTCGCGAGCGGCAGCGGTTGCGCATCGGGCTTCAGCGGCTTGCCGGTTCGCCGGTCGAGTTCGACGAGCTTCAACCCGCTCCAGAAGCTCCCGAACGCCAGCCAGTGCCGGCCGTCGCGATCGGCGACGAATGCCGGGTCGATCGCGTTGAAATCGTCGCCCGGTCGCGACTGCAGCACCATCCCCTCGTCCCGCCAGCCATAGCCCGGCGCAGCGGGATCGAGCGTCGCGCTGGTCGCCAGTCCGATCGCCGAGCGGTTCGAGCCGAACGTCGATACCGAATAGTAAAGGCGATAGCGACCGCCGACGAAGCTGATGTCGGGTGCCCAAAGATTGCGCGCACCCGGAATCGCCGTTGCCGCCCAAGCCGGCAGCTTGGCGAACGGCGGCGGCGACAGCCGCCAGCGGATCAGGTCATCCGACGTGCGGGCGGAGAGGATCCCCTGCCCATCCTTTCCGATTCCGGTCGAAAAGACGTGCCAGGCCGTCCCCTCTCGAATGACGACCGGGTCGTGAACCGGCCGGACCTCGCCCTCCGGCGTACCGACCTGCGCATGCGCCGCTCCGCCGAGCAACAAGCCGACGATCGCGATCCATCGAAACAACGGCGTCCTCCGCTGAAAGCCAATAATCTGACTATTCAGCGAAGGCGCGGTCGATGCAAGTCAAATGTCGGAGTTATTCAACGGTCACGCTCTTTGCGAGATTGCGCGGCTGATCGACGTCGGTCCCCTTTGCCACGGCCACGTGATAGGCGAGAAGCTGTACGGGCACGGCATAGACGATCGGCGCGATCAGGGCGTGGACCTTGGGCATGGTGATCGTCGCCAAACACCCGTCACCCGCCGCCTCGATCCCGTCATAATCGGAAATCAGCACCACCTTGCCGCCGCGAGCCTGAACTTCCTGCATGTTCGAGACGGTCTTCTCGA
>SXGS01569312.1_pt1 | contig 13701 bp, 12 predicted proteins | sample 3174681 | NCBI WGS metagenome assembly SXGS01 (sample SAMN11356861, study PRJNA531348) | freshwater metagenome | isolation source: freshwater sample F1-80 | place: China: Fuxian Lake, Yuxi | collected 2017-12-25
CAAGCCCGCCTGCGCGGCTGCGGACAGTTCTGGGGACAGCCGGGCCTGCCGCCTCTGCTTCGACTCTGCGTCGCGGTCAAAAACAAGGACGCGCACCTTCTCTGGAACTGACTTCCACCAACAACTTCGGGATGCACGGGGGGTGGAGAGAGTTTGACATCTGGCCAAATTCCTAGGCCAACACCGGTCCGATCTTCGGCGTGGAGAATGCCAAGAAAGTCGCTTATTCTTGCTCTGCAAAAATTTACTACCTGGGTGCCACTCGGACAACGACTGGCTCCATGTACCTCGTCGAGGTAAACGACCATCGTGTCCTTCTAGAATGTGGCCTGTACCAGGGGCGGAGTGAGAAATCGATGCGCCGAAATCGGGAGTTTCCCTTCGATCCGTCCATATTAGAAACGGTGGTGTTGAGTCATGCGCACATTGATCACACTGGCAATTTACCCAATTTGTGCCGGAACGAGTGCTCTAGCCCGAGGTGCCGATCTTCGTGGACAGCCCGTTGAGCGTGAACGCGACGGAGGTCTTTCGTTTGCATCCCGAGTGCTTTGACACGGAGGCCTATGAGCACCTGCGGACCAAAGGCAACCCCTTCGGTATGGATCATCTTCTCTACATCCGTGAGGCTGCGCAGTCGAAGAAGCTGAACGAACAGACCCAGCCGTGCATTATCATCAGTGCTTCGGGCATGGCGGAGGCGGGGCGCATTAGGCATCACTTGAGCCACAACCTGGGTGATCCGCGCAACCTCATCCTCTTCGTGGGTCATTGCGCGGAGCATACCTTGAGGCACCTCATCGTTTCGGGCCGCAACCCAGTAAATATTTTCGGCATTCCGCATGAGGTGAAAGCCCAAGTCGCCCGCATCGATGCGTTTTCGGGCCATGCTGGTCGGTCTGAATTGATCGGATACGTAAAATCGCTGTCCGGCTCCTTACGCAAGATGACCGTGATCCATGGTGAGGAATCGTCGTCGTTGGCTTTCGGGCAGGCCCTTCAGGCGCTCAAGCCTCAGGCGGAGGTGGTGGTACCCCAGCCAGGTCAGATCGTGGAATTTTAAGACTCGTAGAGGTTTTTTTCGGCTGTAAGTCGGGGCCGACGACTCAAAAAAACGCGCCTATCTCAGGACAAGACGTCGACTCGGGCTACGAGTTTCGGAGGTGTGACAGCGATTTGAGATTGTTTCCATCGCCCGGGTCCGCTTCAAACCGATAGTGCAATTCAAGTTCAAGCCGATCGATGGGGCCGTGGTGGCTCCTCAAGGGTTCCTCGCGGGCGGGGTTTTCTGTGACATCAAGCGTCTGGGTACCGGCAAGGGCTCGGACAAGGGGCGCAAGCGGGACCTTTGCCTACTGGTCAGCGAGACTCCTGCGGCGGTCGCGGGTCTCTTCACGACAAACCAGATTTGCGCAGCGCCGGTGAAGGTCTGTGTCTCCCGAGTGGCCAAGGGGGTTGCCCAGGCCGTGGTGGTCAACAGTGGCAACGCCAACGCCTGTACCGGTCGTCAGGGCATGAAAGACGCCCTAGCCATGACGGGATTGGCTGAGAAGGTTCTGGGGCTTTCCACCGGCAGGGTGCTGGTTGGATCCACCGGGCGGATCGGCGTGCAAATGCCCATGGAGCAGGTGACTGCAGGGATCGTCGCGGCGGCTGAGGTTCTGGGTTCTACGCCCGAGCACGCGGCCCACGCGGCCGAGGCCATTATGACCAGCGATTCGCGACCGAAGACGATCGGGATCGAATTCAAGATTGGGGGGCGGATCGTCCGCATGGGTGGCCTGTGCAAAGGGGCCGGCATGATCCAGCCAGGCATGTCACCGACCGGAGCTCGTCCGGCGACCGCCCCGAGTGGGGTGCCGGCTGGATTGCATGCCACGATGCTGTGCTTCATCACCACGGATGCCGACATCGCTGCCAAGCCTCTTCAGAGCGCGCTCAACGAAGCGGTCGCCTTAAGTTTCAACCGAATCACCGTGGACGGGGACATGAGCACCAATGACACGGTGCTGGCCCTAGCCAATGGATTGGCCGGAAATACCGCCATCCGGAAAGCCTCCGGCAAGGACTTCGAGGTCTTTCAAGCGGCCCTGTCGCATGTGTGCCTGTCATTGGCCAAGATGATCGTGTGCGATGGCGAGGGAGTTCACCGCGTGGTGACGGTCCGCGTGGAAGGCGCTCAGTCCTATGCCGATGCCGATGCCGCCGCCCGAGCAGTGGCTAACAGCTCCCTGGTCAAGACCAGTTGGCACGGAGGGGATCCTAATTGGGGGAGAATCATTGATGCCTTGGGATACAGTTCGGCCAAGATCGTGGAGGATAAGGTGGACATCGGTTACGCCGCCTCGGGAACTCGGAAAGTTCTTTGGAGCCTGCGTCGAGGACAGCCGACCAAGACGCTGTTTGCCGATTTGTGGAACGCGGTCCAGGCGGACACCTTCGAGTTGCGCATTCGTCTCAACCTGGGAAAGGCCTCGGCCGTCATGTACGCCGCCGACTTGACCGAGGAATATGTGGATTTCAACAAGGGCGCCATCGCAGACCCGAGCCAAGCAGGAGCGTTGGGGGGCTAATAAGCCTGCCATCCGACAGGGCTATCCAGCGCCGACTCACAGATTCGGGCATCGCGAGTGGAATGCCCCTTGAGGCCTGATCACCCGGGGGCTGGACCCTAGCTGGAGCTGAGGGGTCCAACCGCCGGTGGGGCTAGCCGATGAGCCCCGTGTAGGCCGGGTCTCCTGACCCGGCGTCCGGCTCTTGCGGGCCGCTCGGTGAGGGCACCGGACCTATCCCGGAGGTGCGTGTGCAAGGTGGAGTTTGTAGCGGGAATCTGGGATGCAGCCCGATAAGCCTCCTGGGTAGGGATTGATCTCCGAGCTACCCCTATAAGGCACCGCCTAACCGACAGAATCGGAAGCGCCGGGAGGGTTGCCTGCGTCGCTCCGACGCGGGCGCTCTCCGAAGAGGGCCGTTCCCACTCTCACCAGTGTGGCCCCTTCCTCGATGGCGACTTCCAAGTCGCCACTCATCCCCATGCTGAGAACGGGTATTGGGGCTCCCATCAGGTCAGTACAACGATCCCGCAGTTCGCGCAAACGGCGAAAAATCGGTCGGACCTGTTCTGGATCCACAGCGTATGGAGCGATGGTCATCAGGCCGTGAACCTCTAGGCGGTTCAGGGCATTGAGTTGCAGCAACTCGGCCAACAAGCGATCGGGGTTCCATCCGAATTTCGAGGACTCACCCGCGACATTGACCTCAAGCAGGATGGGCAAGGAGCGAGCCTGTTTGATGGCTTGTTTTTGGAGTTCCTCGGCCAGTGCAAGCGAGTCCACCCCCTGTACGACCTGGAACAGGCTGACGGCATCGCGTGATTTGTTGGATTGCAGGTGTCCGATGAAATGCCACTCCAATTGGCCGGGGCACAGAGGGATCTTCACCTTGGCCTCTTGAATCCGATTCTCTCCGAACAGGGTCAGTCCGGCCGAGGCTGCCTCGGCTACCCGCTCAGGCGGTTGGTTCTTGCTCACCGCCATGAGTCGGACTGAGTCCGGTTGGCGACCGGAACGTTCGCAAGCCTGGTCGATGCGGCTGCGAATGCGGGTGAGGTTTTCCTGAAGTTCGGACACGCCGCAAGGCTACATCAGAACTGGTTTCTGCAGGATTAGATTTGTGGGAAAACCGAGGCCTCCGAGGCTAGCTTGTCTCGCCTTGAACGGGTGGGGGATAACGGGTGGCGATTGGGCCAACAGGGCTTGGAAAGCCGCAGACCTAGTTGACGATGGCTGGCAGCGCGGACATGGACGCGATTGGGCAACGCCCGCCGCTCAAGGGTAAGGTGCGCACTCCGTGGCTTTTCGTGTGGAACAGTGCAGCATCGGGCACGGCTCCCCTCACCAACTGGCTTCGGAAGGGGTCGGTGCTGGGATAGAGGCAAGCAAAAGCCATGGCCGTCAGCAATTGCTCGATGGGATCGGCCGGGACCAAGCCTTGAGTGTCGACGATCTCTAACTGTTCCTCGAAGGTTTTGTTTCGGGTGCCCTTGACGATAAAATAAATTGGAATCTTGCGAGGCTGCTCAATGTTTCGCTTGCTAACACTTTCCAATTTCATCAGCCACGGCAGGTCGGCCAAGTCCATTGCGTCTCGATGTAGAGAGGTAAAGCGTTCTCGAAAAAGGCAATTCAATGAGTCGATGGCTTCGAAGTCGCTGATACCCTCGAGGATTTTCACGTAAAAATAATCCGGCGTCAGTTTCGCGGTATCGAGAATGGCTAGGGCCTTTTCGAACCGTTCATTTCGGACCGCCGGATCCAGGGGGGTTTCTAGGATCTTTTGACGAGCGCGTTCAGAGAGTCCTTGAAGGTTCAGGGGCGGAACATCTTCAACCAGATGACTGATCAGTTCGACCTTGGCAACGGGCTTGAGTGCCGATGCAGCCGCGTAAACGGATCTGAGCGAGCTGATTTCTGGTGTGTTGTCGGACATGTCAGCGAGACGGGGAACCGGATGCGTTGAACGTCGTTAGGGGGTCATGGAAGCACAGATTGTAGATTTAAAATCATGCACCGACGGAATTTGGGCCCTACAGGCTTGATAGTCCTTCATTCGCCGATGTTTTGACCTCAAGAGACATTCTGATTGGTATAATCGGCGTTCCAGTGACGTCCCTTGAAGATTTTTTGAAGGTTTTTCCAAAAACAAATACGACTCGTTGAGGCTTGATGGATTTGTCAGCCCGAAGGGTCTTGCCCAGACTCATTCTATGGAAAATTTGTCGGCTGACGTGGTGGTGCTGGGCGGCGGCAGCGCGGGATATGCCGCGGCCAGGACCTTGGCGAGCCAAGGCGCCAAGACTCTTGTGATCGATGGGGCCCCGGAATTGGGGGGCTTGTGCATCTTGAAAGGGTGTATGCCTACAAAGGCCTTATTGCATGCGGCCGAATTGCGCCATGGGATCTTGGAAGGTGAGCCTTGGGGCATCACGACTGAGCACGTTCAAGTGGATCCCAAGAGGGTCTTTGCCAGGAAGGATGCCTTAATTGCTGATTTCGCCGGCTACCGGCGTCAGCAACTGGAGGACGGTCGATTCGGGTTGCTCCGCTCCCAGGCGCGGTTCGAGGAGGCGGGATCGCTCCGATTGGAGGACGGTCGGTGTGTTCAATTCGGTCATGCGGTGGTGGCCACAGGATCGACCGTCGCCCCGACGTCTCTGCCTGGATTGGAAGCCGCCGGCTACCTGACCAGTGACAGCGCGTTGGCCGAGGCCCGGATTCCTGAGTCTCTGGTGGTTCTCGGTGGTGGCGCTGTGGCCCTCGAATTTGCGCAGTTTTATTCGCGTCTAGGCAGTCGAGTGACCGTCATCCAACGCGCTCCTCAGTTGCTGTCGGGATTCGATACCGATGTCGCGGGCGAGTTAGAGAAGGCATTCCGCAGGGAGGGTATTGAGGTGTTTACGGGCACCGTGTTGGATCGGGTGGAACGCATAGGATCCCTGAAGCGGGTCTGGTTCCATCACGGCGGCCAGGAGCGTTCCGTCGAAGCGGTCGAGATTTTCCTTGGGTTGGGCCGGGTTCCCAATACCGCACACCTGGGATTGGAGGCGATTGGAGTGACGTTGGAGCGGGGCCGGATTAGGACCGATCCGCAGCAGCGTTCTTCCCGGGCGGAGGTGTTTGCGGCGGGGGACTGCTGCGGCCCCCACGAAGTAGTTCACTTGGCCGTACAGCAAGGAGAAGTGGCCGCCCACAATATCCTGAACCCAAGTCGTCTTCGGGCGATGGATTATCGGTTGTTGCTCTCAGTGGTCTTCACGTCGCCTCAGGTGGCCCAGGTGGGTCTTTCGGAGCGGGAGGCCCAGAGTCGGGGCATCGACTATCGATCCGAGAGCTACCCCTTCAACGATCACGGAAAATCCATAATCTTGGGAGCACAGGAAGGTCTTGTGAAAGTGCTAGCCCATCCTGTCACCGGAGAGGTGATCGGGGCTGCTTGTGTGGGACCTCAGGCCGGGGAATTAATCCACGAGCCTACGGTCGTCATGGCGGCCCGGATGACTGCGGCCCAATGGGCTGCTGTGCCGCACTATCATCCAACTCTGGCTGAGATATGGACTTATCCGGCCGAATCGTTGGCCGAGTTCTCCACCGCTCAGTCGTAACGAAGCACTGAGGAGGAAAGTGATGGCGGGGCGGAAGAAGACAAAGCCAGCAAAACCGATCCGACTGCGTCGCTCTGCCATGCGCCAGTGAAGTTTTACTCAGTAGTCCGACGACTCAGAACGCGGGGCGTTCGGACCGATGCGGAGGTGATGTCGGAGCGCTTCTGTGAAGGCGCAAACAAACAGCATTCCCGACATCATCCCCGCGGTCATGCCGCCGTAAGCAATTAGAAATTGCCACGGATGTCCGGGCCCTGCCCAGCGCAGCACCAGCGAAGCACCCCAGTTCATGCCGCCTGCCATTGACAGGGCGAGCGCCGTGGCGATGGCGATACGGATGCTGTTTTTGGGCCACGGAAGGATCGCTCCTCGCATGAAGAATAATCCGCTCACCAGCATCGCCCCGGTCATCCAAGGAATGCCGGCGCCCCAGCTGAAGAACCGGTGACCGGAGCAACAGAGGCAAACTCCTTTCCGCATGACTGGACCGAAGCCGGCATCGGCCCACCAACCCACGAGCATGGCCAGATTAGAAGGCCCGAGCATGCCCCAGACCATGGGACTCCAGTTCGTGGGACGAGGCCCCAAACCGCCAACTCCTGGGGAGAAGCGAGTTCGCTCGGATGCCCACGCTCCCAAGGCCCCGAGGGCCACAACCAGTGCTGCCGGACCTGTTGCCAAGTCCCCCAAGCCGATTAAGAGCGGGGCCTGCAAAAACAGGCTCATGCGGAGGGCCCATCGCTTCCACCAGGTGGGATATTCGGGAGACGGTCGAGCCTCTGGGTGGCACGAACCTGCTCGCCAGGCTCGCCAACTAACGACCGCACTGCTGCCGGTCATGAGGAGGGCGGCCACCACGGGATGCAGATAGCCGGTGGCGGCTAAGAGCATGCCGATTCCATTGTAGACGACCGCAAACCGTAGGTTTTTTTGAATCGAATCCCGAACACCTCGGGCCAGAAACACGGCCTCTGGAATTTCACGGAGATTACCTCCGCACAGAACAATATCTGCAGTGGCGGTGGCCAGCGGAGCCCCTTCCAGTAGGCCGATGCCGACCTCGGCGGCGGCGAGGGCTGGACCGTCATTGATCCCGTCGCCAATGAAGACAACACGATACCCCTCGGCTTGCCATTGCTGGATTTGCTCCACTTTTTCTGTCGGGGTCAGGCCGGCCTTGAGTTGTCCCGCCGTCGTCAAATCGGCCAACAGTTCTTGGGTCCGTGCAGGGTGGTCGCCCGAGAGCACACGGGAGGTTACTCCCAGTCGATTTAAGTCTTCGAAGGTGGCTGTGGCGGAGGATCTGAGTCGCTCCCGGACCAAAGCGACAGCCACAGGTTTACCCGAGGCGGAGATCCAAACCTTGCTGCCAGTCCCCTGAAGGCGCGCTTCTAGCGCGTCGTCGTTTTGTTCTTCCCAGGCCCAATCCTTGCAGCCGATGCGCACGAGCATAGCTCCTTCTGAAGCGGTGCAGACGCTGGATTGAACCCCGCGGGCCGGAACCACTTGGAAGCTCTCAATCGTAAATTTTAGTGCCGCGTCAGGCTCTCGACCGTGGAAAGCCTGCGCGGCGGGATGGTGGCTCCTAGACTGCACCGCACCGATGATGGAAAGCCACCGGTTCCGGTCGGCGATTTCCCCGGCGGTGACCACATCCACCAGACTCATTTTGGCTTCGGTCAATGTTCCGGTCTTGTCGAAGGCCGCGAGACTCACCGATGCCAGGCGTTCCAAGGCGGAGGCATTTCGGACAATGACCCCTCGCGCGGCGAGTGTGGCCATGCCCTGCCAAAGTCCTAGTGGAGTGGCCAGCCCGAGGGCACAGGGACAGGCGACCAGCAGTACCGAGAGTCCGTTGAAAATCCCTGTCTCCCATCGGCCTTGCAGACCGCTCCAGAACAACGCGCCCAATGCGGTGAGGATCACGACCGGAAGGAACTTTTGAGCCAAGCGGTCGGCCTGACTTTGGGCCTCACTGGAAGCCAGAGTGGCTCGAGATTCCTCCACCCGTCGGATCAGGGCATCAATCCCTCGGGTCTGGCCTGCGGTTCTGCTCTCAACGATGAGTTCGGCCTCTTCGCTGAAGCCGCCTGCCATCACAGGATCCCCCACCCGTCGAACAACCGGTTCGGGTTCGCCGGTGAGCGGTGTCTCTCGTACGAAACCTTCGCCCTGGATGACCACCCCATCGACAGGGATGGGTTCTCCGGGCAGCACTCGTATCCGGTCGCCCACGCCGATTTCCTGAATGGCCACCCGAGCGTCCGGTGGTCCGATGCGCCGGGCGGTGGCGAAGGTGTCGCTGAGACGTCGAGTCTCCGAGAGGGCTTGTTCTCGCGCGCGGGCCGTGAGTGCCTTGCTTGCGCTGTAGACTGTGAGGAGTACGGCCACCACTTCATAGTACACTGGCCCGCTCCCACTGAGGCTCGACATCAACGAGGCCCCGAAGGCCCCCAGGGCCCCCGAAACGAACAGCAACTCTAGGCCGAAGGTGCGGCGGCAGGCGCAATCCCAGGTGGCGCGGAGCAGGGGGAGGCCGAGCAGTCCCAAGACAATGACCGTCAGGACAATGAGCAACGCATGCAGCCCGTTTCGCGAGGTTCCCTCGGGCTCGGACAAATTCAGAGCGAAGCCGATCAACATGGCTTGGCTGGCGATCACCGCACCCAGGACGATGCGAAAGAGGACCCTACCTCCGGAAGAGTCGGGGGCGGCGGTGTTTCTTGGTCGTTCTCCCAAGAGACGGCATCCGTAGCAGCAAAATTGCTCCGACGGCCCCTCGGAAGACTTGGGTCGAGGCAGCGGGCCCTGACAATGTGCGCATCCGGTAAAAGCCTCGGAGGAGTCGGAGAGGAGGTCGGCTTTGGACATGGCGGGGAGCCCCTTATTCTGCAGAGCCACCGATGGAGGACTGTCGATGGTTGAGCGTCAGCGACCCGATCAACACGCTTCGGAGGAGGTCGGATTTCTGGTCAGCCGCAGCCAATTCCTCGTCGATCCGCCCGGGTGCGTCCACCCAGAGTTCGGTTTGCTGCCGTAAAATCCGAACGGAAACTCCGGTGACTTGTTGCAGATGGCGACGGTCCAGCCCATCGGCGGTCCGAAGGGAGGCGGCCAGCCAACCCACCCGCGAACGGTCGGCTGCGGACAGTTTCTTCAAATCCTCGTGGTCTGGCTTGGGTAGGGCCTTTCGGTGATAGCGGGCCACGGCCGCCACACAAAGCACCTCCGTGGGGGTTAGCGTTTTCCACGGAAACTCCCGGATGAGAAGGGCCGAGGCTTTGTGGTGCCCCCGACCGTCCGGATCAGATACAGACCAACCAATGTCGTGCAGCAGCGCCGCGCACTCTAACAGTCGTCGTTCATTGGTGCCGTATCCATGGAGGGGACGTAGCCCTTCGAAGAGCGCCAATGCCAGGAGGGCGACCTGTCTTGGATGCTTGGGCTCGGTCTCATGTCGATCGAGGAGGATCTCGGTTTCGTCAGACAATGAATAGGCAGTGGGAATCATACCCTCAGGGCTCCATGGAATCCGAGTCGGGTGCCCTTGTCGCCCCCAGATTGCGATCGGATGCTTTTGCACTTCCGAAGGGGCCGATTCGTCCCGATTCTTGGGGGCAATGGAAACACCAGACCAGTTGCGTGAACTTTTTCGGATGCAGAGAGCCTTGAACGCTCGCATTGGGGTTCATACCGATGCCATGAGCGAGGCTGAGAAGACCCAGTGGATCTTGAATTACTGCCGGGCCATGTCTCAGGAGTTGGCCGAATTGACCGACAGTGTTCCCTGGAAATGGTGGGCCAAGTACCAGAAGTTTGATGAGCAGAACGCTCGGGTCGAGGTAGTGGACTGCCTGCATTTCCTCATTAGCATGGCGCAGGTGCTGGGAATGAGTGCCGATGATGTTTTTAGCGCCTACCTCAAGAAGAACGAGGTGAACCTCAAGCGCCAGGATTCAGGATATCAGGCCAAAGATGCCGAGGATTCCCGTCACATCTAAGATTCGAGATTCTCAGCCGGATTGCTGAAAGGTGGGTGGGGACAAGGAACGCACGCTGTGGCAGTCCATTGATGGAGTTCGACCCAGTGCCTGAGCAATGCCCAGCCTGTCTCCTCGTTCATCACCCCTCCACTGAAAGGAACCGATGCCTCTGTCGAAACCCCGTTTGATTCAAGAACTCATTGGCCGCATTCCGCCCAGTCAGCGCGCTGACGTGGCGGGCGTGCTCATCCCGGAAGTCGACCTTCAGAAGCGTATCGCCTTGATGGGTAGGGCCATTGCGAGGAACTACCAGGGCAAGGAAGTGATTCTGGTTTCGCTGCTCAGTGGTGCCGTTGTATTCCTCGCCGATTTGCTGCGCCGGTTGGACTTTTCGCTGCGCGTGGATTTTCTGGGGGTCTCCAGTTACGGATCGGGCACTGAACCGGGGAACCTCGTCTTCAACAAGGAACTCAAACTTGATGTCCGTGGTGCCCACGTCTTGGTGGTCGACGACATTCTGGACACGGGCAAAACCCTCCGCGCCGTGACCGAGAAGATTTTGGCCCTCAAGCCAGCGTCTATCCGAACGTGCGTACTGCTCGACAAGAAGGAGCGGCGTATAGGCAACTTTGAGGCCGACTATGTCGGCTTCCGGATCCCGAATTGGTTCGTTGTTGGGTATGGGCTGGATTTCGCAGAACGGTATCGCAACCTGCCCTACGTGGGCGTGCTCAAGCCTGAAGTGTATGCCCCAAAGGAGACCCCGGTTCGCAAGGCCTCGCGATGACAATCCCGGTAACATTCTGGTCCTACTTTGCGGAGTTGGCTGGTTGCTCGGAAACCGTCGTCACCGTGTCTGAGTCCTCCACGGTCGATGAGCTTCTGGCGGACCTTTACCAAGCCCATCCCGCGTTGTCCGAACTGCGCCGATCGACTTTGATTGCTGTGGGAGTCGAGTATCAGGATGGGGAGTATGTTCTGAAACCCGGCGATCACGTATCGTTGTTCCCTCCCGTCCAAGGCGGATGAAACGTTTTCTCTCCATTACTGCCGATCCGATCGATGAAGCGGGCCTCGTGGCAAACCGGACCCTCTCATCCGGTATGGGGGCTGCCGTCTACTTCTCGGGCGTCGTCCGCGGCCAAGAGGGAGCCGATGCGATTGTGGCTTTAGATTACAGTTGTTTCGTTTCTATGGCTGAGCACCAGTTCCATCGACTTTTCGACCGGCTGGCAGAGAGAGGTTCTGTCGAATCCGTGCGATTGGTTCATCGCATCGGCCGGGTGGCGGTGGGTGAGTCGTCCCTTTGGATCGAAGTGGTTTCAGCCCATCGGGCTGAGGCCTTTGGCGCATGCCAGTGGGTCATCGACGAGATGAAGCAAGTGGTGCCGATCTGGAAAACCCCGGTGACGGCCGCACAGGCCTCGAGTCCGTTAAATCCGAACCCAACTTCCTGATCGACTCGAGCGCAGCACCGCCTCGCAGAGCCGGACTTCGTGATGTCCATCCTGGGCGGTCGCGAAGAGCAGCGGGGTTTGTCGCCCGCTGGCGATGTGCTCATAGACAGCCCGGTACTGCATCTTGTGGCTGTCGGGAAATCCCTCAGGATGTCCGCCTGGAGTATCCGTGAAGCCGGCTACATCTTCTAGGAAACCGGGTGTTCCCCGCTGGAGAATCTCGTTGGGTCCGTCGCGACGTCCGATGAGGATTTCATTGGGTTGCTGAAAGTCCCAGCGGGCGCTGCCACGAGTGCCATAGATTCCGAGAGACAGGCTGCATTTCCATCCGGCAGCCACCTGCGAGATCGAGGCGTTGGCGTGCACGTCTTCTGCAAAGCCATGGTCGGATTTTCCGAAACGCAGCAGGACGCTGCCGAAGTCCTCGGTGTCCACCGGATAGGGAATCTTCGAAGCCGGGTCCGGGGTGGCGAAGGTCTTCAGTGCCCCCGGTGGACGGAACCGAGTTTTGTGGAAGGTCTCCAAGTGCGCAAAGACGCGTTCGGCTCGACTTCCCAAGATGAAGGAAACCGCATCGATCCAGTGGGTTCCAATGTCGCCGACTGCCCGCAGCTTGCCGCCCTCGGAGGCGAGCACTCGCCAGTTGTAGTCCGTGTCATGAAGCAGCCAATCTTGGAAGAAGTGCCCTTGGACATGAATGATTCGGCCGAGGTCGCCGCGTGCGACCATGGCCCGCAGTTGAAGGATGGCCGGGAAGAATCGGCACATGTAGTTCACGGCGAACACCGGTGCGTTGGGTTTTTGGACCGCTGCAACCACACGAGCCGTCTCCCGGGAGTTCATTCCCAGCGGTTTCTCGCAGACGACGTGCTTGCCCGCCCGCAGGGCCTTGAGCGACTGCGCAACATGCGCCTTGTTGGGGGAGGTGATGTGGATGACGTCGACGTTCAAAGAACGAACCAGTGAATCGACGTCATAGTCTCCATAGACCTCCGGGATGCCCCATCGATCTGCGCACTCTCGGGCCGAGGCGGTGGATCCGCAGACGGCGGTGACCTGAACGCCCAGGCGCTTGAGAGCTTCAATGTGGACGGGCCCGATAAAGCCAGTGCCGATGACGCCGGCGCGAAGGTGGTGCAGGGGGATCATGGGGTTTTCCAGAGATCGTTTTTGGTTTTGCAGTTTGCCGGGTGGGCCTCCGGGTCTAGGTGCACAGAGGAACACCCTGGTGAGTCACAACAAGGAGTCCGGGGAACCGGTCCAGCGTGTCTGCAAGAAAGAGTGCAGGGAAGCATGGAGCCGGGGCGCTGAGGGGAAAAACGGGCGATGCGGTCTGGGAACTTCCGCGCAGACAATTTTTGCACGAGGATGTGCGACTGACAAATTAGTGATTGTCCGTACGCCGAACGCGGACTCCACATAAGAAAATCTCGCCGATAAGGCGCAGTCGAGCAGGAGGTGATTCCAAAGATGATTGATTCCAATGCTACTAATATACATTTGACCGCCTTCGATGGGTTGCTATAACTCATCAGTCCGCTTAAAACATGCAGTGTCGGCGTCACGTTGACGGTTTGTGGAGGTCGCTCAGTTAAGTCCCCGCAATTGAAGTCTGCTGGTGCAGTTTCCCTCACTCGGTTGAAGAGCGGCCAAAAGTCGTATGGATAACAATTCCCGTTTGTTCGTGGGAAACCTGTCCTACCAGACGCAGGAACGTGACCTCCAAGATCACTTTTCGGCGTCCGGTGTGGTTACTAATGTCAACCTGATGCTCGATCGCGTGACTGGAAAGTCCCGTGGTTTTGCCTTCGTCGAGTTCTCGACGGCGGACGAAGCCAATCGTGCTGTGGAATTGTTCCACGGCAAAGATCTGGGTGGTCGTGCGTTGACCGTCAACATTGCCCGTCCCCGTGAAGAGCGCGCCCCCGGTGGCGGCGGCGGCGGCGGCGGCGGTTCGGTGCTGTCCTCGGTGCTGGAGCTGGCGCTGGCGGTGCTGTCCCCCGGGCCGTCGCAGTGCGCGGAGAGGGAGTGCGTGCGCGCCGCGCTGCACCTGCTGGACGCGGTGACCACGGCGGTGGTGCTGCCCTCGCCCTCGCCCTCG
>SXGS01647875.1_pt1 | contig 13700 bp, 11 predicted proteins | sample 3174681 | NCBI WGS metagenome assembly SXGS01 (sample SAMN11356861, study PRJNA531348) | freshwater metagenome | isolation source: freshwater sample F1-80 | place: China: Fuxian Lake, Yuxi | collected 2017-12-25
CGACGAGGTTGAAGGCAAGGGCCAGCAAAAGGATCGCAGCCCCGGGAATGAAGACCAGCCAAGGTGCAGACTGGAAGTAGGTCTGGTTCTCGAAGATGATGTTGCCCCAGGACGGGATCGGCGGTTGAACACCGATGCCGAGGAACGACAAGGTCGCCTCCAGGAGGACGGTGGTCGAGATTCCAAGCGTCCCCCAGACGATCAAAGTCGGGATCAGATGGGGCAGGATGTGCTTGAACAGGATGCGCCCATGGCCGGCGCCAAGCGTCTTTTCAGCAGCGATATAGTCGCGCTCGGCGAGCGAGGAGGTCTGCGTGAAGATCACGCGTGCCGTCTGGACCCAGTTCACAAAGGCAATCACCATCGCAACGATCCAGAGGGACGGGGAAAAGATCGCAGCCAGACAGATCGCCAGAAGCAGTGCCGGAAAGGCCATCATCAGATCGGTGAAGCGCATCAGCACCGCACCGATGATGCCGCGGAAGTAACCCGCGGTCACGCCCACCAGCGTGCCGATCAGCAAGGCAGTTCCGTTGGCAACCAGCCCGATCACGAGCGAGGTCTGCGCGCCATACAGGATGCGTGAGAACAGGTCGCGACCCAGAAGATCGGTGCCGAACCAGAACATCTCGTTTGGCGGCAAGGGCGCGCCTTCGATGGTGAGGCCGTCAAAGAATTGCTCGTAAGGATCGAAGGGTGCCAGCCACGGAGCGAAGATCGCGCCACCGACGCAGACGAAGGTGATCAGGAGCCCCAATAGCGCCAGCTTGCGCTCAGCCAGTTTCCGCCACACGGATGGCCCGCTTTCCGGTACGGCCAAGGGTTCAGGCGGGATCGATGCGTCTGCCATCGTCGGCACCCCTTTCATGCGAGTGGTTGGCCACCAACCGCTCGGCGGCAATCTCGATCGTCACGCGCCAGGCCATCGCGGTCTGGCGCAGGAGGTCATAGGCCTCGGCCTCCGTCTTGCCCTTCATCATGAAGAGCATGACGGCGCGCACGATTGTCTGACGTGCCGAAAGGCGGCTCTGCAGATCGGCGATCAGGGCTTCGGAGGCCTTGGCACGATCGAAATTGCTGCGCGCCACGAGAAGAGCGGCATAGACCCCCTTGTCGCTCATAGGCTTGAGGAGTTGGGCGTGCGCGCCCATTTCCATCGCCCAGCGCAAGCGGCCCGGCGCTTCCGATCCGATCAGCGCGATCATCGGCATGGGTGACTGACCGGGCGCCCAGGGGAACTGCTCGTCGTGGCCCATGTCTGCATCGTAGAAGATGAAGTCTGCCTCGATCGTCTCGGCCGGAAGCTCGGGCCAGACCTCGTGGACCTCAAGGCCAATGACCCCGAGTTGGCGGACAAGCCCATTTACGGAAGGGTGAGGTCGGTGCAGGATCCACGCGGTTGCTCCACCCAGATTCTCTGTCCTGATGCGGGTCATGACACGACTTTCAGGTGGGAGCCCGAATAGGCGGGCTGCGCCCTTTGCGTGAGGTATGGATCGGCACGCATCACAGGCAGTCGCCTGATCTCCTGAAACCGTCCAGTTTCCAGACGCGCGATGATTGCCGGCTGGCGCGCATGCAGGTGCACGGGATCAAGGCGCGTCGTGCGACCCGCTTTGAGCGCCGTGTGCAGCAGCTCCGCCAGGGCAAGCTCTTCTGCCTCGGGGCGACCATGCAGAAGCAGGGCCAGTTCATGCACGGACTGGCGCGCCATCTCGTAAAACGATCCGCCCCTCCCGCCGTCTGGCTCGAACCACGGACCGGCCGAGACCAGCCCTTCGGCCGCCTCGCCTGCCGCCTCGATCTCGCATTCGGTGAAATTGCATGACAGCACGGTCAAGCCATCGGCAAATTCGGCCTCCTGCTTCAACTGGGCGAGCCGCGCCAGAAAGGCGTAGGCGCTGTCGCCGACGAGCGAGTTCAGTATGAAGCTCGGCTTCAACGCCCTTATATCTCTGATGATGTGGTCGAGTTCGGTGTCACCGATCGGAAGGTAGCGATCGCCCAGGACCTGTCCGCCCGCAGCTGCGATCTTCTCGCGCGCGATCTGCGCCATCTCCCAGCCCCAGATATAATTGGAGCCGACGAGATAGGCGCGCTTTCCCAGCGTGGGCAGCGCCCAGTCCAGAAGCGGCAGCAGATGCTGGTTCGGGCAGGCATGCATGTAGGCGACCCGCTCGGACGCCTCAAATCCCTCATAAGGCACTGGGTACCACAAGATCCCGTCGAAGCGCTCGAGTTCAGGAATGACCTCCTTGCGACTTGCGGATGTGATGCAGCCGAAGATGTGGCGCACACCGGAGCCACGCAGGATTTCGCGGCAGAGAGGCGCATAACGGTCAAGCCGTCCGTCAGGGTCGCGTTCGGTGACGCGGAAGGATAGATCGAGCCCCGGATCGGCATTCACCTCCGCGACGCCACGAAACACGCCGTCGCGGCTAGCGCGCGACAAGGCGGCATACATGCCGCTGCGTGACAAAAGCACACCAATGTCTACGATCCGCTTCATCAAAACCCCAATGCAAAAAGCCCCGCCGATGCGCGTCATGGACGCGATCGAAACGGGGCTCAGGTGCCACTATTTCGCCCAGCTTAGTCTCGCAAGTTTGAGATTGGAAGCATAATTTCGAAATCAGCCCCTGAAACTGCATGAATCCATCGCAGAGATGCTGCGGCGCGCAACATTTGTGCACTTGCTGTTTCTTGCGCCTGCTAATTGCCAAAAATCCGCGCGCATTCCGTCAGGTGAAGAACTCACACATCATCAAGCGCGAAGCTCGTTGGGCCAACTTGGCCCGCATCGCTCGTAGCGGCGATATAATCGCCCGCCGGATAGTGCCCTCCCGCGACATAGGCTAGCATCAGGGCACCGGACCATCGCGGTTGAAATTGCCACCCCGGTCCCTGAGGCCTGCGATGATGGCACGGACGCGTCCCGTCATCGCGTTCTGCAGATTGAGACTGGGATCAAGGCGCAGGGACTCGTCATTCAACGTCGCACTAAAACCGAGGATAGAGGCGTAAGTTCATCCGAGCAGCGAACATTGATCACACCAACGACCGATCGCCATCCCACACGACTGCAACCGAGACGCGCCAGATCGGCATGCTCATCGCCCGATCTTGACGTTGGATAGGCTCATTCGATTAATCTGGTGTTCGCGGTTATCTGAGGACAGACCAGCGCTCCTCGGGCTGTTCATCATGCGTCTGAAATGCCAATGCAACATCTAGAGTTGTTTGAAGCGGAGATCGATCTGTCGCGCGGCGAAGGCTATGGCGATGAGCCGTGATTTTCTTCCCGGCCAGATTATCGCCTACCCAGAATCTCTGGGCCTGGCAAAACGAGAGAGGAGAGACAGAAGGCCGCAAGTCGCGCCTTAGCTGCGTCGTCATCGCGGTCCGCGGGGATGCAGACGGCCTCACGCATCTTGCGCTCCGTGCTGTCGCGACGAAGCCTCCGCAGATGATATGAAAACAGATCATTTTTCACAAATTGATCTGTTTTCATATCATTCGGGCATATTTGAAGCGCCGCTGGTGCGGGTTTTCAGCCCATGTTGCGAAAACGCGAATGTCGAACCTGAGAAAGCATAAATGCGATCCGGCCAGACGGCATACTATCGCGTCGTAAGTGCAGGCGCTGACGCGCTCAGACTGACGAGGGCTTGCCAATCACGCGATTGGCCAAGATCGGCGCAGGCAGCTTCGCCAAGTTGAGACGCCTTGGATTTAGCGCTTAAGGGGTCATAGGCATCTGTTGTGTCAGTGAGAGGTGTATTTCTTGCCCTGAAGCAACCTGCCCCCATGGCAATTGCACAAAGCGTCTTCCTTATGCAGATATGGCGGCACCGCAATTGCCTTCGTCCATGAAACAGCCCAAGCTCCATGAAACCAGATTTTCATGGATTTGCCGATGCCCCCCAAAGAACATTCTTTCCTCACTCGGGTCAGACAAGCCTTGCCGGAGCTTCATCCGGCCGAACGCCGTGTGGGCGATTTTGTCTGTGACTTTCCGGGCGAACTCGCAAGCTATTCTGCACAAGAATTGGCGGCCCTTGCCCATGTGTCCAAAGCAACCGTCTCGCGCTTTATCCAACGGCTCGGCTACCAGAATTACGAGGAAGCCCGGCGCCATGCACGCTTGGAAAAGCAAACCGGGTCACGGCTATTCCTGTCCACGTCAGCAGATGCGTCTGCGGAACAATCGGTTGCAGCCCACATCGCACAAAGCGTCTCCAACCTCGAATCGACCTTTCTCGCCGTTTCCGACAGCCAGATCACAGCGGCTGCGACCGCCATATTGAATGCGCGCAAGGTCTGGGTCATCGGCTTCAGGGCCAGCCAACCCTTTGCAAGCTACCTTCAATGGCAACTCACGCAGGTCATCGAAAACATCACCGCCATTCCCGGCAGTGGACAAACGCTGGGCGAGCATCTTGTAAGTCTTGTGCCTCAGGATGTCGTGATCGTCTTCGGGCTCAGGCGCCGCGTGGCGCGTATGGAACTCATTCTCGACCAGATCCAACGATCGAAAGCAAAATTGCTTTACGTGACAGATGAGGGCGTCCCGTTTGTGACGAGCGCGGCATGGCACTTCCAATGCCATACCTTGGCCCCTGGCCCCTTGTTCAACCATGTATCCGTCATGGCCTTGTGCCATCTTCTGACGACACGATGCATTGAAATTGCCGGCGTGGCGGGCCGCAGCAGGCTGCGCGGCATCGAGGGATTGAACGACAGTCTGGAAGAATTGTGATCGGCTTTTATGCAAGTGCATGAAATCTGCGGCTACTAGCCTTGCACAAGAAAACGTAGTTTCACATGCTGGAATGTCTCGGATTTGGCATACGTCATTGTTTCTTATTGTGAAATCATGGTTTCACGAAACTTGGCACGAAATCTGCATTCCATCTTGGTGCTTAAGGCACATTAGATGCCGGGGAACAACTGCAGAAAAACTCAACCGCCAAACCTAGTGCCATGGCCCGCCCCGACATCGACCACGTCTGAAGTGTGAATTTGGTCTTCTGAACAATAACGGTCTTTGACCCAAGAGAGGATAATCGCATGTTCAATCGCTTCCTGATGACCCTCACGACCGCCCTGATGGTTTCCACAGCCGCCAGCGCCGAAACCATCACGCTGCGCGTTCTGGGCCAGCCCTCCGGTTCCGGCCTGATCGCCCAGCAGAAGGAAGAGCCCTTTTTCAAGGCGCTTGCTGAAAAGACAGGGCTCAACATCAAGGTAGAATATCTTCCCGTCGACGTCGCCGGCATCCCCGATACAGACGGACTGCGTATCCTTAAATCAGGCCTGTTCGACATCGTATCGATCCGCGGCCCACAGGTCAGCCGCGACGAGCCGTCTGTTCTAGGACTTGACCTCGTCGGCCTGAATACAAGCTTTGAGGCGGGCCGCAAACACATGGATGCCTTCAAGGGCTATGTCGGCGGAAGACTTGAAAGCCAGTTCGACGCGAAGCTGCTCGGTGTATGGCCAGCCGGTCCCCAGGTCATCTTCTGCAAGCCCGAGATCAAGGGCCTTGCTGATCTCAGCGGGCTGAAGGTACGTGTCGGCGACCAGAGTGCGGCAAACTTCGTTGCCAAGCTGGGGGCGACAGGCATTTCGATGCCATTCGGCGAAGTGCAGCAGTCTCTGTCGCGCGGCGTAGTCGACTGCGCCATCACCGGCCCGGCATCCGCCAATTCGGGTGGCTGGCCGGAGGCGACCACAACCGTGCTTCCGGTGGCGCTGCAGCTTGCCGTCAATGGCTATGCAATCAACCTTAAGAGCTGGGAGAAGTTCAGCCCCGAACAGCAGGAAAAGCTGGCGGCAGCGATCGACGAACTTAACCGCGATATCTGGAGCTTCTCCGAAGAGCTCTATGAAGACGCCATGCGCTGCAATACCGGGCAGACACCCTGCGAACGCGGCAAGCCCTATTCACTGACTGAGGCCACCGTATCCGAAGCCGACCTGAAGACTGTGGCTGCCGCAGTCGGCGAGGTCTCCCTGCCGGTGTGGGCCAAGCAGTGCAATGCAGTAGCGCCTGACTGCGAGGAAGCCTGGAAAAAGACGATCGGCGCAGAACTCGGCCTCTGATCCGAACGTGGCACAGGAGAAGAATTTCATGCAGACATATGCGCGCATGCTTGGCATTACCTTCGGTATCATCATGATCCTCTTGTCTCTGGCGATCACCGCAGAGACACTGCTTCGAAAGTTCTTCTCCTACTCGCTAGGCGGGATTGATGAGCTGGGCGGCTATGCGATTGCAATCGCCGCCCCGCTCGCCTTCAGCGTCGCCCTGGTGGAAAATTCTCATATTCGCATCAATCAGCTGACATCGCTTATGCCTGCAGCTGCTCAGGGGCTGCTCAACGGATTGTCCGTCATCACGCTGGCGCTGCTGGCGGGCTATTTCTTCTACTTCACCGTCGATACTGTTCTCGACACCCAAGCCTACCGCTCGATTGCCCAAACGCCCTGGGCAACGCCGCTCATCTATCCCCAGTCGATCTGGCTGGCCGCCATGGCGACCTTTCCCATCGCGGCCATCATCTTCGGGCTGAAGGCCGTCGCGCTGATTGCCCGCCGCGACTGGCAGACACTGAACCTCAGCTTCGGGCCAATTTCAGCGCAGCAAGAACTTCAAGCCGAACTCGACGACCTCAAGAAGCGTGAAGGAACAGCCCAATGAGCATTACCTTGGTTGCAATCGGCTTTGCCGCAATGCTCGTGCTGATGTTCTTAAGCTTTCCCGTGGCCGTCGCGATCGTCGGCGTCGGCGCTCTGGGCGGATACCTGATCTATGGCATGCCGCTTGTCGACATGATGGGCGGCGTTATCTGGCAGAGCCTCAACAGCCCGTCAATGCTTGCCATTCCGCTGTTCATGATGCTGGGGGAATTGCTGTTGCGCGGTGGCATCGCCGATCGCATGTTCGATGCACTCGCCGTCTGGCTGGCGCGACTTCCCGGCGGACTTCTGCATACCAATATTGCCACCTGCACGCTGTTTTCTGCGACCTCGGGTTCCTCAGTGGCCACGGCGGCAACGGTCGGCACCATCGCCCTGCCAGCGCTGCAACAGTACAAATACCCGATGCGGCCATCGCTCGGCTCGCTTGCCGCCGGCGGTACGCTCGGTATTCTCATCCCGCCGAGCGTCAATTTGCTGGTCTATGGGCAGCTTGCAAATACATCTGTCGGTCAATTGTTTGCGGGCGGCGTGGTGCCGGGCCTGCTGATGGCACTGTTGTTCTCGGTCTATATCTTTTTCTTTCATGGCAAGGCGGGCGCTGACGCCAAGGAACTGATCGACATGCCGCTTCGCCAGAAGCTGGTGCTCGGCAAATATCTTATCCCGCCTCTGGTCATCTTCGGGGTCGTAATGGGTTCGATCTACGGCGGGCTCGCCACGCCGACAGAATCGGCCGCGATCGGCGTGGTCATCGCCCTTGGCTTCGTTGCCGCCAATGGCAGGCTCAACCTCGAGCTCCTCATCAATTGCTCAATCCAGGCGGCCAAGACCAGCGGCATGGTGATGATCGTACTTGTCTGCGCCTTGCTGCTCAACGTTACCATCTCGATGACCGGTGCAGCGCAGGCCATGACCCAGTGGATCGCCTCCTTCGAGCTCAGCCAGATCGGACTGCTTTTTGTCCTGCTGATCTTCTACGTTTTGCTGGGGACCTTCATGGATGCCATGTCGATGCTGGTACTGACGGTGCCGATCGTCATCCCGATCGTCATTGCCGCCGGCATCGATCCGATCTGGTTCGGCATATTCATCGTCATCATGTGCGAAGTTGCACTGATCACACCGCCCGTCGGAATGAACCTCTTCGTGGTCCAGGGTGTGCGGATTGACCACGGTCCTTTTGGCGATGTTATCAAGGGCGCTATCCCTTACGTCATTATCATGATGGGTTTTGCGATCACATTGATGTTCTTTCCTGGCATCGTGCTTTGGCTGCCTTCAATGTTGGCGGGTGGCTGATGAAAGCTATGCAAAGCCTGGCCCATATGACGCCGATACGGCGGCTTCTGGTGATCAACCCAAACATCAACCCTGCCGTGACCGCTAGGGTCCGCTGTGTGGCAGATGCGATTGTCGGGCCGCGGACCTCGGTGACGGTCGTCAATCCGATAAAAGGACCATTCTCCATAGAGACGCCAGAGGATCGCGATGCAGCCGTGCCTGAGGTCCTGGACCTCGTGGGCACAACGCTGCATCATTTACCCGATGCCTGTGTCTTCGCATGTTTCGACGACATCGCATTGTTCGAAACCCGGGCGATGACCCGCATTCCGGTTGTCGGAACATGCGAAGCGGGCATTGCCGCGACGCGTACCATCGCGGACCGATTTTCGATCCTGACGACAGTTCACTCTGCTGTACCGGGTATCCATCGGTTGCTTGCACGCTATGGAGCCGCCGACATCTGTACCGTTCGAGCAGCCGGTATCGGGGTCGCTGAGGCAGCCGGGCAAAGCGATGACGCGGAAAAACGCATCCTTGTCACAATCGAACAGGCGATCGAACGGGATGGAGCACAGGCCATCCTGCTTGGTTCCGGTGGCCTGACGGGCATGGCCGCCAAGCTTGAACGACACTTCAGCATTCCGGTCATTGACGGTGTCGCTGCAGCAATCAAGATGGCAGAAGGTCTCGCTCACCTGAGGATGCAACCTGGCCAGCCGCAACCAGACTGAACGCTGGCCGCAGGTCCCTTGGGCCTTACCCGAAAGCCAAGACCACCCTACCCGCGACATCGATCGTCGAAACCAAAAAGTCTCCCATGGTGGACATCATCGATCCGTCTGGAGTGGTGCGCAGCCAAGTCATCCAAAACGATGAGGGAACGCTGCGCATCACGATGAACGGTACGGAAAACCGGCGCACGCTTGCCGGCCATTCAGTGCCGAGACATTGGGGGCCGGAATCCAGCACATCGCCTTTCGCACCGAGGACATTTTCGCCACGGCCGAGGCGCTCCGCAGCAACGGTTTCAATGCGCTGCCTATCTCATCGAACTGCTATGGCGACATCGAAGCGCGTTTCGGTCTGCTTCCGTCACTGAGTGAGCGGCTCAAGGGTCGAATACTTCCAGCTTTACAGCGGCACCTACGGCGAGGGCTTCTTCTTCGAGATCGATCAGCGCAGCCGGTATCAAGGCTATGGCGCCGCCAATGCAATATTTCGCATCGCGGCGCTGAAAAGACAGTTGCGACCGACGGGAATGCCAAGAGCTTGATGTTGTCCCCGCTCATTTGAGGTCAACCGTGAGCGAGGGAGAGCCAGGCACCCGTGGGTGGGGCTACCGATTGCATGACATCTAATCGCACGCTTGCCGAGCCTCATCAGCGGTCGCGATGCTGATGTCGCGCTACCTTTTGCGGCATGTGGCTTTCAGACAATACACCATCTCTGCATGACGGCGTCGGAGCGTATTCGCAACCTGCCCCCTGAAATGATGGCCGAGTAAACTCTGTTACGACGATCCCAAGATATTCTGAACGGAATGCGAAACAGCCAGAACGCCTTCGTCATTTCCTCTCGGACCCGAAACCAGCAATCCGACGGGCATTGCACCGGCGCCAGTACCACAAGGAATGGAAACGCCGCACCAGTCGAGAAAATTCCCAATAAGCGTGTTGCGTAATGTCTTCCCATTCATTTGGAAGAACAGGTCCTCATCCTCGAGCAATGGTTGAAGGGCAGGTGCGACATGCGGGAGCGTGGGCTTCAGAAGAAACGCTCCCGGCTCGAGGCGAGCCTCGAACGCAGCAATCATCCGATCGCGCTCGGCGAGAGTCTCCATGTAGTTGGCAAGCGTGATCTTTTCGCCCAGGAGCGTTCGCTTGACCACGCGGGGGTCCATATCTGCGGCTGCAGCGCTCAGGATGCGCTCACGATGGAGAACGAAGGCTTCGGCTGTAACCAAGGCACCGTTCTTTGCCATCAGATCGAAGATTGCTGTGAAATCGGGGAAAGCTTCGCGGCGGATTTGAGCACCTGCCTTTGCCAGCCGTTCGACTGCCAGTTCGAAGGCCTCGACCACTTCCGATTGCGCGTCATCGAAGAACACTGTTTCAGGAATGACGAAGGAAAGGTCGCGGATGGCCGGAGGCTGCAAGGCCATACCAGCCGGCAGGCCGCGCATGGCGGCATCCACCCAGGCGGCGTCTTGCACAGTGTGGCAGAGTGGTCCAAGCGAATCCAGGCTCCGGGCCAGCGGAAAGACACCATCCATCGAATAGCGGCCACGCGTGGCCTTGTAACCGACAACACCGTTGAAAGCCGCCGGAATGCGAATAGATCCGCCGGTATCCGTCCCGATGGAAACGGGCACGAGACCCGCAGCCACCGCAACGCCCGAACCGGATGAAGACCCACCCGGAATGCGGTGCTCCCCGTCAGGCGAGGTCGGGTTGCGCGGCGTACCAAAGTGGGGATTGATGCCAAGGCCGGAAAAGGCGAACTCGCTCATGTTGACGCGGCCAATGCTGACCATGCCGGCGCTGCCAAGCGCGCGCACGACTGCAGCATCCCTGCCGGCCGGCTCACTGGTTTTCAGCACGCGAGAACCAGCGGTCGTCGGCATGCTCTCGATGTCGAACAAATCCTTCCATGCGACGGGAACCCCGTCCAGCGCACCAAGCGAACGGCCGTCACGAATTCGCCGACGCGAAGCCTCTGCCTCCGATCGCGCCCGGTCCTTCAAAAGCACCGTGAAGATTGCCTTGTCGGTATGGGCCTCGATCTTATCAAATGTTTCCTCGAACAGGTCGACTGCGTCGATGGCTCCTGATTGCAGCAGCGCGGAAAGCTGGGCGATCGAACGTGACATTGTCAAATGTCCTTCTCTGCGCGTCCGACAAGCTGCATCCAGCGGCGAACGAGATAGTTGTGTTCATCCATGGTCGTGTTCCATACGGCGATCCCGTTGGCACGCTGCCAGTAGGAACCGCCACTGCGGACGGAGCCGCGCTTGATACGAAGCGCTCCATCGGGTCCTGGAAGGTCCTCCCGGGCCGGGAGGCCTTCATACCAGTAATCCCACTCGGCCGCAGTCATGTAACCGCGCGAGCGTTGAGGGGTGGAAATGTAGTAACCTTGGCGGGCGACCACAGCGCCCGGCCAGCCGGAGATCCACCAGTTCAGATAGTCATAGGCAATGTCGAGCATGCGGCCCGAAAGGCTGCGCGAAAGACACAAGCCGCCATGCCATGCCCGGTAACCTTCCACGGGCACGGCCTGCTCGACTGGTAATCCCCTGCTGTTGAGAATACCGATGCCGGTCGACCACATACTCTGAATATCGGTGTCGCCATCGATCATCAGACGCGCTGCGTCCTCGGCTGTGCGCCAGAAGCTGCGGAAAAAGCCGGCCTTGCGGCGCGCTTCCAGGATATCCATCAACTGATCGATCTCGGCGACAGTCATGTTGCCGATATTGCCGAAGCTCATTAAGCCGGCGGCCTGCGCGGCAAGTGCGGCATCGAAAATCCCGATTGCCGGCTCGTCAACCAATGCGCATCGCCCCGCCCAGCGCTCATTTAGAAGTGCAGCCCAGCTCGCGACAGACTGCACCCCATCCACCACATCACTGCGATAGGCAAAACTGTCGAAGTTATGGGTCGTTGGCAGCATGGAGATACAGCTTGTAGGCATGTCACCGAGCGCCAGGTTTGGCTGGACATAGAGCTTGCGGGCCGGCACATCCCCCTGCCCCATGCGTGCGCTCGGGCCGATCTGACCGGTCTTGGTCAGGTCGTTTATCTCGTCCCATAGAGCAATCCGTTCAATCTCGATCGGCTGGACTGCCCGCCAGTACCAGACGATGTCCAGATTATGGAAACACTGGTCGTAGATGTCGTAGCTGTCAGGTTCCTGCGCAGCCTTGTGCTGGGTTACCACGAAGTCATTGTTGTCGAAGACGACGTCGATACCAAGGTCTGCTTCCGCCCTTAAGCGCAACTCCTCCAGAAGGGAAATGGCGGTGCCCAGCACGCGCAACTTCGGCTTGCCGGCCGTATGAACGGCGGGCGCGGCAGCGTTTGGATACGGGGAATGCTTGTTCATCAAGGACTCTAGACGTTCCGGACCCCAACGGCTGCCTCTTGCGGCAAGTTCCCTTGCGCATGACCTGGCAAGGCGAAGGCATAGAAGGACCGTTTCAACAGGTTCGTGTCGAGACCGTCAACAATAAAGACGAGGCGCGAGCTTCGATCAGAAGATGGCCAGACTTCCAGATGCACGGGCGGGTGCACGAGATGCTGCACGCCGTGAACAGCGACCGGGCGCTCTTCCCCTGCAAGATTAAGGATCCCCTTGACCCTGAGGACGCGCTCGCCGTGGCGGTTGAGCAGCATGGTGAGCCAGACCCCGAAACCTGTCCAGTCGATCGGATCATGGACAGTGATCACGAAAGAGGAGATGGCAGTCGCATGCGCAACGCCCTCGGCCGTCTGGAGGGTTGCCGGTGCGTCGCAGTAAAACCCTGAGGCAGACTGCAGCTTCGCGCCGCGATGGTCCTCCGCGAACAAGGTTTCTGCATCCGGCCCCTCCTCGCCCGCGATATGCGTGGAGGCATCGGGATTGAGCTCAGCAAGCCGCGAAAGCAGAGCTGCAGTCGCTGACCCAGAAAGATCCGTCTTCGTGACGACGATACGGTCGGCAATGGCCACTTGACGGTTCGATTCCACATAGGTGTTAAGCTGCATGAGGCCGTTGACGGCATCGACGGTGGTCACAACACTCCCGGCACGAAAATGATGGCGAAGGACCGGATCGGATTTCAGGGTGGACAGAACCGGGAAAGGATCGGCAAGCCCCGTGCTCTCGATCACCACGCGGGTGAAGGGCGGCACCAGGCTACGCTCCCGCTTGGAATGCAGGTCCTTCAGTGCATCGGCAAGCTCGCCGCGCACAGTGCAGCAGACGCAGCCTGATTGCAGCAACACCATCGTATCGTCGATCCGCTCAACCAGATGATGGTCAAGCCCGACCTCGCCAAACTCGTTGATCAATACGGCTGTATCGGCGAGTGCCGGATCGGCCAGCAGGCGTTTCAAGAGCGTCGTCTTGCCAGAGCCGAGAAATCCGGTCAGCAGGTGAACGGGCGTGAATGCGGGAAGATCAGCCATGGTGGCATTCCTCCAGGCGGGCAATCAGCACAGGATCCAGCGGATCGCAGGCCCGGCCCGATAGCCTTTCTGCGGCAGGCCACAAATGGCCCAGGTCCTCGATGATCTCGTTCTTGCCGGTGCGGGTGGCAAGCAGGAAGGAAGAACCCTGCCAATCGGACAGGCTCATGCCGAAGGCGGACAGGACACGGTTCGCGGCAGACACGCGGCGTGCCCGCTCACGCCGACGGTCGAACCTTTCGACATTACGGGTATAGACGCCCGGCCGTGCCACAGCGTCCGTCCAGTGTTCGTTGCCACCAATGACACCACAAAGAGAACACATGGCGTTCCTGCCTCATGTCTTGCAAGGGAGCGGGCGACCCCGCCCCCTTTTCAGGTTTACTTGCGCGGGAAACGCTTGGCGAAGTCGTCGGCGATTTCGTTCATCGTGACGAACTTAACCCCCGGATGTTTGATCATATAGGCATAGAGGCGTTCCAGCATCATCAGGACCTGCGGGCGGCCGGCAACGTCTGGATGGATGGTGATCGGGAAGACGGC
>SXGS01459022.1_pt1 | contig 13698 bp, 13 predicted proteins | sample 3174681 | NCBI WGS metagenome assembly SXGS01 (sample SAMN11356861, study PRJNA531348) | freshwater metagenome | isolation source: freshwater sample F1-80 | place: China: Fuxian Lake, Yuxi | collected 2017-12-25
GTGGTCATGAAGGAGAACCTGCTCGAGCTCAACGCCAAGGGCGTCGCCGAGAAGTTCCCCGTCATGCTCGGTGGCGCAGCGCTCACCCGGTCCTATGTCGAGAACGATCTCGCCGAGGTCTACGAGGGTGAGGTGTCGTACGCGCGTGACGCGTTCGAGGGCTTGCGCCTGATGGACACGATCATGAACACCAAACGCGGTGTGGCGCCGGCTCCCGACAGCGAGGAGGCGCTCGCCGCTCAGCAGAAGACCGCGGAGCGCAAGGAGCGGCACGAGCGGTCCCGGCGCATCGCCGAGAAGCGCAAGGCCGCGGAGACACCGGTCGTCGTTCCCGAGCGCTCCGACGTCTCCGTCGAGAAGGAGCTTCCGGCGCCGCCGTTCTGGGGCAGCAGGATCGTCAAGGGCATCTCGCTGTCCGAGTACTCGGGGCTTCTCGACGAGCGTGCCCTGTTCCTCGGTCAGTGGGGTCTGCGCGGCGCACGCGCCGGTGAGGGCCCGTCCTACGAGGACCTGGTGGAGACCGAGGGCCGTCCGCGCCTGCGGTACTGGCTCGACCGCCTCAGCACCGACGGCATCCTCGCGCACGCGGCACTCGTGTACGGGTACTTCCCGGCGGTGTCCGAGGGTGACGACGTGGTGGTCCTCGAGTCCCCGGAACCCGATGCGGCGGAGCGCTTCCGGTTCACGTTCCCGCGCCAGGACCGCGGCAGGTTCCTCTGTATCGCGGACTTCGTGCGGTCGCGAGACCTCGCCCGTGAGACGGGGGTGGTCGACGTCCTGCCGATGAACCTGGTGACGATGGGTCAGCCCATCGCCGACTTCGCCAACGAGCTCTTCAAGGCGGATGCGTACCGCGACTACCTCGAGGTGCACGGCATCGGCGTGCAGCTCACCGAGGCGCTCGCGGAGTACTGGCATCGCCGGGTCCGCGAGGAACTGGTGCTGCCCAGCGGCCGCTCCCTCGTGGATCAGGATCCGTCCGACGTGGAGGGGTACTTCAAGCTCGAGTACCGCGGTGCCCGGTACTCGTTCGGGTACGGCGCGTGCCCCGATCTGGAGGACCGCATCAAGCTCGTCGCGATGCTCGAACCCCAGCGCATAGGGGTGGATCTGTCCGACGAGTTGCAGTTGCACCCCGAGCAGTCGACGGATGCGTTCGTGCTGCACCACCCGGAGGCGAAGTACTTCAATGTCTAGCGGGCAGGCCGGAGGCCGGTCGGAGTTGAGCGGGCAGGCCGGAGGCCGGTCGGATGTCTGAGCTCCAGGCCGTCTTGTTCGACATGGACGGGACGCTGTTGGACTCGGAGCGCCTGTGGGACATCGCGGTGTACGAGCTGTCCGAGTCCCTCGGGCGCGAGCTCACTCCGGAGGTGCGGGAGTCGACTCTGGGCAACTCGATGATGGGTGCGCTGGCGAAGGTCTACGCGCACGTGGGACGGGAGGCGTCGCCGGAGAACCTGGCCGAGTCCGCTGCCTGGCTCAACGGCCGTGTGGTCGAACTGTTCGCGGGCGGTCTGCCGTGGCGTCCGGGTGCGGAGGCGGCGCTGGATCTGGTGCAGTCGGCCGGTCTGGGCTGTGCCCTCGTCACCAACACCGAGCGCATGCTGAAGGAGATCGCGCTCGAGACGCTGGGCCGTCACCGCTTCGGCGCGACCGTGTGCGGCGACGAGGTGACGCACGCGAAGCCCGCTCCCGATCCGTACCGCCGGGGCGCAGAGCTGCTCGGTGTCGACACGGCGTCGTGCGTCGCCGTCGAGGATTCGCCCACGGGAACCGAGTCCGCCGTCTCGGCGGGATGCGCCGTCGTCGTGGTGCCCTCCGAGGTGCAGGTGCCCAGCGGACCGGGCCGTACGTTCCGCACCACCCTCGAGGGGCTCACCCTCGACGATCTCCGGTCTGCGCGCGCCGGGGGACACTGATAGCGGTCCGCGGGCCGCGTCGTGGAACAATCATCACCCGTGAAGAACTTCGAGTCCCTGTTCGCCGAGCTCACCGACCGCGCTGCCACCAGGCCCGAGGGCTCGGGCACCGTCGCCGCGTTGGACGCGGGTGTGCATCAGCAGGGCAAGAAGATCCTCGAGGAGGCCGGCGAGGTGTGGATCGCCGCGGAGCACGAGACGGACGAGGCGCTGGCGGAGGAGATCTCGCAGCTCCTGTACTGGATCCAGGTGTTGATGGTCGGGAAGAACCTCTCCCTCGAGGATGTCTACCGACATCTGTGAGCGGACCGACCCACTTCCACCGCCACCGATCTTCCCGCACCCCAGGAGTCCCACCATGCTTCGCGTCGCCGTCCCCAACAAAGGTTCCCTGTCCGAGCTCGCCGGAGAGATTCTGAGCGAGGCGGGTTATCGCCGCCGCGCCGATTCCCGCGATCTCACCGTGCTCGACAACGCCAACAACGTCGAGTTCTTCTTCCTCCGTCCCAAGGACATCGCCATCTACGTGGGCTCGGGTGAGCTCGATCTCGGCATCACCGGCCGGGATCTGTCGCTCGATTCGGGCGCACCCGTGACCGAGCGGCTCGCACTCGGATTCGGCAACAGCACCTTCCGCTACGCCGCGCCGGCCGGCAAGGAGTGGACCCCGAACGATCTGGCCGGGCTCCGCATCGCCACGTCGTACCCCAACCTGGTCCGCCGGGACCTCGCGGCGCGGGGCCTCGAGGCCACCGTGATCCGTCTGGACGGAGCCGTCGAGATCTCCATCCAGTTGGGTGTCGCCGATGCGATCGCCGACGTCGTGGGCTCGGGACGCACACTGCGCCAACACAACCTGGTGGCGTTCGGTGAATCCCTGTGCGATTCAGAGGGCGTGCTCATCGAGCAGGCGGGCTCGCCCGTCGACGACAAGGCGCGCAACCAGCTCATCGCGCGCGTCCAGGGCGTCGTCTTCGCCCAGCAGTACCTGATGCTCGACTACGACTGCCCGCGCAGCATCCTCGACGACGCCGTCAAGATCACGCCCGGCCTCGAGTCGCCGACGCTGTCCCCGCTCGCGGACGAGGCGTGGGTGGCCATTCGTGCCATGGTTCCGCGCAAGGGACACAACGCCGTGATGGACGAGCTCGCCGAGCTCGGCGCCAAGGCGATTCTCGCGTCCGACATCCGGTCGTGCCGCGCATTCTGACGCGTCCGCTCCGTTGTGATCGGTCCCAGTAGCTTCTGATCGGTACCGACCAGTCTCCTCTCGTCGCTAGAGTCGCGTCGTCGAGAGGATCCATCATGACCGTCGTCGATTCTGCGAGCCCCGACCTGCTGGTCTCGCTCGCCGCCGCACTCACCGGAACACTGTCGCGTCCGGGGGAGCCCGGATACGAGCGGTCGGTGCCGTGGAACGTCGCCGTCCCCGTCGATCCGGTGGCAGTCGTCGCGGCCGCCACCGCGGACGACGTCGCCGCCACCGTGCGGGCAGCGCGCGAGGCCGGGCTTCGCGTGGCCGTGCAGGCCACCGGACACGGGGCGGTGCGCATCGGTCCGGACACGATTCTGGTCCTCACCGGTGATCTCGACGAACTGACGATCGACCCCGACACGCGCGTCGCCCGGCTCGGCGCCGGGGTCCGGTGGCAGCAGGTTCTCGACGCCGGCGCGCCGTCCGGATCGGCGCCGCTGTGTGGGTCGTCGCCGAACACCGGCGTCACGGGATTTCTGACCGGTGGGGGAATCGGGCCGGTGGCTCGGACGTACGGGGTCTCGTCGAGTCGTGTGCGCGCGTTCGATCTCGTCACGGGCGACGGCACACTGCGCCGGGTGACACCGGACACCGACGCCGATCTCTTCCGCGGCCTGTGTGGGGGCAAGTCGACACTCGGCATCGTCACCGCGGTCGAGACGGAGCTGCTGCCGATCGCCGAGTTCTACGCGGGCGCACTGTATTACGACGACCGGCACGCGGCGGCGGTACTCGAGGCGTGGCGGGTGTGGAGCGCCACGCTGACCGAGGAGCACAACACCTCGCTCGCGTTCCTCCAGCTTCCACCGCTGCCCGGCGTGCCGGAACCGTTGGCCGGGAAGTTCGTGGTCGCGGTGCGTTTCGCATCGGTCGCGGAGCCGGGGATCGCAGCTGACGTCCTCGCACCGATGCGCGCTGCGGCCCCGACCGTCATCGACACGGTCACGACCATTCCGTACGCGGCGGTGGGGTCGGTGCACGCCGACCCGGTGGATCCGATGCCGACACGTGAGGCCACGACGATGCTCCGCGTGTTCGACGAGGAGGCGGCAGCAACCGTGTTGGTCATGACCGGCCCCGCGTCGAGTTCACCGCAGGTGATCGTGGAGCTGAGGCTGCTCGGCGGCGCTCTCGGCCGGCCGGGACCGCATCCCGACGTGTACTGCCATCGCGAGGCCGCCTACAGCCTCCTGTGCATCGGAGTGCTGGCGCCTCCCGTCGCCGATGCGGTGATCGCGCACGGCGAGGCAGTCGTGGAGGCTCTGGCACCGTGGTCGACCGGTGGCGCGTTGCCCAACTTCGCGGCGTCCGACGACCCCGCTCACCTCGCACGGGTCTACGACGAGGACACCCGGGCCTGGCTCGGAGCCCTGGCCGAGCATCACGATCCCGCGGGGACCTTCCGCGTCGGACAGGTGGTCCGGCTCGGCTGATCCGGTGTGGAGACGTCAGGGGCGAGCGCGCACCTCGAGTGTCTGGAACGTGCGGCCCACCGACCCCGTCGCGTCGTACAACGTCGAGGTGCACAGCCCGATGCCGTCGTCGCCGATCGCGGTGCGGGCCTGCACACCCACCCATTCGCCGACGGGTTCGCGCACGATCTGCACCGTCAGATCGGTGTTGAGGAACGTCCACTCCGTCGGATCGAGAAGCGCCGCGACGCCGTTGGCGATGTCCGCCACGGCGACCAGTCCGACGATCGGCGACGTCTGCTCGCCGGCCACCACGGGATACCTCGGACGTGCCCACACCCGGCCGGGCTCCGACGCCGTCACCGGGCGGGCGCCCCGGAACTCGAGACTGTCGAGGAACCCGCCGTGCCAGTGGTCCGGAAAGGCCCACCCGGCCTCGGACTCGTCCGGACCGGGCACCAACGGTGGATCGAGAGTCTGCCCGGCCGCCGAGGTGTCGGTCATCGCCACGCGCCAGGCCGTGGCACGCGCGACCGCCCTGGTCGACCCGTCGGGCAGATCCGCGACGAGGTCGGCCGTCAGCATGGCGACCCGGCGACCGGGGCGTTCCACACGGGCCTGCACGGTGAGTTCGCCGACGGGCACCGGCCCGAGGATCTCCATCGTAACCCGCGCGAGTCGGGTGCCCGGCACCGGCGAACACTGCTCCAGTGCTCGCGCGAGCAGCGCCGACGGGGGAGCGCCGTGTTGCATGGTCTCCGCCCACACACTCGTGGTGAGCCGCGTGGCGCGATAGCGATCGGTTCCCTCGACACGGACGAAGAGTGCATCCTCGCTCACGCCGTGACCTCCGTCGGCTCGCTCGGCCACCCCGGGTACTCGGGCGGAGTGCCGCCGAAGGACGGGCACAGGGCCTGGAAGTCGCACCACCCACACAGCTTTCCGGGCTTGGGGCGGAAGTCGCCCGTCTCGCCGGCGGACCGGATGGCCGTCCAGATGGCGGACAGCGTCCGTTCGAACCGGCGGAGCTCGTCCTCGTCCGGGGCGTAGGTGAGAATCTGGCTGTCCTTCAGGAACAGCAGGCGCAGCTGCGCGGGAACGATGCCGCGCGTGCGCATCAGCACCACCGCGTAGAACTTCATCTGGACCAACGCCTTGGCCTCGGCGATCTCGCGCGGCGCCTTGCCCGTCTTGTAGTCGACGACGCGCAGCTGCCCGGTGGGCGCGACGTCGATGCGGTCGATGTAGCCGCGCAACAGCACGCCGTCGTCCAGTTCGGTCTCGACGAGCTGCTCGCACGACTCGGGGTCGAACCGTGTGGGGTCCTCGAGCGAGTAGTAGGACGCCACGAGCGACTGCGCCTCGGCGACGAACTTCTCGCGCTCGTGCTCCTCGACGAGATCGGCCGCGTACTCGTGCGACACGACCATGGCGTCCCATTCCTCCTGCACGAGGGCGCCGGCCCGCGTCGAGACCCGGTCCGCCGCGGGCAACGCGTAGAGCGACTCGAGGGCGGAGTGCACGAGGGTGCCGCGCAACTGCGCCTTCGACGGCGGTGCGGGCAGGCGGTCGATGGCCCGGAACCGGTAGAGCAGGGGGCACTGCTTGTAATCCGCTGCGCGCGAGGGCGACAGCGCGGGACGACGGCGAGGACGGTCGGGTGCCGCCGCGGCGACGTCGGTGACGACGGGGTCTTCGGTCGAGATACTCACGGCGCCGACACTATGCCCGCTCACCGACACGATCCGGTATCTGCCCTACAGTTCCCCGGGGCGCGTCGCGCCCCGAGAGCGCCCCGCATCGTGGGCGGGACCAGAGTGCACCGGAAAGAGGACCACCCGTGGAACCGACCGACACCGACACGTCTGCGCGCGCGAGCGGACCGTTCCGCGTCGGTGATCGCGTGCAGCTCACCGACGCCAAGGGGCGGCACTACACGGTGGTGCTCGACGCGGCCAAGGAATTCCACACCCACCGCGGCGGGATCCGCCACGACGATCTGATCGGTGTCGACGAGGGCAGCGTCGTGAAGTCGACGAACGGCACCCCGTATCTCGCTCTGCGCCCGCTCCTCGTCGACTACGTGCTGTCGATGCCGCGCGGCGCGCAGGTCATCTACCCCAAGGACGCCGCCCAGATCGTGCACGAGGGCGACGTCTTCCCGGGTGCCCGCGTGCTCGAGGCCGGCGCCGGTTCCGGCGCCCTGACATGTTCGCTGCTGCGTGCCGTCGGTCCGCAGGGGCGCGTCATCTCCTACGAGGTGCGCGAGGACCACGCCGTGCACGCGGTGCGCAACGTGGAGACCTTCTTCGGCGAGCGGCCGGAGAACTGGGACCTAGTGATCGACGACGTCGCCGCGTTCGACGTCGCGCGTCACGAGGGCATGGTCGACCGGGTGGTGCTGGACATGCTGGCGCCGTGGGACGCACTCGACGCCGTCGCCGGTGCGCTGGTTCCGGGCGGCGTGCTGATCGTCTACGTGGCCACCGTCACGCAGTTGTCCAAGGTCGTCGAGGCCCTGCGTGCGCAGGAGTGCTGGACCGAGCCGCGGTCGTGGGAGTCGATCGTGCGCGGGTGGCACGTCGTCGGGCTGGCAGTGCGACCCGAGCACCGCATGCAGGGGCACACCGCGTTCCTGGTCAGTGCGCGTCGTCTGGCCGAGGGCACCGTCACCCCGAAACCGCAGCGACGGGCCGGCAAGACCCCCACCGAACCCGCCTGACACCGGGGGTTCATGCACCGACCGTGTGCCGTTCGTCCGCTGTCTGTCGGTGGTCGGTGACAGTGTCTGACCACGGTCGTCACACACGTTTGCGTTTCGCCCGGTAGCGTTGAGAAATCGCTTTGGGAGGAGTCCTGCATGAGCCCTACAGACAACCCGGACCAGTCCGCAGTCCTGGCCGAACTCGATGCCCTGCGAGCCGAGGCCACCGTCCTGCGCCGACAACTCGACGCTTCCCGTGGGGGTGCGCCGTCGGCGGACACCCGTAACACCGACGTGCGTGATCTCGAGTCGCGGGTCGACTCGCTCTCCACGCGCAACACGAAGCTGATGGAGACGCTCAAGGAGGCGCGCCAGCAGCTCATCGCCCTGCGCGAGGAGGTCGACCGGCTCGGCGCACCGCCCAGCGGTTACGGCGTCCTGGTGCACACCTACGACGACGCGACGGTGGACGTGTTCACCTCGGGCCGCAAGATGCGCCTGACGTGCTCGCCGAACGTCGACGCCACCGCACTCCGGCCCGGCCAGACCGTGCGTCTGAACGAGGCCCTCACCATCGTCGAGGCGTGTGAATTCGAACGCGTCGGCGAGATCAGCTCCCTTCGCGAGATCCTCGAGGACGGCAAGCGCGCCCTCGTCGTCGGCCACGCCGACGAGGAACGTGTCGTGTGGTTGGCGACTCCGCTGCAGGAGATGGCCGACGACGAGGCGCCGGAGGATCCGGACGGGCCGTCGCGCCGCCTGCGCCCCGGCGACTCGTTGCTGGTCGACACCAAGGCCGGCTACGCGTTCGAGCGCATTCCCAAGGCCGAGGTCGAGGACCTCGTGCTCGAGGAGGTCCCCGACGTCGGCTACGAGGACATCGGCGGCCTCGGGCGGCAGATCGAGCAGATCCGCGACGCCGTGGAACTGCCCTTCCTGCACAAGGATCTGTTCCGTGAGTACTCGCTGCGCCCGCCCAAGGGTGTGTTGCTCTACGGTCCTCCCGGGTGCGGCAAGACACTCATCGCCAAGGCGGTCGCCAACTCACTGGCGAAGAAGATCGCCGAGGCACGGGGGCAGGACGCACGCGACGCGAAGTCCTACTTCCTCAACATCAAGGGCCCCGAGCTGCTCAACAAGTTCGTCGGTGAGACCGAGCGCCACATCCGGTTGATCTTCCAGCGGGCTCGCGAGAAGGCGTCCGAGGGCACTCCCGTCATCGTGTTCTTCGACGAGATGGACTCCATCTTCCGTACCCGTGGGTCGGGCGTCTCGTCCGACGTGGAGACCACCGTCGTTCCTCAGCTGCTGGCCGAGATCGACGGTGTCGAGGGCCTCGAGAACGTCATCGTGATCGGTGCGTCCAACCGCGAGGACATGATCGACCCGGCCATTCTGCGCCCGGGCCGTCTGGACGTGAAGATCAAGATCGAGCGGCCGGACGCCGAGTCCGCGCTCGACATCTTCTCGAAGTATCTCGACGACTCGCTGCCAGTCAACGCCGACGATCTCGCGGAGTTCGGCGGCGATCGCGCCGCCTGCATCCGCGGCATGATCGAACGCGTCGTCGAGCGCATGTACGCCGAGAGCGACGACAACCGATTCCTCGAGGTCACCTATGCCAACGGTGACAAGGAGGTCCTGTACTTCAAGGACTTCAACTCGGGCGCGATGATCCAGAACATCGTCGACCGCGCGAAGAAGTACGCCATCAAGTCGGTGCTCGACACCGGGACACCGGGTCTGCGCGTCGGACACCTCTTCGACTCCATCGTCGACGAGTTCGCCGAGAACGAAGATCTGCCCAACACCACCAATCCCGATGACTGGGCGCGCATCTCGGGCAAGAAGGGTGAGCGGATCGTCTACATCCGCACGCTCGTCACCGGTAAGAACGCCAGTGCGAGCCGCTCGATCGACACCGAGTCGAACACGGGTCAGTACCTCTGACCGCCCACCTGTAGCAGCGCCGAGACGATCACGCGGGTGTCCGGAACGAAGGGCCACGCGGGATCGTCCAGGTGTGTCAGCACCTCGACGTCCGACCACCACCAGCCATCCGCGATCTCGGACGGCTGGTGGTGCATCGGTCCGTCGTGACGCACCTCGTACGCGAACAGGTGGCAGCGCACCGTCGCAGCGCCGGATCGTCCCGTCCAGCGGCCGACCACCGGGTCGCCCGTCACGTCCGCTACGACGCCGAGTTCCTCGGCGAGTTCTCGCGAGGCGGTCTGTCGAGGGTCCTCCCCGGCATCGACGACCCCACCGGCCAGAACGTCGTGCATCCCCGCGAACACCGACTTGGTCGTCGTGCGGCGGTGGACGTACACGCGTGACCCGTCGGTGGATCGCACCAGCACGCCGGCACTCGCGTGCCACAGGCCGCGCTCGTACACCTCGGTGCGCGGCGCTTCGCCCACCACGTGGCCACGCTCGTCGTACACGGCCACGATCTCGTCGTCAGGCATGCGTCACCGCTCCCACTCGATCAGGGGTCACAGGGTCGATAGCCTAGGGTCGAGAGCATGCAGCGCATCATCGGCATCGAGGTCGAGTACGGAATTTCCTCTCCTACCGAGCCTTCCGCCAATCCGATCCTGACATCCACCCAGGCGGTGCTGGCGTACGCCGCCGCGGCGGGTGTGCCGCGGGCCAAGCGGACGCGCTGGGACTACGAGGTGGAATCGCCGCTGCGTGACGCACGCGGGTTCGACCTGGGCCGGTTCAGTGGCCCGGCGCCGATCATCGACGCCGACGAGGTCGGCGCGGCCAACATGATCCTCACCAACGGCGCGCGTCTCTACGTCGACCACGCCCACCCGGAGTACTCCGCACCGGAGGTGCGCGATCCGCTCGACGCCGTCATCTGGGACAAGGCGGGAGAGCGCGTCATGGAAGCGGCTGCGCGCCATGCCTCGAGCGTGCCCGGCGCCCCGCGCCTGCAGTTGTACAAGAACAACGTCGACGGCAAGGGCGCGTCCTACGGCACCCACGAGAACTACCTGATGTCTCGCGAGACCCCGTTCTCCGCGATCATCGCCGGGCTCTCGCCGTTCTTCGCCTCCCGCCAGGTGTTCACCGGCTCGGGCCGCGTCGGCATCGGTCAGTCCGGGGACGAGCCCGGATTCCAACTCTCGCAGCGCGCCGACTACATCGAGGTCGAAGTGGGCCTCGAGACGACGCTCAAGCGCGGCATCATCAACACCCGTGACGAGCCGCACGCCGACGCCGACAAGTACCGGCGCCTGCACGTGATCATCGGTGACGCCAACCTCGCCGAGATGGCGACCTATCTCAAGGTCGGAACGACGGCCCTGGTGCTCGACATCGTCGAGGCCGGCGTGGACCTGTCCGATCTGCAGCTGGCCCGTCCGGTGACGGCGGTGCACCAGATCAGTCACGACCCGACGCTGCGCCGCACGGTCGCGCTCGCGGACGGTCGCGAGCTGACGGCGTTGGCACTGCAGCGCATCTACCTCGAGCGCGTCTCCGCGCATCTCGACGCACAGGGCGAGAAGGATCCGCGCGCCGCCGACGTGGTCGAGAAGTGGGCGATGATCCTCGACAAGCTCGAGCGCGACCCGATGGACTGCGCGTCCCTCCTCGACTGGCCGGCGAAACTGCGGCTGCTCGAAGGGTTCCGCAACCGCGAGGGACTCGGCTGGTCGGCGCCGCGACTGCACCTCGTGGACCTGCAGTACTCGGACGTCCGCCTCGACAAGGGTCTCTACAACCGGCTCGTCGCGCGCGGATCGATGGAACGGCTGGTCTCCGAGCAGGACGTCATGGACGCCGTCTCGAACCCCCCGACCGACACCCGCGCGTACTTCCGCGGCGAGTGCCTCCGCAAGTTCGGCCGCGACATCGCGGCCGCGAGCTGGGACTCGGTCATCTTCGACCTCGGTGGAGACTCGCTGGTGCGTATCCCTACCCTCGAGCCACTGCGGGGGAGCAAGGCCCACGTCGGTGCTCTGCTCGAATCGGTGGACTCGGCCGCAGAACTGGTGGACCAGCTCACCACCTGACGGTCCGCCCGTGCCGGACGTACGGTGGGTTGTCACCCTGTGACGGCGCATGCTCGGTAGGGTGAAGTTTCGCTGCGTGTCGAGAGAACACGCGGTTCGTGACGAGGAGGTCGGCTATGGCACAAGAGCAGACCACACGCTCCGGCGGTGGCGATGACGACGACGGTTCGGCCGAGGGCGCATCGGGTCAGGAACGACGCGAGAAGCTCGCCGAGGAGACCGACGATCTCCTCGACGAGATCGACGACGTGCTCGAGGAGAACGCGGAGGACTTCGTCCGCGCCTACGTGCAAAAGGGCGGCCAGTGACGGACGCGAACTCCGTTCCCCGTCCCCACGAGAGCGACACCACCCTGCGCTACGGGTCGGCGTTCTCCTCCTTCAGTGAACACCTGCGGGCCTACGCACCGCACCTGTTGCCCGAGAACCGTTTTCGTGCGGATCTCGCTCTGTCCCCGGAGGCGACGATGCAGTCCGACATCGCACCGCACGGCACCACCATCGTGGCCGTCACCTTCGACGGCGGCGTCATCCTCGCGGGTGATCGCCGCGCGACGATGGGCAACCTCATCGCCAGTCGCGACGTCGACAAGGTGTACGTCACGGACGACTACTCGGCCGCCGGCATCGCGGGAACCGCCGGCATGGCGATCGAGCTGGTGCGGCTGTTCGCGGTCGAACTCGAGCACTACGAGAAGATCGAGGGCGTCTCCCTCACCTTCAACGGCAAGGCCAACAAGCTGTCCTCCATGGTGCGGGCCAATCTCGGTGCGGCCATGCACGGTCTGGCTGTGGTTCCGCTGCTCGTCGGCTACGACCTCGACGCCGCCGACGCCCGCCATGCGGGGCGCATCGTCTCCTACGACGTGGTCGGTGGCCGCTATGAGGAACGGTCCGGCTACCACGCGGTGGGATCGGGATCGCTGTTCGCGAAGTCGGCGATGAAGAAGCTCTACCGCGAGGACATGACCGAGGACGAGGCACTGCGCGTCGCGGTCGAATCGCTGTACGACGCTGCCGACGACGATTCGGCGACCGGCGGACCGGATCTGACCCGCGGCATCTACCCGACGGCGGTGGCCATCGGTGCCGGGGGAGCGAACCTGGTGGGATCGGACCGCATCGAGGCTCTGGCCCGTGCGGTACTGCAGGACCGATCGGAAGAAGGGGGTGCGCGCCGATGACGATGCCGTACTACGCGTCCGCCGAACAGATCATGCGCGATCGTTCGGAACTGGCGCGCAAGGGAATCGCACGCGGTCGCAGCGTGGTCGTGCTGACCTACGCGGACGGCGTGCTCTTCGTCGCCGAGAACCGGTCCTCCGCACTGCACAAGGTGAGCGAGCTGTACGACCGCCTCGGCTTCGCCGCGGTGGGCAAGTACAACGAGTTCGAGAATCTACGCCGCGCCGGCATCGTGCACGCCGACACCAAGGGCTACACCTACGACCGTGCGGACGTCACCGGACGATCGTTGGCCAAGGCGTACGCGCAGACGCTCGGCACCATCTTCACCGAGCAGCTCAAGCCGTACGAGGTGGAGATCTGCGTGGCCGAGGTCGGTGCCGTCGACGAGAGCCCCCGGTCCCAGCTCTACCGCATCACGTACGACGGCTCGATCGTCGACGAGGTCGACTTCGTGGTCATGGGCGGTGCCACCGAACCGATCTCGACGGTCCTGCGCGAGAAGTACCGCTCGGGGCTCGATCTCGACGCGGCGGTCGCGCTGGCTGTCGGTGCGCTCCAGGACTCCACGTCGACGCCGCCGACCAACGGTGCCGCGAGCGAGCCCGCGGAGAAGCGCGTCCTCGAGGTCACGAGCCTCGAAGTGGCCGTTCTCGAACAGACGCGGCCGAGGCGTGCGTTCCGGCGGATCTCCGGAGCGGCGCTCCAGGGACTGCTGCCCCCCGGTTCGGAACCTGCGGGCACCTGACCGACCGGCTACGAAGCACCCGTCACGCGCGCGGCGCGTCGGCGGTGCCCGTTCCGTACAGCGTGAGCAGCGAGGGCCGGGCTCGGTAGTCGAAGGCCCGGCCCTCGCCCGCCACCTCCCCGTCCACCGCCACCGCGACCGTGGTCTGCAGGTTGCGCACCGAGACCGCCGGCACACGCAGATGACGGTAGGTGGGCGACGTGCCGAGAGTCCCGGTCATCGCGGCGAGTGCGAGGCGGGTACGCGAGAGCCGCATGTGCGCGCGCAGGAACCGCACGTCCAGCACACCGCTCGCGATCGACGGCCGCGACATGGGCACCTGATCACCCGGCGTGTAGGTGCCGTTGCCGACGAACATCATCCACACCGAGTCGCGGCGCCCGTCGATCTCCACGTGCATCGGCTCGGCCACCGCCAGGACGGCCACCATCGCGGCCGCGGCCGCGGGCCA
>SXGS01555459.1_pt1 | contig 13696 bp, 14 predicted proteins | sample 3174681 | NCBI WGS metagenome assembly SXGS01 (sample SAMN11356861, study PRJNA531348) | freshwater metagenome | isolation source: freshwater sample F1-80 | place: China: Fuxian Lake, Yuxi | collected 2017-12-25
CGCACCGCAGGCCGACCGCACCGCCGCAGGCGCGGCGACGGGCATCGTCGTCGGCGGCGCTGTCGGCGCAGCCGCACTCGGTGTCCCCGCCACCGCACTCGGCGCTGTCGGCGGCGGACTGATCGGGCTCGGGGTCGGCGCGGCCACCGTGCCGTTCACCTGGTGGGCACCCGGCGTCGGGTGGGTCTTCGGACCCGGAGTCGGCGCAGCCATCGGCGCAGGCGCAGGAGCTGCGGCGCTCGGCGCCCCCGCCACCGTCATCGGTGCCGGCATCGGCGGCGCGATCGGTGGTGCCATCGGTGCGACCGCACTCGGCGGCCAGCAGACCACCATCACCGAACCCGCCCCTGTTCCCGCACCCGCACCGGTTCCTGAGGCACCGGCTCCCGCCCCCGCAGCTCCGGTGTGGACGGCTCCGCAGGACGTCCAGCAGGTCGTCGACACGGCCCCGGCCTACGTGGAGCAGGCCCGCCTCGCGGTCACCGACGTGCCCGGCGTTGCGGACGTTATGACCGCGGTCGACTTCGTGATCGCCGACAACGCCCCCGCGCTCGATCAGGGCGCAGCAGCCCTGACCGGCGCACTGTCCGCTCTGAACATCGGGGCCTGACCTCTTGTCGGGTGCGGCCGGCACCGCTCGACCGCACCCGACGCCCGCCCGATCCGACCGAGGAGGTCCCGCTGTGGCTCATCCCGACGATATCGCCGACGACGACGGCGACTGGTTCACCGCTGCACCGCCACCAGTGGGTGAGCGCCTTCCGGCCGCGGCAGACGAGGACGCCCCTGAACCAGGGATCGGCCCGCCGAGCCGACGCCTCACCGTGCTCGCCGCTCGGAACTTCGAGAGCGACGACGACGGGTGGCTCACAGACGCTCCGTCGTCGACGTACGACGCGGCGACCGAGACCCTGCGCAGCGGAGCCACCGGCCCCGCTGCCAAGCCCTCGTGGTGGCGTCGACACCGGTCCGCGGTGGCAGTCGCCGCGTCCCTCCTGGTCCTGATAGGTGCGGTGGGCGCCACCGCCGTGTTCCTCACCGGAGCCACCGAGGACACCCTCACCGCGGATCCAGCACCACTTCTTCCGACCACGCAGGACGCTCCTCCTGTCGCGGCGGAACCGGCAGCGGGCGGTGTCGCCGCCGCCGATTTCACCTGGTGCGCCGGCCAAGGTGCCGGTGAGCCGGTCACCGAGGACATCACCGATCCCGGCCTGAACGCGATCTGGCGCTTCGAGAAGGCGTTCTACTACGACCGCGACCCCGTCGCGGCCCGCGCCGTCGGTGCACCGGAAGCCGTCATGGCGTCGGCGGAACGCCTGCGGATCGGCGTCGACGGCCTCGAGCCGGCGGTCGAGTTCTGCGTCCTCGCCGACCCCGTCTCATCCGGCGTCTACGACGTGACCGTGGTCGAACGCGGACCCCGCATAGAGCCGCGCACCTCCTCTCAACGCTTCACCACCGCCGAGTCCGGCGGCACCACCTCCATCACCGCCATCACCCGCCGCTGATCCGAGCTCGACGAGAGGCACCACCCATGACCCCCGCCACGCACCGCAGAACGGCTCGCGCCGCCGTCGCGACCACCGCTGTCGCCGCGACACTGCTCGCCGCCGCGACCGCGCACGCCGCACCGACCACGACGGCACCCGCCGCCGACGGGTGCGCACCGCTGCACCTGGTCGTTGTCCCCGGTACTACCGAGATCGACGAGAACAGCTCACCCGACGCCGATTCCGGGTTCTTCTCCCGGCTCACCGTCCCGGCCATGCTCGACGCGAACTCCGGCGACGAACCCGCACTGGACCGCAGCTACGTCCCGTATCCGGCGTCGTTCGGCGGCAAGCCCGGTGATCGGTCCTCCGACACCTACGCCCAGTCCGTGCAGACCGGCGTCGACAACGCCACCACCATGATCGGCGACATCGCCGAGAAGTGCCCTGGCACGAGGGTGTTCGTCTCCGGGTACTCCCAGGGCGGACAGGTCGCCTCCGAGGTCATCCGTGAGATCGGTGCGGGGACCGGCCCCATCGACGCGGACCGGTTCGCCGGCGGTGCACTGTTCTCCGACCCCACGCGCGGACAGGGCGAACCGGTCCTCGGCGGCGGCGACGCCAGTCCCGCACCCGCCCCGGGCACCGACGGCGCAGCGGTGCAGTCCGTGCAGCTCGCACCGGCCGTCGCCGCGACACCACCGGCCGGGGGCGGCATCGCTCCCGACCCCGCCGAGGCAGACTTCGGCGCAGTCGCCGACCGCGTCGCCTCGTACTGCACCGCAGGCGATCTCGCGTGTGACACCCCGGCGAACACCCCCGTGGCGAAGATGGTCGCCAACATCGCCGGGCAGTCCTCGATGGACACCCGCGACCCGGTGCGCATCCTCACCGACGTCTCGACGGCCGTCGGTCGGTCCGCATTGCTCACCGGTGCGTCGGTGGTCAACGACAATCTCGACTTCGACAGCAAGCGTGGGCAGTTCGAGGTCACCAGTGCCCCCGACACGGTGCTCGGGAAGATGGCCACATACTCCGACCCGACGGCCGTCGGGGACGGCGAAGCGATCGACGAGGCGGTCAGCGCGGTCACCAAGATCGCGGGCATGGCGATCGGTGCTGCCATCACCGTCGCCAAGGACGTCATCACCCCGGAGACCATCGGCCAGCTCGCCACCGTCGGCCTGGCCAATCCCCCTGCCGCACTCGGCCTCCTCGCCGCGAAGGTCGGCACCGCCGCGGTCAAACTGGTGCCCCCGGCGACGATCGACTCCGCGGTGAACGTCGCGTTCGAGGAAGTCACCCGCACCGTCGACGACAACGCCGGCCTCGCGCAGCTCGTCACCGACACCTCGTACTGGAACACCGCCGCCAAGCACGGCTCCTACGACAGCGTCCCGGTCGGCAGCCGCGGAGAGACACCGGTGGAGCTGACGGTGCGGTGGATCGTCGCCCTCGCCGCAGATCTCACGGGCGACAACGCACTCGCCGACAAGGTCGGAGCGGTGTTGGAGCGAGGAACGCAGTTGTTCGGCACCACCGAGGCCGTGTCCAGTACCCGCGACATCCTCGCCCGCACTGCGGATGCGGACACGACCGATGCGTCGACGGAGACGCCGACTCCGCGATCGTCGACCGCCCCGCCGTCGGCGTCCGCGCCGACGCCGCGGTGACCGACCCGACACCATACGAAGGAGGAACCTCCGACATGGCCGCACACCCAGCCCGCGACCTCGACCTCGACCTCGACGAGGGCAGTCAGGACGGCGCGTCGGCTCCGGCCGGCCTGCGGGTGCCGCCGCCTGAGCGCCGCGCGCCGATCCACGACCAGCCCGTGCACACCGCAGGCCGGCCCCCGGTCATGTGGTTGCTCGGCGCCCACCACCGCTCAGGAGCGGGCACCCTGGCCCGCATCTGGGCACCGGCCGGAGACTCCGCCGGTGGGTGGCCCGCCGAGGATCGGCACCGCGGGGTCATCGTCGTCGCCCGCACCGACTACGACGGCCTCGGCCGCGCCCACGACGTCCTCCTCCAAGCGGCCGCCGGACTGACCGGCGGATGCACTCTCCTGGGTGCGCTCCTGGTGCCGCACGCACCGGGGAAGCTGCCGAAGTCGTTGCGCCGCCGAGCGGACGTCGTCGCCTCCGCTGCACCACAGATCTGGACGGTGCCGTGGATCGACGACCTGCCCATTCACGGGCGGACCGAACTGGCGGTGTGGTCTCCCGCGGACCCGGCACCTGCGCCGGCGGGCCGGATGCGGGCACCGAACCCGTCGACGAGCTCCCCGCACCCCGACCTCGCCGCACTCGGCGCCGAGATCTTCGACCGCGCCCGTATCGCCTACGGCCGCTGACACCCCACCACCACAGCACTCAACCCATCACATGAAGGAGATCCCATGAACGCCACAATCACCGCCGCGACCGTGTCCGTCCTCGCACAGCAGGACATCGACGTCGTCCCCACGATCCCGGACAACGGCGTCGGGGAGAAAGTCACCATGCTCCTGGGGTGGCTGATGTGGGGCTGCATCGTCGCCGCGATCGGCGGCGTCATGATCTGCGGTGCCATGCTCGCCTACGAGAAGATCTCGGGCGGGTCCGGCGGCGCCACCGGCAAGCTTGTCGGCGGCCTGGTCGGCGCGATCATCATCGGCTCCGCCGCCGGACTCATCAACGGCCTGGTGCTGTGAACTGACATGCCCTCTCCATACCTCGCCGCTCCCGATGCCGTGGCCCAGCAGCTCGGTTCCTCGCCGGTCCTGTCCTGGGCACTGTGGGCGGTGTTCGCCGCCGCGCTCGTCGCCTTCGTCGTCGGCGCGATCTGGATGGCGGTGAAGACGACCCGATACACCTGCGTAACCGTGTACCGGGAAGCAGCGGTCATGGCCGGCTCCGCGCTGATCGCGGCCGTGGCCGTCGCCGTTTCACGGGTGATCGGAACTTCCGCATGAACGCCCCGGCACCGGTCGAGCCGATCGGCGGACCGAACCCGGTCGCCGACTTCGGCGGCGGCGATCCGACCGCTGCGGTGGCGCGGCTCCTGGACCTGTTGGTCACCGCAGCGTGGGTGTCGGCGGCGGTGTCCGCAGCCGGGGTGCTCGTCGGGGTGACGATGCTGGCGTTCGGGAACCGCCGCGCGCCGGCCTCCATCATCGGCGGCGCAGTGGGCATCGTCATCGCCGTCGTCGCCGCCACGACCGTCATCCCCACCCTGCAGACGAGTCTCGGATGAGCGCCGCCGCCGCGATCGCCGACGCCACCGCCACGATCCTCGTGGCGCAACCACCGCCCGAGGCGGTGACCTGGCCCGACGAAGTCTGGCAGCCGATTCTGAAGGGTTTGTCGTGGCTGCTCTGGTTCGCGATGGTCGCATGCGTCGCCGCCCTGATGGTGTGCGGCGCCGTGTTCGTCAACCAGCGCAAATCCACCGGAACGCAGATCGTCGAGGACGCCACGCTCGTCCGCATCCTGATCTGCGCCGTGATCATCGGCTCCGCCTCCTCCATCGCCCAGGCCGTCCTCGCATGAGCATCGCCGCCACCACGTCACTCTCACCGGAAGGCACGACACCGATGACCCCACGAAGGTTCACCGCCACACTCGCGGCCACCGCAGCCCTCGCGCTGGCCGCGACCGCGTGCGGATCGGACACCACAGGTACCGAGCAGTTCACGGCGCCGACGACCACGGCGCCGGACCTGGACGCTGCTCCGGCCGCGTTGACCTGGCGCACCGTCGGCGGGGTGTCCGTTCCCCGATCGCCGATCGACGGACCCCGCGGCGGCTCCGGCGTGACGGGGAGCGGCTACTCACAGACACCGCAGGGTGCAGTGCTGGCGGCGATCAACGGTCAGACTGCACTCGCCGTCGCCGGGGACCGCGCCTGGGCAGAGGTCGCGAACACCGTCACCGCGCCGGGCCCGGGGCGTGACGCCTACGCACTCGCCCGCACCGCCGTCACCGTCTCCGGCACTGTCCCCGCCGACCGCGCACCGGCCTTCGTCGGGTTCGAGGTCACCGACTACGACACCGAACGCTTCACCGCGGCGGTGTCGGTGGCACAAACCATCGGTGGCGACGACCAGCTCTACAGCTACCCCGTCGCACTGCAATGGCTCGACGACGACTGGCGCATTGTGCTCCCCACCGCCGACGACGCGATCGACGCCACTGAACTCGAATCCCTCGACGGCTACACCGCATTGGAGCCTTCCTCATGAGCAACCGGACCCGCAGAATCCTCACCGCACTTGCCGCGCTCGCCGTCGTCGTGATCGTCGGCGCGGTCGCCTTCATCGTTCCCAACCTCCGCGAGAACTCAGCCGGCACGGACGGTGACGCTGCAGCGTCGTCAGCGACCACCACGCCGGCCACGCCGCCGTCCGGAAACCTCGACAACGGTGCCTCCGGCTTCGGCGCACCGGTCGTCGACATTCTCGGCCGCAAGGTCACCGTGCCGAACAACCCCATCGGAGTACCGCTCCCACAGGAATCGGCGGGCGACCGCACCGGGTGCGACACTGCCGGACCTGTCTCCTCTCCCACCGGCGTGCAGATCCAGCAGACCGCCGGACTGCCGACGCTGGTCTCCACCAGCGACGGACCCACCCGTGTCGACGGCAACGTCCTCAACGGCTACTCGCGCACCCCACAAGGTGCGGCGTTGGCCGGGTGGAACTGGATCGGCCGCGCGTACGGACCTGGCCCAGTCGCGAAGGACGGCTACGACAAGCTCACAGTCCTCACCCCCGAGCTCGAGAGCGAGCTCAGTGGAGAGACGTGGACCAGTGAAGGGTTCAGCGCCGCGTCGTCGATGCCTGCCCCCGAAGCGTTCCGGATCGCCAGCTGCACCGACGACTTCGCATCGATCGAATACGCGATCAACATCCCGATCGACGACAACGGCCAGCGGCGCACCACCCCCGTCTGGACCGTCATGCGGGCTGCACTGTTTCACGACAGTGGCGAATGGCGCGCCCGGCTCGACAACCGTTCGGTGTCTGCGACGCCCAACGTCACGAGCATCGCCGGTTTCACTCCCTGGGCTCTGTCGTGAAGCGCCTTGCCTCCGCTGCGGGGGTGCTCCTCGTGGTGCTCCTCGCCCTGGTCGCACTCGGCGCCGGCTCCGCGTCCGCTCAGGAACCCACACCCAATCCGGTAGCGCCAATTACCGGAATAACGGACGAAGGCAACGCCTTTCAGCAGGACCGTCGCGAATGCCTGGACGACGCCGCTGAGGACGCTATACGTGTAGGCGACCTGATAAACAGTGCGACCGGCAACGTCCTGCCGGAGTTCGGCTGCTTCGTCCAGTCGTTCGAGGACAACCCGGGGGCGGCGGTGTCGACCGCCGTCTCATCGGCCGCGTCGGCGTTCTGGGGCGACCCGGTGGGCGACTTCACCAAAGCTGTGATGGAAGGCAACTCACAAGCATTCCGGTCAGTGATGACGTTCTGGATGACCGCCGGGATTCCCGGCCTGGCGGCTGACACCGCCATATCTGGATTACGCAATCTCACCACCGGTTTCACGCTTGTCGCGCTGACCGCGTCGATTGTGGTCGCGATGGCGAAGCTGGCGCTCGCTCGTAAGCAGGCGGTGATGGAAGGGGCGACCGAGACCGCGGCAATGTTGGTCCGCACGGTCGCGGCGGTATCGCTCTTGCCGGTGCTGGTGCTGATGGCCCACCAGGCCGGCGATTTCATCTCCATGTACGCGCTGAACAACTTCGTGGGCGGGGATCTCAACGAGAGGATCACCGCGATCACCGCGTTCGACGAGAAAACGGGTCTCGGCCCGATCCTGGCGCTTGCATGCGCGGGATTCGCGTTCCTCGGTTCGGTCGCCCAGCTCATCGCCCTGCTGATCCGCGAGGCGGTGCTGTGCATCGTCGTCGCGGTCATCCCCATCGCGGCAGCATCGTCGGCGACCGGAACCGGCCGCAGCTCCTACAAGACGATGATCGGGTTCACCATCGGGGCATTGCTGTTCAAGCCGGCGGCAACGTTGATCTATCTGGTGGCGTTCTGGTGGTCATCGGCGGACTGGGGCGATGCGGCCTCCACCGCCATTCTGGGGTCGATGATGCTCGCGGTCGTCGGATTCTCCTTGCCCGCGTTGATCGCCGTCGTAGCCCCGGCCGCCTCGACCATCTCCGCCGGGGGCCGTGAGACCGGCGCTCTCGCCGCAGCCGGTGGAGCCCTTGCCGCGACGGCAGCACGACCCGCCTCTCAGGTGATGAAGTCCGCAGCGGGAGCGGTGGCGCCGTCCGGTGCCGCGGGTGGTGCCGGAGGCTCGTCCGGCGCGGCCGGCACCGGAGCGCGACCGACACCCGGGATGCAGGGCCGCTACAGCGGTAGCGGCGGCGGCGGCGGCTCGCAACAGGGCGCGTCGGGGCCGTTGGGGGCTGCCCGCCGGGTCGGCGGCGCAGCGGTGTCGGGCGCCCGCACTGCGTCGGCCACCGGGATGCGAGGCGCCGCAGGCGCTGTCCGGGTTGCCGGGTCAGGAATGCAGGGCGCGGCGTCCGTCGCCGGCGGTCTCGGTGCTGCGGCCGACGGCGCGATCGGCAACTACCACGGACGGATTCAGCGATGACCACACGCCTCGACGCACCGTACGAGCCGCCGATCTACTCGGCCGGCAACCGACCCAAGAGCACTCTCGCGTTCGGTCTGCCGACGAAGGTCATCGCGTACGCGGCGGTGTTCTTCGCGGTGGCGTTCGCGGTGCTGCTGTTCGTGAACGTCGTTGCCGGCCTGGCGTTGATGGGGCTCGGCGCGGTCGTACTCATGCCGTTGGTGTTCTCCCCGAACGGTCGATCCCTTTACGAGACAGGACAACTGGCAATGCAGTGGCAGTGGCGCAAACGAGTCGAACGATCCACCGAATACCATGCAGGACCGCACTCCCGCATCCCCGGTGGCCGGTACAGTCTGCCGGGATTCCTCTCCCGCACGACGCTGTACGTCGGAATGGACCGACACGGCAACGAGTTCGGGATGATCCACAACCCCGACACCCACCAGTACACCGTCATCTTCGATGCGCTGCCCGGCGGCGACGAGGCCATCATCCAACGCGACAAGGACCTTTACACCGCCGACTGGGGCGTCTACCTCGCCGACCTCGGGCTCCCCGGCGACATCGTCGGCGCCGTGGTGGTGGTGGAGAACATTCCTGCCACCGGGCTTCGTCTGGCGCGGCGCGCCGAGGCCGAGCTCGTCGCAGCGGCACCGCCGCTGGCCGCCCAGTTCGTCCGTGAGTCGTCGGTTCGGATGCCCTCGGGTCGGCACCGCACCCTCGCTCGTCTGGCGATCACGTTCCGCGCCACCACCCGTGAGCGACAGAAGGACCCCGACGAGATGGCCACCGAGCTCGCGCGGCGGCTACCGGACCTCTACGAGTCGTTGGCCGGTGCCGGGATCGACTCGCAGCCGATGACGGCGGCAGAGATCACCGCGGCCGCGGCTCGTTCCTACAACCCCTCGACCGAGAACGATTTCGAGGAGCTGGACCTGGCCGGGCTCGATCACGGTGTCGACTGGGAGGACGCCGGCCCCGGCCGCGCCCGTGCGGAGTGGGGTCACTACAAGCACGACGGCGCGGTGTCGGTGGTGTGGGAGATGGCGGCGCCGCCGGAGTCGGTGTTCACCGACACCGTTCTGAAACCGCTGATGCAGCCGCACGACGACCTGCCCCGCAAGCGGCTCACTCTCATCTACCGCCCCTATTCCGCCGGGGATGCGGCGAAGAAGGTCGACAAGCAGTACCGGGACGCTCTGCACGCCATCAACTCCCGCGGCGGGAAGATCTCCTCCGCCGGGTCGGAGAAGCGCGCCGAGATCGCCGAACAGGCCCGGCGCGAGATGGTCTCCGGTGCCGGTTACGAGCGGTACTCGGCCCTGCTGACGATCACCGTCGGCTCGGAGGCCGAGATCGCGAACGCCGCCGCCGTCACCGAGTCCTTGGCCGCGAGAGCGCGTCTGCGACTGCGCCGCGCCTACTGCTTTCAGGACGCCGCCTTCGCCTCCGGTCTCGGGTTCGGGGTGTTGCTTCCCGACCAGATCTCCACGTCGGTGCTCGTGCGTCGCAGCTGATCGAACAGACCCTCCCTCGCCGTATCGCGGCACCCGACGATTCCCTCAGGAGCGACCCCGTGACGATGACCGACGATCGACACTCCACCACCACGGCCGACCACGACGAGAGCACTGCCGCCGAAGCGCCGGTGTCGGCGGTGGTGCGGCTGCTGGTGGGCGACCTCGACTATGCGCTGCTCGCTGCTCGCATCGCGGCCGGCGAGGAGGACGAGCCCCGCAAGTACTCTCGCCGCGGTCTCGGCCTGGCGACGTGGCGCAACAGCCACCCCGACGCTGCCCGTGAAGTGCAGTCCATGGCCGCCGATCCGCTGTGGCGCTCCGCGCTGGCCACCGGTAAGCGCGGATTCAAGGGGGCCGGAGGGGGCCGAATGACGACTGTCCCCGCGCCCATCGAGTACGAGGCGACGTCCGTGCAGATGTGCGGGCTCAGCCCGTGGTCCATCGGTGCCGCCGCTCCCGCTGCCGGCACCATCGTCGGGCAGCACGCCATCACCGGCGAGGCGGTCTCGTGCGACCCGTTCGCGTACTTCCGCGACAACCACATCGCCAACCCGTCGATGTTCGTCCTCTCCCTCCCCGGCCTGGGCAAGTCCTCGCTGATCCGCAAGATCCTGCTCGGCGCGATCGCGTGGGGGCAGACACCCATCGTCGCCGGGGACATCAAACGTGAGTACGTCGAGATGACGCGGCTGGCGCTCGGCCAGGTCGTCACGCTCGGGCACGGCGGTGGGCACCTCAACATCCTCGCCGCCGGCACTCTCGGCCAGGCCATCGTCCGCGTGATGGCCGCACTCGACACCGAGACCGATCCCGCGCGGATCGCCAAACTCGACGATCTGGTGGCCACCGCGAAAGTGAGCGTGCGTACCCGGCAGATCAACGCCGTGTGCGCCCTCATAGAGCTGATCCGCTACGACACCCACTCGGTGAAGGCGTTCGAGAACTCGATCATCGGTATCGCCCTGGACGAGCTCTACACCCACGGTGGGTTCAGTTACGAGAACCCACCTCTGCTGCGCGACCTCTACGCCGTCATCGACATTGGGTCGGAGGCGATGATGAAGGCCGCGTACCAGCGGAGCATCGAGGACTACCGAGTCCAGATCACCGAACTGATGCAGGCACTCGGAGCGCTCACCTCCGGGCCCCTCGGAACCATCTTCGCCGACCACACCACCGAACCACTCGACCTCGACGCCCCCATGATCTGCATCGACGTCTCCTCCCTCGACCGCGGCGACACCACCCTCAAAGCGGCCGTGATGCTGTCCTGCTGGGCCGACGCCTACGGCACCGTGGAGGCGGCGCACCTGCTCGCCGACGCCGGCCTGGACCGGCAACGACTGTTCCTCATCGCTCTCGACGAGCTGTGGCAGGTCATCGGTGCCGGCCCCGGCATGGTCGCCCGCGTCAACGAGATCACCCGACTCAACCGCACCGACGCCGCGGGTCTGCTGATGATCACCCACACCGGCCGCGACCTCGAGACCCTGCCCACCGAAGCCGACATCAAGACCGCCAAAGGGTTCATCGACCGCGCCGGGATGGTCGTATGCGGGGGACTGCCCATCGGTGAGGTCGAACGACTCTCCGGCGAGCTCAAGTTCACCGACGCCGAAGCGGGCATGGTGACCTCCTGGTCCCGCGGGGCGGCGCTGCGGGCGGCCGAGCGGCGCACCGTGCGCAACCCGGTCGGGCGAGGGAAGTTCCTGATCAAAGTCGCCAAGGACAACACCCCCGGCATCCCCATCCAGACCGTGTTCACCGACGTCGAGATCGACACCGGAGTCCACGACACCAACGCCAGATTCGCCGAGTACTTCGACCGTGGCCGACACGCAGTGTCGGCGGACACCGTGGTCGACGCTGCACCTCAGGACATCTGATGCGACCCGTCTACGGGGCGCAGGTCCGCGAGTGGGCCATCAGCACCTACCGCTCGTCCCGACAGAACTACCCCTCCCGTGAGAAATGCGTCACCGCGATCGCCGACCAGATCGGTGCGCACGTCAACACCGTGAACCGATGGATCAAGATCGAGTTCGGCCCCTCCCGCGCCCCCGCCGCCGACGAGGTCGCAGCGAAGCTGCGGGCCGCCGACGCCGAGATCGAGCGGCTGCTCGCCGTCAACCGTGACCTCACCGCCCGGCTCGCCGCGGTCTCACCGCGCTCGGTGACCGCCGAGTCGGTCATGAGCGGGGCGCGGCGGTGAAGAAGGGCGGCATCGTCGCCCTCGTCGCGGTCCTCGCGGCGGCACTGTTCGTGGTCCTGTTCGTCACCACCCTCAGTCCCGGCGGCGACGAGGACTGCCTGCCCTCGGGCGCTTCCGTGCCGTCGGCCGGAGGCGTCCCGGCCGGATCGTTCGCCAAACCCATGAAGACCGGCGAAGCGCAGCTCACCAGCGGCTTCGGGCCACGGTGGGGCACCAACCACAACGGCATCGACCTCGCCGGGCCGCTCGGCACCCCCATCTACGCCTACGCCGACGGCGTGGTCTCGAAAGCCGGTGACGCGAACGGGTTCGGGCAATGGATCGTCCTCGACCACAACATCGACGGCCAGGTCGTCTCCACCGTCTACGGGCACATGTTCCCCGACGGCGTCCTGGTCAAGGTCGGAGACCGAGTCACCGCCGGCCAACACATCGCCGACGAAGGCAACAACGGCGACACCACCGGAGCGCACCTGCACTTCGAGTACCACCCCGGCGGGTGGGTACCCGGCAACGCCGTCGACCCGGCACCGTTTTACACCGCGGCCGCCGAACCCGGTTCCGGTGCAGCCAGTTCCGGGGCACCGAGCAGCTCGCCGTCGACCACCCCGCCGGCCCCGGCCGCACCGGACGTCGCCGTGTCGGCGAGCGGCGCAGAGATGGCAGCACTTCCCGCATCGGTCGGGTCGGAGGAGCACTTCCAGGTCGACACCGTCCGCGTCGCCCGCGCCGTCCACGCGAAGTTCCCGCAGATCACCACCATCGGCGGGTGGCGGCCGTCGGATCCGATTTCCCAGGATCACCCGTCCGGGCGGGCCGCCGACATCATGATCGACAACTGGTCCTCCGAAGAAGGCAAAGCCCTCGGCGATCAGGTGAAGGACTATCTCTGGGCTAACCGCGAGGTGTTGCAGATCGAGTACATGATCTGGCGACAGCAGTACATCCCCAGCGACGGCGCACCGAACACGATGGAAGACCGCGGATCACCGACCCAGAACCACTTCGACCACGTGCACGTCACCACCGTCGGCCACGGCGCACCGGCTCCCGGCCAGGTCTACGGCCCCGTCCCCGGGGGTACCGGATCAGCACCGCAGGCAACGGGAACGTGCACCACCGCACCAGGTGCCGGGATCGGTGACCACGCCGACCTCGCCGCCGGTCAGATCCCGCCGGAGTTCGAGAAGTGGCTGCCGCTGTCCGCGGCGCAGTGCCGCGAACTCTCCCCGGCCATCCTCGCCGCTCAGATCAAGCAGGAATCCGGATTCACACCCGGCCTTATCAGCCCCTCCGGCGCGGCGGGATACACACAGTTCATGCCCGCCACCTGGGCCGCCTACGGGTTCCCCGTCGACGAGACCGGCAACGTCACCGGACCCGCCGGAGCCGGGGACCCCAACGACGTCGGGGACGCCGTCATGGCGCAAGGACGCTACAACTGCTCCGTCGCCGACACCCTGCGCCCCGGAATCGAATCGGGATCCATCACCGGGGACCCCATCGAACTGATGCTCGCCGGATACAACGCCGGACCCGGAGCCGTGCAGCAGTTCGGCGGTGTCCCGCCGTATGCGGAGACGCAGAACTACGTCACCACCATCACCGCCACCGCCGGCGACTACGACCTCGCTCGATGACCCGACAAGGAGCACCCGTGTTCGACACCCACCACCGCCGCCGCCCCACCGTCGCCGTCGTGCTCGCCGCACTGGCCGTCGTCCTGGCCGTCGCCGTCGGCGCCGCCGTGGCGCTGTGGGTCACCGGCGACAGCGACGACACCCCCGCGGCCGGGGGAACCGACGCCGAGTTCACCATCGACCCCGTCGGCACCGACCCGGTCGACGTCGCCACCGTCGTCATGGCCGGCGTGTTCACCTGGCAACC
>SXGS01067260.1_pt1 | contig 13694 bp, 9 predicted proteins | sample 3174681 | NCBI WGS metagenome assembly SXGS01 (sample SAMN11356861, study PRJNA531348) | freshwater metagenome | isolation source: freshwater sample F1-80 | place: China: Fuxian Lake, Yuxi | collected 2017-12-25
CCGTCGTCTGTGGCGAACACTTCGCCGTGTTGAAACGGGCTCATGGTGCCGGGGTCCACGTTCAAGTAAGGATCGAATTTCTGCAGAGTGACGCGCAGCCCGCGGCTCTCAAGGAGGCAGCCGATCGACGCGGCCGCGATCCCTTTTCCCAGCGACGACACCACGCCGCCCGTAACAAAGATGTATTTAGCCATTTTGTTTCGCTCCACCGAGAGAAGCTTTCAGGAGTTCGGATACGCGGCGCAGATCCTCGGGCGTATCGACGCCAAACGATTCGTAATCAGTCTCGGCCACCCGAATGGAGAAGCCATTTTCAAGAGCCCTCAATTGCTCAAGTCTCTCCGCCTGTTCAAGTGGGCCAACGGGTAAATCCGGGTAGGCGAGCAAAAAATCCCGGCGGTACACGTAAAGGCCGATGTGTTTGTAGTGTTGCGTGGTGACTCCTGCTTCGCCGGTCTGCCGGACGTGCGGAATCGTCGAACGCGAGAAATAGAGCGCGTCCCCTCGGCGGTCCGTCACAACCTTCACCACGTTGGAATCCGTTATCTCCCTTGGGTCTTCAATCTTCTTCTTGAGAGTACACATCACGATGTCCGGTTCCTCCACGAGGGGTAGAATTGCGGCGTCGATGGCGGATGGATCGATGAGAGGTTCATCGCCCTGCACGTTCACGATGATCTCCGCGTTTTCAGCGGATGCTGCTTCGGCCGCGCGGTCGGTGCCGGATGGATGATCGCCGCGCGTCATACGAACGGTCGCGCCAAAGCGCCGCGCCTCGCGGGCGATGCGGATATCGTCCGTGGCGATTATGACCTTGGTAAGGTACCGCGCCATCGAAACCCGCTCGTGAACATGTTCGATAAGAGTCTTGGAACCAAGGGTGGCGAGGGCTTTGCCGGGAAACCGGGAGGATGCGTAGCGGGCTGGAATCACGCCCAGGATTCTAGCGGGCACAGATGATCATAGCATGGGAGACACGGGCGGTGCTTCAATTGGTTCGCATGAATCGGAGGCCAATCCGATGGGGCGCGCGGACGTCACGGTACGTTCCGGTGCGGGTGCTTGGCGCAGCTTGGGCGTCCATCCGCCGTGGCCTCCACGTCCATCCTTTCCTTCCCTGTTTTCGCGCGGGAGCTTCACCGTGGCTCTCCCACCGGAGGTCCGGGCCGAGTAAACAAGGTAAATGCGTCGTCTCGAAATACCGTCTCGTCCGTCCGTAACCCGCGGATCCAACGTGGGTCACAAAGTGAAATGACCGCTATGGCCACATGTCCCGCCGAATCGATGAATTGCTCCTCCTTGACTCTCTTGACTCTGAACAGGCCGTCATTCACGCGGGGCAGGTTGACACGTCACACTGGTCGGAAGCACTGGGCTTCAGGACGTGCGTCTCTAATTGGATTGCAAGCCGGCACGGCCGCCAGACAAACCTTTGGTTCGCTTTCCAGACGGCCTGGCTACCTTGGGTCCGCCGTCGGATACAATCCGCAGTTATGCCTGTTCCACTGTTTAGCAGACGCCACCTGCTGTGCGGCACGCCACTCTTCGCGGCGACCCCCAGGATGGCGATCCGGAAACTCACAACAAGAAAGCACACTATCCAGAACCGCGACTACCTGTTTCTCGAAGTTGAGACGGACGGAGGCATTATAGGGCTCGGTGAGGGTTCCATCTCCGGGCGCGTGGAGATTGTCGAACAGGCGATTCAATGGTTCGCCCCTTACCTGGTGGGGAAGGATCCGGGCGGAATCGAGGATCACTGGAACCGGAATTACTACGAGCTTTCGCGTTACCGCGACGGTCCGGTGCTAATGACCGCACTGGCGGCAGTCGATATCGCGCTGTGGGACATCGAGGGCAAGCGGCTGGGCGAACCGGTCTGGCGCCTCCTGGGAGCCGCGGCCCGGAAGCCCATGCGTGTCTACTACAGCCACTGGAGTCACGATCTGCAGCCTCGCACGCCTGAGCGCCTGGCGGAGCTCGCGGCGAGCACGCGGCAGGCTGGCTGGAGTTGTGTCAAGTGGGTGCTGCCGAAAGGCGGCACCGAAACCGAACGCCTGAAAAGGCTGGTCGCGGAAGTGGAAGCGGTCCGCAGGGGTGGCGGTTCGGATCTGGAGGTTGCTCTCGAAATGTGGGAGACCTTTACAGTACGCTCGGCAATTGAGTTTGCGAGAGCAGTGGAGCCGTTTCACCCTCTTTTCATCGAAGAGCCGACCTGGCGAGAGACACCGCAAGCGCTCGGCGAGATCGCTTCGAAGAGCCCGGTCGCGCTTGCCGGGGGCGAGGGGCTGGTGTCCCGATACGAGTTCAAGCACCTCCTCGACGCGAAAGGCGCACAGATCCTGCAGCCGGATGTCGTCCACTGCGGCGGAATTACTGAGATCCGCAAGATTGCTTCGCTCGGCGAACTGTACGGTGCCGAGATAGCGCCCCACATGTACTACGGTCCGGTTGCGCATGTCGCTTCGCTGCAGTCGATGGCCGCGGTCCGCAGTTTCCTGATCCAGGAATGGGATGCCCGCATGGAAGCGGTCTTTACGGGAATCACGCGCGGGAGTTTCCCCATCGCGAAGAATGGTCATGTCACGCTGACGGACCGGCCAGGCCTCGGTATCGAGATGGACTGGGCGGAACTCGACCGCCGCTTCCCCTACCGCACCCAGAGCTTGCGTCCGCCGGGCGGGCGGTGAGATGGCGAAAAGAACAGAGCCGCCTCGAAGCTTTCACACCTCTCAGCAAGCGGTTACACGCCGTATTTTGGGGCGAGTGCCTTTTCGACAAGCATTTCCCCACGCATATTTTCTCGCGCGGCTGTTCATAAGCGTGCGGCTGCGTAGGGATCGGATGCTGTCAGACTCTTTTGAGCGTCGAGCCTTCCAGCGGGACGCTCCGTATTCTTGTTTCCTGCGGCATCATGGTTCCGTGGGCTGGCACGTATGCAGGCCGCGGCAAATTGGATGGAGCAGCACCCATTGGACAAGGCGAGCAACTCCGATTGAACTCCTCCATCGCTTTTGGAATAATGCTCATTCGCAGGAGTAACTGACGATATGCAATTAACCGTTCTTCTTTTGGCCATCGCGGCCGCCGCGTTCGCCGCGCCGCCCGCCGTCGATACGAACAAGGCCGGCATGGACTCCGAACGGCTCGCCCGCATCCCGGCGCGCATGAAGTCCTACGTCGAGAAAGGGACGATTTCGGGTGCGGTTACGCTGGTTGGGCGGCACGGCGCTCTCGCCAGCCTCGAAGCCGTCGGCTACCAGGACATCGAATCGAAGAAACCGATGAGCACCGATACGGTGTTCCAGATCATGTCGATGACGAAACCCGTGACCGGCGTTGCCGCGATGATTCTCCTCGAAGAGGGTAAGCTTGCACTTAGCGATCCGGTGGAGAAATATCTTCCGGAGTTCCGCGGACAACGGTTGATCGGACAGCGCGACGAGAAATCGATATCGCTGAAAAGGCCTTCCAGGCTCATCACGGTTCGCGACTTGATGACCCACACGTCGGGTATGGGCGACTATCCGGAGGGAATCAAGGATCTCGCCGTTAAGAAGAACCGCACGCTCGCCGAGGCTGTGGCCATTGTCGCGCAACATCCCCTCGAATTCGAGCCTGGAACAAGATGGCTCTACAGCAACACCGGCCTCAATACGCTCGGACGCATCGTGGAAGTGGCGGCCGACCATCCGTTCGACCAGTTTGTTCTCGATCGCATCTGCAAGCCGCTCGGCATGAAGGATACGCTTTTCACGCCGCCGCCGGCCATGTATGACCGAATCGCTACCGTTTACGATTTGAAAGACGGCAAGTTGCGCAGGGCCGACGTGGACCACTACAACCGGAACTCGAAGTTCATACGCGCCTCCGGCGGGCTGTTTTCCACCGCGTCCGACATGGCGCGCTTCTATCAAATGATGCTGAATGGAGGCACGCTCGAAGGACAGCGCATTCTCTCCCGCGCATCGGTGGAGGTTATGACGGCGCTGCACACGGGCGGCATCAGGGTGAGCGGACCCGGCTTGGGCTGGGGACTCACGTGGGCCGTGGTTCGCGACGCTGCCGGAACGTTGAACATGCAATCGACGGGCGCGTACGGCCACGGCGGAGCGCTCGGAACATACGGATGGGTGGATCCAAAGAAGGATCTGCTGGGCGTGCTGATGATTCAGCGCGCGAGCGGCGGCGACGCCGGGGAACGTAACACGTTGCTCGAACTGGCCGGGACCGCCATTCTCGACTGAGAGGAATCATGCCGCGCTTCATATCTCTTTTCACCGCCGCAACTCTCTTCCCGGCGGCTCTGTTTTCCGCAAGTCTGGACCCGAAGATTCGCTCGCGCATCCAACACTACGCGGACAAAGGAACCATCGCCGGCGCCGTAATGCTCTATGCGAAGAACGGAACCGTCTACGGCCCGGACGCGGTGGGAAATCAGGAACTCGCGCCTGCGAAACCGATGCGCGCCGACTCGATCTTCCAGGTCATGTCGATGACGAAACCGGTAACTGCGCTCGGGATCATGATCCTGGTCGAGGAGGGGAAACTCGCGGTTTCCGACCCTGTGGAGAAATACCTGCCCGAATTTCGCGGCCAGATGATGATCGCGGAGCGTGCCCAAACGACACGCACGCTCAAGAAACCGGCGCGGCTCATCACGATTCGCGATCTGATGACGCACACCTCCGGCATGATGGCGAGCCCGCCGCCCGGCGTTCCGGATATTTACCAGAAGTTGGACCTGACGCTCAAGGAAGCGGTTGCGGTCTTCTCCCAACACCCGCTCGACTTCGAGCCAGGGTCGCGCTGGCAGTACAGCAATGCCGGCATCGCTACGCTCGGCCGCGTTCTCGAAGTGGTGGCGGATCAGCCCTACGAGAAATTTCTCGAAGAGCGCTTTTTCCTCCCGCTCGGCATGAAGGACAGCTTCTTTTTTCCTCCGGGCGAGAAGACCGGCCGCATTGCCATGGTTTACACGCTCGATAAGGGCAAGCTCGTGAAAGCCGGCGCCGGCATCCTCGGAGGCGACCCGGCACGCTACAGGAAGGGCGCGAAATTCCCGGCGCCGGAGTTCGGCCTGTTCTCGACGGCGTCTGATCTGGCGGCGCTTTATCAGATGATGCTCGACGGTGGCACATACAAGGGCAAAAGGATCCTCTCCAAGGCGTCGGTGCAGGTGGCGACAGCGCTGCACACAGGCGGTATCGAGCCGGCTGGCCACTCACCCGGCATGGGTTATGGGCTTGCTTGGACAGTGGTGCGCGATCCGCTTGGCACGTTGCAGTTGCAGTCCAAGGGGACGTTCGGTCACGGAGGCGCCTTCGGCACGCAGGGTTGGATCGACGCGGCGAGGAAAATCGTCGGAGTGTTCCTGATCCAGCGCTCGGGCGGGGGATCCGAAGAGAGTAACGCGTTCAAGCAGATGGTGGCAGCCACGGACTAAGGGCGGCGCGAGTATTAAGAAAGGTCCGCTAGCGAGCATCTTTGCCTGATCCATGCTGATCGCCCGCGTCGCGGGCAAACTTGCCTTCAATCCGCGCAAACGCCGAAGCGCGCCCGGAAGTGCCCCCGTCTTTCCAGGAGCAACGCGACCATTTCGTTTGGGGGCATGGAAGGCTCCGGTTAGTAGTGCTTCCACTCGAAAACGTCCTTGCCTCGGAAGGTGCCTGGAAACGGAGTTCATTTCACGTTGGATATCGGCGTCACCTGGTGCGATCGCCGGCCCACCGCCGCCAATTCGACTATGATGAACTTAGCTGACCGGAATAGTTCCGGAGGAGGGTGCGTCCATGACTGGACGAATTGTTTTCGCGTTTCTGTTGCTGGGAATCTGTGCCTCCGCCCAGGATTACCGTGGGCAAATCACCGGGAGAATCCTGGATCAAACAGGGGCTGCGGTTCCAAACGCAGGCATTACGATCTCGAACACCGCTACGAATTCCGCTTCCATCACGAGATCCGACGAGTCCGGCTATTACACGGTCCTTTATCTGGGCGCGGGAAACTACTCGATTGCCGTCGAAGCCCCGGGTTTCAGGAAACTGATTCGTGCCGGGATTGAAATCCGCGTCGCGGACGCGCTGAGACTTGACCTGACCTTGGAGATCGGCGCCGCCGCCGAGACGATCAATGTCACTGCCGAAGCGCCGCTCCTCGAAACGAGCACCGCATCGGCAGGTCAGGTGATCGACGCCCGCAGCATCCAGGACCTTCCGCTTTCCGACGGCAATCCTTTCGTGCTTCACCGCTTGGCGCCCGGCGTGATCTACACAGGCGATCTGAAGTTTTCCCGTCCCTTCGACAACGCAGGCACGTCTTCGATCACCGTGGACGGCGCTCCTGGCGGAAATGAGTTCAGCCTCGATGGGTCGCCGAATATGGCGAGCGGACGCCGCGTGGCGTTCGTTCCACCGCGTGACGTTGTGGACGAATTCAAAGTCGAGACGGCCAATTTCGACGCGCAGGACGGACATACCGCAGGCGGAACCGTGAACGTGGCGCTCAAGAGCGGCGGCAACAACGTTCACGGCACTCTCTACGAGTTCCTGAGGAACGACAAGCTCTCCGCCAATGACTTCTTTCTGAACCGCTCCGGACGCGCTCGCGATACCCTTCGCTACAACCTCTACGGCGGAACCGTGGGTGGCCCCATCTGGATTCCGAAGATTTACAACGGCAGGAACCGGACCTTCTTTTTCTTCGGTTACGAAGGGATCAAGGACCGCTTCCCGGAGCCGACTCTCCAGACAGTGCCTACACAAACGCAACGCAACGGGGATTTCTCCGGCCTCCTCGCGCTTGGCTCCGGCTATCAGATTTTCGACCCGTTCACCGCGCGCAACGCACCAAACAATCGCATCCAGCGCGATGCGTTCCCTGGCAACGTCATTCCGCAGAGCCGGCTAAGTTCCATTGCAAAGAATTATCTCAACTACTACCCGCTTCCAAATCAACCGGGAGACCGGGAGGGGCGGAACAACTTCGTCAGCGGAAACGTCCGGGGCGACGATTTCTTCTCAACTTCCTACCGCTTCGATCACAATCTGACGCAAAAACAGCGCACGTTTTTCCGTTACTCGCACAACAACCGGCGGGAGTTCCGCGGCAATTGGTCCGGAGTGACGGGAGACGGTCTCCGTGCCACCGGGAACTTCCTGTTCCGTGTCAACGATGGGGCGACGGCTGATCACGTTTATTCGATTTCTCCGACCACTATCCTCAATTGGCGCGTTGGCTTTTCTCGGTTCAACGAGCCGAGCATCCGGCAGCATGAAGGGCTGTTCGATCCCGCTTCGCTTGGATTCTCGCGCCAGACAGCCGCCCTGTTTGGTTCCGGAAGGTACATGCCGCGGTTTGAAATCGCAGGCTTTTCCGCGCTGGGCGACAGCATCGGGGGCGGGTCCACGCACAACATTTATTCCCTCCAGCCGACGCTCACGAAGATCATGGGCGGTGGTAAGCACCAAGTTCGCGTGGGATACGATGGCCGGTCCTACCGCGAGAACGGCTACGGGCCAGGGCATTCGGCCGGGCGCTACGATTTCGGGACCGATTTCACCCGTGGACCGCTTGACAACACGCCGGCCGCGCCGATTGGTCAGCAACTTGCCGCGTTCATGCTGGGTCTCCCCACCGGGGGGCTGATCGACCGTAACGCTTCCCGTTCCAACCAATCCCTCTACCAGGCGTTCTTCCTCCACGACGACTTCAAAGTGTCAAGCCGCCTGACCATCAATCTCGGTATCCGCTACGAGTACGAGGGGGGCCTGACGGAGCGCTACAACCGGAATACACGCGATTTCGATTTCACATCGGCGAACCCGGTGGAGGCGGCAGCAAAGGCAGCCTACGCGCAGACTCCCATCCCGCAACTTCCTGCCAACGCGTTCCAGGTGAAGGGCGGGCTGCGCTTCGCCGATTCGAGCAATCGAAGCGCCTATAACGCCGATACCAATAATTGGCAGCCGCGCGCCGGTTTCGCCTATAAAGTTGCGAGTTCAACAGTGATCCGGGGCGGGTGGGGCGTGTACGCCGTGCCTTTCATCATCGCGGGCGTCAATCAGTCGGGTTTCAGCCAGGCGACGAACCTCGTGCCATCGCTTGACGCCGGACTCACGTTCGTGGCAAACCTGGCGAATCCGTTTCCGTTTGGAGTGGACGACCCGCCAGGTGCAAGCCAGGGACTCGGAACCTTCCTCGGCCGCAGTGTCAACTATACGCCGCTTAACGCTGCGAATGCGATGGCTCAGCGATTCGAGATCGGAGCGCAGCATGAACTGCCCGGCCGCTGGCTGATTGACGGCGGCTATGTGGGAAACCGGGGCTATAATCTCACTGCAAGCACGAACATCACGGATGCTTTACCGAGGCAATTTCTTTCTACGTCGAACGAGCGTGACCAGGCCACGATAGATTTGCTTTCGGCGAACGTCCCGAATCCCTTCCGGAACTTGATTCCGGGCACGGGACTGAACGGCGCCTTGGCATCGAGAAGCCAGTTGCTGCGGCCGTTCCCCCACTTCACCGGCATTGGAACGAACAGGTTCGATGGAAATAGCACGTACAATTCCTTTCAATTGAAAGTGGAAAAGCGCTTCACTCACGGCTACACGCTGCTCTCTTCCTACACTCTCTCGAAGTTCAGCGAGCGGGCCAGTTTCCTGAACGATCAGGACACCGAATACGAAGACCGCCTGAACAGCGCAGACCGCCGCCAGCGCCTGGTAATGAGCGGCATTTTCGAACTGCCCTTTGGACGCGGCCGTAAGTTCGGCTCCAACTGGAGCAAACTGTTGGACGGAGCGATCGGCGGCTGGCAGGCTCAGGGAATTGCGCAGTTCCAGAGCGGCGGGCCGTTGAACTTCGACAATAACTATCTCTTCCGTGGCGACCGGGCAAGCGTTCTGATTCCCTCCGAAAGCCGCACCATCGATCGCTGGTTCAATACCGACGGTTTCGAAAAGAACCCCGCGCGCACGCTGGGAAGCAACTACCGCACGGCCCCGCGCCAGTTTCCGGGGGTGAAAGCGCAGGGATTGCACCTGTGGGATCTTTCGATTATCAAGGTTTTCCCGATTCGCGAATCGATGCGCTTGCAGGTCCGAGGCGAGTTCCTGAATGCCTTCAACCACGCCCAGTTCAACGATCCGGACCGGACGCCAACGAGTTCGAACTTCGGCAAGAGCACTAGCCAGAACAATCTGCCGCGAAATGTGCAGATCGCTCTGAGACTGATTTTCTAGCGCCTCATTGGAGGCGGAAGTTTACCTCGATCGTGGCCGCGACGGTGACGGGTTGCCCATTCTTCGCGCCGGGCTTGAAGCGCCACTGCCTGATCGCGTCGATAGCCTGCTCGTCGAGACCGAGACCAAGCCTTTCGACGGCCCTGATGTTCCGGGCCGTGCCGTCGGGCCCGATCTCCGCGTAGAGCCTCACTCTGCCGGTGAGTTTCGCGGAGCGGGCTTCCTCGCTGTATTCCGGTTCCTTCTTCTGCAGGAGCGAAGGCGGTGTGACGTCTCCGCCGGTCCGGACGACGCCCGGCGCCGCCGAACCAGGGTCGGCGCGCGACGCGTTCGCCTTCTGTGACGCTACCGCGCGAGCATCCAGGTCGGCCGCTTCTTCCGTCCGGCCCTGTTCCAGCAGGAATCGCGCATAGACCTTAGCGATGCTGGCCGCCTCTGTCGACCGGTGGTGCTGGACGTCCAGCGCGCTCTTGTACAGGGCTTCCGCATCCTCGGCGCGATGTTCCGCCTGACGCACGACCGCCATCCACATGCGCGCCAGGCCTGCGTTGGCGGGGTCAACTCTGAGCGCGTGCTCGAAATAGTCGATGGCGTGCCCAAAGTCCTTCCGCTGAATCGCGGCGGTTCCCATATGGAGGAGAGCACGCGCCGCTTCGGGCCGTTCGCCGAGAATCTCAGCCGCCGCTTCGAAGCGCTGCTCTGCGGCTTTCGGCCTCTTTCTTCGGGCATACAGTTCGCCAAGGTTGATGAGACTAACTCCGTAGGAAACGCTGTACTTGCCCTCCTCTTTCGCACGAGCAGCGGCCGCCGACTCAAGAAGTTGCATCGCGACGCCGAATTCGCGACTCTGTTCCGCCGCTTTGGCTTCACTTTCTAGAGCCTCAGATTTCCGGCCATCCTGCGCCCGCAGCGCGGCAAACGGTACCGCGATCCCAATCGCTAACAACACCGTGGCAAATACCGCCGCGCTCCCGGATGTCTTCCGGCTGACACTGTTGTCCAGAATCGCGCGCAGCCTGCCTTCGAGCTGTGAAGGCCTCGCCATTGCGACTCCGGCACATCCAATAGCGCGCGCCGTTTGCATCGAGCGGGCAACGTCCAGGAGGTGGCTTGCGTAATCGGAAGCGCGTGCGCCGGCGCCAAGGACCATGTCGTCGGTAGCCCGCTCGCTCTCCCGCAGGAGTTCCCGCCAGGCTCCCCAGGCGAGGGGGTTCCACCAACAAACAGACAGGGCGGCGCGCGCGATCAGATGCGCGAAAACATCGCCCCGTCTTACGTGCGCCAGTTCATGAAGCAGCACGATGCGCCGCCTTTCATCGCTCCACTCCGCGAAATCGGCGGGCACGAAAACCGCCGGCCGCAGCACGCCGGATGTCATCGGCATGCTTCCGGTTTCGGATTCGAGCAGTTCGATCCGCTGACGAATTCCCAGCGACCCCGGCAACGCCGCGAAGTCACCAAGGCCCTGGATGGGTTTCGATGTCCGCCGCGCCCGCCAAAGGAGGGCGCACGCGGCAAGCATGCGTCCAAGAATGGCCGCCGCGCCCGCGGCCCAAACGAGCATCAGCCATGTCTTCCAGCCCAGGCGCCAGGGCGCGAATTCAGGGTCAGACGGCGAGCCGCGCTCCGCCGTGCCTGCGGAAACGCTAGCGTCAGACACGGCCATGCTCGTCGCGGAAAACCAGACTCCGCCCGGCGCGGATCGAAACGCCGCAGGCGCGGGGAAGGGAAGTTCTGGCGTCAGGGCGGTGAGGAAGGGTAGGGCAATAATGGCAGCGGCGGCCGAAGTCCACGCCAGGTGCCGCGCCGCCGCGGATCGCCGCCTTAAGAGCAGCGCCGTGATCCAGGCTACGCACAGTATCGCTGTGCTCTTGACCGCCACGCCCGTGGCGAAGGAAAACCACGCTGTCTCATTGATGAACATTCACTTGCCCTCCCGCTTTGCTTTGTCGATCATCTCGGCCATGCGATCCAGTTCCTCGGGCTTCAATTGAGTCGAAGAAACGTCAAGAAGCGCCGCTACGATTTGCTCCGGCGACCCGCCAAAGTAGGTATCAAGTATATGCTTCACGGCAGTGCGTTTGGCCTTCTCGCGCGTGACGACCGGAGAGTAGACATACCGCAGTCCCTTCGCCCGGTGCCTGACGTGCCCTTTCTCCTCGAGCACGCCCAACAGGGTGCGCACGGCGGAGTAGCTTGGCGCCTCGTCCATCGCGAGTCGAACTTCCGAGACGGAAGCGCTCCCCCTCTGGTAGAGAATCTCTAGAATTTGCCGCTCGCGGCGGCTCAGTCCTTCCTGCTTAGTGATTGGCACTATGCCAAAATATTAGCACATACGCGCCTCGCGTGTCAAGGGGGAAATTCGATTCGGCCCGGCTCTTCGGTTCGGCTACGCGGATGCCTGAAGGATGTCGGCGGTTGACGGATTTCCCCGCTTTGCGTACCGGATCACCCCGTCGGGTCCGATCAGGTATACCGTTCGGCGGATGATCAGCCCGCCGGATCGATACATGTTTGCAACCTTTTGCCCCGCGTCCACGAGCAGTGGGAACGGCAGTTCCCGTTTCGATCGGAATGCGGAATGACTGGCCGCCCCGCGTGGATTCACGCCGTAGACAGCGGCGTTACTGGACTCGAAGCGGCTCCAGTTGTCGCGGATCTCGCAGAGCTGTTTCCGGCACACCGGGGTCTCGTCTCCAGGATAAAAGACGAGTACTACGCTTCTTCCACGCAGGGAGGAGAGCGTCACGCGGTTCCCGGCGTCGTCGAGGGCGGTGAAGTCGGGAGCAACCGTTCCCACGGGGAGCGGATCGGAGAAAAGCCAGGAGAGCATAGGATTCGACCGGGACGACGACTCTGAAATGATAGCGTGTTTCGCATGCCGGCACGCCAGAACGCGGGTTGAGAAGGACGCCACGAACTCCACGGGACTTCACAAGGAATCGAGCGGCCCCGGAAATCCGCGGCGTCCGTGCTACATTCTTGGTAGCCGCATCTTCCAGGAGGTTTTGATGTCCTTGACCTTTACCCGACGCGACGCGCTGCGCTGGGCTTCAAGCGCAAGCATGGCCACGACCTTTCTCCCAATGAGCGGGCGCAACGCTCTCTGGGCGCATCCCGCGGGAAACAGGCTGCTCACTCGCCCGCTCGGACGCACCGGCCGCGAAGTGACCACGTTCGGTTTGGCCGGCGGCAACAAAGTCATGTGGGATCTCCCCGGCGACGAGGGAGTCGAGATCGTGGTTAAGGCCGTCCGCATGGGCTTGACTTTTCTTGAAACCGCGAATAATTACCAACTCAGCCAGCGGAACTACCACAAGGCCTTTCGAATCCTCAATCTGATTCCGGGAGAACCCGGCTACGATCAATCCCTTCGCGGCAGGCTGTTCCTGGCCACGAAAACCGGGCTGCGGTCGGCCGTGATCCGCGACGGATCAAAGCCCGTTGGACGCTCGGCAGGAGGCGGCGCGACTTGCGTCGACGATTTGATGCGGTCGCTGACGCAGTTTTTCGGAGACGGTAAAGGCTACATTCCGGAGGGAGCCTACATCGATCTCATGCAGATCCACTCTCTCACCCACGAGAGCGAAGTCGACGTCATCTATGAAGGACTCGAGAACCCCGGCGACAAGTCGCGTCCTCGCATCGGCGCCATCGCGGGACTCGCCGATTTCCGGGACGGCACCAACCTGACCGGACTGAACCCGGGACACAAGAGATACATCCGGCACCTCGGAATCACCGGCCACGAGAACCCGACCGTCCACATGGCGGCGATCCGGCGCGATTCGCGCAACCATCTTGACACCCTCCTCGTCGCGATCAACCCCAACGACAGGCATTATTTCTGTCACCAGACGAATTCGGTGCCCGTGGCGGCAGCCAAGGGCATGGGGATCATCGGAATGAAGATCTTCGCGGACGGGGTGATGTATGGTCTGGAAAGGAAGTTTGCGGGAACGCCGGGGCAGAGCGTTCTATCGGTCGGCAAACCAGGCAAGGTATCCTATGAAGATTTCCTGCAATACTCGCTTTCGGGCTTGCACGGCACGGACACGAACTTCTTTCAGCGTACGGCGAGCGGCCTCATTCCGCCGGGATCGGTGACAGTGGAGCGGGCCCCCGCCGGAGGTGTAGTGAAGGTCTCGTGGTCGACAGCTTACGCGGCGGGCGATCCAATTGACAGGTATGAGATCTACCGGCGCGAAGACAGGATCGCTACCATCCCGTTTGCCCCGCAGACGACCGATCTGCCATTCTCTCTGTCGGACAACGCTGTTCCGGCCGGGTCCTCGGGCGGGTTGTATTACACCTGAATTATGCACGAAAAAGCCTTCGGCGTCGGCTCTTCGTCGGCGCTGCGTGATCCTCGCGTGACCTTTACGATTGGATTGACTCTATCTTTTCTCGCCTCCTCCTGATTCCGGTTCCTCGACCGCCGTCCTCTAA
>SXGS01340983.1_pt1 | contig 13693 bp, 7 predicted proteins | sample 3174681 | NCBI WGS metagenome assembly SXGS01 (sample SAMN11356861, study PRJNA531348) | freshwater metagenome | isolation source: freshwater sample F1-80 | place: China: Fuxian Lake, Yuxi | collected 2017-12-25
CCTGTCGGGAGATGTCGCGGACAGACATCCCCTCGCGGTTCGCAGACACGATTGCCCAGACCCGCTCAAGTTCTGCCATCTCCAATCGAAAGGATGCTCGGTCAAGCCGGGTGCGACTCCGCTCCTGACGTTGAACTTCTTCTCGCGACGCTGGATTCATTCCTTCAATCTTACTTTAAGGTGTTCAGCAAAGTGAACACCTTAAACCCGTTCCCTGTTCCAATGCTCCTCGAACCCCTATTCGGCCGGGCGCTGCTGACCCCGGGCAACCGCCATTGCCGCCCACGCCAGCCAGACTCTCATGAGAGCGCCTCCAAAAGGCGATCGACATCGGTCCCGTTGTTGAAGATCGACGGCGACACCCGCAACTGCTTCCACTTGATCTTCACCTCGATCCTGGCCTTCTTCATCCGCGCGGCCAGGGCCTCGGGCCGCTCCGCCAGAAACGCCGCGATCGGAGCCGGGCTGTCCGGCGGAGTGATACAGGGATAACCAAGCGCCGCCACTTCCCGGCAGACCCGCCGGGTCAGAGGCTGGCTGTGGGCCTGAATTCGACCCACGCCTGTTTCCCGCAGCAGCCGGAGCGCTTCGGCTTGGGCCGCCATCGCCGCAAACGGAAGCTGACCGGGTTCGAAGCGGGCCGCGCCCGGTTTCCTGGTAAAGGAGAATGGCCGCGTGCCGGGTGGGCTATTCGGAAAGAAGTGATAGACGAAATCGAGATACTGGCCATCCCCATGGTGGGGCACATGAAGCCGGTCGAGCAGTTCCTCCTTCACATAGAGGAAGCCCATTCCCGCCGGTCCCATCAGCCATTTGTAGCTGCCGGCCGCGGCGAAATCGATACCCAGCTTGCGCACATCGACTGGAATACAACCGGCCGCCTGAATGATATCCGCATATAGCAGCGCCCCGTGAGCGTGCGCCAGGTCACTCAACGCGCGCGCGTCCGCCAGATGTCCGTTGATGTTCGACACCAACGTGATGGCGATCAGGCGCGTTTTCCGGTCGACCAGCCTCTCGAAGCCGGCAGGCGACGTCCGCCAGTCCTTCTGCTTCACCACCCGCACTTCAAGCCGGCCGCTCTTGGCCAGCTCATGGTACAGGTGCAGCCCGCCATGGTAATGCAGCTCGTCAGTGACCACGTTGCCTCCGGACGCCTCCAGTTGCAGCGCCTCGGCCACCATGTTCTCTCCCGCCATCGTGCTCATCACCACGGCAATCTCGTGAGGCCTGGCGTTGATCAAGCCGCCGAACAACCCCTTCAGCTCCGCGACCTCCGGCTCGCCAAACGGCAAACGCCCCGGACCGGGTCCCCGCACGATGGAATCCAGGTACCGGCGCATGGCGCGATCCGCGCGCACGCTCAACGGGTGATAGCCGGCGCTGTTCAGATAGGTCTGCGTGGCGGCCCAGGGAAACTGGTCGCGGAGAGTAGGAAGGGGTTTGGCCGCCGCTAGAAACGAGCGCCGCGCGATCACGCGATCACCTCGCGCACCACACGTCCGGCCACGTCGGTCAGCCGGAAGTTGCGGCCGCCATACGGATAGGTGAGGCGCTCATGATCGAAGCCCATCAGGTGCAGCAGCGTAGCATGCAAATCATGCAGGTGCACGCGATTCTCGACGGCGTGATAGCCGTAATCGTCGGTGGCGCCGAAGACGAAGCCAGCCTTGACGCCGCCTCCCGCCATCCACATCGTGTATCCGTACGGGCTGTGATCGCGGCCGTTGGCGCCTTCGGTGACCGGCGTGCGGCCGAACTCTCCGCCCCATAACACGACCGTGTCTTCGAGCAGCCCGCGGGCCCGCAGATCTTTCAACAATCCGGCGATCGGCAGGTCGACCATCGCGGCCGTCTTCGTATGCAGCTTTTGCAGATCGCTGTGCGCGTCCCACCCCACCTCATTGCCGGGCCGATACGTGTGCGAACACTGCACGAAGCGAACGCCGCGCTCCACCAACCGCCGCGCCATCAGGCACTGCCAGCCGAATTCACGCGTCTCCTCGCGGTCGAGTCCGTACAGCTTCTGCGTCACTGTGGATTCGCCGGCGAGCGAAAACGCCTCGGGCGCTTCCGTCTGCATCCGGAAAGCCAGCTCGAAGGTCCGCAAGCGCGCATCCAGGTCCGAGTCGTATTGGCGCTCAGCGGCAGCCTGCCGGTTGACCTTCTCCAGGAAATCGAGCTCATAGCGCTGCTGCTCGTTGGTGAGCGTCGCGTTGCGGAGGTTCTCGAGCGGCGCCTTGATCAGCTCTTCGAGGTTCGACCCGCCATGCCCGATCGGCGTGCCCTGGTAGACTGCCGGCAGAAAAGCCGTGCCCCAATTCTTCGCCCCGCCATGCCCCATCGAGGGCTTCAACGTGATGAAGGCGGGAAGACTCTGATTTTCCGTGCCGAGCCCGTAGACCATCCAGGCCCCCATACTCGGCCGGACGAAAACGTTGGACCCGGTGTGCAGCTGCATGATCGCGCCGCCATGCGCGACGCTGTCGCCCACCATGGAGCGCACGATACAAAGCTGGTCGACGCAGGTGGACAGATGCGGGAAGAGCTCGCTGACGGGGATGCCGCTCTGGCCGAACTGCTTGAACTGCCACGGAGACTTCAAGAGCCCTCCAATGCGGCCTCGCGCAAAAGCTGCCGGCGTCTTGAAGGGCAGCGGTTTGCCGTGATCCCGCTGCAACAACGGTTTGGGATCGAAAGTATCGACCTGTGACGGCCCGCCGTGCATGAAGAGGAAGATAATCCGCTTGGCGCGCGGGGCAAAGTGCGGCTCCCGCGGAGAGAGAGGGCTTGAGCCCTGGAGCAACCGGGGGAGACTTAACAGGCCGAACCCGCAGGCCGTGCGGCGCAGGAGTTCGCGGCGAGAGAGGGGTGCAATTCGCATCACATCACGTAGAGGAAAAGGTTCGAGGCGAACAAGGCCCGGCACAGGCTGGTCCAGCCGGTCAGATCGGCAACGTCCGGAAAGGCCGCCACATAGCCGAGCGCCGCATCGATCTCACGGGTCGAGGGCGGCCGCCCGGCAATCAAGAGATAGGCCCGCTCGACCCGGCCCTTCGGGGTCAGCGGAAGGAGCGACTTCGCGAGTTCGCTCGCCCGGCCCGTGAGGAACGGGCTGTTCATCAGATAGAGAGCCTGTGGCGCGATGGTGCTCTCGCCGCGGCCGTCGCCCGTGGTGCTCGCATCCCCGAAATCGAAGAGCGTGAGAAAAGCAGGCACGTTGCTTCGGCGCAGGGGCACATAGAGGGTCCGGCGGCGGCTCTTGTCGGGATCCTGGCCCAGCCGCTTTTCCTGCATGAAGACGGGAATGGCCTCGCGCACGTCGTCGTGGCTGCCCTCCGTCGAGAAGTCGATCGTGCCGCTGACGGCCAACAACGAGTCGCGGACCTCCTCGGCCGCCAGACGCCGGCGCGGGAAGCGGGAATAGTGGCGGCCCGCCGGATCCACCGCCTGTTGGGCGGGTGTGGCCAAGCTGCTCATCTGGTAGGTGTTCGACAGCACCATCAGCCGGTGCATCGCCTTGACCGACCAACCGCGGCGGACCAACTCCGCGGCCAGGTAATTGAGCAACTCGGGATGCGACGGCTTCTCGCCCATAGAGCCGAAGTTGCTGGCGGTTGCCACCAAGCCGGTGCCGAAATGCCCCTGCCAGATGCGATTCACCATCACGCGGGCGGTGAGCGGGTTGGCCGGACTACCCATGAACTCCGCCAGTTCCCGCCGGCCGCTGCCCGCGCGAATCTCCGCCTGGCGCTCGCCAGCGAGGATCGCGGGCAAGCGCTTCGGGACTTCTTCACCGGGGTTCGCCGGGTTGCCGCGGATGAACACATGCTGGGTAACGGCCTTTCCTTCCCGGACTCCACAGGCCAGCGGCGGTTCGGGCGGCCGCGTTTTCTCGAGTGCCTTCAACTCGGCCTGCGCGGCCTGGTAGCGGGCCATCGGCTCCGGCGCGAAGCGTTGCGGCCGCTCCTTCTCCGGGATTCCAAGAGGCCCCGCGCCAGCCAGTGCCACGTCCGGAAAAAACCGGTCCGGCCCGGCGGGGATGCGAGGCCGCATCGGTGCTTCCTCCTCGTTCTTGCGGGCTTCCTCGACTTCCGATGCCCATCGCTCGATCCCGGCCTGCCAGGAAAGCGCCTGATCGGTGAAGCGCTTCTGATAGGCCGCCGCCGTTCCCGGAGAGGGGTCGCGGTACCACTCAGCCAGATAGGGCCTCGAGTCCTTTCCGGAATTCAGGTAGGCGACCCATTTTTTTAGAATCGAAGGATCCAGGGAGGCCGCGCGCTCCGGGTCCCGCGTGGCGAGCATATAGTCGGCAACCCGAGCCTGATGGGCCATCAGGAATCGCGCGTTTTCCCTCTGGATGAACAGCTCGCTTTCCTGCTTCAGGTGCTGCTCCCGGAGCGCATGCCGCCGCCACTTCTGGGCGATTTCCTCGTCGACCAGCGGAACATAGAGGAGCTGGGCCGCCCCGCCTTCCAGTCTCTGGAATTGACGGGTACTGACCAGGATGGACGCCAGCGAATAATAATCTCGCGTCGTGATCGGATCGAACTTGTGATCGTGGCAGCGGGCACACGCGATACTCAGGCCGAGAAACGCGCGGGACATCGTGTCGATCTGCTCATCGACGACGTCATACAGCATCTTGGTGCGATCCACTTCCGCGAGCAGCTTGGGGCCGAGCGCCAGGAACCCGGTAGCGACGATGCCGCGGGTGTGGATCGCTTCACCCGCCGGCGGAGGGAGCAAATCGCCCGCGATCTGTTCCCGCACGAACTGGTCATAGGGAAGGTCCCGGTTGAAGGCCTCGACGACATAATCGCGGTAGCGCCAGGCAAACGGATAGACGCGATCCTCATCGGCTCCTGTCGATTCGGCGTAGCGCGCGACGTCGAGCCAGTGACGGCCCCAGCGTTCGCCGTAACGCGGCGAGGCCAGCAGGCGGTCGACCACCTTCTCGTAGGCCTCCGGCGACGAATCGAGGGTGAACGCCTCGATCTCGGCAAGCGAAGGCGGCAACCCCGTCAGATCGTAGGTGACCCGCCGCAACAGGGTGAGCTTGCCGGCCGGAGCCGCCGGGCTCAGGCGGTGGGACTCGAGCTTAGCCAGTATGAACGCATCGATCGGAGACCGCACCCAAGCGCTCCGCCGAACCGGGGGCGGCTCCACTTTGGCCACCGGCTGGAAGGCCCAGTGATTCCGGCGGGGTCCGGACTCGGACGCCTGCGGCGGCGCCGGGGGGAGCGGCGCACCCCTCGAGATCCACACCCGCAGCGTGTCGAGCTCCGCGGCGGGTAATTTCCCGGTGGGCGGCATCTTCACGCGATCCTCGTAGCCGAGCACGGCGATGAGTCGCGATGGCTCGCTGAAGAGCCCCGACGCCTGGCGCAGTCCCTCAGTGGTGGAGAAATCGAGCCCGGCCATGGGCTTCTTACCCCCGTGACACCCCGCACACCGGCTGGCGAAGAGCGGCCGCACCTGTTTCTCGAAAAACTCCTCCGCGCAGGCGGGAGCCATCACGAGCAGGAAGGCGAGGGCGCGGCTCGTGGTCAGCATGGCTAGGGCTATTCTACGCGAGAAGCTTGCGGAGCAGAACGCCGCCAACGTCGGTCAAGCGGAAGTCGCGGCCTTGCGTCCGGAACGTCAACTTCTCATGATCGAGGCCCAGACAGTGAAGGATGGTCGCCTGCAAGTCGTGGACCTCGACTTTATCCTCGACTACCGACAGGCCGAAATCATCCGTCCGTCCGATCACCTGGCCGGGTCGAATGCCGCCTCCCGCGAGCCACATGGAAAAAGCGTACGGATGATGATCGCGTCCCTTGGCCTCGTCCCGCCCCGGCTTCTCCTGCTGGACGAGCGGCGTCCGCCCGAACTCCCCGCCCCAGACAACCAGGGTCGAATCGAGCAGACCGCGGGCGTGAAGGTCCTCGAGAAGAGCGGCGGCCGGCCGGTCAGTAAGCCGGCAATTGAGCGCATGGTTCTTGTTCAGGTCGGCGTGATCGTCCCAACTGGCATGGCTCACCAGGACGAAGCGCACGCCTCGCTCCACCAGCCGGCGGGCCATCAGGCAATTCTGCGCGAAGCGGCCGGGACCGTAGCGCGCCTTCACCTCGGCTGGTTCAGCGGAAAGATCCAACAGGCCCGGCACGGCCGCCTGCATGCGAAACGCGAGTTCGTAAGCCTGGATGCGGGATTCCGTTTCGGGGTCGCCGGTGTCCGCCTGATGCTGCCGGTTGAGGTCGCCAATCAAATCGAGCTTGCGGCGCTGATCGGCGCGGCCGACTCCCGTGGGATTCGATAGGTGCAGGACCGCGTCGCCGGAATCGCGAAACGGCGTTCCCTGGTACGTGCCCGGCAGGAAACCGCTCGTGTAGATGCCCCCGCTGGCTTGCGGGGCACGCCCGGAAAAGAGAACGACGAATCCCGGCAGATCGCGCGCCTCGCTACCGAGGCCATACAACGTCCACGCGCCCAGCGACGGCCGGCCGGGCAGAGGAGAGCCACACTGCAGCAGAAGTTGACCCGGCACGTGATTCACCTGGTCGCTCACCATCGAGCGGATCACGCTCAGGCGATCGGCCTGCGTGGCCAGATGCGGCATCCAGTCGGACATCTCGATGCCGGATTGACCGCGAGGCTGGAAGTGCCTTGCGCTCGCCCAAACGCTGGCTCCGGGCTGGATGAAGGCGAAGCGGAGGCCGGCGCGCATCGACTCCGGCAGCGGCTGGCCGTCGTACTTGCGCAGCGCGGGCTTGGCGTCCAGCAGATCGAGTTGGCTGGGCCCGCCCTCCATGAAGAGAAAGATCACGCTACGCGCCCGCGGCTTGGCGTGAGGCAATGGCGCCGCGTCAAGTGCCCACGCTCCGGCGCCCAGGGCATAGCGAGAGAGAAGTTCGCGGCGGGTCATTCCCTGACGATGAACTCCTCGAGATTGAGCAGTGAGCTGGCCGCTTCCGTCCACGACCCCGTCCGGAGGAACTCGTGGAGCCGGGCCGTCTCCCCGGCCGAAGGCGCGCGATGAAAGCAGAGTTGGAAGGCGTACGGAATCCGGTCCGCGGGGGGCTGGCTTTCGATCCGCCCCGCCAGGGCCCGCGCCGCTTCATGGAACACCGGATCGTTCAAGAGCGTAAGCGCCTGAAGCGAGCTGGTGGACACCGATCGGCGCGTGCAGGCTACCAGCCGGTCGGGCGCGTCGAACACCTGGAGCTGCGGATACATCAAGGTCCGTTGGACATGGACATAGATTCCGCGGCGATGGCGCTCGGGCGCGGGCGAGACGGTCCATCTCCCCCGAAAGGCCAGCGAGAGCAGACTCTCCGGCATGGGCGGCTTGACGGCCGGACCACCGACCGCGCGGTTCAACAGACCGCTGGCAGCCAGAGCCATGTCGCGGACCAATTCAGCCCGGAGGCGCAAGCGAGACTGGCGGGCCAGCAAACGGTTGTCCGGATCGCGCTCCCGCACGTCGGGCCTGAACCGGGACGACTGCCGGTACGTAGCCGAATCGACGATCAGCTTTTGGATGTGCCTCACGTTCCAGCCGCTCTCCAAAAACTCCGCGGCCAGCCAATCGAGCAATTCCGGATGCGAGGGACGCTCGGCGCGCTTACCGAGGTCTTCGGAGGAAGGCACGAGGCCGCGCCCGAAGAACTCCTGCCAGATGCGGTTGACGGTGACGCGGGCGGTCAGCGGGTTCTCGCGCGACACGAGCCAGCGCGCCAGCGTGAGCCGGTTGGCTTCGCCGGATGGGGCTCCCACCGATGCCGGCAGCAGAGGGGGCACGGCTACACCCGGACTCTTGTAGTCGCCGCGGATCAACACGTGGGTGGCGGCGGCGGTCGCGCTTTCGGAAAACGTGGGGATCTCGCTCGGCCGTGGGTACGCCTCGTCCAGCGCCTCGAGCTTCGGCAGCAGACCCTTGAACGGATCTTCTTTCACTCCCGCCTCGTCGTAGAGGACCTGAGGACGGCTCTTGATGAGGAACCGCATCAACGCGTGATTCTGCTTGGCGCTCCGCTGATCGGGCGGCGTCCGCAGAATCTCGTCCGCGCCATCGATCCACACTCGATAGGCCTCGTAGACGATGCGCCAGACGGGGTCCTGGAGCGAGCCTTCCATCGTCTGCCACAGCCGCTTCTCAAAGAGCGGCAGCAGTTCGCCCGCCTGGGGTCCGACCAGTTCGCGAAGCCGGCGCTCGTACTCGGGACGCCGCGCCTCGTAGCGCGCGAGTTCCCCCTCCAGCGGCGCGTCGAGGTTCACCTCGCGGCTCCGGTTGAAGATGGCGTAAAGCTGATAGAACTCCCGCTGGGTGAACGGATCGAACTTGTGATCGTGGCAGCGCGCGCAGCCAGTGGTCAGTCCCAGCCAGACCGTTCCCACGGTGCTCACGCGGTCCGCGAGCTGCTCATCACGAACCAGCGCCGGATCGATTCCGCCTTCCCGGCTAGTCAGCGTGGAGCGCAGGAACCCGGTGGCCTCGTAGTCGGGCTGCGAAAGGAGGTCGCCGGCCAGTTGCGCCACGGTGAAGCGGTCGAACGGCAGGTTGCGATTCAGCGCTCCGATCAGCCAGTCGCGATAGCGCCAAGCGTGCGGCCGCGGCCCATCCTGCTCATGGCCGTCGCTGTCGCCGTAGTGGGCCAGATCCAGCCAGGGGAGGGCCCAGCGTTCGCCGTAGTGAGGCGACCGTAACAATTCCTCCACGTGCGCCCCCTGCCCCGGCTCGGGCGGCAAGCCGGTCAAGTCCAGATGAAGGCGCCGCTCCACCGTCGGGCGATCGGCCTCCGGTGAAGGCTCGATCCTTTCGTGCTCGAGGCGCGCGAGGATGAAACGGTCAATGGGAGTGCGTACCCAGTTTGCGCGTCGCACCGAGGGCAGCGCGGGACGTCGCACCGGCTCGAAAGCCCAATGACGCGAACGGCCGGCACTGACCGTCCGCGATGGCCCGGTCCACGGATAACCGTCGGCGAGCCATCTCTCGAGCGCGACGATCTCGTTTTCGCGTAGCGCCGGACCCGTGGGAGGCATGCGCTTGCCGTCGACTCCCTCCCGAATGGCCTTCACGATGAGACGGTCGGACGGGCCGCGGTATCCACCCTTTTGAATGGACTCCCGCGAATCCAGCCGCAACCCGCCGCTCTGCAACGCCGGTCCATGGCACGGCTGGCATCGCGACGTCAGGATCTGGACGGCATCCTGGCCGGCCAAACACCCAGCGATCAACCAGAGTCCCGGACAGCGCATGGATCACCATTGTACCAAGGCCCATGTGATATAACTACTGGGCATGAGGCCCCTCGCGCTGTTGTTCCTCTTGGCGTATCGCGTATCGTCACAGACGACCTTCGCCTCGATCACGGGAACGGTTACCGACTCCACCAATGCCGCCGCACCTGGCGCGGAGATCGTGGCCGTCAATCAGGCCACCGGCGTCCGCGCCTCGGCCCAGTCGAATTCCGACGGTGTCTACAGCCTGCCGCAACTGCTCGAAGGGACCTACTCGGTGCGCGTTCGGCACGCCGGATTCAAGGAGCATCTCGCCACCGGCGTCACGATCACCGCCCGCGAAGTCCGCCGGCTCGATATCGCTCTGGAACTCGGAGCCGTCGAGTCGTCCGTCGAGGTCCGGGGCGGCGCCTCGTTGATCGAAACGGAAACGGCGCGCATCAGCGACACTCGCGGAGCCGAGGCGTTCAAGGCCCTGCCGAACGGCAACCGCAGCCTGTGGAGCTTCCTCTCGCTGAGTCCCAATGTGTTGAAGGCCGGCGGAACGTCCTCCACCATCCGGTTCGCGGGAAGCCGGGCGAATCAGGCCGACTACTCGATCGATGGCTCCACGATCGCCAATCCGAACGACGCCACCCAGATCACCCCCCTGGTCGCGCACGTCGAGGCGTTTCAAGAGGCGCGGATCGACGCCGCCAGCAACACCGCCGAGTTCGGCACTCTCGGCCAGGTGACGGTGATCTCGAAATCCGGAACCAACCAGTTCCACGGAAGCGCCTTCGACTACTACACCGCGCCGGCGTTTCGCGCCCGCAATCCCTTCGCCTCCCAGTCCGACGGCGGCAACATCCACTATCCCGGTTTCTCCGCCGGTGGACCGGTACGTTTGCCCCGCGTCTACGATGGCCGCAACCGGACCTTCTTGTTTGGCTCGCTCGAATACACCAAAGGCAGCGCTATTCGCCAACTCATCAATCCGACGGTGCCTCTGCCCGGCTGGCGGACGGGTGATTTCGGAACCCTGGCCGTCCGCGACCCCGCAGCGAACGCGCCGTTTCCAGCCAACAGGATCCCGGCCTCCCGGCTGAATGCCGTCAGCACCAAAATCCAGGACCGTTTCTATCCCTTGCCCAACACCGGGAGCCCGGCCGCACTTGTCACTCCCAACTATGTGGAACAGAAAGCGAGGCCGTTCGATCCGTCCACCTCCGCCAACCTGCGTCTGGATCATCACTTCTCCAGCAAGACCTTCGCCTTCGCGCGTTTCAGTTCCAACCGCCAGCACGGCCGCCCTTATCAGAGCAACCTGCCCACGGTCGGCCAGCAGAGCCAGCAACGGGACACGCGCGCCTTCAACGCCACCGTGACGCACCAGATCTTGCCTGGCCTGCTGAACGAGTTCCGGTACGGTGTCTCCCACAACAACAATCCGATTGCCGGTTCCGTGCGCGGCTTGGAACTGGTGCGCGAACTCGGGCTGCGAGGGCTCGCCGACGACCTTCCCGATGTCGAGGGAATTCTGACCGTTAGCTTCGCGGGCAGCCCCATAACCGGGATCACGCAACGGGATCGGACCCGGGTCTGGTATTACACTCATCAGTATCAGGATCAGTTGAGCTGGTTCCGTGGCCGGCATTCCATCAAGGCCGGCGGGATTTTCATGCGCGTCTATTCCAATAGCCTGCCCGCGGTCCCGAACCTCTTTGGCAACGTGGCATTCTCGAACCGCTACACGGGACAACCCTACGCGGACTTCCTGCTGGGAGCGCCCAGCACGTCCTCGCGCGGTTTCCCGGCACGGCAAGTGGGCCAGATTCGCAACGCCTGGGACCTGTTCGTCGCCGACGAGTTCAAGGCCACGCGGCGCCTGAACCTGAGCTACGGAGTGCGCTATGAGCTGCATCCCGGATATCGCGAAACGAACGGCCAGCAGGCCACGTTCGATTTCGAGCAGGGGCGCATCGTGGTTCCGAATGGCGCCCTCGACAAGATCAGCCCGTTGATGCCCCGCAACTATGTGAACACAGTGGAAGCAAGCGCGGCCGGCTTTCCGGGCGAAACCCTCCTTCGCACGGATCGCAACAACTTCGCGCCGCGCCTTGGATTCGCCTACCGCCTTCTGGGGTCACACACGGTAGTGCGCGGAGGCTACGGCATTTACTACGACCTGGTGCCGCGGTCGGTGAACGGTGGCGGCTCTCCGTTCGCGCTCACAGAGCCGGCCTTCAACAATCCCGCGGGCACACCGCAAATCGTCCTGCCGGTGGTGTTTCCGGGAGCCCAGGGTGGCCCGGCGACCATCAATCTGCCCGCCGCCGTCCGGCTCGACCTGCGCACGCCTTTCAGCATGCAATACAACCTCACGTTCGAGCACCAACGTTGGTCGACGGGCTTCCGCCTCTCCTACGTCGGCACCAACACGAGGCAAGGCCATTGGGTTCAAAACCTGAACCAGCCCGTCGCCGACTCCCGCTTGTTCGTCAACAAGCCCCGCCGCTTTCCTGCTTATCCCGCGGTCAACTATGTGACCAACGGAGCCGGGCATCAATACCACGCGCTCACCGCGGAGGTCGAACGCCGCTTGAGCCGGGGCCTGTCGTATCAGTTCTCATGGAGTTGGGCGCGGGACATCGGCGATCTGGAGCGTAACGAGGCTCCCGAAAACGCGCTTGACCGCGCGCGGGAGCGCGGCGTGTGGCAGGACGTGCCGACCCACCGGTTCACGGCGAACTTCATTTACGAGCTTCCCGGTCTCCGCCGCGCCACCCCTCGCTGGGCCGGCGCGATCATCGGCGGATGGGCCCTGAGCGGCATCTTCAACTATCACTCGGGCGAGTTTCTGACCCCACTCTGGACCGGCCGCGATCCGGCCGGAACTGTTTTCAGCGCCAATACGACGCCGGCCCTCGTCACCATCCGGCCGGATCACCTGCGCGATGCCAACCTGAACTCCAGCGCCCGGACGCTGGCCCGGTGGTTCGACCCGGCAGCATTCGAAGCGCCCAAGAATGGCGCGTTCGGAACCGCCGCCCGCGGCGTGATCAAGGGTCCGAACCTGGCCTTGCTTCATGCTTCGATCGCCAAGAGCTGGGCCTGGCGCGAGCGTCTCCGCCTTCGTCTGGACCTGACGGCGATGAACTCCTTGAATCATCCCAACTGGAGCAATCCGGCCACCAATATCACGCAGGCGGCCGGGGTCATCACGGGAGTCGGTGGAGTGTCACAACTCGATCAGGATGGTCCCCGGCTCCTTCGCACTGGTCTGCGATTGGAATGGTAGGCGGCGCGACTGCCACCGCGGTTCAGGATCCCGCACGAAGCGCTTCCTCGCTTTGCGCCATGTGCGCGAACAACGCCTTTGGTCACGAACCGATCGTTGTGGGCGGCTGTCGCGGGCTTGTGGGTCTCGCCCATCCCGCCAGTGCGGCCGCGCAGTTGGAGGGCGAGAGCCTGGCGCGCCGTTGCTGCGCAATCCGCGCGCCGGGTGCGCGGCGCCCGCGATCACCACATACCTTCACAACAACCATGCCATCCGCACGGAGCGCTGCCGCTACATCCGGTACCGCGATGGCTTCGAAGAGCTTTATGACCATCAGGCCGATCCGCACGAGTGCACGAACCTCGCGAAGGAGCCGAAGTACGCGTCCACGATGGCGGAGCTCGCGAAGTGGCTGCCTAAAGTGAGAGGCCTCCTCGCCGCTGGCGGCCGCCAGCACGTGGTAGCCTTCTTTGCTCAAGGACCGGCGCGCCACGTCGTGAACGGTGGGGTCGTCATCCACCACCAGCACCGTACCCAGAGACGCGGCGCACGATGCGGGTTCGGCCGTTGGCGGCGGGGCCATAGGCTTGTTCTCGACATGCGCCGGCAGCGTAACGGTGAACGTGGTCCAGGCGCGCCGCGGACGGATATTGCCACCCATCATGTGGCAGAACGATCAGCGACCGGAGGTACATCTCGCGGCGCGCGAGGTCTTCTTCGGCTTGCTTCAAACGAGTCTCGCGCGTCGAGACTTCACGCACCATCGTCTGAAACCCGCGCGCCAGTTGGCCAAGTTCATCCTGGCGCGCAGCGGAAACGGCGAGCTCGTTTACGCGCTTGTAGTTCCGGCGGCGACTTCCGCAGTCACGTGCGTCAGGCGGCGCACAGGTTCGATGACGCGGCGCGCCACCAGCAGCACCAGCGCGATCATGCCCGCCACGGAGACCGTGGCGAAGGCGGCAGTGCGCCCATCGCGGCGGCGCCTGCGCTCATGGCGAGTGGACTGGCCAGCCGCGGCATACTGCTAGCTCCGTAAATCGGGGTCTGAGGAGCAACGGAACCGCAAAACCCGATAGCACGTTCACTTCACTGAACAGTCGAGATGCCGGTAGGGATTCGAGGGGATCGGGAGCCCGGCCCTGTGCAAACTGGCCGCGTAATCCTCCCAGGCTTGACGACTTTGACGTATGCTCTTCCCACTTTGGGGGA
>SXGS01275751.1_pt1 | contig 13685 bp, 9 predicted proteins | sample 3174681 | NCBI WGS metagenome assembly SXGS01 (sample SAMN11356861, study PRJNA531348) | freshwater metagenome | isolation source: freshwater sample F1-80 | place: China: Fuxian Lake, Yuxi | collected 2017-12-25
CGGCGCCGGGGCCGGGCGCGTGCGACGCGGCGGGCGGGGGTTGCGGCAGTTGCGGCGCCGCCGACGCCTGCTGGGACTGATCGCCCTCCTCGGGGGGTGTGGGCCCTCACGCGCGGAGCTGGCCCACGACGCGGCGCAGGCGGCGTTGCATGACGACGCGCTGGCCGCGTGCGCTCGCATGGCGCCGCTCGACGCCGACGTGTGCCGGGTCGACGCGGCTGCCCGCTTCGGTCGGCTGGAGGTCGGCGACTGCGACGCCGTGAACGACCCGACCTGGGCGGGGGAGTGCCGGTTTCAGTACGCCGAGCGCCTCGCGCGTGCGGGCCGCGCGGCCGAGGCGTTTGCCGCGTGCACCACCACGCCGTTTTCCCGCGAGTGCGACTACCACCTGTTGCGCGAGGTGGTCCGCGCCGCGCCCGAGGTGCCGCTCGCCGACGCGGCGACGGCGCTGGACCCGTGGCGAGACCTCCCCGGGCTGCGCGATGCGCCCCGGCTCTACTGGAAGGCGTGGTTCCGCGAGCGGCGCCGCGCCGGCGCCGAGGTCGACCCGGCGGCGTGCCCCGAGCCGGCGTGCCTCGAGGGGGCGAAGCAGTCCTATTTCGAGAACCTGCGCGGGCTGCACCGCGCGGATCGCGCCGCGTTCTGCGCGGCGGTGCCGGAGGCGGTGCCGGGGTGGGCCTCCACCGAGACCACCGCTGCTTGGAAGGCGGCGTGGGCGGCGGACACGTGCGCACGCGACGCGGCGGACGGAGTGGCGCCCGCGCCGGCACCGTCGCCCCCGGACGGTGCGCCGGCTATACCGCCGCCCCGATGATCCCTGCTCTCCTGCGCCCCGTGTGCGCGGCCGCCGCCGCGAGTGTCGATCCCGACGCCGACGTCGACGCCCTGGTGCCGACGAACAACCCCGCCCACGGCGACTACCAGTGGAACTTCGCGTTTCGCATGGCCAAGGCCCGCCGGGAGAACCCGCGGGCCCTCGCGGAGCGCCTCTTGCCGTTCTTCCAGGGCAAGCCTGGGATTCGCGACGCGCAGGTCGCGGGGCCGGGGTTCCTGAACCTGTTCCTCGACGAGGCGTGGCTCGCGGCCACCCTGGTCGCCCAGGCGGCCGACCCGGCGGGCGGCGTGGCGCAGTCCGGCCTCGGAAAGACGGTGATCGTCGACTTCAGCTCGCCCAACGTCGCCAAGCGGATGCACGTGGGCCACATGCGGAGCACCCACATCGGCCATGTGCTCGTGCTGTTGCATCGCGCTGCCGGCTACACCGTGGTCGGCGACAACCACATCGGCGACTGGGGCACGCCCTTCGGCAAGCTCATCGTCGCGTGGGACCGGTGGCGCGACGAAGCGGCCTACGCCGCCGATCCGGTCGGGGAGCTCGAGCGCCTGTACGTCAAGTTCGGCGACGCCACCAACACCAAGGAGCACCCCGAGCTCGATCCGGCCGTGGTGGCCGACCTCAACGACCGCGCCCGCGCCGAGACGGCGAAGCTCCAGCGCGGCGACCCGCGGAACCGGGCGTTGTGGGAAGACTTCAAGTCCAAGTCCCTGGCCGAGTACGACACGGTCTACGCGCGGATGGGCGTGCAATTCGACGAAGTGCTCGGCGAGAGCGCCTACGCCGACGGGGTCGACCCGATCGTCGACGCCATGCTCGCCTCCGGCCAGGCCGAGCTCAGCGAAGGCGCGGTCATCCTGCGCGACGGCAAGCAGGTCGCGGTGGTCCGCAAGAAGGACGGCGCCGCCACCTACACCGCCACCGACCTCGCGTGCGTCCGGTACCGCCTGGATCGTTGGCACCCCGACCGCATGGTCTACGTCACCGACGTGCGCCAGGCGCAGCACTTCGCGGGTTTCTTCCGCATCGCGCAGGGGTGGGGCCTGAGCACCGAGCTCGTCCACGTGGGATTCGGGATGCTGAAGCTGCCCGAGGGCACGATGAGCACCCGCAAAGGCAACGTGATCCGCCTGGTCGACCTCCTCGACGAAGCCGTGGCGCAGGCCCGCGCGGTCGTCGACGAGAAGTCGGCACGGATCCCCGAGGCCGAACGGGCCGCCATCGCCGAGGCGGTCGGCGTGGGGGCCGTCCGCTACCAGGACCTCGTCCAGGCCCCCGCGTCCGACATCGTCTTCGACTGGAAGAAGATGCTCGCGATGGACGGAAACAGCGCGCCCTACCTCCTGTACAGCCGTGCGCGGGCGGCGAGCGTGCTGCGGCGGGCAGCCGACGAGGGGCAGGCGCCCGCCGTCGCCGACCTGCGGCTGGACCATGCGCTCGAGCGGGAGCTCGCCCTGGCGCTCTTGCGGTTCCCCGAGCTGGTCGAGGTCGCGCTGCGCACCGCCGCGCCCAACCTCGTCGCCGAAGCGGCCTACCGCCTGTGCGAAGCGTTCAACCGGTTCTACTACGAGCTCCCGGTCCTCACCGGCGGCGACGCCCGTGCTTCGCGCCTGGCGCTGGTGCAGGTCGCGGACGTGGCCCTGGTGCGCGCGCTCGGGCTCCTGGGCCTGCGCGCGCTCGACCGCGTGTAGCGGCGTGGCCGACCACGCCACCGAGAGGGTGTTCGCACGCGAGCGGCGCCTCAACGCGAAGCGGTTCGCGACGGTGCGCCTGGTCGGCGCCATCGGCTGGGCGTGCTCGGCGGTGCTCTTGTCGTGGCGGCCCCAGCAGCCGGCCATCCTCGGCTACCTGGCGATCGCGACCGTGGTGTGGTTGGCGGTGCGCCGGTGGCCGCGCCTGCTCGAGCCGAGTTTTGTCGGCCTCATCCTGATCGACCTCCCGGGGCTCGCGTTGGCGCAGGCGTTGTCGGTGCGCCTCGCCGGCGAAGAGACCGCCTACATCGGGGCGATGAACAACGCGCTCTTCGGGCTGGTCATCGTCGGCTCCGCGTTCTCGCTCCGACCGGCGCTCACCTGGGCGGTCGCCGCCGCGTCGTTGGCCACCCAGGCCGGCCTGTTGGCCTACGCCGGCGAGCTCTCGCGCGGGCGCGTGATCGGCGCGGTGCTCGTCTACACCGTGCTCGCGAGCATCGTCACGTTCCTGCTCGGGCAGGTCGAGCGCCTCGTGGCCGCCGCGGTCGACGAGCGCGCGGCCCGGAGCCGGATGCAGCGGTACTTCTCGCCGGCCGTCGCCGACCGCATCATCGCGTCGGGCGGGGAGGGGGTGCGCAGCGAACACCGCGTCATCACCGTGCTCGTCGCCGACATCCGCGGCTTCACCACGCTCGCCGCGGGCGCCGAGGCCGACGTGGTGGTGGCGTGGTTGGACGATTGGCTCGAAGCGATGGTCGAGGTGGTCTTCCAGCACGGCGGCACGCTCGACAAGTTCCTCGGCGACGGGATGTTGGCGTGGTTCGGCGCCCCCGGGGAGCAGCCCGACCACGCCGAGCGCGCCGTCCGCTGTGCCCTGCAGATGCAGGCAGCCCTCGAGGTGCTCAACCGAAAGCGTGCCACCCAGGGCCTCCCCGCGCTCCAGGTCGGGATCGGCCTCCACACCGGGCGGGCGCTGGTGGGCGACATCGGCCCGACCACCCGCCGGGAGTACACCGCGATCGGCGACGCGGTGAACGTGGCGAGCCGGGTGGAGGGGCTCACCAAGACGGTCGGGGTCGCCGTGCTCGTGAGCGGCGCGACCCAGGCGGCCGCGGGCGACGACTTTGCGTGGAAGCAGCTCCCGCCGCAGCGGATCCGCGGGAAGGACGAGGCGATCGAGGTCTGGAGCGTGGCCGCGGCCTCGTGAGCCCACGGGGGGCGCGCCGTGACCGTCCCGAAGCGCGCCGAGGCCGCCGCGCGCCCCGCGGTGGTTGCGGTACACTCGCCGCATGTGGATGCTCCTCGTCACCGCGTGTGCGCCGCCCCCCACCGCCGAGCCGGATGTGCCGGACGACTCTGCGGTCGACTCGGCCGGCGACACTGCCGCCGACCCGGGCGACACCGCCGCGGACGACACCGGCGGCGACACGGCCGACAGCGGCGACACGGCCGACACCGCCGACACCGCAGTCGAGCCCGAAGACTGCCGCGAGCGCCTCGCGCGCGGGAACGGCTTTGTGCAGGTGCCCGACTACGAAGGCGTGGGCGCGACGATCAACGCGGACTGCACCGGCACCGACCACCAGGCGATCCGCGGCATCGAGCGCGTGGTCTTCGTCGGCGACAGCGTCACCGTCGGCACCCCGCCGAACACGGTGGAGCGGTTCTACCGGGTCCAACTCGCCGAGTGGCTCGCCGACACCTACGGCCTGGTGCCGCCCGAGAGCGACTGGTACTGGTACGACGTCTTTGCCGGCACCGGCGCCGTCATGGAGTCCGGCGACTTCGCGGTCTGCGCCAAGTGGGGCGCCCGCACCGACGATCTGGTCGAGGACAACGATCAGATCATCGACTGCATCCCCGAGGCCCAGGCGGGCAAGACCACGCTGGTGGTGATGACGATGGGCGGCAACGACCTGTTCTCCCTGGCCGACGACTACTTCGCGGGTCTGCCGGAGGAGGAGCTGTGGGCGTCGTCGGCGGGGACCGTGCAGAAGCTGCGGGACGCGCTGGTGTGGCTCACCACCGACAAGGAGCGGTTCCCCGGCCAGATGTACGTCGTCTTCGCCAACCTCTACGAGTTCACCGATGGGTTCGGGGACGTGCGCGCGTGCCCGGGGGCCGACCTGGTGGGCTACGACTACGACCTCGCCGCCTCTGCGCTCGCGGAGCAGATCGCGTGGCAACAGGAAGAACTGTTGCGGGTGTCGGTGGAGACTGGCACGGACATGATCTTCATGGGAGAGGCCTTCTGCGGCCACGGCTACAACCGCTCCCGGACCGACGGGCGCTGCTACCGTGATGCGGCGGCCGAGTTGTGGTTCGACGAGAGCTGCTTTCACCCGGCCGACGCCGGTCACGACGGGATCTTCACGCTCTTCCAACGAACGATCGGGCAGTAGGCGCTCGGCCGGTTCCCGGAGGCGATACCCTGGCGGGGATGGTGTCGTTGCTCTGGACTCACGCGGCCTGGGCCTTCTGTGGCGGCTGGGTCAGCTACGACGCCGAGACCATCCCCAACTCAGCGTCGCAGGTGGTGCTGGCCCGCAGCGCCACCGAGGTGGTCCTGACGCTCGGGGCCGACGCCCTGGCGCCGCCGCAGGACTTCGCGATGTTGCTGCCGGTGCCGGAGGCGCTCGACGCGGCGGACGTCGCGGTGGTCGAACCGGCGCGGCTCGACGCGCTCGACGCATGGACGGCCCCGCGCGGCCTGGCGTTGACCTGCGACGACCTGTTCGGGGGGGACAGCGCGGACACCGGCGCCGACACCGGCGTGGCCGCAGGTGACACCGTCGCGGTCGAGGCGCAGTTCGTGGTCGGCGGTTGGGAGATCACCGTGGTCCAGGCCGGCGGCGCCGAGGGCTTGCTCGCGTGGCTCCACGCCGAGGGCCTCGTGGCCCCCGTGGCGATGGAGGCGGTGCTCGACGAGTACATCGCCAGCGGGCAGCACTTCGTGGTGGCGCAGGTGCACCTCGACTCGTTGGCCGAAGGTGCGACCTGGCCGGATCCGCTCCAGGTCCGGTACCCCCTGAGCGGGCCGAGCGTCGTGCTGCCGGTGCGGCTCGGGGCGGCGGTGTCGGCGGGTACGCAGGAGGTGGTGGTGTGGGTGCTCGGCGCCGAGGGCGACGGCCGCTACGCGGTGAGCAACGCGACTGAGGCCCCGCTCGAGGTCGGTTGCCTGCGCCCGGAGGGCACCACGCTCGCCGACTTCTACGCGCTGCACCTGGACCGCACGTTCGAGGCCGGCCTGTGGATCACCGAGTTCGCCGGCCCGGCCGATCCCGAGGTGCCGTGTTCGATCTGCGCGGGGCCCGTTCCCGACGCCGACGCCCTGGCGGCGCTCGGAAGCGCGACCGGCTTCCCGTACGTCACGCGCCTCCGCCTGCGCTACGCTCCGGAAGCGGTCACGCAGGACCTGGTCTTGTACCCGACCGGACTCGTCACCCCCCTGGTCGCCCACTACCTCGATCCGGCCGAGGAGCTCGCCGGGGTCGTCCCCACCTGCGGCGAGGGGGTGATCGGCGGCGGCGACTGCGGCCAGGTCGAGGACACCGGCGACGAACCGCCGCTCCGCTGGGGGGACCCGCCGGTGCCCGAGGCGGTCGAGCCGCCGGCGGCCGAAGGGTGCTGGGAAGGGCTCGCCGGCGTGGGGGTCGTCGTCGGCCTGGGCGTGGCGGCGCGGCGGCGACGCCGGTGATCGTGCTCCTGGTCCTGGGTGCGTGTGAGCCGTCGGCGGCGGACCGGGCGTTGGCCGCGTCCCGTGCGGCCGACCTCCCGACGGCGTTGGCCGCGTGCCCCGAGGGCGATGGCGCCTGCCAGATGGAGGCGGTGGTGCGCTTCGGCGAGTGGGCGCGCTGCGGCGAGGTGCTCGACCCGTGGGACGACGAGTGCCGGTTTCGCCGGGCCGAGGCGGTCGAGCGCGACGACCGCGGTGGCGAAGCGTTGGAGCTGTGTGCGTCGACGGTGTACGTCATCGGCTGCGCCACGCACGTGGTCGGGCAGCAGGCGCGCCGCGAGCACACCGCCGCCGACGCGGACGCGCGGTGGGAGCGCCTGCGCCCCCACACCGAAGACCGCTACGCGTACCCCTACTGGCGCGGCTTCTGGCGCGCGGGCATCGATCGCGGCGACGCGCCGGCGTTGGAGCGGTGCATCGGCGCGTTGTGTCGCGACGCGGGGCTCAAGGAGATCGAAGCCACCGTGCACGCGCTCCGGGTCCCGTGCCGCGCCGCAGACCGGCCGCCGCCCGGCTGGATCCCCGCGGACTCGATGGCGTCGACCGCCGCGTGGGTCGAGGCCCTGCGGCACCACTGCGTGCCCGACGCCGAGCACCCCGTCCCCGAGCCGCTGCGTGCGCCGCGGTGAAACGGCGTGGGCCGGGCAAGACGCGGCGACCCGGGGCGCGGGTCGGCGTCGTCGCAGCGGTGGAGGCCAACGCGAGGCGCGCCGTTTTGCAGAACGAGGTCACCCCCGGGTCCTGCCGGGCCGGGCGAAATTGGCGTTCGCTCCGCTGCAGGTTCGCAAGCGAACCTGCGCTCCGCTCAGCCAATTCCGCCCGACCCGTCACCCGCCGCGTCACCGAGCCGGCCAACGGCCGCGGCGTTTGGCACAACGGTGCACGCCGAACCGCGAGGGTCTGGCTGCACCGGCCCGGGTCGGTGAGCGTGGCGATGTCGAACTTCGAGCGGGTTTGGTGGGCCGGCGGCGCGGCGGGACGGCCCTCTTTCGAGCCGCTTGGCGTTGGTTCGGTATAAGGAGTCGCGGCCCCGGAGTCGGCGTGTTCCTCATCCTGTCGCTCTTGAGCGTGTTCTGCGCGTCTGTCCCGATGCTGACGTTCTTGTTGGTCATCTGGTACATGGACCGGCACGATCGTGAGCCGCTGTGGTTGTTCCTGCTCACCTTCCTCTGGGGCGCGTGCGGCGCGGTGAGCTTCGCGCTCATCGGCAACGAGTCGCTCACCGCGCTCTTGGGCCTCGTGATGGGTCCGGACACCGCGCAGACCTTCGCGGCCGCCATCGTGGCGCCCATCGTCGAGGAGCCGATGAAGGCGCTCGTGCTCTTCGCGGTCATGTTCTCGCGCCACTTCGACAACGCGACCGACGGGTTCGTGTACGGCGCTGCCGCCGGCCTCGGCTTCGGCATGACCGAGAACCTGTTCTACTTCCTCAACGTGGCCGCCTCGGGCGACGCGTTCGGGTGGGTGATCACCGTGGTCCTGCGCACCTTCTTCTCGGCGGTCATGCATGCGACGGCCACGAGCTGCGTGGGCGCGATGCTCGGGTTCGCCCGGTTCCGCGGCTGGGGGTGGAAGATCGCGGCCCTCCCCATCGGGTTCGGCGTGGCCATGGGCATCCACGCGCTGTGGAACGGCGTGCTCACCGTCGGCGACATCGTCGGCAACTCGATGTACCTGTTCACCAACCTCGCGCTCTTCGTGGTCGAGTTCATCCTCGTCTTCGCGGTCTTCCAGTTCGCGTTGTGGGAGGAACGTGCCACCATCCGGCGTGAGCTCGCCGACGAGGTGCAGCAGGGCCTCGTCCCCTTGGCCCACGCCGGCGCCGCGGGGAGCTGGTTCAAGCGCAACCGCAAGGACTGGACGCCGCGCGGCATCCCCCACGCGCAGTACGTGCGCGCACTCACGACGTTGGCGCTCCGCAAACACCAGGCCCGCAACGCCAGCGCCGGCGGCTACGCGTTCTACAGCGAGGAGGTCGTGCGGCTGCGGCAGGAAGTGAAGGCACTCCTGGCATTGGCCAAGTAGGCGCCGCGGGGCGCGCAGGGCTCGGCCGCTCCACGCGGCCGGTCGCGGCGCACCGCCCGAATTACTCGGCCGACCCGACCTCGAGGCGGAACCCGGAGCCGCGCACGGTCCGCACCTCGACCCCCGTACCGACCAGCTTCTGGCGCAGGCGCTTCACCGCCGTGTCCACCGCCCGCGGGTCGCGCGGGAGCGCCCCCCACGCGGACCGGGCGAGGTCGTCGCGCGCCGCCATCGCCCCCTGGAGCGTCAGCAGGTGGGTCAGCAGCCGTGTCTCCAGTGCGCTGAGCACCAGCGGCCGCCCGTGCGCCCGCAGTTGGCCGGTGCGCGGATCGAGGACCAGCCCGCCCGGCCGGTCGCCACGTGACGATGCGGTGCCGCCCCGGCCACGGAGGATCGCCCGCACCCGCAGCACCAGCTCGGCCTCGGACCACGGCCGCGACACGGCGTCGTCGACGCCGAGCTCGAACGCGACCACCCGCGAGACGTCGTCCCCCGGCGCGGTGAGCACCAGGACCGGCACCAGGAGCTCGCCCGAAGGCCCGAGCAGGCTGCGGCACGGGTCGAAGCCGGCGTGGGGCAGATCGACGACGAGCAAGTCGGGGCGCACGTCGCGGACGAACCCGACCGCGAGCGCCGGGTCGGCGAACCACCGCACCGTGTGACCGTTGCGCCCCAAGGCGGCGCCGAGCGCACGAAGGGCGAGGTCTTCATCCGAACCGAGAACGACCAGGTTTGCCGACACCCCGTCAATTTCCCCGCGCCACCCAACGGCCCGGTCACGGCCGCGAAAAAGGCTGTTGACAACTTGGGGGCAAACCCGACCCGCCGACCGCCCCACGTTCGACACCTTCGACACCGAGTCGGCGCGAGGTCCTGACGTACACGCCACCGGCGCGCCACGACGAGGCTCTAAGTTCCGCGGCCTCAACAGGAGCAGTCCAATGCGTGTGAGCCTCTTCCTCGCCCTCCCTCTCGCCCTCTTCGCCTGTGACAGCGGCAAGGAGACCGGCGACACCGCCGACTCCGGCGACACCTCCGACACCGGCGACACCTCCGACACCGGCACCGAAGCCTTCTGCACCGACCCGACCCCCTGCGTCGACTACAACGGCGCCTGCGAGCTGAGCGGCACCTACACCGAGGACCTGTGCCTCACCGCCGACAAGGCGTGGTTGCTCCGCGGCGCCGTCACCATCGGTGACGATGCGGCGACGACCACCCTGCGCATCGAGCCGGGCACCACCGTCTACGGCGAGTCCGCCCAGACCTCGTTCCTGGCCATCGCCCGCCACTCCAAGATCTACGCGGAAGGCACGGCCGAGAAGCCCATCGTCTTCACCTCCGACCAGCTCGACGGCAGCCGCGGCCGTGGCGACTGGGGCGGGCTCGCCCTCAACGGCCTCGCGCGCATCAACGGCTGCGAAGACGGGATGGACCCGTGCGTGGCCGAAGCGGAAGGCGGCGTCGGCCAGTACGGCGGCGACGACGACGCCGACAGCTCGGGCTCGATCAAGTACGTCCGCATCGAGTTCGGCGGCATCGAGATCAGCGAAGACAACGAGATCAACGGCTTCGGCCTCGCCGGCGTCGGCTCGGGCACGACCGTCGACTACGTCCATATCCACGCCCAGAACGACGACTGCATCGAGTTCTGGGGCGGCACCGTGAGCGTCAAGCACATCGTGTGCAGCCTGCCCGGCGACGACGGCATCGACTGGGACTTCGGGTGGACCGGCAACTTCCAGTACGGTGTGGTCCTCCAGGACGGCCTCGCCGGCAACAACGGCATCGAGGCCGACAACAACGAGGCCGCGCACGCCGCCACCCCGTTGAGCAACCCGACGCTCTCGAACATCACCCTGTGGGGCGACAGCAGCATCGCCGACAGCAACTACGGCGTGATGCTCCGCCGCGGCACCGCCGGCCACCTCGCCAACGTCGCCGTGGGCGGGTTCTCCAAGGCCTGCCTCGCCATCCGCGACCAGCAGACCTACGACAACTTCGCCGACACCGCCGCCATCGACCACACCGTGATCGGCTGCGGTGCCGCCTACGAGACCGGCGACGAGGACAAGGAGACCATGCAGGAAGAGGACATCTTCGAGGCCGAAGCGAGCAACCAGCAGGTCGCCGACTTGATGCTCACGAGCGCCTCGACGACCAGCCCGAACCTGCTCCCCAAGACCGGCTCGCCGCTCCTGGGCGCCGGCGCCACCCCGTCCGGCTCGTTCTTCGAGAGCGCCGACTTCGTCGGTGCGTTCGGGACCGAGGACTGGATGGCCGGCTGGACCGCGTTCCCCGCCAACTAGTCCGCCCCGGGGGAGGGTGACGCCTTCGCGGCGGCGCCCTCCCCCCGCCCGTTCGCCCGCCGGGTCGCCTCACGACGTCCGGAGCCCGGGCCCCTTCGTGAACCCACCGCGCCACCCGGCGCCAGGAGACTCGTGCACCTTCTCCTCTCCCTCTCGATCGCGATGGCGGAGGAGGCGCCCGCCGCCCCCATCCCCGCCGGCCAGGGCCGCATCACCGGCGTGGTCCTCGACAGTGACCAGAAGCCCGTCGCGGGCGCGGAGGTCCGCGTCATCGGCGGCGTCGACATCTCGGTGACCGGCCCCGACGGGCGATACACCCTCGACCTGCCCCCGGGCGACTACGTGCTCGACCCCACCGCGGTCGGCCTCGACCCCTACGAGTACCCGGACGCCCGCGTGGTCGAGGGCAAGCCGACCGAGGTGACCGTGCGAATGGTCGGGCTCGGCAAGGGCAACGTCGCGGTGGTCGAGGTGTACCCGCCCGAGACCGTCGGCGCGATCACCGCCGCGCTCGAAGAACGCAAAGAGAGCGCCTCGGTCGCGGAGGTCATGGGCCAGGAGCAGATGGTCAAGTCGGGCGACAGCACCGCCGCGGCGGCGCTCACCCGCGCGACCGGCCTGACGATCGTGGACGGGCGCTTCGCCTACGTCCGGGGCATGGGCGACCGCTACTCGGCCACGCTCCTGAACGGTTCGGGGTTGCCGAGTCCCGAGCCCGAGAAGCGGGTGGTGCCGCTGGACCTGTTCCCCACCGCGATCATCGACACGATGACGGTGCAGAAGAGCTTCTCGCCCGACATGCCGGCCGAGTTCGGCGGTGGCATGGTGGACGTGCGGACCCGCCGCATGCCGGTCGCGCCGCTGTTCTCGCTCCAACTCAACGGCACCTGGCGCGGCGGAGTCACCCTCGAGGAAGGCAACGTCGGACCCGCCGGTCCGACCGACTTCCTCGGCTTCGGCCAGGACTTCCGGCAGCTCCCCGACGAGGTTGCCTCCGCGTCCTCGGAGGGGGTGCTCAAGCCCGCCGGCCGCTTCTCCGAGGGCGGCTACACCAAGGAGGACCTCGTCGCGTTCGGCGAGGCACTCCCCGAACACTGGCAATGGGACACCAAGGAGATTCCTCCCAACTTCGGCCTGAGCACCTCCGCGGGGCGTCGGTGGTCGCTCGGCAGCCTCGACCTCGGCGGCCTCGTCGGCCTGGTCTACGACAACTCGTGGGACCTCGACGAGGGCTGGCGCAACGTCTACTCCGTCGACGGCGAGGAGCTCGTCCTCAAGAAGACCACGACCTACACCGAGACCTCGAACAACGTACGCCTCGGCGGCGGCGTGACGCTGGGCGCGGAGTGGACCGGCGGCCAGTACGTACAGAGCACGACCCTGGTGTCCCACTCCGGGAGCGCCAAGGCTGCGACCTGGCTCAGCGACGACGCCGCGGGCGACGACGACACCCAGAACTACCGGACCGGCTGGGTGGAGCGCCAACTGTTCTACGAGCAGGTCGGCGCCCACCTGATCCTCGGTCCGGTGGTCACCGACGCACGCTACGCCTACTCCGTTGCGGAGGGGCAGGAGCCCGACCAGCGCGAGTGGACGTACAACGTCATCGACGGCGCCGAGTTCCTCGCCACGGGCGGGAGCTGGAACGAGGTGCGCTACATCTCGCTGGTCGACTCGGCGCACGACGGCCGCCTGGACCTGAGCCTGCCGTTCCTCGCGTTCGGCGGCGAACAGAAGGTCGCCATCGGTGGCCAGGTGGTGCAGCGTGACCGCGCCGCCAGCACCCGGCGGTACGAGTACGACTTCGTCGGCCTCGACGGCTTCGACCTGGAGAGCCCGATCGCCGAGGTCGTGACGGCCGAGAACATCGGCCCCGCCGACGACGCCGACGCCGGCTACCTGGAGTTCATCGAGAACACTGGTTCGACCGACGACTACTCGGCCAACCAGCAGATCTTCGCCGGCTACGCGATGGCCGAGCTTCAACCTCTCCGTCGTCTCCGAACGCTACTTGGTGCACGCGTGGAATCGTCTACGCAGGCGGTCGAGACGGCGGAGCTCTTCTCCACCGACACCGAGGCCACGGTGAAGGCCGAGCTCAGCACGATCGACGTCTTGCCGGCCGCCACCTTCACCGTCGGCCTCGGTCCCGAGGACGAGCCCGACATGGTGCAGCTCCGCGCCGGCTACGGCCGCACGGTGAGTCGCCCCGAGCTGCGCGAGCTGTCGGTGGCAGCGTTCTACGACTATCGCAGCCAGCGTCTGTTGTTTGGCAACCCCGACCTCCAGCGTGCGACGATCGAGAACGTGGACGTGCGCCTGGAGTGGTACCCTGCCGATGGCGAATCCCTGAGCGTCGGCGGCTTCTTCAAGTACCTCGACCACCCCATCGAGTCGGTGGTCGCGGTCTCCGCGGTCAGCGGCAGCGCCGGCACGTTCGCCAACGCAACGAGCGCGGTCGTGGCCGGTGGTGAGTTGGATGTGCGCAAGGGCATGACGTTCCTGCCCGGCGCCGCGCAGTACCTCTACGTGGCTGCCAACGGCGCGCTCATCCACAGCGAGGTCGACCTCAGCGACACCGAGGGCGATCAGACCTCCGACACCCGCCCGTTGCAGGGTCAATCACCGTGGGTGGTCAACGCGCAGCTCGGCTGGGACCACGAGCCGACGGGCACGAGTGTCAGCTTCCTCTACAACGTGTTCGGTCCGCGCATCACCGACGTCGGCTCGTCCGGCATTCCAGACACCTGGGAAGAGCCCGTCCACCGCCTGGACCTCTTGGCGAGCCAGGAGCTCGGGCGGGCGTTCAAGGTGCGGGTGAAGGCGACCAACCTCCTCGATTGGCCGAGCCGGAGCACCACCGGCGACCAGGTGGCGGAAGAGAGCTACGACGGCTGGAGCGTGGGCGCCGCCCTGAGCTGGGCCCCTCCCCCGTAGGCGCGTGTGGGCGGAGCGGGCGCTGCTCGGGGGGTGCGACGCTGCCTCGCTCACTGGCGGCCGGGGCAAGGGCCCCCGGCCCGCCCCGCCGCTGCCTCGCTCACTGGCGGCCGGGGCAAGGGCCCCCGGCCCGCTCGAAGTGCGACGCTGCC
>SXGS01775398.1_pt1 | contig 13685 bp, 15 predicted proteins | sample 3174681 | NCBI WGS metagenome assembly SXGS01 (sample SAMN11356861, study PRJNA531348) | freshwater metagenome | isolation source: freshwater sample F1-80 | place: China: Fuxian Lake, Yuxi | collected 2017-12-25
GCTACATCGACGCGCTGCCGCTCAACACCGCGGACAAGCAGAAGATCTTCGAGGGCAACGCGCGCCGGGTCTTCCCGCGTCTCGACGCCATCCTGAAGAAACGCGGCAAGTGACCAAGCCCAAGGCCACCTGCGCCATCACGGCCGGCTACATCTATCAGGCCTGGCCGAAAGGGAAGCCGATCCCCAAGCCGGGCCAGAAGAAAAAAGCTGCGAAGCGCCGCAAGAGCCGGCGTTCAGGCGCCTGACAGGAAGGCGCCGTCGGGCAGCGCCCGGCCCATCTCCGCGGCCGTCGCCAGGAGCACCGGCACCACCTCGCGCCGCAGCTCGGCCGGGCTTCGCCGGCTCTTCTGGGTGCTGGTGTTGAGCGCGGCGACCAGCACCCCGGCCCGGTCACGCACCGGCACGGAGGCGGAAGCCAGCCCGTCCTCGAGTTCGCCATCGACCAGCGCGTAACCCTGGCGGCGGGCCGTACCAACCGCCTGCACGATGGCATCAGGCGTGGTCAGTGTCTTCTCGGTTAGCGGGCGCAGCTCCATCCGGCGCAAACGCTGCCGCACCTCGTCGTCCGGCAGAGCCGAGAACAACACGCGACCGGACGCCATGACATAGGCAGGCCAGCGCGAACCTTCACGCATCAACAGTCCACTCTTGCGGATCGTCGCCGTGACGTGACAGACGGCGACGCTCTCGACGCCGTCGAGCACGCTGAGCGAGCAGGACTCGCCGAGCTTCTGGGTGAGCTCAGCCAGAAAGGGACGGATCAGCCCGTCGAGGCCGTTCTGCGAGAGAAAGGCGTAACCCAGCCGCATGATCCGCGGCGTCAGCTGGAAATGCCGGTTCACCCGGCCGACGAAACCCAATTCGATCAGGGTCAGCAGCATGCGCCGCGCCACCGCGCGGTCGACGCCGGCGCGGCCCGCCACCTCCGCCAGGCTGAGCGGGCCGGCCGCCCCGGCAAAGGCCTCGATCACCTGCAGGCCACGCGCAAAACCCGTGACGAAGGTCTGACTGCGCGCGGGCCCGCTCGCGGCAACCGGCCCGCAGGCCGCTTGACGGGCGCTCATGGCTTTGTACACTTAACGCACATATGTGCACATAGTGCACAAATCACCACGAGCGCGCAACCTCCCCGATGACCGCCCCCATCCTTGCCGAAGAGCTGCAGACCCCGATCCTCGACACCTACGATGTTCTCGTAGCCGGCGGCGGCGCCTCCGGCCTCGTCGCCGCGGTGTCCGCCGCCCGGCTCGGCGCCCGCACCGCAATCGTCGAGCGCTCGGGCTGCCTCGGCGGCACCGCGACCTCGAGCATGGTCGCGCAATGGATCGGCTTCTTTAACCGCGAGACCCGCGTCGTTGGCGGCCTGCCCCTTGAGCTCACCGAGCGCGTCCGCCAGGCCGGCGGCAGCGGCGGGTTCCGGCGCTACACGCTGGGCGACGCGCTGGCCAATCCCTGCCCCATCGTCAATTTCCCCTTCAACCCCGAGATCGTGAAGATCGTCGCCGACGACTTCGCGGACGAATGCGATGTCGACGTGCTGCTGCAGACGCAGATGGTGCGTCCGGTCATCGACGGCTCTCGCGTGACCGGCGTCGTGGTGCAGAATGCCTCCGGCCGCTTCGCGCTGGGTGCCCGCATGATCGTCGACGCCACGGGCGACGGCGCCGTCGCGCACGGAGCCGGCGTGGAGACAGCGGATCCCGATTTCGACCGGCACGGACGTCAGCCCTGCACTCTCGTCTTCCGCATGTCGAACATCGACGTGCGCCGCTTCCGCGCCATGCCGCGCGACCAGCGCCGCGCCCTGGCCCTCGAGGGGGTCAAGGCTGGCGTGCTGCCCTGGGAGAGCCTGTCGTTCTGCAGCACACCCGGCGACACCGACGCGATCAGCCTGATGAGCCGCATCAAGGGTGTCGACGCCCTCGACGCCCGCGAGACGACGCGCGCGATGATGGAAGGACGTCAGCAGATCAAGCGCATCCTGCCGTTCCTGCGGGAACGCGTGCCCGGCTTCGAGGAGGCCGTGCTCGCCGCCACTGCCGAGCAGCTCGGCGTGCGCGAGACCCGCCGCATCGTCGGCCGCTACACGCTGAGCGAAAGCGATATCGACAAGGACGTGCGCTTTACCGATTCGATCGCGCTGGGGGCCGGACCGATCGACGTCCATGATGAAAGCGGCACGGGCGTGTCCATGCGTATGCCGGAGCGTCCGTTCGAGATCCCGCTGCGCGCCATGCTGCCGCGCACGGTCGAGGGCCTGGTCGTCACCGGCCGGGCGATCTCCGCGACCCGCCAGGCGAATGGCGGCGCGCGCCACATGGCGACCGCCATGGCGCTGGGCGAGGCAGCCGGCGCCTTCGCCGCGCTTACCGCCGGCAAGACTGCCGAGCCGCCGGCCGGCGAGCTGCGTACGCTCCTGCGCCGGCGCGGCGCGTTCGTTGCGGTGGAAGACGCCGTCACCTTGTCGAGATCCGAAGCGGATGCCATTCCGCCCATCTGAATCAAGCGTGGGGAGAGGAACGATGCGGAGATTTGTTGCGGCGCTCGTCGTGGGACTCATCGTTGCCACCGGCGCCCAGGCCCAGGACTATCCCAACCGACCGGTACGCCTGATCGTGCCTTTCGCGCCCGGCGGCCCGTCGGATATCTCCGCCCGCCTGCTGGCCAACGGCCTGCAGGAGAACTTCGGGCGCGTGGTGGTGGAGAACCGTCCCGGTGCGGGCGCCTCCGCCGGTGCCCAGGCGCTGATCGGCGCGCCGCCCGACGGCTACACGATCATGATGGCCAGCAACGTCATCGCCTCGGGCAAATGGCTCTACGCCTCCCTGCCCTACGACTCGCTGACCGATTTCCGCGCCGTGGCCGGCGTGTCCAGGAGCCCGATCGTCATGCTCGTCCCCGGAACCTCCCCGGCCCGCAGCGTCGCCGACTTCATCAGGCTGGCTAAGGAGAAGCCCGGCGGCATGAACTACGCCTCGGCCGGAACCGGCACGATCCCGCAGCTGGCGACCGAGTTCTTCCTGCAGAAGACCGGGCTCAAGATGACCCATATCCCCTATCGCGGTTCCGGCCTGGCCCTGCCGGCCCTGCGCTCCGGCGAGGTCGATGTCTATTTCGACATCGCGCTCTCCGCCCAGTCAGGTGCCGGGGAGGGTCTGCGCGTGCTGGGCGTGATCGGGCCGACGCGGCTCGAGCAACTGCCCAATGTGCCCACGCTCGGCGAGCAGGGCATCGACGGCGTCGACGTCGCCTCCTGGTTCGGCATCGTGACACGGCCGGGAGTGCCGGACGCGGTCGTCAACCAGCTCAACGCCGCGATCAACAAGGTGCAGGCAACGGAACAGTTCAAGGAGAAGATCGGCACGCTGGGCGGCGTGCCGCTGACCGGCAGCCCCGAGGATTTCCGCCGGCTCTACACCGAGGAACTCGCCATGTGGGGACGCGTCATTCCGGCCCTGGGAATGAAGCTGGACTAACCCGAGCCCAACCGCCTCATCCGGCGTGAGAGATAGAGGGCCGTCACCGCCGGTATGCCGAAGATCAGAGCGAAGGCTCCGATTTCGTTGAGCAGCGGGATGCCGACCTGCAGATAGCCGACGGCCGAGTTGACGAAGGCGGCCGGCAGCCAGACCCCGATGAACAGGCGCGTCGCGTCGACCGGGTATCCCGGCCGGCGGCGATTGAGCAGCACGCCCGTGATGATGAAAAACGCCAGCACCCCAAGGCCGATGAGCACGAAGGTCAGGATGTGCATGTCTAGCGTCCCGCTTTCCAGGCCCGGCCGGAGATGATGGCGAGGCCGACACCGATCGAGGCGATGCCGGCCCACTCCAGGGTCGTCAGGCGCTCGCCGAAGATCAGCATCGACGAGATCAGGGCAATCACCGGAATGGCCAGCATATTGAGCGCCGCCGTGCCCGCCGGCAGCCAGCCGAGGATACCAACCCAGAGCACGAAACCCATACCCGAGGCGATGACCCCGGCGTAGAGCAGCGATCCAAGATAGGCGACACCCCATTCGCTGGCCGGCAGGGGCAGGACGAGCGGGATAAGGGTCAACGGCAGGATTCCCACGGCCATCTGCCAGGTCACCAGCGTCAACCCCTCCAGCCGGCGCCGGCGCTGAAAGTAGGCCTGCGCCACCGTGCCGCTGGCCCAGCCCAGGCCCGAGACCGTCGCCCAGAGCTTGGAAACGAGATCGCCCTGCCAGCTCCACGGCTCGACCACCAGCACGAGCCCGAACAGCGCGAAGCCGACGGCAAACCACTGGCTGCCGCGCACCCGCTCGCCCAGGACCGGCCAGGCGATCAGCAGGGTCCAGAAGGGCATGGTGAAGACCAGCACCGCTGTGCGACCGACACCGCCGGAGGAGAGCGCCATTGTCGTGGCGCCGAAATTGATCGTGGTCTGGAAGAAGCCGGTGACACAGACCGCCAGCCAGGATTCCGGCCAGAAACGGCGGCGCCGGAACAACAGCACACCGAACAGGGTGGCGATGGCCACGCCGGTCCGCTCGATATTGAAGACGATCGGATCGGCGTATTGCAGTCCCGTCTTCATCACCGCCCAGTTCATGCCCCAGAGCAGGGTGAGACAGGCCATGGCGACATAGGCCGCGCGCCGGGAGCTGATGCCAAACCAGTCCATCAGGGTGCCATCAACGGAAGAACACGCGGGGACAAAGCCGCGCTAAGCTAACAGAGTTCCCCCCGGGGCACGAAATCGCGGCACGAAACCGAGGCTCATGAACGAACCAGCCCATTCCGGTGTTTACGGCACGCTGCCGCCGGATCTTGCCCCGCCTCTGCCGGGCGCCATCCAGTTCTCGCCGCTGGTTCCGGGATCGGCGGCGCTGGAGGCGCAGGGCGAGGTCACGCTGCCGCAGATGGTGATGCTGGCCCCGCCCGGAACGGTGGAGCGGCGCTATGCCATGGCCCTTGCCCTGCGGGCCCTGGCTCCGGGTGCGTCCCTGACGGTCATGGCCCACAACGATCGGGGCGGAACGCGGATCGCCAAAGAGCTTTCTGCCTTCGGCTGCACGGTCGCCAGCACCTCGCGTCGCCATCACCGGATCTGCACGACCGCGAAGCCCAAGATTGCGAGCGGCCTGGAAGAGGCCATCGCCGACGGCGCCCCGCGCCTTGTCCCCGCCACGGGCCTGTGGTCCCAACCGGGACTCTTCAGCTGGGACCGCATCGATCCGGGCAGCGCCCTGCTGCTGGAGCAGCTGCCGGCGCTGGCCGGAAACGGCGCCGATTTCGGCTGCGGCATCGGCGTCCTCGCCAGGGCGGCCCTCGCCTCCCCCACGGTGCGCCGGCTGACTCTCATCGATATCGACCGCCGCGCCATCGAGGCGGCAAGGCGGAACCTCGACGATCCGCGCGCGGAATTCCGCTGGGCAGACCTGCGCGATACCGCCATCGCCCCGGGCGCTCTGGACTTCGTGGTGATGAATCCGCCGTTCCACGACGGCGGCGCCGAAGACAAGGCGCTGGGCCAGTCCTTCATCCGCCGTGCCGCGGAAGCCCTGCGCCCGGGCGGAACCTGCTGGCTGACAGCCAATCGCCATCTGCCCTATGAAGGGGTGATGAAGCCCCTCTTCAGCTCCATGACGCTGCGCCTCGAAGGCGACGGCTACAAGGTCTACGAAGCCGTCAAATGAGCCCGCCTGCGACGACATTGCGGCTCGACCGCCTGCTGGCCAATCTCGGCTATGGCGCCCGGCGCGAAGTACAGCGGATGGTAAGCGACGGGCTCGTCACCCTGGACGGCAAGGTGATCGAAGAGGCCGATCAGCGCATCGCCATCACTGCCGATCTCTCCGGGCGGCTGACGGTCGACGGCGAGCCTGTTGATCCGCCATCGCCGCTGACGCTGATGCTCAACAAGCCGCTGGGCGTCACCTGTTCGCGCAAGGAGGCGGGGCCGCTGGTCTTCGGCCTGTTCCCGCCGCGCTGGCAGGTGCGCGAGCCGGCGCTGTCGACTGTCGGCCGGCTCGACAAGGAAACCTCCGGCCTGCTGCTGCTGACCGATGACGGCCAGCTCCTGCACAAGATCATCTCGCCCAGGAACCACGTACCCAAGCGCTATCACGTGACTCTCAAATGGCCGATGCACGGTGGCGAGGCGGCGGCCTTTGCTTCGGGCACGCTGATGCTCGAGGGCGAGGACAAGCCGCTATTGCCGGCCGGGATGGAAACCCTGTCGCCGACCACGGCCTATGTCACGGTGACGGAGGGCCGCTACCATCAGGTGCGGCGCATGTTCGCGGCGGTGCGCAACCGCGTGGTCGGACTGCACCGCGACCGTGTCGGGCAACTATCGCTGCCCGACGATCTGGCACCCGGCGCCTATCGCATCCTGTCGTCCGCCGAACTGGCGGCGGCGCTGACGCCCTAGCGCCCCCCTTACTTAACGACCTTTGTCGATCGCGTTGTCCTTGCACCACTGCGCCACCTCGGCGTGGGTGGCGAACCAGCACTTCTTCGCCTTGCCGTGCTCGATCACCCGCTCGAGCAGCGGCATGCGGCTGCGGTGGCCGATATGGTGCGGGTGCATGGTGAGCAGGAAGAGCCCGCCTTCGGCGATGGCGCCATCGAGCTCGCCGATGAAGATCTCCTCCACCGCCGAGGGCGGCGTATAGGGACGCAGGCCCCCGAAGCGGGCCATGTTGAAATAGACAGCGTCGTCGCGGATCCATTCCGGCGGCAGTTCCACGATGCCGGTGGGCTGACCGTCGGCCGTGAGCTCGTAGGCATCGTCGTCGGCCATCAGCGAGGAATCGTAGAGCAGCCCCATCTCGCGCACGATGTCGAGAGTGCGCAGCGAGAAGTCCCAGCTCGCCGTGCGCATGCCGACGGGCCGCTGGCCGGTCACCTTCTCCAGCGTATCGCGGGCCCGGAAGTTCAGATCGCGCTCGACCTCGTAGGGCAGGACGGTGTTGCGCTCGTGGATCCACGAATGGATGCCGATCTCGTGGCCGTCCTGGGCCACGGCGCGCGCCTCATCCGGATAAAGCAGCGCCGAGACGGCCGGGTAGAAGAACGAGACCTTCACGCCGTGCTTGTCCATCAGCCTGCGGATGCGCGGCGTACCCTGACGGTTGCCGTACTGGCCCTGGCTGATGCGCATCGGGCTTTCGTCCGCATCGCGCAGGGGGATGGTGTCGTGATCGGCGTCGAAGGACAGCGAGACGCAGGCCGGCGCATTGTTGGGCCAATGCGTCGGCCGCAGGCTGCGCCCGGCGCGGGCGCGCCCGACGATCCGGCGCCAGGTCGATTCCGGCCACTGCCAGGGTTCGCCGTCAGGATGCTTCGCGCCGTCCGCCATGAGTCATCTCCGTTCTGCGACCATTCCCAGGTCGTCTGCCAGGGCCGCCCCCATCGTCGCCCGACCTTCTTCGATATCGGTGATCAACGCAACCAGCCGGTCGACGATCGGCGTGCGCAGCCCGTGACGCCGTGCGGCCATCTGCACGGGGCCAAGCTGTGCCGCAACGTCGGTCGTTCGCTTGCGCACCGCGAGATCGCGCCAGATGCCGCTGCGCGGCTTGGGCGAATCGCGGTTGAAGTCCTCCATGGCATCGAGCGATGCCGCAATCGCCTCGGCGCTGCGGCTCATGAACGCTTCGGGCTCGAACCCGGCGAAATCGCCCAGGGGCGTAACCCCCTCGGCCTGCGCCACGGCCAGGATCTCCTGCACCAGGGCGGCGATCATGCGGTGGCGCCTGGGGTTGCCGATGAACTCGGCCATGGTGTCGTGGGTCAGCGCCGAGGCCTTGAGGATGGCGCCGTAGCCGGCCTTGCCCCAGAGATAGCCGAAGATGTTGTCGCTCAGCAGCGTGTCGGGCTCGAAGTCCCGCAGCAGGCGATGCAGTGCCTCGATACGGGCACTGCGCCGCCCGTCGAGCTCGCCGACCACCACGGCGCCGCGCTTGGCGTAGTGGATGCGGCCGGGCTCGAGATAGTCGGCGTAGAAATTGACGAAACAGCCGATCGTCCGCTCGCGGCCGACGATGTCCTGGATCACCAGCTCGTTGAGCCCGTTCTGGCAGGAGACCACGGCGCCGTCCGCGGCCAGATACGGCTTGAGCGCCCTGGTCGCCGCCTCGGTGTGATGCGCCTTCACCGCCAGCAGGATCAGTCCGTGCTGACCGCTCAGCTCGGACGGCAGAAAAGCCGGCCCGCCGGTGGTGAAATCCTGCACCGGCCCTTCGATATGCAGCCTTCCGGCGCGGATCGCGGCGACGTGCTCCGGCACGACGTCGACGAACCGGACGTCGTGCCCCGCCCGGCGCAGACAGGCGCCGATGGTGCCGCCGATGGCGCCCGCTCCCCAGATCAGAACCGGTCCGGTCATTGCTTGGTCCATGGTTTGACGAACCCTAGCAAAGTCGATTTACTTCAGCACCTACCGGCTTACCATCGCAGACACGAAAATTAGGCCGCAAGGCCCTGCCAAGGAGAGAAGGCCATGACCCGCCTGATCACCACCCGCCGCCGCTTTATCGCTTCATCGGCCGCCGCGGGCCTGTTCGCCCCGACAATCGTTAACGCCCAGGCGGTCGCCGCCTGGCCCTCGGCCAAGCCGATCCGCATGGTCGTGCCCTTCGGCACGGGCGGCGGCACCGACATCACCATGCGGCTGCTCGGGCCGAAACTGTCGCAGATCCTGGGGCAGGCGGTGGTCATCGAGAACCGCCCCGGAGCCGGCAGCACGACGGGCACCGACTACGTCGCCAAGTCGCCGCCGGACGGCTATCTCTTCGTCCTGGCCACCCTGTCGTCGACCGGTGTCGCCAAGGGGCTCTATGCCAACCTGCCCTACGACCCGGTCAAGGACCTGACGGCGATCGCGTTGACCAACTTCATCCCGATCTGCCACAGCGTCACCCGCAAGGGGCTCGACGTGAAGAACACCCAGGAATGGGTGGCCGCCCTCAAGGCGAATCCCAACAAATACTCCTACGGCAGCTCCGGGGTGGGCTCGACCGGCCATATCACCAGCGCCAATTTCCTGCAGCGCACCGGCACCGAGGCGACGCACGTGCCCTATCGCGGTGCGGGCCAGGTCTTCCTCGCCATGGCGGCGGGAGAGGTGCAGTTCAACAGCGATATCCCGAGCCTGATGAAGGAGTATCACGAGAAGGATCAGGTGCGGATCATGTTCGTGGCGACCGACGAGCGCTCGTCGATCATCCCCGATATCCCGACCGCCTCCGAAGTCGGGCTCAAGGACTACCGCGCCTATTCCTGGTACGGCATCTTCGGACCCGCCGGCCTGCCGTCGCAGATCACCAACCGCATGGCGGCGGCGATCGAGGAAGCGCTGCGCGAGCCGCTGATCAACAAGCGCCTGGAGGATATGGGCACCCCGGCGATGCTCAACTACACGCCGGCCAAGTTCGCCAAGTACGTCTCGGACGAGATCGACCTCTGGGTGCCGATCACCAAGGCTTCGGGCGCTAAAGCTGAATAGCGTGGGGCCGAGTAACTGCTAAACAGGCACCCACGCACACCGGGTTGTCAGGCGCTTTCGCCTTCGCGAAACGCCGAGGCGCGGCGTGCGTGGGGGCAAGACTTACTTAGGCAGCAGCCGCCTTCTTGCGATTGATCTCGAGCTGGGCGTCGACCAGGGCCACCGTCTCGTCGAGGATCGGCAGGCTCTTGCCCTTCTGCCTGGCGATGCCCTGAACCAGGCGATCGACGCGTTCGATGTTCGGTGCGCCGGCGAAAAGGGCCCGCGCCGCCGAGGACGGACGGATAAGACCCTGCGCCGCCGCAGCGTATTTCTCGAACGGCACGAGGTCGTCCGGTGCGGCTCCGATCTCGATGCACAGCTCGCGCACCCAGTTGTAGACGGCGCGTGACGCTTCGATATCGGTATGCACGGCGTCCTTGATGGCACGCGGCCCGTCCTTGGTGACGCAGCGGTAGTTGCCGGTCATCAGCATGGACCACTTGGCCAATGGCACGAACAGCGAGTCATGCACCTTGAGCTTCACCGGCAGCTCGATCTTCGTGCCGTCGCCCGGATCGAAGCGGATCGCCTCGATGCCGTCCTGCATGTCGCGCAGGATCTTGGTGTAGGCGGGGTTCTCGAACCGGGCCACCTTGAAATTGGTCGGCAGGGTGACCTGCAGGAAATTGATCTTCTCTTCCGGCGGGCGGAAGGCCTGCGGGTCGGGGCTGCACATGGTCAGCACCTTGGGGTCGAAATTGTCCCACACTGTCGAATCGGCATAGGCGTGCTTGAGCGCGTCGGCGTTGATGCCCGGAATCCGCCTTATATAAGGCAGCGGCGGCATGTTCATGATCGACATGCACGGCACCCTGGACTTGGCGACGGCGTCGAGCAGCTCGCGCGCACCGGGGGTCCGGTACTGCGGCTCCTGCATGGCCAGGCCGATGATGTCGTATTCGTCGGGGTTGACGCTGCCGGGTCCCGCGGCCGAGAGCTTGCCCGGCAGTTTGCGGGTGTCGATCAGCACCGGGTCCTTGCGGCCCTTGATCGGCAGGCGCACGCGAGCTCCTTCGGCGTTGATCGCCTCGACCTCGGCGGGCAGGCAGACCAGCTTCACATTGTGGCCGGCGAAAAGCAGTTTCGTGGCCAGCAACGAGCCGTAGGACGCGCCCATGATGAGCACGTTGTAGGATTTCGACATCGCGTTTCCCTCACATCGTGGTGGTGCGGCCGGAACGGTTCGCGTTCTCTGGGCCGTCTCGTATCTGGCATCGATGCTAGAGATGCAGGCGAAGCCGTGCAACCATCAACGATCCCATCGCCGGGCACCGCGCCTGCTGCAATGCAGCAATCAGATAGGACGTGTCGACGGTGATCTGCCGCCCGCCTGCGCCGCCAGCGGCACCATAGATGTCCCGCACCGCGACCCTCGTCTCGCCCGTTGGCCCCGTGAGCTAAAGAGGTAGGCACGGCAGAGGTTCCTGTTCATTGCCTCTTTCAGGCAGGTACCCCGATAACTCCCCGAATGCGCGGCGTTCCGTTACCCTTCCGCCGGATGGGGCGTGTCACGATTCGGCCCCGGTTGCGTTGAGACGGCAGAGATGACAGTTCGGTGACTCGCACGGTGCGTAACGCGGCTCTGATTCTTCTGGCGACGCTGGCGCTGGCGGCCTGCCAGACGGCCATCGTCCCGCCGCCCCCGCCCCCACCGCCGCCGGTTCCCGAAGCTACGCCGCTGCCGCCACCCTCCTGCCCGCGCTACGTCTACTATCAGGAGGGTACGTCCTCTTGGTACGGAGCCAGCCATCACGGAAGACCCACCGCCAGCGGCACGCCTTACGACATGAACGGGCTCAGCGCCGCCCATCGCCGCCTGAAGCTGGGCACACGCATCCGGGTCACCAATCTCGAGAACAACCGTGTCGTCGAGCTCCTGGTCAACGACCGCGGGCCCTATGTGCGCGGACGCATCCTCGACGTCTCCCAGCGCGCCGCGCAGCAGCTCGGCTTTCTCGACGACGGCCGCGCCACAGTCAGGATCGAGATCATCGAACCCTGTTAGCCTGGTTTAGAGACTAACCCTCCTACTGCATTGCATCGCGCAGGCGGTTCGGATATTGCATCGCCCGAGGCGGGGGCTTCTCAGTCGCGAGGGTTTCGTGCGGCGTCTCCTGTCCTGTCTGTTGTGGCCGGCGTTGTTCGCCGGCGCGCTGGCCGCCACCTGGGCCGGCATGCAGACCGAGCACGAAGTGCTCTACTTCAATCTCACCTACCTGGCGCTGGCGCTCGCCATCGGCGTGCTGGAGCGGCTGATGCCGCATGAGCGCGCCTGGCTCGACGACGACGGGCAGATGGGCCCCGACCTCGCCCACACCCTGCTCAACAAGGGTGTGGCCCAGGTGATCATCACCGCCACCGTCTTCCTCGGCCTGTCCGACGCGCTTGCGCCGGACGGCGGCGGCCTGTGGCCGACAGAATGGCCATCAGCCCTGCAGACCGTGCTCGGCCTGGTGGTCATGGAAGCCGGGCTCTACTGGAAGCACCGCCTGGCCCATGAATGGCCCCTGCTCTGGCGCTTCCATGCCGTGCATCACAGCGTCGCCAGGCTGTGGTTCTTCAACACCGGCCGCTTCCACCTGGTCGACACGGTGACCGGGCTCGCCGTCGGCATGCCCGTCCTGCTGCTGCTCGGCGCACCCCATGACGTGCTGGTGCTGTGCAGCGCGGTCACGGCGATCATCGGCATCCTCACCCACAGCAATGTCGAGATGCGCGGCGGGTGGCTGGACTATGTCTTCAACACGCCGTCCCTGCACCGCTGGCACCACTCGAAGGACCTCAGCGAGGGCAACCGGAACTACGGCGAGAACCTGATGCTCTTCGACCTGCTCTTCGGCACCTTCTACCGCGCCGACCGAAGGCCGCCCGCCGATATCGGCATAAGCCACGCCATGCCGCAGAGCTTCCTCGGCCAGCTCAAGGCGCCGTTCACCGCCAATCCGCTTTAGAACCTGGCCGCTTTAAAGGAAGACAACCGCGGCGCGCAGGCAATTCTTGGGGAGACCCGCGCGCCGCGGGACCGCACCGCTAGAGGGGCGACGCGGTTGAGCAACCGCCGCGGCGCGCGAGCCCGACTCAGGGGAAAGCCCGCGCGCCGCGACCCCGCGTCTCAGGGAGAGGGGCGCGGGTATCGTGCTGGCGAGCCGGTCGCGAGAAGCGTCGCACTCGAGGCTCGCGTCTCACCCTTCAATGTACTTACCCGACCAGCAGCGCGGTATTAGGACGGCCCCCTAGGTACAAACCCCCAGCCTCATGGCTTGCGGCACGCAGCGAGCCGCGGCGCCCCTCTTCGATCTCTCTTCACCTGTCAAAGACCAGCCCCTGAGATGGGACGGCCAAGACAGCTTGTCCAGAGCCCCGCAAACCAAGGCAGAGAATCGCGCTTGTTAGCCATACTGGACATCCTGGATATGAAACGAGACACAAATAGCCAAAGCGAATCAACGGCCCGTTGCGGGCGATTCAAGACGCCACCTTTTTGACAAAAAGGGCAGATCAATCACTTAGACTGGCCCGGCTCGCCGATGCCCTACACCGTCACCCTCAACCACGTCCGCTACGGCCGCTTCAGGTTCGATCTCGCCGAGCTCAGGCGCCGGCTGGAAGCCGCCATCGCCGGGGGACGCGACGCCACGTCGCTGGCCACCCTGCTCGTCCACACCAACCGGCTGATGACCCTGATGGACGCGCTGGAGCGGCGCGATGACCGGGCGCTGAAGAAGGCCCTCGACGCCGAGTTCGCCCTGCTGCTGCTCGACTTCCAGCAGGTGCAGGCGGTGATGAGCGGCGCCCGCGGCGAGAAGCCGAAGCGGGTCAGGAAGCAGCGGGTGCTTACCGCTCCAAAACGGTAATACTCACGCGGCGCTCCCGGCTTCGACAAGCGTCACCAGCACGTCGAGCCGATTGCCTTCCGGCGTATTGCGCCGGGCGTTCATCAGGCCCTCGATCTCCTTTAGAGCCCGCCGGCAATCGTCCCGTGTCTTGATCGGTGCGGTATTCATAGAAACTGCCAGTCGGACGCCCTAGGTTCTGTACTCATAAAGGGATTCCCCTGACGGGCCGGATGTGATTCAAGCTTCCAAACGACTGGGAGCTTGGATCATGGCTCGCTTTGACCTGACGGATGTCGAGTGGTCGCTGATTTCGCCGCTGCTACCGAAC
>SXGS01513881.1_pt1 | contig 13682 bp, 3 predicted proteins | sample 3174681 | NCBI WGS metagenome assembly SXGS01 (sample SAMN11356861, study PRJNA531348) | freshwater metagenome | isolation source: freshwater sample F1-80 | place: China: Fuxian Lake, Yuxi | collected 2017-12-25
CAACAACTTCAGCCAGGCCGACATCGACGCCAACCTCATCACCTACCTGCACGACGGCTCGGAGACGACCTCGGACACCTTCAACTTCACCGTCTCGGACGGCAATGGCGGCTCCATCGGCAGCACCGCCTTCGCCATCACCGTTACGCCGGTCAGCGACCCGCCGGTCCTGTCCAACAACGGCCTGACCGTCGTGGAGAACGCCACGGGGATCATCCAGACCGCCAACCTCTCCGCCACCGACGTCGACAACACGGCGACGCAGCTGGTCTATACCGTCACTGCGCTGCCGACCGGTGGCGTGCTCAAGCGCTCCGGGGTGGCCCTCACTCAAGGGGGCACCTTCAACCAGGACGACGTGGACAACTCGGGCGTCACCTACGAGCACGGCGGCGGCGAGGTGCCGACGGACAGCTTCACCTTCAGCCTGAGCGATGGAACCAACACGATCTCGAACCAGACCTTCAGCATCACGGTCACGGCGGTCAACGACGCGCCGGTGCTGGCGACCAACCTGGGCCTGACGCTCAATGAGGGGGCCACGGGGACGATCGGGACGGCGCGGCTTCAGGTGACGGACGCGGACAACACGACCGCCCAGATCGTCTTTACGCTGGCGACGGCGCCGACGAACGGGACCTTGCGCAACAACGGCGCGACGATCAACCAGGGCGGCACCTTCACCCAGGCCAACATCGCCTCCAACCTCATCACCTACCTGCACAACGGCGGCGAGACGACCTCGGACACCTTCAACTTCACGGTCTCGGACGGCGCTGGCGGCTCCATCGGCAGCACCGCCTTCAACATTACGGTCACGCCCGTCAACGATGTGCCGGTGCTGGCGACCAACGCGGGCCTGACGGTGGCCGAGGGGGCCTCGGGGACGATCGGGACGGCGCGCCTTCAGGTGACGGACGCGGACAACACGACCGCGCAGATCGTCTTCACGCTGGCGACGGCGCCTGCGAACGGGACCTTGCGCAACAACGGCGCGACGATCAACCAGGGCGGCACCTTCACCCAGGCCAACATCGCCTCGAACCTCATCACCTATCTGCACAACGGCGGCGAGACGACCACGGACACCTTCCGCTTCACGGTCTCGGATGGGGCTGGCGGCTCCATCGCCAACACGACCTTCACCATCACGGTCACGCCGGTCAACGATGTGCCGGTGCTGGCGACCAACGCGGGCCTGACGGTGGCCGAGGGGGCCTCGGGGACGATCGGGACGGCGCGCCTTCAGGTGACGGACGTGGACAACGCGAACGCGCAGATCGTCTTTACGCTGGTGTCGGCGCCGATCAACGGGACTTTGCGCAACAATGGGACCACGATCGCGCAGGGCGGGACCTTCACGCAGGCCAACATCGCCTCGAACCTCATCACCTACCTGCACAACGGCTCGGAGACGACCTCGGACGCCTTCTCGTTCTCGGTCTCGGATGGGGCCGGCGGCACGATCGGGACGACCTTCTTCAACATCACGGTCACGCCGGTCAACGACGCGCCGACGATCGCGACCTTCGTGCCGGCCACGACGGGGATTGAGGGCGGCACGCTGGCCTACAGCGCGACGGCTCAGGACGCCGAGGGCAACACGCTGACCTTCAACTGGACCTTCAGCGACGACAACAGCCAGCAGTCCGGCGTCAACCTGACCAGCGTGTCGCACACCTTCGCGGACAACGGCGTCTTCCAGGTGAGCTTGACGGTGACGGACGGCAATGGGGGCTCGGCGACCAGCCAGGCCACGGTGACGATCACGAACGTCGCGCCGAACAACGTCGAGGCGGGCAACACGGCCTTGATCAACGAGGGGACGCGCTTCACCTTCGCCGGTTCGGCCCAGGATCCGGGCACGGACGTGCTGACCTTCTGCTGGAACTACGGCGACGGCACGCCGCAGGACTGTGGGGTGAACCTGACCAACCCCCAGCATGTCTTTGACGACAACGGATCATTCACCGTTCGATTGACGGTCACGGACGAAGACGGCGGCTCGGGCACGGACACGGTGGTGATGTTCGTCAGCAATGTGGCGCCGACGGCCGACGCGGGCCAGAACATCACGGCCAACGAGGGCCAGGCGGTGACCTTCAACGGGACGATCTCCGATCCGAGCCAGGCCGACACGGCGCTGCTGACCTTCCTGTGGGAGTTCGGCGACAACAACACGAACAGCCAGAACATCGACCCGACGCACACCTACCGCAACCAGGGGGTGGTGCAGGCCAGTTTGAGAGTGACGGACAAGGACGGCGGGACCAACACGGACACGATCCTGGTGACGATCAACAACGTGGCGCCGACGGTGGCCATCAACGGCGGCAACTTCACCGTGGCCGAGGGCGTGGTCAAGACCCTGGTCTCGACGGTCTCGGATCCTGGCCCGGACGACGTGTTGACCTACACGTGGACCTTCGCCGACGACAACACCCAGCAGACGGGCGTGAACCTGACCAGCGTGGCGCACACCTACTTGAGGCCAGGGACCTTCAACGTGCGCCTTGAGGTCAACGACGGGACGACCACGACGACGACCAACATCACCGCGACGGTGACCAACGTCCAGCCGGTGACCAACGTCCTGGTCATCCCGACCACCGGCGTCGAGGGGCAGTCGCTGACCTTCAACGTCAGCGCGACCGAGCCCGGCACAAACGCCAATGGGCTGGTCTACACGTGGAACTTCGGCGATGGCAGGATCCTGGCCAACGCGGGGCCGGGCGCCCAGACCCACACCTACGTCGACGAGGGCAGCGGCAGCTTCGCCCTGGTGTTGACGATCGCCGACGGCGAGGGCACGGCGCTGACGATCAACCGGACGGTGACGATCACGAACGTGGCGCCGGTGGCCAACGCCGGCAACAACGCCACGACCCAGGAGGGCGCCGCCTTCACCTTCGCGGGCTCGGCCACCGATGTCGGCGCGCAGGACGTGCTGACCTTCTGCTGGAACTACGGCGACGGCTCCGCGCAGGAGTGCGGGGTGAACTTGAGGACGCCGACCCACACCTACGTGGACAACGGCGCCTTCACCGCGACGCTGACGGTGACCGACGGCGACGGGGGGACGAACGCGGACACGGCGGCGATCACGGTGCAGAACGTGGCGCCGACGGTGAACCTGGGCAACGACCGCACCGTCATCCAGGGCACGCCCTTCAGCTACACCTCGACGGTCAACGACCCGGGCGACAACGGCAATGACGAGGAGCTCTTCTACACCTGGTCGGTGACCTGCAACACGGTCCAGTTCCCAGGCTGCGCCGCCGGGGTCACCTTCTCGCCGGCTTCCAGCGGCGAGCGGCTCGACGCGGTCAACATCACCTTCAACCAGACCCGCGATCTGGCCGGCTTCTACACGCTGACCCTGACGGTGGTCGACAAGGACGGGGGTTCGGGCAGCGACTCGATGCAGGTCGACGTGCAGAACGAGGTGCCGATCGTCAACGTGCAGCTCCAGAGCGCCACGATCAACGAGGGCCAGAGCGCCAACATCACGGCGACGGCCATCGACATCGGCGGCGACGATCTGGCCGTGGTGCTGAACTTCGGCAACGGCCAGACCGAGTCGATCACGCACTTGCCGCCCTACCCGACCCTCAACCGCACTCGCGCCTACGGCCAGGAGGGTCAGTTCACCATCAGCGCGACGGCCACCGACGAGAACGGCGGCGTGGGCAATGCCTCGGTGACGCTGACGGTGCGCAACGTGGCCCCGGTGGTGACGCTCAACAACTTCAACGGCCAGGAGGGCGTGGCTCTGACGCTGACCGCCGTGGCCACCGACGTGGCGGCCGACACCCTGGTCTACACCTGGACCTTCGGCGACGGGCAGACCCAGGTGACCAACGTGCCGACCGTCTCGCACGTCTACGCCCAGGACGGCAGCTTCACGCTCCAGCTGGCCGTCAACGACGGCACGGCCACGACGACGCGCACCAGCACGGTGACGATCGCCAACGTCCTGCCGCGGGTCACCTTCAACGCCTTCAACGCCCAGGAGGGCGTGCCGGTGCAGATCACGGCGGTGGCCACCGACGTGCAGGCCGACACCCTGACCTACGTGTGGCGCTTCAACGACGGCTCGGAGGACGTCACCACGAACGTGCCGACGGTCTCCCACACCTTCCCGGACAACTCCAACGCCGACGTGCGCCTGACGGTGCGCGACGACGACGGCCAGACGGTCGCCAACGCTCGCGCGACGGTGGCCAACGTGGCGCCCGTCGTCGCGGCCATCGCCAACATCGTCCGGGACGAGGGGACGCTGGTGACGATGAACGGCCAGGCCACCGACGTGCCGGCCGACACGCTGACCTTCTGCTGGAACTTCGGCGACGGCAGCCCGGAGCAGTGCGGCGTCAACCTGACCCAGGTGACGCGCACCTACGCCAACGACGACGCCCGCACGGTGCGGTTGACGGTCTCGGATGAGGACGGCGGGTCGAACCTCCGCCAGTTCCAGGTCACCTTCACCAACGTCAACCCCTCGGCCAACGCCGGCGACGCCATCGTCGGTCGGCTCGAAGGCAGCCCGGTGACCTTCGGCGGGACCGCCCAGGATCCGGGCGCAGACGTGCTGACCTTCTGCTGGGACTTCGGCGACGGCTCGGCGGAGCTGTGCGGCGTCAACCTGACCGCGCCCCTGCACACCTACAACGAGCAGGGCAGCTTCCTGGCGGAGCTGACCGTCACGGACGGCGAGGGCGGCCAGGCCGACGACACCGTGCGGGTGACGGTGGGCAATGTGGCCCCGGTGGTGACGATCGCGCCGAGCGGGCCGGCCAACGAGGGCGACGTGGTCACCTTCACCGCCACGGCCACCGATCCGGGCCACGATCGCCTGACCTTCTGCTGGCGCTTCGGCGACGGCAGCCCCGAGGAGTGCCGCGAGCCGAACCAGGACATCACCCAGCCGACCTACCTGGACACCATCGAGCACGTCTACCGCGACAACGGCAACTTCAGCGTCACGGTGCGGGTCACCGACGACGATCTGGCCGACGGCAACAACGCCATCAGCCAGAGGGTCAACAACGTGTCGCCCTCGATCGTCTGCAACCCGCCGCTCTTCGCCACGACGGCCGTGCAGTACGTCTTCCCGATCGAGGTCGACGACCCCGGCGCGGCCGACGCGCTGACCTTCACGCTGCTGGACGGCCACCCGACGGCGGCGCTCAACAACCAGGGCCGGCTGACCTTCACCCCGGCCGAGCTCGAGGGCTCCTTCAACTTCTCGGTCCGCGTCACCGACGACGACGGCGGCTTTGACACCTGCGACTGGACCGTGGAGATCGGCTTCGGCGATCGGGACAGCGACGGCGCGCCGGACGTCTGCGAGCAGGACGCCGACTGCCTCAACCCGGATGACCCCGCCGACGGCCCGGCCGACTTTGACCTCGACGGCATCTCCAGCGCCGACGAGTGCCGAAGCGGCAAGAACCCCTGCGTCAGCAACGCCCCGGCCCCGCCGCCCTCGATCCACCTGCCGGCCGACGGCGACGTCGTCGAGGTGGCCCAGGTCAACCTCATCGTCAACAACTCCTTCGATCCGGACAACGACCCGCTGACCTACACCTTCGAACTCTACGGCGATCGCGGGCTGACCGACCTCGTCGAGACTCGCCAGGTGCCTCAGGCCAACCCCCGCACCTCGGCGCGTATCACCGCGGACTTGCAGGAGAATGACGAGTACTGCTGGCGGGCCTTCGCCTCCGACGGCCCTGGCCGCAGCGACTTCTCCGGCGTCTCCTGCTTCGTCTTCTCGCTCGTGCCCGAGGCCCCCTCGATCCCGCAGGCGCTTGAGCCCGGCGGCGTCGCCAGGGCGCTGCGGCCCAACTTCGCCTGGACCAACGCCGTCGACCCCGAGGGCCAGCCGATCACCTACGCTCTGGAGGTCAGCGACGCCGAGGACGCGACGGTCTTCTCCATCGACGGGATCGAGCCGGACGAGGGCGCCCGCACGACCTTCTCGGGCTTGCCGGCCAACGTCCTTGAGGACAACCAGACCTACACCTGGCGCGTCAGCGCCATCGACGACGACGCGCTCTCCAGCGGCGCCTCGGAGCTGGAGTTCTTCGTCAACCTCGGCGAGGAGCCGCCGGGGCCTGCGGAGTTCATCTTCCCGGAGCCGGCCTTCGTGCTGGAGGACAAGGCGGCCTTCATGGCCGTGGCCCGCGAGGCCGCCGACCCCGACAGCCTCGAGCTGTCCTACAGCTTCAGGATCGCCACCGACGAGGCGCTCACCGAGGTCCTCTTCACCGGCAACAACCTGTCGGCCGAGGACGGCGTCGTCGTGATCGAGGCCGATCTGTCCGGGGTCGACCTTGACGAGGACGTGACCTACGTCGTCGAGCTGCACGCCAACGACGAGACCAGCCCCGGGCCCTCGACCTTCCTGCCCTTCGTCTTCAGCGCCCGCAACCAGCCCCCCTCGATCCCCACGATCCAGGCGCCGCTGGACGCCCAGGTCACCACCACCTCGCCGCGCTTCGTGTGGAACAACGCCGCCGACCCCGAGGGCGACGCGATCACCTACGACCTGCGCGTCGTCCCGGCCGCCTTCCCCGACGAGGAGTTCGTCCTCGTCCCCGGCATCTCGCCCGAAGGCGGCAACACGACCGCCGCGGTGGTCGGCCCGCTGCCCGAGGATCTGCCCCTGGTCTGGCAGGTCCGCGCCGTCGACGCGCGCGGCGCGGCCAGCGCCTTCAGCACCCCGGCCGCCTTCATCGTCAACGTCGGCGACAACCGCCCCACGGCGCCCGTCCTGCTGGAGCCCATCGGCCGCGCCGTGCTCGAAGAGGGCGACGCGGTGACCTTCAGCTGGGAGGACTCCGTGGACCCCGAGGGCGACGCGATCACCTACCTCGTCGAGGTCTTCGGCCCCGACGGCCTGCCCATCGGCGGCGTCCACGAGGTCGCCGCCAGCGACGACGAGTCGGGGACGACGAGCCTGACCTTCCCCGCCGCGCTGAGCGCCGGCGGCTACTCCTGGCGCGTGCGCGCCGAGACCGACGAGGCGCTCTCGGCCTTCTCCAACTCCGAGAGCTTCTCGATCGCCTTCGTCCTCGTCGACGAGCCCGAGCTGCCCGTCAAGTGCGAGGACTTCGAGGCGCTGGGCCTGGACGCGCCCGAGTACTGCGCCGAGGCCCTGGAGGCCGCGGCCTTCCCCGACCCCATCGAGGGCTGCGGCTGCGCCCAGCTCCCGGCCGCCCCGTCGGCGCCCTCCCTGCCCCTGATCCTGCTGGCCCTCGGCCTCATCGGGCTGCCCCTGGTGCGGCGGCGCTGAAGCGCTTCCTGGCGGCCGGCGCTCCCGGCCGCCGCCCTCTCCCCCCTGATACCAGACCACAGCCGAGAGACTCACTTCGTGGGCGGTCCAGGCGGCGCCCTGAGCCTTTGCCATCACTGGGCGGTGCGGTGCACCAGCCTCGCTCAGGCCCAGGCCATCCCCCTGTCCTCGCCCACAAAGCAAGCCCTTCGTCTGTGGTTTGGTATGAACCATCGCGCGATCCCGCGCCCGACGGAATCCGATGACAGCATCGGGCGGCCGTGCTACACCTGACCCTCAGGCGAGACCCGAGGAGCGCGCGATGGAAAAAGCCAGCAAGAACCTCATCTACGGGATCGAGGACAAGCCCCCTCTGTTGACCACGCTGACGCTGGGCTTTCAGCACTACCTGACGATGTTCGGCTCGACGGTGGCCATCCCGCTGATCCTGTCCAAGCCGCTGGGGCTGTCGGACGATCCTGTGGCGCTCGGGTGGCTGATCGGGACGATGTTCTTCGTCAGCGGCCTCACGACGCTCATGCAGACGACCTTCGGCAACCGGCTGCCGATCGTCCAGGGCGGCACCTTCTCCTTCCTCGGCCCGACGATCGCGATCTGCACGATGGCGGCGCTCAACGACCAGACCCTCGGGGCCGAGATCGCGGCGATGAACCTGGGCGAGGACGCGCCGAAGATCTGGCACCTGCGCCTGCAGCATGTCCAGGGGGCGATCATCGTCGGCGGGGTCGTCGAGGCGATCCTGGGCTACTCGGGGCTGGTGGGCAAGCTGCTGCGCTTCATCGGGCCGATCACGATCGCGCCGACGATCGCGCTCATCGGCCTGGCGCTCTTCAAGTTCGGCGCGCCCATCGCCGGGGCGCACTGGCCCATCGGGGGGTTGACGATAGGGCTGATCATCCTCTTTAGCCAATATCTACGACGTACTCACCGCGTCTTTGAGATGTTTCCCATCTTGCTGGCCATCGGGCTGGCCTGGGGCGTGGCGGCCCTGTGCACGGCGGCGGGGATCTTCCCGGGCGCCGTCCTCAACGAGGCCGGCGTGGTGGTCACGGCCGCCCACCCGGCCCACGTGTCGACCGCGGCGCTGGAGGCGGCGCCCTGGTTCAGGCTCCCGATGCCCTTCCAGTGGGGGTGGCCGCAGTTCGGGGTGGCCGCGTCGGTCGGGTTGATGGCCGGCGTCGTCGCCTCGATCATCGAGTCGGTGGGCGACTACCACTCCTGCTCGCTCCTGAGCGGCGCGCCGATCCCCACCGAGAAGGTGATCAACAAGGGCATCGGTATGGAGGGGATCGGCTGCATCGTCGCGGGGATCTTCGGCACGGGCAACGGGACGACCTCCTACAGCGAGAACATCGGCGCCATCGGCCTGACGCGGGTCGGCAGCCGCCGCGTCGTCCAGGCCGGGGCGGCCATCATGCTGGTGCTGGGCGCCGTCGGGAAGTTCGGCGGGATCTTCACCACCATCCCCAGCCCGATCGTCGGCGGCATGTACTGCGCGATGTTCGGCATGATCGTCTCCGTCGGCCTGTCCAACCTCCAGTACGTCAACCTCAACTCGGCCCGCAACCTCTTCATCATCGGCTTCGCCTTCTTCATGGGCCTGAGCGTGCCGGAGTACTTCACCGGCAAGATCCTGTGCGTCGAGGTCGGCGGCTTCACCGAGTGCACGGAGGTGCTTCGCAACCGCTTCGACGGCATCCTGCCCGGCTGGCTCGGCTCGATCCTGTCCACCATCGGGCGCACCAGCATGGCCGTCGGCGCGTTCATCGCCCTGGTCCTCGACAACACCATCCCCGGGACGCCCGAGGAGCGCGGCATGACGGCCTGGAGAGCTGACCGACACGGCGGCTCCGAGGCCCAGGGGCCATCCGGCGAAGCCTGATCGCCCTGGTCCTGCGGAGACGCTGACCGCGCGCGACCCCCCAATACCCCAATCGATGCGCCCCCGATCGCGGGCGCGATGTCCACCACGGACGAAGGAGAGGCCATGGAATCCGAGCTGATGAAGGCCCTTTGCCAGAAGCACACGATGTGGTCCTGGTCCGCAGGCAACAGCGTCGACCCGCTGCCCGTCGCGCGGGCCGAGGGGATCTACTTCTGGACCCCCGAGGGCAAGCGCTTCATCGACTTCAACAGCCAGCTGATGAGCGTCAACATCGGCCACAGCCACCCCAAGGTGATCGCGGCGATGAAGGCGGCCCTCGACGGCGTGATCTACGTCTACCCCGGCACCGCCACCGAGCCCAGAGCGCGCCTCGGCCAGCGCCTCGCCGAGCTGATGCCCGACCCCCTCAACACCTTCTTCTTCACGCTCGGGGGCGCCGAGGCCAACGAGAACGCCATCAAGGCCGCCCGGCAGTACACCGGCCGCCAGAAGATCATCAGCCGCTACCGCTCCTACCACGGCGGCACCAACGCCACCATGCAGCTCACCGGCGATCCGCGCCGCTGGCCCAACGAGCCCGGCATGCCCGGCGTCGTCCACGTCATGGACCCCTGGCCCTACCTCTACAGCTTCGGCAAGACCGAGGCCGAGATCACCGAGGAGAACCTGCGCTACCTCGAAGAGGTGATCATGATGGAGGGGCCGCACACCATCGCGGCCATGATCATCGAGACGGTCACCGGCACCAACGGCATCCTCGCGCCGCCCGAGGGCTACCTCAAGGGCCTCAAGGCGCTCCTGGAGCGCCACGGCATCCTGCTGATCTGCGACGAGGTCATGGCCGGCTTTGGCCGCACCGGCAAGCTGATGGCCTTCATGCACTGGGACGTCGTGCCCGACATCTGCACCATGGCCAAGGGCCTGACCAGCTCCTACTTCCCCCTCGGCTGCATGGCCGTCAGCGACGCGATCGCCGAGCACTTCCGCCACAACGTCTTCTGGGGCGGGCTGACCTACAACGCCCACGCCTTCGGCCTGAGCACCGCGCTGGCCGTCCTGGACGTCCTCATGGAGGAGGGCTACGTCGAGAACGCCGCCGTCATGGGCGACCACATGCGCGGCCACATGGACCGCCTCGCGCAGCGACACCCCTGCGTCCAGGCCTGCCGCAACATCGGCCTCTTCGGCATGATCGACCTTCAGGACGCCAAGGGCCAGCCCCTGGCCCCCTACAACGGCAGCCACCCGGCGATGAACAAGCTCGGGGCCTTCTTCAAGGAAGAGGGGCTCTTCACCTTCATCCGCTGGTCCAGCTTCATGTGCAACCCGCCCCTGTGCATCGACGCCGCGCAGCTCGACGAGTCCTTCGAGATCATCGATCGAGGGCTCGATCTCGTCGACGCCGAGATCAACAGGTGATCACTTCAGGACGCGCTTGCCGGCGGGCGGCTTGCCGTCGTCGCTGCGTATCGATCCCTTCCAGACGATCATCAAATCCACGGGGCGGTGGTTGTTGACCTCATCGCGCGTCACGGGCGCTCCGTCCGCCCCCTGGATGGTGTTCTGCTCGATCAACTCAGGCGCCTTGAGCGCGAAGGCGATGGGGTTCGTGGCCGTCTTGGTGTAGTTGCCGATGAAAAGCCCGCCCACCCCCTTGCGGGCGTGGTTCTCCCGGATGACGCACGGCCCCATGGCGCACACCACCGGGTCTTCGAGCAGCCCCTGCGTCTGGAGATCGGGCAGCAGATCCGAGTCCATCGTGTAGAAGGCCACCGCCGCGTCGCCCCCGGAGGTCGTGTTCGCCGTCACCGAGCAGCCCTTGAAGACCCGCAGCGAGGAGTTGCAGATCGACAGCCCCGAGCCTCTGAAGACGACGCTGTTTCGATCCACCCTCGTCTCCGTCAGCTTGACCCGGCTGCCCAGGTTCGCGTGCAGCCCTCCCCCCTCGCCGTGCTCGGCCTCGACCTTGTTCTGCATCAGACCGCAGCCGGTCAGGTCCACCTGCACCAGGCAGAAGGTCGCCAGCCCGCCGCCTGACTCCTTGGCCACGTTGGCGATGAACTCCGTGTTGGTGGCCTTGAGCGCGGTCAGCGCCTCCGGGTCGCTGCTGGCCGTGCCGGCCATCAGGACCCCGCCGCCGCGCAGCCCCACGTTGCCCGTGATCCGCGAGGGCTTGCCCGCAGGGTCCTCGGCCCCCTCGATCAACACCCGCGAGCCCGAGGCGTAGATCCCGCCTCCAGAGCCCTGCGCCTTGTTCTCCGTCAGGTCGCAGCGCCTCAGGTGCAGCATCCCCGCGTCGATGTAGATCCCGCCGCCGTGCCCCACCGTCCCTCGCCAGCCCCCCCGCGACGAGGACGGAAGCTCCCCCGGCCTGTGCACGTCGTTCTCCGTCAGGTTGCAATCCTCCAGCAAGAGCGGCACGCCGCTGCCGCACGCGTAGATCGCACCCCCGGCCAGACCGGCCTTGTTGGCCTGCAGCGCGCAGCCCCGCATCACCAGCGCCGACCCCTCCGCGTAGATCGCACCCCCGTGGCCGCTGGACGCGTTGAACTCCATCAGGCAGTCCTGGAGCAAGACCCGCTCCTGAATCTCTGCCCCGCAACCGTTCAGGCTCAACGCCGCGCCGTCGCCCACGAGGCGGTGGCCGATGAAGTGGCACAGGAAGATCGTCGAGTCCGTCGTGCTCAACAGCCGTATCCCCCCGCCGGCCAGGGTGCCCTCCTCCTCAAGCTCGCTGCGTCCGGCGATGTGGACCCCCGCGACGATGATCCCGGAGGCCCCCTCGGCGCTCAGGACGCGCGCGTCCTCGGGCGCCTCAGGCGGCAGCGCCAGCACCACGTGCTGCGCGTGGTCGTTCTCCTCGCTGCCCGTCAACCAGAAGCGCTGCTCGTCCGTGCTCAGGTTGCGCGGGATGTGGTGGTTGATCAGCGCCACGCCCGAAGGCAGCTCGATCTGCTCCCGATAGACCCCCGGCATCAACCTCAGCTGAACCGTCCGCCCCGCGTCGAGGTGCTCGCGGGCCGCCTCAAGGCCCGCGCCGATCCCGCCGACGGCGCGGTTGATCCGCGTGCCGTCGCGCAGCCCCGGGCCTTCGGCCTCCTCCGCAGGCACGACGTAGATGAAGGGGTCCTCCACCCGCCCGAGCGGCAACCAGACCTTCGAACGATCCTCCAGGATGTTCGAGGACGGCGGCGCTGCCCCGTCCTGGATGGAGGTCGCCAACCCAGGCTCCTCATCCCCCGTGTGGACTTGCGCGGCAACGACCCGCACGGGCCGCCGCGCGCGGTTGCGCGCGCTGCCGCTCTCGGCGACGTCCTCGTCCCCGCTCTTGGTGACCTGCATCAACCCGGAGTCCGACGCGGGCCCGCGCCGCAGCGAGCGACCCCGCGGCCTCTCCTCCTCCTCCTCCTCGTCCATCCAGTCCGTGTTGACGCCGCTCAGGCCGCCGCCGGCGTCCAACCCCAGCGCCGACAGCTCATCGCGCTTCTCCTGGCTCATCTTCCGGGCGCGCTTGGGCGTCTCGTCGAGCCCGTCAGGCAAGGGCTTCCTGCCCGCCGGACGCTTCGACGGCTTGCTCGGCCCTGACTCCCGGAAGTCGTCGTTGTGCATCAACAGGTTCGAGACGTCCACGCCGCCCTCATCGTGCGCTTCGATCGCGATGGCCTCGATCTTCTTCTCCCGCTGGGCGCGCCGCCCGGCCTCGCGGGTCCTGCCGATGTCGTCGTGAACCTGCTCGCGGCGGCGCTCCTCCTCCGCGTCCTCCTTGCTCTTCCTCTTGATCTCCTTCTTCCACGTCGGCGTGATGAGCTTGTCCAACCCTAAAAAGAGGCCGCCGATCACCAGAAGCCCCCAGAAGGCATAGAAGACGTAGATGGGATCCCGAAAGCTCTCCTTCTCGGCACAGTAGGGGATGGAGCGGCCCAAGAACCCGAAGAACCCGCTGCCCTCGGTGAAGTTCTCGGCGTAGTCGCCCTTCGTCCCCTTCTGGACGACCCCGCCCTCGCCCACCAGCCCCGTGCTGCTCCCGTCGTCGATCACGCCGGCGAGGTTGAACTCGTCCACCCGCTCCTTGAAGCATTCCGCCGCATGGCGAGACAGATACAGCCCCGCCAACACCGCGCCGATCATCATGAATCGGCCGTAGCGACGAAAATCGAATTGTGTCTTTCCACCCATCCTCACACCGACGTAGCGACTCCCCAGTCAAGACCCCATACACCGATCCGATTTCCTTGAAGACAAGGAGATCTCACGGAGTTTCTGCGCATGAGTCTCGTAGTGGTCGACCTCAACCGCCTCCAACATACCCGAGGTCAGACCGCTGCATCAAGGCTCCTGAGCGGACCCCTCCTGATACACAGGGCAATCGCATCTAACGGAGGTTGACAAGGGTGGTGGTTGTGGTGCTGCGGTGGAGTGCTGACCACTGAGGCCTGTGGAGGGTACCATGACATCATCACCAAATTCCGAGAACACGATTCTGCAGCACATGTCTTC
>SXGS01541148.1_pt1 | contig 13682 bp, 12 predicted proteins | sample 3174681 | NCBI WGS metagenome assembly SXGS01 (sample SAMN11356861, study PRJNA531348) | freshwater metagenome | isolation source: freshwater sample F1-80 | place: China: Fuxian Lake, Yuxi | collected 2017-12-25
ATCGAAACCGGCAAGCACGCCGCCAGCCTGAACGGCGGCGTACCTGGCGTGCTGCACGGCCACCGCACCTGCCTGCTGCAGAGCGATGACGGCCAGATCATCGACGCCCACTCGATTTCCGCCGGCCTGGATTACCCCGGCATCGGCCCGGAACACGCCTGGTTGCATGAAGTCGGCCGCGTCGAATACACCTCCGTGACCGACACCGAAGCCCTCGAGGCCTTCCACATCTGCTGCCGTCAGGAGGGCATCATCCCGGCCCTGGAAACCGCTCACGCCCTGGCGGAAGTATTCAAGCGTGCGCCGAACCTGCCCAAGGATCACCTGATGGTGATTAACCTTTCCGGGCGTGGCGACAAAGACATGCAAACCATCGTGCACCACATGGAACAACAGGAGCAGCACGCATGAGCCGCCTGCAAGCCCGCTTTGCCGAACTGAAAGAGCAGAACCGCGCCGCGCTGGTGACCTTCGTCACCGGTGGCGACCCGAACTACGACACCTCGCTGGCCATCCTTAAAGGCCTGCCGGCCGCCGGTGCTGATGTGATCGAACTGGGCATGCCCTTTACCGATCCGATGGCCGACGGCCCGGCAATCCAGCTCGCCAATATCCGCGCGCTGGACAACGGTCAGGATCTGGCGAAAACCCTGCAGATGGTCCGCGAGTTCCGCGAAGGCGAGCAGGTCACGCCGCTGGTGCTGATGGGCTACTTCAACCCGATCCACAAATATGGCGTCGAGCGTTTTATCGCTGAAGCCGTCGCTTCGGGCGTTGATGGCCTGATCGTCGTCGACCTGCCGCCGGAACATAACGTCGACCTGTGCGACCCGGCCCAAGTCGCAGGTCTAGACTTTATCCGCCTGACCACCCCGACCACCGACGACAATCGCCTGCCGAAAGTGCTCAACGGTAGCTCGGGCTTTGTTTACTACGTGTCGGTCGCCGGTGTGACCGGTGCCGGTGCGGCCACTCTGGATCACGTCGAACAGGCCGTCACCCGCCTGCGTCGCCACACCGACCTGCCCCTGTGCATCGGCTTCGGCATCCGCACCCCGGAACACGCGGCGACCATCGCCCGCCTGGCCGAAGGCGTGGTGGTCGGCTCGGCACTGATCGACCAGATTGCCAATGCCACAAGTGATGAACAGGCCGTAGACGGCGTGCTAAGCCTGTGCGCAGCGCTGGCTGAAGGTGTACGCGGCGCGCGCGTCTAATTTTTGCGGTGCTAGCGCGTAGGGTGGATGGCGCTTCACCCATCCAACGTGGGTATGGATGGATGAAAACAGCGTCAACTACGTGCCCCGATCCACCCAGCAAAACCCTGCTCGCCCGGATGCAATCCGGGCATCTTTGTCGTCAATAAAACCGTCGTGGATTTTATCCGGGCTATGGGTTCGGTGTAGGGTAGGCGGCGAAATGTCATCCATCCTTGATTCCCTGCTCTGAGTCTCGCCATGTCCCGTCCAGCCGTTGCCCGCAAACCCCGCGCCAGTAGTCAGAGCCGCATCACCGGCATTCTGGCCGCCGCCCGCGAGTTGCTGGCAGAGCAGGGCGTGGCCAGCCTGTCGATCTACAACGTGGCCGAACGCGCGGCGATTCCGCCGTCATCGGTCTATCACTTTTTTGCCAGCGTGCCGGCACTGCTGGAAGCGCTGACCGCCGATGTGCACCAGGCCTTTCGCGATTGCCTGCAAGCGCCGGTGGCGCATGACGAATTGCGTGAATGGCGTGATCTTTCGCGCCTGATCGAACAGCGCATGCTGGCGATCTACGCCGCCGACGCAGCCGCCCGCCAACTGATCCTCGCCCAACACGGGCTGACCGAGGTGACCCAGGCCGATCGCCAGCACGACATTGAGCTGGGCCAGTTGATGCAACAGGTCTTCGACCGCCACTTCCCCCTGCCGCAACTGCCGGATGATGTTGATGTGTTCGCATTGGCCATGGAACTGGGCGACCGCGTCTACGCCCGCTCGGTGCAACTGCACGGCACCATCACCCCGCGCATGGCCGAAGAGGGCATGCGCGTGTTCGATGCCTATCTGAGCCTGTACCTGCCGCCGCACCTGTCCAAGCGCATCGTTTAAGAAACTGTCTGACCCTAAATACGTAGGCTGAATCGCCGGTCCGGGGCTGGCTGCATCTTCAGATAGCATTGAGTTTTTAATAATAATAATTATCATGTGCGCCTGAGTAGCCATCCGGCTGACCGGAGCTCACTGTGCCCGCCTCTGATTTTGACCTGTCCGCAGACCTCGACACGCTCTACCGCCAGCACCACAGCTGGCTGGAAGGCTGGCTGCGGCGCAAGCTGAACGACACCTTTGCTGCCGCAGACCTGGCGCAGGACACCTTCGTCAGCGTCATTCATTCCGGCCAAGCCGGCGAAATTCGCGAGCCCCGACCCTTTCTGGCGACCATTGCACGCCGGCTGATTGCCCATCGCCATCGCCGCCAACGGCTGGAAGACGCCTACCTTGAGGTACTCGCCAGCCTGCCAGAAGCGGTTTACCCCTCGCCGGAAGAACAACTGCAGGCACTGGAAACCCTGAGTCAGATCGATAGGGCGCTGGACGGCCTGCCAGCCCGGGTCAAGGAGGCCTTTCTGCTCGCCCATCTGGAAGAACTCAGCTATGCCGAGATCGCCGAACAACTTGGCGTTTCCAGCAGTTCGGTGAAGCAATACCTGATGCGCGCCAACCGCCAATACCTGTTTGCGTTGGCCTGCTGAAGATGAGCCTGCAACCTCACGACCGTTACCCGAATGCATCCGCCAAACCCTTGATCGATGGCCAGCCGATCAGCGCAGCAGTGGCCGATCAGGCCGTGGAATGGCTAACCCTGCTGATGTCCGGTGCAACCAGCGCACAAGAACAACTGGCCTGGCAGGCCTGGCGTGCCGCCAACCCCGAGCACGAACGCGCTTGGCGCCACATCGAAACCATGACTGGCAGGCTCAAAACGCTGCCGGCCAACAGTGCCTACCAGACGCTCTCACCTTATGCCCGACAAACAGCCCAGGGCAGCCGCCGCACGCTGCTGCGCTCGCTGTTCTGGGGTGGGTTGCTGGCCGGCTCCGGGCTACTGGCGAGCCGCACCAGCACTTGGCATGAGCAACTGGCCGAGCACCGCACCAGCACGGGCGAACAACGCCGAGTGATCCTCAGGGATGGCACCCGCGTGACCCTCAACACCGCTACGGCGCTTGATCTGCACTTCGACACGCACACCCGCCTGCTGCACTTACGTGCGGGCGAGATCATGGTTATCACCGCCGCGGCCCAAGGCCTGCAGCCTGTCGATCCACGTCCGCTGGAGGTGCAGACCGCGCAAGGGCGCATCCGCGCGCTGGGCACCCGTTTCAGCGTGCGCCAGGACGACAACCACACCCAGGTGGCCGTGCAGGAAAGTGCCGTGCAACTCCACCCGATCCGCAGTGACCGCGTTCAGGTGCTGCTGGCCGGGCAACGCACCGCTTTCAGTCGAACCCACATCGACCCGCTGCGCCCGCTTAATGAAGCCGATCTGGCCTGGACCCGCGGACAGATCATTGCCGACGACATGCCCCTAGGCGCATTCATCGCCGAGCTTGATCGCTACCGCCCCGGGGTGCTGCGCTGCGACCCGCAAGTGGCGGCGCTGCGCCTGTCTGGCGTGTTCCCGGTACACGACAGCGAACGCATTCTCGCCACGCTGCCCAACGTGCTGCCAGTGCGGGTAAGCACGCGCAGCCGCTACTGGGTGCTGATAGAAAAGGCCGGCTAAGCCTGCGCTCTAGATGCTGAATACGCTCGATAAAAAATAATTAAGCCGCGCACTGCCCGATTGCAACTTTCGCGGCACCTACACAGCAAGAACCTTATTCGCCTTCTGTGCCAGGAGCCCCCATGCACCGTGCAAACCGCCCAGTGACGCTGCAGCGTCAGACCACGCAAACCCTTCAACAGCGGCCGAGCGGCCGTCTGCTCTTGGCGCTGGCCTGCAGCCTGGCTCTGCAGCAACTGCCGGGCGTGGCCATGGCCGCAGAAACAGCGGCCGCCCAACAGCAAGCACAGCACACGTTTGCGATCGCCGCCGGACCATTGGCACCCGCGTTGCGCAATTTATCGAGCAGCGCCAACCTGCTGCTCAGCTTTACCGCCGAACAGACGGCCGACAAGGTGACTGCGGGCATTCAGGGCAACTTCACCGTACCCGAAGCACTGACCGCGCTGCTGACCGGCACCGGCTTGCAAGCGCTACAGGTAGAGGATGGAGGCTATGTACTGCGCCCTGCGCCAGTGAACAGTGGCCGTGCTGCAGCACATACCGAACTGCCCGCCATGACCATTTCCGGCAAGGTCAGCCGTTATCAGAGCAGTGTGCCGGTGAGCAGCGCCACCCGCACCAATGCCGATTCACTGGATGTGCCGCAGACGGTCGATGCGGTCCCGGCCGCGGTGCTGCGTGATCGTGGCGCGCGCTCCATCAAGGAAGCCCTGGCCTACACCCCGGGCGTGACCAGCAGCACCGGTGAAGGCATTCGCGAGCAGTTCGTCATCCGTGGCTTCTCAGCTATTTCTGATACCTATGTAGACGGCATGCGCGATGGCGGTAATACCTTCCGCGACACCTTCAACCTGGAGCAGGTCGAAGTAGTCAAAGGCCCCAGCGGCGTGCTCTATGGCCGGGGCTCGGCCGGTGGCTTGATCAACCTAGTGAGCAAGCGCCCGCACCAGCAAGCGCAGACTGACCTAGCGGCCAGTCTGGGATCGTACGATGCCCGGCGCCTGACACTCGATGTCAACCAGCCGATCAGCGAAGCGGTGCAGGTGCGCATCAATGCCATGACCGACGAGGGCGACTCGTACCGCGATGAGGTCTGGTACAAGAAGCATGGCCTGGCGCTGGCCTCTACCCTGCGTTTCAACGATGACGTGACCCTCGATCTGCGCGCCCAGCACCTGGCGGATGAGCGCGTGTTCGATGCCGGTATTCCCGGCATCAACGGCAAGCCGGCCGATGTCTCGCGCTCGACCTATTACGGCTCGGCCAATCCCGGCGATAACGACAGCGGCACCAGCGCTGACAGCACCTTCCAGGCCGACCTCAAGGTGGACCTGAGCGACAGCCTGCAACTGCGCAACACCCTGAGCTATCGCACCCTGGACCTTGAACGTAACCAAACCACCATCAACCGCCTGCTGCTCAATACCGCCACGCCCACCGTACGCCTGTCGCGCAGCAACTTCGACAGTCAGCAGACTGACCTGGCCAACAAGCTGGAGTTGAGCAAGCAGGTCGAGTGGCTGGGCATCCAGCACGAACTGATGGTCGGCGCCGAGTACGCCATCGAGGAGCGCGACACCCTGTCACGCGGCGGTGACCTACCAGCCGCCTACAACCTGTCCGTGTATAACCCACGCCTCAAGACTGTGCCCTATAGCGCCGCCTCGGTGCGCCGCGATGGCACCTACGAAACTCATACTGGCGGTTACTACATCCAGGACCTGATGCGTTTCAACGAGCACTGGGTGATGCTGCTCGGGCTGCGCGAAGATCAGCTGGAGCGCGACTTCGACAACCGCGTCGGCAGTGACTACAGCCGCGAAGATGATTACCGCAGCCCGCGCGCCGGCCTGGTCTATCAGCCCAATGACTGGTCGTCCTACTACCTGTCCGCCTCGCGCTCCTACCAGCCTGGCAGCGCCACCGGGGTGATCGATCCGGGCAACGCCATCCAGCCGCCGGAGATCACCACCAGCTATGAGCTGGGCAGCAAGCTGCGCCTGAACGACGGTGCCTTGGAGCTCGGCCTGAGCCTGTTCCAGATCATCAAGGAAAACGTGCCGACCCGTGACCCCAGCGACCCCAATGGCCCGTCGCTGTATGTCGGTGAAATCACCGCCGAAGGCGTCGAGCTGTCGGCCCTCGGCGATCTCGGCCACGGCCTGAGCCTGCAGGGCGGGATCACCTACCTGGATGCACGGGTGACCCAATCGAATAACACCACCGCCCCGGCCATCACTCCGACGCAACCGGCCACCCCGCTGGAAGGCAAACGGGCGGCCAACGCACCGCGTTTAAGCGCAACGCTGTGGGGCGTCAAAGAGCTGGGTAGCGGCTGGCGCGTCGGACTCGGCGTGCGCCACCAAGCGGATTCCTTCGCCTCGACCACCAACGCCGTCACTCTACCGGCCTACACCGTATTGGATGCCGGACTGTTCCATGAGCGCGGCCCCTGGGCGTTTGCCCTCAACGCACGCAACCTGGGCGACAAGACCTATTACGAGTCGGCTACCAATGACCTCGGCATCCTGCCGGGCGAACCGCGCTCGCTGCAGTTCAGCACCAGCTACCGCTTTGAGTGAGGCCGCCATGCACCTGCGCGATGTTATCCAACCGGCCGCGACGGCCAGCCATGTTATCGGCCTGTGTGCGTTGGCCTATTTCGCCAGCGCCCAACTGGTTGGCCTGAGCGGCCTGCTGGCCTGGTGGGCCGGCATGAGCCAAGGCGATGCGGTGATGCTGGCGATCATGCTCGGCTTTATATACCTGCTGGTGTTGCTGCTCTGGGCCTTTTCTCGCGAGCGCCGGCGTAACGCCTGGTTGTTGCTCAGCGGCCTGAGCCTGCTGGCATGGGGCACACCACTGCTGCTGCAGGGACAACCATGAAAACAGGATTCAGAAGCCACATGGGCGAGCTGCACACGTGGGCCGGCGTGCTGCTCAGCGCCTTGTTATTCGCCATTTTATGGACCGGCAGCCTGTCGGTGTTCGATAAGGAAATCGACCGTTGGATGATGCCCAGCACGCGCCTGCACTGGGATGACAGCATGCAGCGGCCGTCGCTGGACCGTGACATTCGACCACTGCTGGAACAGCGCGCCGCTGACGCGCCTGTCTGGACCATTATCCTGCCCCTGGAACGCACACCGTTTCTGACCCTCACTTACGGCAGCGAAGAGTCGCGCAAAAGCAGCCGTGACCTGTTCCACCCGACCACTCTGGAGCCGCTGGCTCAACCACTGACTCTGGGGGCCAGTGGCTTTATCTACCCCCTCCACCACAACCTGACGCTGCGCTACAAAAACATCGGTGCCTGGCTGGTGGGCATTGCCGGCATGGCCATGCTCTGCCTGCTGGTGTCCGGCGTGGTCATCCATCGCAAGCTGTTCAGCGAGTTTTTCACCCTGCGCCTGCACCGCGCCTTTGGCCGCAGCACCCTGGATGTGCATAACGTGGTCGGCGTGGCGCTGCTGCCCTTCCACCTGCTGATCACCCTGTCCGGGCTGATCGTCGCGTTCGCCATCTACTACCCCGATGCGCCGCAACAGACCTACCGCGAGCAGGTGCAAAGCGGCGTCAGCGCCGAACGCGCCTTTCTCGGCGAAGCACTCGGTCGCATCCGCCTGCGGGCCGCCAAAGAGCCGGGCGAACTGGCACCGTTGGAGCCCATGGTGACCAAGGCCGAACAATATTGGGGGCCGGGCTCGGTGTACCTGCTGCGGGTTAACAATCCCAAGGATGCCAACGGCAATGTGCTGCTGCGCCGCACCAGCCACAGCAGCGTGACCAAGGACATCGACAACTTCCGCTTTGCCAGTGTCAGCGGTGAGGTCATGGGTCGCTTTCAGGCCTCAACCACGGTGAACACTTGGAACTTCATTGCCGGCCTGCACTACATCCAGTTCCGCCACGACGCCCTGCGCTGGCTGTACTTCCTTGGCGGGCTGGGCGGCTGTGTGGTGATCGCCACCGGGCTGTTCTTCTGGACCCAGGCCCGCCGCAAGAAGCAGCAGCGCCATGGCCATCTTGGTGTCTCGTTGATGGATGCCCTGAGCATTGCCAGTGTATGCGGGGTGATACTCGCCACCCTGGCGTTTCTACTGGCCAACCGCTGGCTGCCCATGCAGGAGCAGCTGTTTGGCCTGGGCCGCGCCCGCGTCGAAATCCTGAGCTTCTATGCCCTGTGGCTCGTGGCGAGCGCCCATGCCGTGTGGCGAGTGGTGCAGGACCCACGCCTCGGTTACCTGCACGCCTGGCGTGAGCAGTGCACGGCGATTGCGCTGCTGGCGGTGCTGGCCGTTCTGGCCAACTGGCTGACCACCGGCGACCACCTGCTGGCCACCCTGCGCAGCGGCAACGGCCCAGTGGCCGGCACCGACCTGTGCTTGCTCACTGCGGCAGCACTCGCCCTGCTGGCCGCGCACAAGCTGCGCCGCCGCGTGCCGCAGGAAGAAACGCTGGAGGTCGCCCATGTCTGACGCCACCCTGTACTCGCTGCTGGCCCTGCTACTGGCGGTGCTGGGCTTTGCCTGGCTCGCCCTGGCACTGCCCAACCACTGGCGTCAGGTACACGGAGGCCTGCCATTAACAGCGCAGCGGAAAATCGCCCTGCGCGGCTGCGCCTGTGTGATGTTGGTGCTGTCACTGGCGTTCAGCCTGGCGGGCGATGCGCCGGCCATGGCCATTCTGCTCTGGGTCATGCTGCTGGCCGTCGCCACGCTGATTGTCGCGCTGACCCTGAGCTGGCGCGCGCCATGGCTGGCCTGGTTATGGCCCGTAAACCGTACCAAAGAGAAACACTTGCAAGCGGAGTAGCCCGCACCTAATCACGCTCCTCCACAAAGGCCACCCTCGGCGATCCATCGGCATTGAGCTGATAGATCGCGCGCGGCTGGCCTTGTGCGTTGAACAGCACCTGACCGAGGCCTGCGCCGTTCCACAGGCGCTCGCCCGCTTTGCTGCGTGAGGGGATGCGCGGCGTGACCTGCATGCGCCGACGCTTAGTCAGCCAGTTGAGCGGCGACCACGGCGCGTAGAGCCAGCGGTTGAGGCGGTCGAACCAATCAAGCAGACGCCGTGGGAATTCGTTCTTCAGGCCGCTGCTGGTGATTTGCCAGAGTCGCGGGCCGCGTTTGCGGTGGCGAATCAGCACTTCGTAAACAAAGGAATAATGCACATCGCCGGAGAGAATCACGTAGTTACCGGGCGTGCGCGAGTGACGGAAGATATTCAGCATGACCTGCGCCGCACCGCGATGGGCCATCCAGTTTTCCGCATCCACCAGCAGCGGGTGGCCGGCCCAAGTGAACAGTTTTTGGATGGACTCGATCAATTTGACGCCGAACATCGGTGCCGGCGAGACGATGATCGCCGCCGGATGGTCGAGCAGCGCCTGTTGGAATTCGCACAAGGCTTCCCAATCCAGCAGTCCCGATGGTCGGCGCAGTTGGCGTTCGCTGCGCCAGCGGCGGGTACGGGTGTCCAGCACCAGCAATGCCGGGGTGGTGGGCAGGACGAATTGCCACTGATGGAAGCTCAACAGTTCGCCAATCAGCGCGTCTTGCTGAGGGCTGCTGAGGCGGTTCTCGATATCGCGCCCGTCGATCATCGCGCGCAGGCTTTGCAGCGGTTTGGCAAACACCGACGGGTTATTGCCCCAGCCCTGACACAGCAGGTAGGCGATCAGTGCATTGCCGATGATGCGCCGCGAAAACGGGTGACCGTAGGCCGTCTGCTCCCATTGTGCGGAGAGGTTCCAGTCGTCGGTGATGTCATGGTCGTCAAAGATCATCAGCGTCGGCAGGTGGGCCAGGACGCGCGCGACGTTGCCCAGCCCGGCGCGAAACGCCTCGATATGTTGACGCTCGCGTTGGTACCGATCGACATGTTCGGCAGGCAATACCGGTATTGCGTTGTCGAGCAGGGTCCAGGGCACGGGCGACCAGACCAGCAGGTACATGGCCAGCACTTCGGCGCAGGTCACCAGGTGGTTGTCGGCATTGCTGGTGGTGAACACGGGCTTTTTGACGCCACCGAAGAAGCGCTCGCGCAGGGTCTCGTTGCTTTGCAGCGCAGGCAGTAATTCGGCGCGCTGGTAATAGCTGGCGGGATGTTGATAGAGCGCGGCGCTGTCATCCACCACCGCGCCCTCCAGGCATTCCCCAAACAGGCCAAGGCGCGCAATTAACTGGTGAATAGCGCGCAGCATCGGCCCGCCGACGTCATCGGCGTAGACCTGATCGCCACTCATCAACAGCAACGCCGGACGCTGTTCGGCCGGGTGCGCCTCGGCCAGCAGGCGGTCGGCACAGAGCAAGCCATCGGCCGCCGGATGGTGCGGCTTGCGGCAGGAGCCGTGGAGGAGGTTGTCGAGCTGCGCGCGCAAGACAAAGTTGGCCTGGCTGGCACCGGCATACAGCAAGTGCGGGGCCCAGTCGGCGATGCCCAGCGCGGGCTGGCCGGGTGGTTCGATGAACAGGTCGTAATCAATCTGCACATCGCAGGGCAGCGGCGCATCGAGGGTTAGGTCGATCAGGTGAATAAACGCGTGTTCGCCAATCTGGATGACCTGGCAACGGTCATCGGTCAGCGCTAAGCACTGCGGATCAGCCGCGGCGGCATGACTCAGTTGCAGGGTGAGCGATAAGGGCTGACGGCCCACCAGCCACAGCACCAAGCGCTGCGGTTCCATACGGCGCAACAGCGGGCCCGCCAACACCCAGGGCAGATCAATATGAGCGGTGGCGGTGGATATTGGCATTGGATGACGGGGCTCAGTGGCAATTAGGACGGCTATAGAGCGTCATTCTGCGCCAGAGGTTCAGCCCTTGCAGCAGCAAGCTGTCACCAGCTGCTTCGCGCCGCTTATTGCGCGGCCTGACGCAAGCGTGGCAGGTCAAGAATCTCGATCTCGCCGTAGGTCAGGCGCACGACTCCCTGCGCTTCCAGCTCTTTGAGGATTTGGTTGGTGGTCTGCCTTGAGATCGCCAGCATCAGGGCCAATTGCTCTTGCGGCAGGTGCAACACGCGGCGCGCTTCGCCTTCGCCGTAGTTCTCGGCAATCAGCAATAGCCGTCGGGCCAAACGCGGGGCGGCGGGCAGCAGGCTCATTTCTTCCAGAGCGATAAACGCCAGACGCAGTTTCTGGCTCATCAGCAGGGCGAAATCACGCCAGTGCTGCGGCTGCTGGTCGAGCAGCGCGAGCAACCGTGCCTGCGGCACCAACAGCAAGGTGGTGGGCCCTTCGGCAAAGGCATCGTGAGTGCGCGGCTGGCCGTCGAACAGGGAAATCTCGCCAAACCAGTAGGGCGGCTCAACCAGGGTCAACAGTGCTTCCTTGCCACTCGCACTCACCGCGCCAATGCGCATGCCGCCGGCCACCAAGGCATACAGGCCACTGGGTTTGTCGCCACGGCGAAACAGCACCTGACCGGGTGCCAGATGCTGCACCTGTGCGGCAGCGAGTAGCGCGGCTTGCAGCGCAGGCGGCAGAGCGCTGAACCAATGGCCCTGCTGCACACGGGCTTGGTAATCGTGAACGCTGTTCATCGGTCACCGGCGCTTTGTCGGCTAGCTGACAGAGCAGGGCGAGGGCATGCAGGCATCGTGGTCACCTGTCTTGCATGAGGAGAACAATAATGAAAACCCTGGTTGATCATCTGGCGCAATACGCGGCCTATCACCGCGATCAGCGCAATATCTTCAGTCACTTTATCGGTATTCCGCTGATTGTGGTGGCCGTGGCCGTGTTGCTGTCCCGCCCTGGCGTTGACGTGCTCGGCCTGTGGCTGTCGCCTGCAACGCTGGTGGCGCTGGCGGCGGCGGTGTTTTACCTGCGCCTGGACGTGCGTTTCGGCCTGTTGATGGTGGCGTTGCTGGGTGTGAGCCTGAGTGTGGCCGCTGATCTGGCTGTGCAGTCCACGGCGGTCTGGTTGAGCAGTGGCGTCGGCCTGTTCGTCATCGGCTGGATTATCCAGTTTGTCGGTCATTATTACGAAGGACGCAAACCGGCGTTCGTCGATGACGTCATGGGGCTGGTGATCGGGCCGCTGTTCGTGGCCGCTGAGGCCGCCTTCCTGCTGGGCCTGCGCAAGGAGGTCGAACAGGCCATCGTCGAGCGCGCCGGGCCGACCTGCATCCGTGAGAAAAAAGCCAGCGCCTGAGCGGCCATAAACGGCCTGATCGTCTGTAGCCCGGATGCAGTCCGGGAGCGGTTATGCAGCTCGCCCACATGCCCCGGATTGTTTCCGGGCTACAAGGCTGACAGCCCGTTGCTGCGCCAAAAAGCCCGGAGACATCCGGGCTACGCGCTTACTGACTGGGTTCCAGAAGCCTCAGTACATCGCCATCCACTGGTCTGTTAGCGAACGGGTGTGGCGGTAAACCGTGGTCGGGGCGAACGGCCGGCCGGAGGCGCTCTCCAGGGCACTGCTTTGGCTGTTGAGGTCAACCAATGCGGCTTTGAGGTAGTCCCAGCGGGTCTTGAGCTTGCCGACTTGCGGGTTGGCGCTGCTGTCCAGCGCAGCCAACTGGGCATCGACCGTCGGCACAATCTTGCGCTCGTCCTGACCCAGGTAGGTGTCGGGCTGCTCGCGGGCGGTTTCAAAATTACCGAAATACGAGCGGCTCAGGTACTGCACCGAGAGGTATTCCAGCTTGGCGGACAGCTCACTCTCGCCGGGGTTGGAGAGCTTGCGGGTCTGCTCCAGCACGCCGAGCAACGCCTTGCTGAGATCTTCGGGGTAGCGCCAGGGCATGTCTTCTTCATTCGGGCCAAAGGCCACGCCACGGCGAATCTGCACCACCAGTTCCTGGTGCGCGCTGCGCAACTCGTCCGGTCGCTGCGGCAAGCTCTGCACCGACGCCGCCAATGCGGCCAAATCAGACTCCAAGGTCTGTTCATGTTTCTTTTGGAAACCCTCGCCGCGTAACAGCATCAACGTGCTGGTAACCCGGCTGGCATGCACCTGAACCTGCTCTTGAGGCGAGATGGCTTCGGCATAGCTGAGCGGTGAGAGGCTGGCTAACACCCCCAGCAAAGTGAGCAAAAACGGGCGTAGAGACACTGTGAATCGCATGACGGGGTGTGCTCCTTATTATTTTTGTGAGCAAGTGCTGAACGCTGTCAGCTTATTGGTTCGCGCGGCAAAAGGGTACTGCAGTGATTGACGCAAGAAAGCAGCCTAAAGAGTGATTTCGTCGGAAAGCGCGACATAGCTGCAACCGAATATGTCGTGCCGGCGCTCAGTTGCTGCTCAGCAACGACATGGACTTGACCTGCACCCACAACGACAGCCCCGGCTGAATGTTCAACCGGTCGAACGAGTAACGGGTGATGCGCGCCATCAGCTGCTCGCCGCCCACCTGCACGCGCACCAGCACATGGGCCTGCTCGGCCACGGTGATCCAGTCCAGCACCTGCGCCGGTAGCAGATTGAGCACGCTGCTCTGCTCGGCCTGTTGCAGGCTCAGGCTGACATCGCGCGCCATGATTTTGATCCGCACCGCTTGGCCCACAGGCAATGCCGCATGCGGCAGTTGCACGGTGATAGCGCTGCCCGACAGGTGCAACGCGAGCAGTCCATAGGCCGCATCATGGCTACTGACCACGCCATCGACCACCGCCTCGGCGTCTTCCTCTAAGACAAACGGCAGGTCAGCGCGCAGCAGGGTTTCCTTGAGCGGGCCGCTGGCCGTGACCTTGCCCTCGTCGAGCACCACCAAGTGATCGGCCAGGCGCGCCACTTCGTCCGGCGAATGGCTGACGTAGACAATTGGAATCTCCAATTCGGCATGCAGGCGCTCCAGATAGGGCAACACCTCCCGCTTGCGCTTGAGGTCGAGGGACGCCAGCGGCTCATCCATCAGCAGCAGGCGCGGGCTGGTCAGCAGGGCGCGGGCGATGCCGACGC
>SXGS01270082.1_pt1 | contig 13679 bp, 14 predicted proteins | sample 3174681 | NCBI WGS metagenome assembly SXGS01 (sample SAMN11356861, study PRJNA531348) | freshwater metagenome | isolation source: freshwater sample F1-80 | place: China: Fuxian Lake, Yuxi | collected 2017-12-25
CATCTTCCCCAGAAGAAACCGGCGCTGCGCAGTATTACCGCGATGCCCGGATCCTTACCATTTATGAAGGCACCACGGCCATTCAGGCCAATGACCTGATCGGACGTAAAACGGCGCGCGATGGCGGCGCGGTGTCTCGCGCTCTGATCGCGGCCATGGGCGAGACACTCCAGGAACTTGAAGGGCGGGACGGCGACCTCGGCGCCATCCGCAATGCGCTCGCCGCGGGCTCGCAATCTCTGGAAGAAGCGGTTACTTTCATTGTGGCGTCGTCGCGCAGCGACGTTCGGGCGGTGTTCGCCGGGTCGGTGCTCTACCTCAAACTCGCCGGGGTGGTGCTGGGCGGATGGCAGCTTGCGCGAGCCGCGCTGGCTGCTCGCCGGCTGCTCGATGCGGGCGAGGGCGATGCCGCATTCCTTAGCGCCAAGATTGCCACGGCAAGGTTTTTCGCCGACCACGTCCTGTCGCAGGCCCCGGCGCTACGCCACTCGATCGTGAGCGGCGCAGCCGGTGCGCTGGCGTTGGAAGACGTCCAGTTCTGAAACAGCGCGAAGACTATTCGGGCTCCACGCCCAGCGCCACCAGAAGCCTCGACACCATGTTGTAGGCGGCAATGGCTGCCACCAGCTCCACCGTGTGCTGCGTACCAAGGCTGGCATTGAGCGATTCGGTGAGCCCGTCGCGCACGCGAACATTGCGGGTCATTTCGATGGTGAGCTCGATGGTGGCGCATTCGGTGTCGTCAAATAGTGCGGGATTCGACATCGCTTCGTGAGGCTGGCGCAGCGCATCCACCTGGGCCTGGGTGCCGCCCGCCGCGAGGAGTTCTGGCGCGTGATGCATGAATTCGTATTCCGCGTCGTTCAGTACTGCCACCACGCAAATGGCGATTTCGCGTAGCCGCGGTGAAACCGACATGCGGGTGCGGACTGCACCCAGATGCGCGTTCCAGCCGCGTGCGAGTTCTGGGCTATGCAGCAGCATCCGGTCAAGATTGAGCAGGTGACCGCCGCGACGAGCGCGCACGGCGTCAACGATTTCAGCGGGTTCACGCAGGTCAGCGGGCAGGTAGGGGACGCGAGGCATGTCAGGCTCCGATGGGTTCGCGGCGGCAATGTAGCAGACGGTGCGGCCTGGCCTGCCGCCGCTTGCCTGGATGCGCGCGTGCCCGAGCGCGCCATCTGCCCCTCAAATTTGCGGCCTCCTGACGCCCACGCTAGAATGACCGGTTCTCTCCAATATATGCTTTTTAAGGGTCGATCCGATGGTTGTGATCCGTCTTTCCCGTGGCGGCGCGAAGAAGCGCCCGTTCTACAACATCGTTGCTGCCGACCGCCAGAACCGCCGAGACGGCAGGTTTATCGAGCGGATCGGGTTCTATAACCCGATTGCGTCGGGCAAAGACATCCCGATTCGCATCGAAATGGCCCGCATTGAGCACTGGGTCAGCCACGGCGCACAGGTGTCTCCTGCGGTTCAGCGCCTCATCAAGATGCAGGCTGCCAGCGCTCCTGCAGCAGCCTGAGCGTCGCGTGTGTTGTCGGCCGGGGCGCACCGTCAAGCGCCTGGCCCTGCTCCGATTCGATCCGTTTCCGGCGAAGCTGTGAGCCTGCCTCCACCTGACCGAGAGGCCCCGATCACGGAGGCCTTGTCCGCGAGGCCCGTTGACACCATCGCAGTGGGACGGATTCGGGGTGCATGGGGAATCGCGGGCAGCTTCAAGATAGAGCCTTTTAATTCGCTGCACGACTCCGTGCTGCGGACGGCGCGGCGCTGGTGGCTGGTGTCTGCGCCCGAGTCCGTAATGGGGGTGCGACCGAGGTCATCGGCAAAGGCTGTTGCCAGCGAGTACCGAATCACCCGCTGCCGGATTCACAGCGATACGCTTGTCGCGCAGGCCCAGGGGGTATCTGACCGGACCGCGGCTGAAGCGTTGAAGGGACTCGAAGTGCATGTCAGCCGAGCCGACTTCCCCAAACCCGCCGAGGGTGAGTACTACTGGATCGACCTGGTGGGCTGCGCTGTGTGGGGTCAGAACGACATTGTGCTCGGGTCGGTCAGCGCGCTCGATGATCACGGCGCACATCCGATCCTGATCGTCGTTGATGGTGAGCGCGAGCGACTGGTGCCTTTCGTGGGCGACTACATCGTCGCGGTCGACCTCGAAGCCCGTCTCATTCGGGTCGACTGGCACGCCGACTGGTAGCAGGCGATCACGTGCTTCGCTTCGATTTGATTACGCTGTTTCCCGACATGGCTGATGCGATGTCGCGTCACGGCATCACCGCGCGCGCGCTTCAGCGAGGGCTCTGGCAGCTGCAGCGATGGAATCCGCGCGACTTCACCCGCGATGCCTGGAGGACGGTTGACGATCGACCTTATGGGGGCGGCCCTGGCATGGTGATGCTCGCGCAACCCCTGGCCGAGACGATCTCTGCGGTGCGCGAAGACCGGCGCGGAGCAGGAGCGGCCCCGGCTCCGGTCATTGCGCTATCGCCGCAGGGGAAACGCTTTTCCGACGTGCGCGCACGCGCACTGGCGGCATCATCGGGGGCTATCCTGATTGCAGGTCGCTACGAGGCGATCGATCAGCGACTGCTCGATCGCTATGTCGATGATGAGTGGTCGATCGGCGACTTCGTCGTGTCCGGGGGGGAACTGCCGGCGATGATGGTGATGGACGCAGCGGTTCGCCATGTGCCGGGTGCGCTCAACGATTCGAACTCAGCCGAGCAGGAGTCGTTCGCGGCAGGCGTTCTCGATTGTCCGCATTACACGCGCCCCGAGTCGTTCGAAGGTCTTGCGGTTCCAGAGGTCCTGCTGTCCGGGCACCACGAGCGGATTTCCCGCTGGCGGCGTGAACAGGCGCTGGTCGCGACACTGAAAAAGCGCCCTGACCTGCTCGAGGCAGCGCGTCGCGACGAACGGCTGAGTGCAGCCGACGAAGCCTTCATCGCAGGTCTGACTTTGCCTCGCTGAGCGATTTCAGCATAGAATCGAGGGTTCTCTGGAATAAAAATCCCGAGATCGGGGCGGAAAGTGTTCTGGCAGGGGGGAAATGACTCTCCGCCACCTTCCGGTTTTCTATCCTCTCGCATGGCCCGGGTTGATCCTTAGGGATTTTCATACCCGCGAGCGTGTGCCCTCGTGGCACCGCAAGCTCTTGCAAGTTGGCTCGCGCTGCTGGGGTTTACTCAGTACGGGCCGCCGTTGCAGAGGCTCGCGACGATGGCTCAAGGAGCATTCAATGGATCTCATCAAGCAACTCGAGCAGGAAGAAATCGCCCGTCTGGGCAAGAAGGTTCCTGTCTTCTCTCCGGGCGATACGGTCATTGTCAGTGTCAACGTGGTTGAGGGCGCGCGCAAGCGCGTTCAGGCCTACGAGGGTGTGGTGATCGCCAAGCGTAATCGTGGCCTCAATTCCTCGTTCATCGTCCGCAAAATCTCGTCCGGCGAAGGCGTTGAACGTACGTTCCAGCTCTACTCGCCGCTGATCGCGACCATCGAGGTGAAGCGCCGGGGTGATGTGCGTCGCGCGAAGCTTTACTATCTTCGTAGCCGCTCAGGCAAGTCGGCGCGTATTCGCGAAAAGCTTACGGGCAAAGCCAGCCCGAGCGCGGCAAAGTCGGCCTGATCGCGGTCGCGGTGGGTCGGGCCTGCCCCTGAGGCGCGACCCACGCAACGCCATGGTCGATCCCAGTCAGTGGCCAGTGGTCTCGATCGATGAGCGGCTCCCCCCGGTGCCGCCTGATCGCCTGCTCGCGCCGGCGTTACGCAGTCGTTTTGCCAGTCCTCCGGACTGGGAGCCAGAGCTGTTGTCTGACCGCTCGGGGCTGCTTGACAGCTCGCGCCCGGCAGCGGTGCTCGTGCCGATTGTTCAGCATCGACCGCAACCCACGGTTCTCCTCACTCGTCGCACCGCGCATTTGAGGCGGCATTCAGGCCAGGTGGCCTTTCCTGGCGGGCGTCAGGACGAACAGGACGGGTCGCCGCTTGCTACGGCACTGCGCGAAGTACACGAAGAGGTGGGGATCGAGTCCTCGCGAATCGAGGTCATTGGCACCATGCCTGAGTACGTGACCGGTACCGGATTTCGAGTCACGCCGGTAGTTGGCCTGCTCGAGCCCGGCTTCGATCTCAAGCCAGATCCCAACGAAGTGGCTGATGTCTTCGAAGTCCCTCTCGCATTCCTGATGAATCCGCAGCATCATCAGCGTCGTCGTATCCTCTCGGGTGACGGTGAACGCCTGTTCTTTGCCATGCCGTGGCGTTCACCCGATACGGAAGTGGAATACTTTATCTGGGGCGCCACCGCGGCCATGCTTCGTAACCTCTACCGCATGCTTTCTGCCTGAGACAGTCTGATCGTGGGATTCATCGCACTGGTCATCGCGTTGCTGATTGAGCAAGTCCGCCCGTTGCCGGCCAACAATGTGGCCCATCGACTGGTCGGCGGACTCGCCGACCTGATCCGCGGCAGCACCGACGCCGGCCAGCGACAGCATGGCGCCATCGGCTGGGCAATGATGGCCGTGGTGACCCTGGGTCTGGTCGGGCTGGGTGACTGGGCGGCTTCGGAAATCCACCCCGCTGCCGTGATCATCTTTCATATTCTGGTGCTTTACCTCACGGTGGGTTTCCGGCAGTTCAGCCACGCGTTCACCGAAATTCAGGTGGTTCTGGCTGCCGACGATCTGCCCGGTGCACGGCGGGTACTCGAGCGCTGGCTGGCAGCATCGTCGTCCGATGACCGAATCGAAATACCCGCGCGTGATGCATCGGTGGAGGGGGTGTGCCGCGTCGCGATCGCCCATGCGCTGGTCGCTTCACACCGCCACGTGTTTGCACCGCTCTTCTGGTACATGGTCCTGCCTGGTCCGATCGGACCGGTTCTCTACCGACTGGCCGAGTCGCTCGCCCGCCGCTGGGGTTATCTCGTTGCACACGGCGAATCCAGGGTGAATGAACCTTATGGAGCGGCTGCCGGACTGCTCTACAAGCTGATCGACTGGCTGCCGGTCCGGCTCTCGGCGGCGGGCTTCGCAATTGTCGGTAACTTTGAAGATGCGGTGTTCTGCTGGCGCGGTGCAGTGGCTGCGGGCTCCGGGAGCGAGCAGCGTGCCCTGCTCCTTGCCGCGGGTGGCGGCGCGCTCGGCATGCGTATTGCCGAGCCTGCGCTCGAGGCGCGCTGGGCCTCGGGCGATCAGGGGTTCGAGTGGCAGGGCGCAGCGCCCGACGCGGGCGGTCTGCGAAGCGCTGTCGGATTGGTCTGGCGATCGGTCATTCTCTGGGCTGGCCTGTTTGCCATGGTGAGCGTAGCGGCCTGGCTGGGGCCGTAACGGCGCTTTAGCTGAGCGAGTCGTGCAGCATCGACAGATACAGCTGATGCCTTCGTTCATCAACCCGACCTGACCGGATGCCCTCGCGCACGGCGCAGCCTGGCTCGTCTCGATGCAGGCAATTGCTGAACCGGCATTGGCCCAGCAGCGGCCGGAAATCGGGCAGGGCGTGCATCAGCTGCGAGGGCGAAAGGTGGGCGATGCCGAAGAGCTGAAACCCGGGTGAGTCGATCACGGTGGAGCCCGTGGGTAGTCGCTCGCTGTAGCCGAACATCCGGCAGAAACTCGTGGTGTGACGGCCGCTCGAGAGTGCCACCGAAATTTCACGCGTCGCCTGATCAGCATGCGGCACCAACACATTAACGAGTGTGGACTTGCCCATGCCGCTCTGACCCAGCAGCAGCGTGCGCTGGCCGCCCAATTGCGGTACGAGCGCACGAAGGCTGGCCTCGGGCTCGGCGCGTGCGCTGATTCGTACCACCGGCCAGCCCAGCGATTCATAGAGCGCGAGCCTCGGCTCAATCTGTGCCTGCGCATCGCGGAGATCGCACTTGCCAGCCACAATCATGGCGGGGATTTCCTCGCTGGCCGCCACGGCCAGTACACGCATCAGGAGTTCCTCGGAGAACGGTGGCTCCGCGCTCACCACCACTGCGACCCGGTCTACGTTGGCTGCAAGGGCTTTGCTGCGGCCGGCGTCGCTTCGCATCATGAGGTTGGTGCGTGGCAGGGTCTGCTCGATGGCTGCCTGGCGATCACCGATCAGGGTGAGGGCGACCCGATCGCCAACACAGCAGTCGCTGCGGCGACCGCGCGTGACGGCCTCGCGCGGCGGTACAGTCTCGCCGTCGACAGCCACCAGGAGCTGGCGGCCGTGCGAGGCGATGACGGTGCCTGCGCTGTGGTTCAAGCAGGCGCCGACGCTGTGGCCTGGCGCGGCTGCGCAGCCCCTGCAGCAAGCAGTCTGCCGATTCGCTGGGGAGCGGGGGGGTGCGAGTCGTAAACCGCCGAGTAAAGCGAATCAGGGGTAAGCGTGGCGGCGTTGTCCTGGTAGAGCTTGAGCAGCGCGCTCGCGAGTGGTTGGGGACCAGTCAGTGCTGCGGCCCACGCGTCGGCGGCGAATTCATCACGTCGCGACAGCCAGCTGCCCAGGGGGGCCAAGAGAAAACCGAATACTGGCACCACCAGCATGAATAGCAGCAGCGCAGAGACGTTACGGGTGACCGCGTCGGGCGCTACGCCCAGCCCTTCGTAGAACCAGGTTTGGTCGCTCAACCAGCCGAGTAGCGCGAGCGCGGCGAGGCTGGCGGCCGACATCATCACCAGCCGTTTCACCAGATGCTTCAGCCGGAAGTGGCCGAGCTCGTGAGCGAGCACCGCCTCGATTTCGTCGGCGTTCAGCTGATTGAGTAGCGTGTCGAAGAACACAATACGTCGCGAACGGCCAAAGCCGGTGAAGTAGGCATTGCCATGCGCCGAGCGGCGGCTGCCGTCCATCACGAACAGGCCGCCTGCTGCGAACCCGGTTCTGGCGAGCAACTGCTCTACCCGTGCACGGATCTCGCCCTGAGGTAGGGGCTCGAAGCGGTTAAAGAGCGGTGCAATCAGTGTGGGGTACACCAGCAGCACCATAACATTGAAGGCCATCCAGACACACCAGGCCCAGAGCCACCACAGCGGACCTGCAGCGTTCATCAGGGCAAGTACCGCAGCGGCCAGCGGCAGGCCCAGCAGTGTCATGACGAGTGCGCCCTTCAGCGCGTCGGCAATGAAGAGCGCCGGCGTCATCCGGTTGAAGCCGAAGCGTTGTTCAAGCCTGAACTGGCGCCACCAGGCAAAGGGCATATCGATCAGGGCGCTGGTGGCGCTTACGAGGACGAGCAGCAGAAGCGGGCGTATCCAGCTGAGGGCCTCAGGCAGGAGGCCGCTTACCGCGATGAAAAACTGGAACCCACCGAGCACGGTGAGTACGGTGAGCCAGGCGGCCTGCGTGAGCATTTCGAGGATGCCCAGATGCCCTCGCGCGGCGGTGTAATCGGCGGCCCGCTGGTGCTGGGCAAGTGTGATGCGATCGGCAAAGGCAGCAGGCACTGATGAACGATACCGCGCAACATGACGAACCTGCCGACCGGCAAGCCATAGTCGCAACAATGTGGACCCGATGAGCGCGGACAAAAAAAACAGCGTAAAGGCGATGGAGGCAGCGCCGGGAGAGTGCGCGTCTGGCATATGTGAGAATGGCGCCCGGAGGATGAATGATTATGTCACAGGCACCTGGTGAATCGCTGCTGGTATGGGTCGACATGGAGATGACCGGCCTTCGGCCCGATCATGATCGCATCATCGAGGTCGCGCTGGTGATCACCGATGAGTCGCTCGTTGTGCGCGCGCAGAGCGAATCTTTTGCGATCCGGCAAACCGATGAGGTGCTGGGGGGCATGGACCAGTGGAACCAGAGCACTCACAAGCGCTCCGGACTGATCGATCGCGTACGGGTCTCGCCCTGGTCGGAGGCAGGCGCCGAGCAGGCGTTGCTTGACTTTCTGGCGCCCTGGGTACCGGCGGGCAAGTCGCCAATGTGTGGCAATTCCATCTGCCAGGATCGGCGCTTCATGGCGCGCTATATGCCTAGGCTCGAATCGTTTTTTCACTACCGTAATCTCGATGTAAGCACGCTCAAAGAGCTATGCAGGCGCTGGCGCCCCGAAGTCGCGCGTAAGTTTGGCAAGCGCGGCGCGCATACGGCGCTGGCTGATATCTTTGAGTCCATTGATGAACTGCGCTTTTATCGCGAGCACTTCATCGGACAGGCTGCCGTGCCAGCAAGCCAGCTCGCCAGTTCCTGATACGCAGACACGAGCGTCCCGGGCGGCGGGTGTCTCAGAGTTGGGAGCTTCAAAGGCAGGGGCTGCAGCGGTAGGAGCGTCCGGGGCAGGGGATGCAGAGCAGGAGCGTCCGGGGTAGGGGCCGCAGCGGTCAGGGCTTAAGCGGTCGGGGCGCAGGCGGTTGGGCTTCAGCGATGAAAAACCGATGACCGATCGTCCGAACGCAAAGCCTGCCACAGGATGGCAGCCACGCCGGCAGTAGCGATGGCAAGCGCCACTGCACCGGCCACCCAGAATCCGGCTGCGCCCGACAGCCACTCGCTCCATGGCCCGCCGCTCTCGGGGTACGCATAGGTGAGCCACCAGCCGCCGCCCAGGCCAATGCCCCAGAGCGCCGCCAGATGCACGAACATCGGCGAGGCTGTGATATGCCATGCTCGCAGAACCAGCGTGATCTGTGTCTGGGCGCTGTCGAAGAAGTGAAAAAAGCAGACGACGGCGACCAGCGGTACGGCTATGGCCACGACCGCGTGATCGGTACTGAAGAGCGCCGAGAGCGGTTCGCGCAGCCCGTAGAGCACTGTCATCGCAGCAAGGCCTGCCCACGCCCCCAGGCGCAGGCCCGTGAGCGCAACTTCGCGGGCGCGCTGCGTGTGACCAGCGCCTATTGCCTGGGCGGCGAGCGTGCTGGTGGCTGTGCCCAACGCGAGTCCGATCATGTAGGTGAGACCCGCTAACCGGGCGGCGATTTGGTGACTCGCGCCCACGACCGCGTCCTGGCGAGCGAGAAAGATCGCCATGAATGTGAACGAAGTGACTTCAACCAGTTGCGTGGCCCCGATCGGCAGGCCGAGTTTCAACACCCGCTGCATCCAGGCGAGTGATGGCGCAGCCGGGACCAGCGCGCGATAGCGCCGAAGGCCCGGTTCGTAGGCGAGCAGCAGTGCTGCCGCGCCCGCCGTGACCCAGGCAAGCAGCGCAGTCGCTACTCCACAACCTGCGCCCCCCATGGCAGGCACCGTCAAGAAGCCGCCAAGCGAGAACCCGTGCATGAACAGCAGGTTGGCCGGGATCTTGAGAACCAGCATCGCGAGATTGAGCCCCATGACCAGGCCGGGTCGTGAGGTGGCCACAGCAAGCGCATGAAAATTACGAAAGAGGAGCGCAGCCGGTAGTCCCACCGCCGCGGCAGCCAGGTAAGGTCGCGTCACCTGAGCGACCTCGTCCGGCGGGCTGGCAATCGCCAGCCAGCCGTCAGTGAAGGCGAGCAGCAGGCAGCCTGGCACCGACAGCAACAGGGCGAGCCAGTATCCCTGGCGAATCTCTGCCCCGATGGCATTTGAGTCGTTGGCACCGTGGTGTCGCGCGCAGATGGGCAAAAGTGCGAGTTGCACGCCCATCAGTCCGATGTACACCGAGAAATAGATGCTTGCGCCCAGCCCGATACCGGCAACATCCTCGGCCGACAGACGGCCCGCCATCACTGTATCGATGATCCCTTGCATCATCAGCGCGATCTGCGCCACAAACAGCGGCGCGGCCATCTTCAGGAGCTGCAGGCGCAGGCGCAGTCCGCTGAGCGGTTCCGGGTGGCCGCTCAATGGGTGCGCCGATAAAGCATGAAGCGCTCGGTGCTGTCGAAGGTGCGGCGGCCCTGCCAAACTGGCTGCCATTCGTTGCTGGGGGACGTGTGGCGGGCGCGCGCGTCGTCGCGAATCAACAACCAGTCGCAGCGCTCGCCGGGGCGTCCGAACCGGACGCCGCCGAAGTGAGCGAGGTTTGCGCGCTGGGCAGCGTCGAGTGGCTCCCCGCGTACGCAGCCGTCGGTGCTGCCAAGCGCCGTCGCGAGGTCAGTCGCCACCCCGCGATAGCTCACCCGCGCGTTGTAAGCAGGAAGCCAAAGCACGATGAGCAGCACCCATGCGAGCAGCAATCCACCCGAGGAGAGCGCCATCGGGCGCCAGATCGCGCGCGGCCGTTGCGACGTCCGCCACCACACCAGTGCCAGCCAGGCGACGCTCGCGATCAGCCCCGCCAGGGTCTGCAGGCCGGCCGTATCGAATGCGAACCCCGGTGCAAGCCGGATGGCGCTGTCTGCCATGCGGGGCGGAAAACCAGTGAGGAGCGCGAGCCAATAGGCCCAGATCACCGCGCCAATCAGCGAGAACGTGGCCACGGCAATCCAGTCAAGCAGGCTCACCAGGCCCCGCTCAACCACCGGTAGCGCGAGTGCGGCCAACATGGCGGCGGGCACCACAGCGGGCAGCATCATGGTTTCGGCCGGCACTGGGGCGAGCAGCATGAATGCCCCCGCGGCGCCAGCCATCAGCAGAGGCAGGCACAGCGCCGGGGTTCGCCATTGCTCGCGCCAGCGCCATGCCGCCCAGATTGCGAGCGGCCAGGCGGGCCAGAGGTACCAGGGCAGATTGCGGGCCAGGAAAACAAGCGAACGAAGCGACCCGGTGCCGATTTCGGCCGCGTTCCATCCCAGCCAGACGCGTAACCACGCATCGCCGTCGGGATGCTGACCAAGCAGGGCGATCGGCCAGGGTAGAGCGAGTACGACGGCGCTTGTGAACGCGCTGCCCAGCATGGAGCGCGCGACCAGTCGGTAGCGCTGCGCGATCACTGGTAAAAGGATAAGGACGGCCGCCAGCGCCGTTGCGATGGGCAGGCCCCGCGTGAGGGCGCTGGCTGCGATGGCGGCCCCCGCAATCAACCCGCCCCGAAGCGGTCGTTCGATTGACATGGCGGCACCCAGCGCAAAGGCTGCCAGCCAGGCGAACTGGAACGCGATGGATGAGGTTTCATGGACGCGGGCGATCAGCCCACAGGTGGCCACGCACACCAGCAGCGCGGCGTCTGCGACGGTGCGTCCGATATCAGATGCGCGAGCCGAGGCTTCGAACGGGTCAGAGGGTTGAATCTCGGGGCGTACCGCGAGCAGCATGGTGGCATGCCAGACGCACAGCAGCCCCAGCGCTGTGACCAGACCACTCGCCAGGCGCGCGCCGGCAGGCTCACCCACCAGCGGGCCGAAGGACAAAATGGCGAGTGCGCCCAACCAGCCGGGCAGCGGCCCTTCTTGGACAACGGGCAACCCGAAAACATTAGGCGCGAGCCAGTCGTTGAATGTGCCACGAGCCATGGTTAGCGCGAGGCCGAATCCTTCGGCATCAGCCCGGCCCCAGGGATCGCGGCCCAGCAGTCCGGGCAGAATGTAAAGCGCGCCCAACAAAAACAACAAGAGGCCGGGCAGGCGCCGGGCCTCTTGCTGGGTCACGATAAAGGCGGGGGGGGACATGCGATGACGCCTGGTGCCCCGCTGAGCAGGTTTGAACCTGCCTGAGGATCAGGAGGGCTTGGCGGTGCTGCGAGCAAATTTCTGGCGGAACTTCTCCACTCGGCCGGTCTCGATGATGCGTTGCTGCGCCCCGGTGTAGAAAGGGTGCGTTTCGGAGGTCACGTCGAGCTTGAACAGGGGATATTCCTTGCCATCGTCCATTTTGATGGACTCGCGTGTGTTGATCGTGGAGCGGGTAATGAACTTGAAGCCGTTCGACATGTCGAGAAACACGACGTCTCGGTAGTTGGGGTGAATGCCGTCTTTCATTGGATATTCTCTACAGGAAAGGGCTTGGCTGGAAAGCGCGAAATCGTAAAGTGTAGCGTCGGACGGGGGGGCGAGGCAAGTCGGGACTGTCGGCGCGCCATCCAACAATCGTAGGAGCTTATTTGCGACGCGTGGATCCGACGCGGATTGACCCTGAAGTGTGGGTTGCGCCCGGAGGCGCTCAGGGCGTGCTTTCCTCGCGTGGCGGTGCGGCTGGCCGCACCGAGATTTCGAAGGGCATGGGCCGTTGGGGTGTCACCTCGATCCTGACCCAGGACCCGGTGAATGGACTGCCGAAACATTCCACGCGAGTGAGTCGGGGAAGGATTCGATCGACCCGAAAACGATGGGTGTCGCCGTGCATCACCAGAACATGACCGCCAAAACGGGCGTTGAGTTGCGCGAGATCGTGGCGAAAGGTCGCGTAGCCGTCGTCGCCCAGAATTCTGGACGGGTCGATGCCGCGACCGAAGCCGGGATTGGCGTGGATAGCCAGGGCGATAGCGGGCAGGTTGGCCCGCTCAGCACGCTGGCGTGCCTGATCGAGCCAGCGCCGGTTATGGGCGTCGCGCTCCAACCGGTCAGCATCATCGAGCGGAGAGCGCCGACCGTTATCAGAGCCAGGCAGGTTCAGGGTGATAAAGAGCACTCCCCCTGCTGTCCACATGAGATTTTCGGGCGGTCCGCCCTCGACCTCCGACTGGCGCACGGGACCCTTCGAAAGCAGCGGCTCGGCGGCCGGGGTTGCAAGTTGCCGCCAGATCGCGCGTCCCGGGGGGCCGAGCCAGGGAGCCTCGCGGAGAAACACGCGGCGACGTAGCCAAGCCAATCGCTCGGCAGGGTCGTGGTCGCCTGCCGCGGGTCGCCAGCAGTCGGTCCATTCGTTGTCGCCAGGGGTGTAGACAAGCGGGATGCGGCTTTGCCCGAAAAGCGCGAGCCGGGACTCGAGCAGTTCATCGGAACAGGGTTCAGAGCCGCCCTTCAGGTCGCCCACGTGGATGCCGAAGGCGCATTGCTCGGCCATCTCACCCAGCAGTGCGGGCACATTGGTGAGCTCGAAGCGCCAGTAGGGAAGGTCGCCGATCAGGGCGAAGCTGGTGCGGGCACCCGGCGGGCTGGGCGGGCCGGAGGCAGCGGAGGCAGCGGAGGCAGCGGAGGTCAAAACGCCGGCGGTGGCGGGGAGCGCAGGGTGGGCGGCGCTTCCAGGAAGACCCCGACGGCTGACCGGCCACACTACGGCTGACAGACTTGCGGTGAGTAATTGGCGGCGGCCAGGCGAGACGGTCGTGGTCATGCGGGTGCGAGGCTCAGTCGCTCACTCAGTCGCCCAGTCGCGCGCGAGCTGCGCCCGCAGGGCGTAAAGCTGCGCAAGCGCTTCTCGAGGGGTCAGTGCGTCGGGGTCGATCTCGAGCAGCTGTTCGCAGAGCGCAAGCGCCCGCGTGACCCGGGTCGGGTTTTCCTGATTGGGCACCGCCGTTGCCGCGCTCTCCTGAGGATGACCAGGATCGTGCAGCGGGCCGGTGGCTGCCGCCCAAGAGCCGTCAATCTCGCCATCGGCAGCAGGCTCGGCTGCAAACAGGTCGAACTGCTGCTCGTCGGCGTGCGCACGGGCCTCAAGCTTGGCGAGCAGGCTGCCAGCAGCGCGGATGACCGGCGGGGGCACGCCTGCGAGTCGCGCCACCTGCAGGCCGTAGCTGCGACTCGCCGGTCCGTCGCGAACCTCATGGAGGAACACGATACCGCCGCGATGTTCAGCAGCCGACAGATGCAGGTTGACCGCGCCCGGGTGCGTGGCAGCGAGCTCCGTGAGTTCAAAGTAGTGGGTGGCAAACAGCGTGAAGCTGCGATTGTGCGACAGCAGCCTTGAAGCGATGGCGTGCGCGAGCGACAGCCCGTCGAAGG
>SXGS01728680.1_pt1 | contig 13679 bp, 13 predicted proteins | sample 3174681 | NCBI WGS metagenome assembly SXGS01 (sample SAMN11356861, study PRJNA531348) | freshwater metagenome | isolation source: freshwater sample F1-80 | place: China: Fuxian Lake, Yuxi | collected 2017-12-25
AGAATTTCAACGGTCTTCCCGTTGCGGCCGGTGATCACAGCGTCTGGTACAGTGGCAAGAGAACTAATGGCGTTGTCCGTAATGGCAAGGATACAGGTGATTTTCACCGGAGCTTTCTCTAACACAGCGGCACGGAAAGCGCCGTAGACCGTGGCCGATCCACCCATGTCGTTTTTCATTCCGGCCATGTTGGTTCCCGGTTTAATGCAGTAACCACCGGTATCAAAGGTGATGCCTTTGCCAACAAAGGCGTATCGCTTCTTTGCTTTAGCCGGCGAGTAAGAAACATGAAGAAGTCGTGGGGGATTAGCAGAGCCTTGACCCACACCGATGATTCCGCCGTAACCAGATTTTTTAAGGGTGGCATCATTAATAATCTCAGCCTTAACTCCGTACTTGGTAGCAAGTTTTTTCATCTTTTGTGAAAATGAGTCAGGGGTTAAATGGCTTGGTGGCGTGTTAATTAAATCGCGTACTAAATAGGTCTGTTCAGCAAGAATCTCAGCACGCTTAATAGCTGATTTGGCTTGAGCAGTATCTGAAAACTTTGAAATCAAAGATATTAATTCCAATGGAGCCCTCTGCTCCTGCTTGCTGCTACCTAAAAATTCCACAAATGTGTAGGCACCAAGGGCAGCACCTTCCGCGATAGCTGCTAGCTCTACGACAGATTTATGCGGCAGAGAAAATGTGGCGTTTTTGTTACCATTTAAATGTCTGGCAGCAGCACCGGCAGCACGTCTTAAAACCTCTGGCTCATAAGATGATTTGATCTCACCTAAACCGGTGAAGACAACTAATTTTGTTGCTTTACCAGGAAGTTTTATTACCTCATCTGCCTTAGCAGTTGCTCCCATGGCAATTAATGTGGCCAGCAGTGCAGCTGAATCTAGTTGGGCAGCACCTGATTCAATCTGCAATTTCTTATTTGTAAGCCCGAGGCCAACGACTAAAATCTCGCTATCAACTTTGGCGGTTAACTTAATCTTGGCCATCACACTCCTATTTCAATAATTTTATAGAAAAGCTAGAAAACGATGGTGCAAGCCTAAAGGATTCCGATAAAAGATGATAATTATCCCAAGTAGTAGTGCGCAAATAGCGGTTTAGGGCGTGTAGGTTTGGCTTATGAATCAATCACCATTGGCTGGTAGACATTTGGCTGAAAATGCAAAGATGGCTGATTTTGGTGGTTGGTTAATGCCGATTGAATACCCGGCAACTGGGGCAATAGCTGAATACACCGCTGTTCGAGAACGGGTTGGATTATTTGATGTCTCCCATTTAGGAAAAGTTTCAATCATTGGGGTAGGTGCTATTGATTACTTAAACAAAATGGTGACAAATGATCTGTCCAAAATTGCTGCCGGACAAGCCCAGTACACATTACTTTGCAATGAAGATGGTGGGGTGGTTGATGATCTAATTGTTTACCTAAACAGTAAAGATGATTTGTTTTTAATCCCAAATGCTTCAAATACAGCAGCTGTCTTTGAGATTCTCACCCAGAGCGCCCCGAGCGGAATAACTGTTAAAAATCTACATAAAGAGTTTGCAGTACTTGCTCTACAAGGAGCAGATTCAGCAAAGGTTTTAAGCAGATTAGGCATAGCGGCCTCACTTGATTACATGTCATTTATTAATGCAAAAATTGATAACCTCCCTGTGATTCTCTGCCGAACTGGATACACCGGTGAGTTTGGATTTGAGATTATTCCTCGCTGGAATGATGCCGAGCGAGTATGGGTCAAGATTGCGTTAATTGTTAAAGAGTTTGATGGGGCAATTTGTGGTTTAGGTGCCAGAGATCTGCTGCGCACGGAAATGGGTTACCCACTTCATGGCCATGAGCTCTCACTTTCCATCACACCAGTTGAGGCAGGTGCCAGTTGGGCAGTTGGGTGGAGTAAGGATCAATTCCGCGGCAAAAAAGTATTAACCCAACAAAAAGAGCAAGGTAGTAAGTTGAGATTAAAGGCGATACTGGCAACTGAGCGGGGAATTCCCAGAAAAGATATGCAGGTAAAGAATTTGAAAGGTGAGGTAATTGGATCTGTAACCAGTGGCACCTATTCACCAGCTCTGAAAAAAGGAATTGGCTTGGCTTTAATCAACTCAGATGTTAAAAAAGATGATCAGGTTTTAATTGATATCCGAGGAACTGATTCAACTTTTAAGGTTGTGTCACTTCCCTTTGTGCCATCTAAAGTTCGATAAGGCCAAGCCAATTTTTAAACTAGATTTTTAGTGACCACCCCAAAATCGCCAGGCGAACTCAGCGATATTTGTGCCTATATAAAGAATTCCCACGTGAGCTGTGAGTCCTAAAATCTTTGCAAACAGTGATTTGCCAGCAGTTGATCTTTTAACTGTGACAATGGCTGGTGCTTGATAACTAGATAACATTCCGACTCCTACTCAGGAAACTTAACATTACCATTATCGGCAAAGACAAAGGCTAGTGAATCACCTGGATTTAATGCTAGATCGGCCACACCCACCTGAGCCCATGCCCACTTGGTATTTAGATCAGCTGGATTGGGTAAGGCTTGTTTTCGCTTTTCTAATACCGCCCAATATGCAAACTCGGCCGGCATATCCTTGCAACTTTCAATGTAATCCTCATGGCCCTTGATTCCAATTGGTTCATTTGGTTTTGGCAGATTATTTAAACGGCAAACAACTGCGGTGCCATATTTATCTGTGCCCTGGATTTTAAAGTTTGCATTTGTCATTAGCTCTAATGCGGTTGTTTCACCCTCTACATCCAAACACTTCTCATAAGGCTTTGCCTGTGCATCCAATACGCCATAATCGATCACCACATTGACGCAGTTATCGGAAGTTTGAGCTGAATAGAAGGTTATTCCGCCAACAATTACAGCTGCGGCGATAACTCCAGGTATGAATTTCTTAACTTTTATAAATAACTTGCTAAACATGTATTGCCTCTCAAAATAGAGAGTTTCACGTAAGCGAAAAAACTCATCTAGATGAGATTTCCCGCCCCGCAATCCTCGACGGGTGGTTAATAAATCAAATGTGGTGGGTAATCCGACTTGAAAGAAAAAACTTTCTCACGGTTGCGGGACAGCGTCGGATTTTCACCGACTTCCCCCAGTCACACTCTTTAACTTTCAATATTAAGTTGTAGGCGGAGTTTGCTGCTATCGGTGAGGTAAAGCAAATCACCACGCCAATTGCCTAGATAAGCCGGTGTGGTTATGGTTGGCAAATGGAATATCGTCGCCTGGGCAGTACTGGAATGTATGTCTCAGAAATTACTTACGGAAACTGGATTACCCATGGCTCCCAAGTAGAGGAGCAGGCTGCGATTAAATGTGTGCGAGCTGCCTTAGATCTTGGAATTACCACCCTAGATACTGCTGATGTTTATGCTGGCACCCGCGCTGAATCGGTAATGGGCAAAGCATTAAAAGGTGTGAGACGGCAATCTTACGAGTTATTTACCAAGGTTTATTGGCCAACTGGTACTGGCAAAAATGATCGTGGGCTTTCTCGAAAGCACATCATGGAGTCATGCAACGCATCATTAAAACGATTAAAAACTGATTATGTTGATCTCTACCAAGCCCATCGATTTGATTATGAAACTCCGCTGGAGGAGACCTTGGGTGCTTTTGATGATTTGATTCGAAGTGGAAAAGTTTTATACATCGGCTTTTCTGAGTGGAATGCTGAACAGATTGCAGCCGCATTAAAGATTCAAGATCAAAAGGGTTACTACCGCTATATCTCTAGCCAACCTCAGTACTCAATGTTGTGGCGAGTGATTGAATCCCAGGTTGTGCCACTTTCAGAAAAAGAGGGAATTGGTCAGATTGTATGGTCACCAATTGCTCAAGGAGTGTTAACTGGAAAGTACTTGCCAGGAAAGAAGGCCCCAGCTGGATCACGTGCCACGGATAAAAAAGGCGGTGCAAATATGATCTCTGGATTTATGAAGGAGCCAATCCTAGAAGCGGTACAAAAGCTAGTACCAATTGCAGCAAAGGTTGATTTAACACTTGCGCAACTTGCAATTGCTTGGGTACTACAAAATCCAAATGTTTCAAGTGCAATTATTGGCGCAACTAAACCGGCTCAGATTAAAGAGAATGTGAAGGCATCTGGGGTAAAGCTAGATCAATCAATAATGAGTGAGATTGATGCTGCGTTAAAAGATGTGATTACAACTGATCCAGCAAAGACAATTAGCCCAAAACCTAGGGCTTAAGACTTACTTTTTCTTTTTCTTAACCGGTCCTACCTGTGGGGCAGGGGCTCGTAACCTTCGTAATTGGGTAGCTCTCATCCAGCCGTAAAGTCCAATTCCTCTAGTTGGCTCCTCTGGGTACTTTTCCTTAACCAGGCGCTTGATTCTGCGGGATAAAAATATGCCATCTAAAGTAATAAAGATCATTGATGAATACATCACCGCAACAGCTGCAAGTTGAACTGCTGGAATTGGAATGATGGTGAGAAAAAAAACCACCATAATGATAATTAGGAAGTACTCGGTAACAGATTTGCGTTCATCAATATAGGTTCTAACAAATCTTCTAGCTGCGCCGCGATCTCTAAGTGGCAGTGCAGATTCTTCACCTCGCATATAGGCAGCTCTTGCCTCCATACGACGTTTTCTTGCCTGCTCTTTAAGTGCTCGCTTTGCCTCTTTGCTAGCACCTGGGGAAAGGGATGAGACCTTTAATTTTGCCTCAGCTACTTTTCGCTTAGGAGTTGGCTTACCTTTTTTATCAGACATGAGATTAAGGTAGGGCCAACATTTGATCTAATGCAACTTTTGCATACCTTGCCATATCCTCTTTTACCTTTATCTGGTTAACCAGCCGGCCATTTACTAGTGACTCCATCGCCCAGACCAGGTGTGGCAGATCAATTCGGTTCATAGTTGAGCAATAACAGACAGTTTTATCTAAGAAAACTACCTGCTTATCGGGATTCTCATTTGCTAACCGTTGCACCAGATTTAACTCAGTACCAATCGCCCATTTAGAGCCGGCAGGTGATTGGGTCACAGTTTTAATGATCATCTCAGTGCTTCCGACTACATCTGCATTTGAGACCACATCATGTTGGCACTCAGGATGGACCAAAACCTTAACTCCAGGAAGTTTTTGCCTAACCTCAACTATATTTTGCATGGTAAATCTGCCATGGACTGAGCAATGTCCCCGCCATAAAATTACCTTGGCCGCCTTTATCTGGTCCTCTGTTAAACCACCATTTGGCTTCCATGGGTTATAAACCACACAATCTGTAAGGGATAAGCCCAGGGAGAGAATGGCGGTGTTTCGACCTAAATGTTGATCTGGCAAAAATAAAATCTTCTCACCCTTTTCAAATGCCCACTTCATAGCCCGTGCTGCATTTGATGAGGTGCAAACTGCGCCGTTATTTTTGCCAGTAAAGGCTTTGATTGCAGCTGAGGAGTTCATATAGGTAATTGGAATTGTTTTTCCTGCTACGCCAATTTTATTTAACACCTGCCAACAATCTGCTACTTGGGAGGCGGTTGCCATATCTGCCATCGAACAACCTGCTGCTAGATCTGGCAAGATAACTTTTTGATTATCAGTGGTTAATATGTCCGCACTCTCTGCCATGAAGTGAACACCACAGAAAAATATAAACTCCGCCTTACTATTATCAGCAGCTGCTTGAGCCAACTTAAATGAATCACCTCTAATATCGGCAAAGGCAATTACTTCATCTCGCTGGTAGTGATGGCCCAACACCATGGCTTTATCACCTAACCGCTGGCGGGCTGCTACTGCGCGGGCAACTAATTGCGGATCACTTGCAGCAGGCAGTTCGCCCTCACAGGAGACACCGCGCTCGCTACCTAGATCTGCAGCACTGCCAAGCAGTAGAAGATCACTTATTCCCATGTGAGCAAGTGTAAACGCTCACAGGTTTTGATGAGGAAATATCTGGCAAGAACTAGTAGCCTATGAGCCTAAGTTCAATATTGGAGACCAAGTGAGTATGAGCACAGAGACAACAACAACTACAAGTACCAGCATTGCATTATCTGATGTGGCAGCCCAAAAGGTTGCTTCTTTGTTAAAGCAAGAGGGTCGAGATGATCTAAGTCTTCGTGTTGCAGTACAACCAGGTGGCTGCTCTGGTCTTCGCTACCAACTTTACTTTGATGATCGCGCACTTGATGGCGACACTATTACTGAGTTTGGTGCTGAGAAGGTAAAGGTTGTGACTGACAAAATGAGTACTCCATATTTAATGGGTGCCACAATTGATTTTGTTGACACAATTGAGAAGCAAGGCTTCACAATTGATAATCCAAATGCCCAAGGCTCATGCGCCTGCGGCGATTCATTTAACTAATTAACCTAACTAAAAAATTATGAAGGTGGCAGTCGCCGGCTCAGTCGGTGGCGACCACATCATGAGTTTTGGTGGCAAATTTACCGACTCATTAGTTGCCGGCTCCTTAGCCAAAGTCTCGCTCTCATTTTTAGTAGACACCTTAGAAATTAGACGTGGTGGCTGTGGCGCCAATATTGCATTTGGAATGGGCGCGCTGGGTTTAAATCCAATATTAATAGCAGCGGTGGGGCGAGATTGGGTCGATTACGAAGCTTGGCTTAAGCGACATGGTGTTGATACCTCACATGTCTTGGTCTCAGAGAAATTACACACTGCAACATTTATGGTTACCACCGATACTGAGTTAAATCAGATTGCATCCTTTTTTCCAGGAGCAATGAGTGAGGCAAGAAATATTGAGTTGACACCAATCATAGAAAAAAGTGGCAAGTTTGATTTATTAGTTATCTCTCCCGATGATCCAGAGGCGATGATGCGCTACTCAGAGATGGCTCGGTCATTAAAGATTCCAGTAGCTGCAGATCCATCTCAACAAATGGCTCGTATGGATGGCAAGGAGATTGCGCAGTTAATTGAAGGGGCAAAGTACTTGTTTTTAAATGAGTATGAATTAGCACTTGCAATTCAAAAAACTGGCTGGACAGATCGACAATTATTTGATCGAGTACAGGTTCGGGTGGTAACACTTGGTTCAAAGGGTGCTCAGATTGAAGAGCATGGCAAAGAGACTATTTATGTTGGGGTTCCTAAAGAGAAGCAGAAGTTAGATCCAACTGGTGTTGGCGATAACTTTAGATCCGGATTTATTGCCGGTCTCTCTTGGGGATTAGGACATGAAAGATGTGGGCAGTTGGGATCAATGCTGGCTACATATTGCATTGAGACAACTGGCACACAGGAGTACCGCTTTACTAAAGAGGAGTTTCTAACCCGATTTGAAGGTGCTTATGGCAAGGTGGCAGCTGATGAGATCAAACCACATCTAAATGTTCGATTGGTGGGTTAGTTTTTCCGAAGTTTTTCGGTAGCAATTTTTAAAGCCTGGCAAAAATCTCTCACCATCTGCTCGGTAATATCTTTGTGAAGAGTTAATCTGATATTTCCAGTAATCGGCCGGTTCATTGCAGCTAAGACGTGGCTTGGCTGCATATCAGCTGACTTACATGCTGATCCTGAGTCCACGGCAAAGCCATCTGCTTCTAATTCAAGAAGTAATCGATCCGCCTCAACCTTATTTACCGAAAATGAAACAAACTTAGATAGCCCATCTAAGTTAGATGCGATATCAACCTCAGAAATCTGCGAAGAGATAAACTCGATAATGTATTTCTTCAGCTTGGCTCTTATATCTTCCTGCGCAAGGAATGCGGTGAGTGCGATTGAACTAGCAACTACAAGTGGGATTGAGTAGCTGCCTGGAACTCTTGTTAAATCATTATGGGGCAGGGGATTGCGCCACTTATCAGGCTCCTTAATAACCAAAATGCCAACTCCTGCTGGTCCCTGCCATGAGCTGCTATCAAATAGGGCGGTTTGGTAATCAAAGTTTGGTAATGCGTCCACCCCACTTGCTGTGCAGTCAGCAAAAATTAATCCAGTAGTTGGAGTGCTTGGCTGTAGATTTCCAGTTTCCCCATTTGCTACCTGCCAAACCACTACATCATTTTCTTTTGCTTTATAGGAAGTGATGGCGCCATTTTGATTTACCGACAAACACTCAACTTTGCGTCCCTTATTTTCTTCATCAGCAGCAACTGCAAAAATTCGTTGTCGATCAATACTTGAGTAAATCAACTTGCTATCAGATTTTATTAACCCAGAAATTCCTAATTGAAATCCAAGATCACTCTCACCTAAGAACTCAATTTCATCAGGGCGAACCTTAAGCGCAGTTGCGAAATTTTCTCTGACCTGTTGGAGTAGAATTGCAGTCTCTCTTGATTTAGCATTTAACTTATTTGGATCAGCCCACCCCTTAGCAAATGATTGATTTAATTGGGCCATTGCGGCAGGGTGCAGCACTCGTTCCTGCTGAAAATCTGCTGTGATGCGAACCACCATCTACCTCCAACCAGCTGCGTATGAGATTGTTAGGGCAGAAGGTTATCCTTATCCCTATGCGCTCGGCTCACCAAAAATCCATGATTCCATTGTTGGCATTAAGCCCGCTATTAGCCGGATGTGCGCAATCTGAAATATCTGGGCTGGGCTTTGAAGAGGGTGTAACAAGCGTGAATGATCAAGCACTTTCACTTTGGCAGGGTGCTTGGATCGCTGCGGGTGTAGTAGGGGCCATCACATTAATTTTGATTTTATGGCCAGTCTTTTTTTACCGCAAGAAAGATGAAGGTTTTCCTAAGCAAACCCAATACAACATTCCAGTTGAGGTTGCCTACACAGTTATTCCATTGATAATCGTGGCAGTTCTTTTCTACTTTACTGTTCAGCGTGAATCTAAAATTTTAAAGATCTCACCCGATGCCCAGATCTCACACTTTATTGATGTTGTGGGCTTCCAATGGTCTTGGCAGTTTAAACACCGAAGTGCCGGAGAGTATAAGAGCGCAACGATCACGGGATCTCCAGCCCAGCCACCAACCTTGGTTTTGCCACAGGGTGAGCGTGTTAGATTCACCTTAGATGCTAATGATGTGGTCCATGGATTTTGGATTCCGGCATTCATGATTCAGATGCAAAATTTGCCTGGGGTGACAAATCAATTGGAGTTCACCGCTAATGAGTTGGGAACTTATCCAGGTCGTTGCAACATGTTATGTGGGCGAAACCATGCTCAAATGCTATTTTCAGTCAAAGTTGTAACCAAAGCTGAGTACCAAAAGTATTTGGAAGATTTAGTAGCCGAAGAGAAAGCAGTAACCTCATGACCACATACGCCCAGCGCCCAGTCCTTTCATCACCATCTGCAGCACCTCTGCCGACTTCAAAGGGAAAGTTACTAGTCAAGTGGCTTACCTCAACTGATCATAAAACAATTGGTTATCTATATTTGATTACCTCTTTTGCATGGTTTTTAATCGCTGGCTTATTGGCTTTGTTATTGCGCGGTGAATTAGCAAGACCAGGAATGCAATTTTTAAGTAATGAGCAGTACAACCAAATCTTTACCATGCACGGCACCATTATGTTGCTTATGTTTGCAACTCCATTATTTGTTGGTTTTGCAAACGTAATTATGCCGCTGCAAATTGGAGCAGCAGATGTAGCTTTTCCAAGATTAAATATGCTCTCTTACTGGCTGTATTTATTTGGTGGCACCATGGCATTTATTGGATTTATCACTCCAGGGGGAGCGGCATCATTTGGGTGGACCGCATACGCACCATTATCAAACTCTCAATACTCACCAGGAATCGGCGCAGATCTTTGGTTGATGGGATTAGCAATTGGTGGTTTAGGAACGATTTTAGGTGGCGTTAACTTTGTGACCACAATTTTAACAATGCGAGCACCAGGTATGACGATGTTTAGAATGTCGATCTTCTCTTGGAATGTGCTCTTAACATCTATTTTGGTATTGATTGCATTCCCACCACTTGCAGCAGCTTTCTTAGCCTTGGAATCAGATCGTCTCTTTGGCTCACATATATTTGATCCAGCAAATGGCGGAGCTATGTTGTGGCAACATCTATTCTGGTTTTTTGGTCACCCTGAGGTTTATATCTTGGCGCTACCATTTTTCGGCATTGCTACGGAGATTTTGCCAGTATTTAGTCGCAAACCTATCTTTGGTTACAAAGGTTTAATTGCGGCAACCATTGCAATTGCTGCCCTCTCTGTTGCGGTGTGGGCTCACCATATGTATGCCAGCGGACAAGTTCTCCTGCCCTTCTTCTCCTTTATGACATTTTTGATTGCGGTACCAACTGGAGTTAAGTTCTTTAACTGGATCGGTACGATGTGGCGCGGATCTGTCACATTTGAAACTCCAATGTTGTTTGTACTTGGTTTCTTAATCACATTCTTGTTTGGTGGATTAACCGGTGTTATTTTGGCAAGCCCACCACTTGATTTCGCAGTCTCTGCCTCTTACTTCGTAGTTGCACACTTTCATTATGTTTTATTTGGAACTGTGGTGTTTGCGATGTTTGCTGGTTTTTACTTCTGGTGGCCAAAATTCACCGGCAGAATGCTTGATGAGACCTTGGGCAAGATTCACTTCTGGACATTATTCTTTGGTTTCCACCTGACATTTTTAATCCAACACTGGCTTGGAATTAAAGGCTTTCCTCGTCGATATGCAGATTACTTAGCATCAGATGGCTTTACCTTTATGAATATGGTTTCCACAGTAGGTTCTGGCTTGTTAGCACTTTCTATGATTCCATTTTTCCTAAATATCTGGCAAGCACGGAATTCACCAATGGTTAATACCGATGATCCATGGGGATATGGCTCATCATTAGAGTGGGCAACATCTTGTCCACCGCCACGACATAACTTCACCTCAATTCCAAGAATTCGAAGTGAGCGCCCAGCTTTTGATCTGCACTATCCACACATGGCGCAGAAGGAAAAACATTAATGAAAACTAGTTGGGTGTTGTTTGTTGGTCTGGCAATTTTTTACTTTGTTATGACCATTATTTACTGGCAGATCGGTGGTGAGCCAGTAGGTATTACTGCAATTTTGCTAAGCGGTGGTTTGTCTTTAATCGTTGGTTTTTATCTTTGGTTTACTGCTCGCCGGTTAGGAAATGTTCTACCAGAGGATAATTCACAAGGAGAAATTGCAGATTCAGCAGGTGAAATTGGTTTCTTCTCACCACACTCTTGGTGGCCGCTACCAGTTGCGTTGTCAGCATGCGCAGTTGGTGTAGGTCTATTGATTGGCTGGTGGTTAGTTCTAATTGCAGTTGGATCATTGATAATTTCAATCCTTGGTCTAGTCCTACAGTATGAGCGCCCTTCAAACTCACTTCACTAACTATGAAAGAGCGAGCTGAGATAGTAGATACTGGCATTCCGCTGTTCTACAAAGTCCAGATAGAAATCGAAGCTCCAGCCAAGAAAATTTTTGATTTTTTATCTAATCCAAATAATCATCTACTTATGGATGGCTCTGACATGCTTCGAGGGAAAATTAAAGGATCAGATCGCCTATTTTTAGGGGTAAAGTTTGGCATGAAGATGCGCAATGGAATTCCATACATTATTACCAATCAAGTTATTGAGTACCAAGAGAACAAAGCGATCGCCTGGCGGCATCTACTGCATAATGTTTGGCGGTATGAGATAGTAGAAATAACTGCCAATAAATGCCTTGTGATTGAAAGTTGGGATGGGCGTAAGGCAAAATGGAAATGGTGGATCGATGATTCTTATAAGTGGGTACCAAAAGCCATGGCTAGAACGCTAGTCAAGCTAAAAGGATTAATATCTGGATGAGCTCGACCATTGCAACCGACTCTGAAATCGATCAGTTAGCAAAATCTGCTGTTGAAAATGCTCGAGAATTAATCGCAGAATCTGCACCAAATCTAAAAAGATATGACAGAGCCAGTCGGAAGAGATTTACAAGATTATTTAAAGATCCCAAAGCAATCTCTGTAACGGTATCCCTTACCGATGAAGTGATGCGAATTTCCTCACCAAAAGATGCTGTTCGAATCTTAAGGAAAGCGGCAAAAGATGCCACAGTTGCCGGTTTTGGTTTGTTTAACACAACTGGCTTAAAACTAATTGCTTTGCTATCAAAATTACTGCCTAAACCTGTTTTATTTGCAGTTCACACCCAGGTCAAACTTTTGTCAAAGGGAATAATCTTGCCAGCTGAAAACAAGCAACTTTCTAGGCAAATAAAACGCAGAGCCAAAAAAGGAATTAGGTTAAATATAAATGTTTTAGGTGAAGCGGTGTTGGGTGAGAACGAGGCAGCGGAGCGGTTTGAACGGGTGCTAGAGATGATGGAGCGTAATGAGGTTAATTATGTATCGGTAAAACTCTCATCAGTGGTCAGCCAAATTATCGCCCTTGATCGAGTCGGCACATTGGAGCGGGTGAGTGTTAAGTTGCGTGAGATTTATCGAAAATCGATTGCAACTAATACCTTCGTTAATCTGGATATGGAGGAGTTTCGAGATCTTCGTTTAACGGTTGACGCATTTAAGTTGGTGTTAAGTGAAGGAGAGTTTAAGAATCTTTACGCAGGTTTAGTTCTACAAGCTTATCTGCCTGAATCCCATGAAGTTTTTGCCGAGTTGGTTGAGTGGTCCCTTGCCAGAAATGAGCAATCAGGAGGGGTAATAAAGATTAGGTTGGTAAAGGGTGCAAATCTTGCGATGGAAAAAGCTGAAGCAGAGTTGCATGGTTGGGTAGCAGCACCGTATCAATCAAAATCAGATGTGGATGCTAGTTATTCAAGGTTGTTAGATACAGCCCTTCGTCCTGAAAATGCTAAAGCGGTGAGAATTGGTGTGGCAAGCCACAATCTTTTTCACATTGCATTTGCACTCGAGATTGCTAAAAAGCGGAATGTAATGGAGCAGTTAGATCTAGAGATGCTTGAGGGAATGGCAAATCCTGAAGCGTTAGCAATTGCAAAAAGATCTTTGCAAATTCTGCTATATGCACCTGTGACTCGAGGAAATGATTTTGCATCCGCAGTTGCCTATTTGGTTCGAAGGCTGGATGAAAATACTGCGCCAGAGAACTACCTAAGATCCTCATTTGAAATGGGTTCTGACCCAAGTAAGTTTGCTGAGCAATCAGAGAGATTTCTTCAAAGTGTTGCTGGTCGACATGATATTTCTACCAAGAGCATACGTCATAAAACAGTAAAATTTGTAGTTGAAGATCAATTCGAAAATGCACCAAATGCTGATCTAACTAAAGACTTGTTTGTTTCAAAGCTTGGTAAGGAAATAAATAGTGTTCTTGAACAACCGACATACCAGATTCCAATTGTGATCGCTGGTAAAGAGATCTTTGATCGAACTTTGATTGATGGCAATGATCCCTCAGATAATGCACAAGTTTGGTATCAATACGCAGTTGCAAGGAAGAGTGATCTAGATCTTGCTATCAGTACTGCAAAAAAATCATTACCGGTCTGGGATCAGCTGGGGGCTCAAGCTAGGGCTGATATTTTGAAAGAGTTTGGCCAAATTGCACATTCACAGATGGAGGAGAGCATTGCAATCATGTCTAGAGATGCAGGTAAAACTGTGGGTGAGGCAGATCCAGAGATTTCTGAGGCGATTGATTTTGCAAACTATTACGCCCTTTCTGCAGTTTCACTAAATCTAGAGAAAGAATCTTCGCCAGTTGGTGTAGTTGTGGTTGTACCAC
>SXGS01036479.1_pt1 | contig 13678 bp, 9 predicted proteins | sample 3174681 | NCBI WGS metagenome assembly SXGS01 (sample SAMN11356861, study PRJNA531348) | freshwater metagenome | isolation source: freshwater sample F1-80 | place: China: Fuxian Lake, Yuxi | collected 2017-12-25
AGCGGACAACTGCTCGCGTTCGTCTGGTGTGAGCGTCACGCGGTATTTCTTGGGCACAGGGATTACCTCCACACCAAGTGAATCACATCTTCGTCCGAGGCTCCGGTGAAGAATCAACTCCGCCCTGACAGACCACTAGAACCCTGCTTCTCGGATTGATCGGAGGATTGATGGCCTGCTCCGCCGCAGAAGGACGGCTGCAGGGGATCCAGGAAGAACCGCCCAGTGCGGCAAGCGGGATCGAGCGGGTGCTGGGGGTGGATCGGGAGACGGCTGGTCGGATTGCCGACCAGCTTGCGATCGATCCGTTTTCCCCCGCCGTAGCCGCCGGGATCGGACCCCGACTTGAGTCGATCGTGCGATCCAGAGGCGCCGCACTGGCTCCCCTGCTCGAACGTCCCGGCGTCAGCGTCGCCTACGAAGCCGGAGGCGGCAAGGAGTTTCTCCCTGAGGTTTTGACAGGATCGGTCAAGGTGGCGACCGACGGCGGCGGCGCGGAGTTCTCCACCCCGATCGCCAATTACGGGGTCTCAGTGGACCCCCGGAGTCGCTCCCTCTCCGCCACCCTCGCCTACGGCGCTCCGCGGCGGCTCGCATCGTGGAAAGAAGGTGGGGCGGACTTTGTGGCCCGTAAGGTGATCAAGGTGGAGTTCACCTTCGACAACAACCGAGAGTTCCTCTCCGCACTCGGGATCAGCGCGGAGAGTTTGCCGGGTGGGCGAGCCGCCATGGCGCTCGCCGGACGGATCTTGAATCGCGAACTCCTGACTCCCGAAGAGCCGGTCAACGATCCGGATGCCGCTCGATCCGCTCTGGATGCCGTGCGGCGGACGCTCGTGCCGAATGCCGACACGTTTGCCCATGCTCAGAGCGTCTCCACCTCAGATGGGTACGAGTTCACGCTTCAGGCGCAGGGCAAGAGCCCAAAGGGCGCCTCGGGGGAGGGATCCGTCCACTTCTATGCGCTCAACGTTCAGCGGACTGAACGCGAGGGCATGGAACCAATCCGATATGCGGATGTCGGCGTGGGACTCGGGTTGGGCGGCGGCATCGGCAAGTACAAAGCAAGCGTTGGGGTCTCAGTCTCGCACTCCTCCGATCCCGGCAAGCGCGAAGCCAATCCCGAGGCCCGTGAACTCGCACAGGTACTGCGGAACGGGGATGTCGCCCGAGCCGTTCGTGCCGCCACGGAGAAGACGTCCCTGGTGTGGGACCACGAGGCGGTGACGTCGGGCCTGAGAAGGCTCCTGAGTTCTCCAACGGCGCGGGCGCCAGGCGCCGATCGCATCGCGGTGGCGCCGGACGCCCGGGCCGGCGGGGTCATGCTCTTCTTCGACCCTGCCCTGCTGGAGACCGCGGTGTCGCCGGGAGACCTCGGCGCCGCGCTCTCCCGCGTGTCGGCGGCTCTCCTCGCCGGCAAAGATCGTGTGGCAATCCGCGTGGGCGACGGTGAGGAGTCGTTCACCACACTCTCCCTGAAGCAGTGGTTGGCGCAGTCTCCGCCGGCTCGGACCCTTGGGCGCCTCACACGGATCCGGGGCTATGTGGTGAAGGGGGACGATCTCGTCCTGATCGGTCAGTGGGTGGAAGGCCGGCCCCCAATGGATGCCGATGTGCTGACCGCGGCGCTTCAGACCGTCTACCGCACCGGTAATCCCCCGTTTGTTTCGCTGGACCCGGATCCAGAGAATCCGTATGGTCCACAGCGCGTTCGCACAGGCGGGATGCCGTAGCCGGTGGTCGACTCGGAGTTAGGACGCATCCTGCTCGATGCCGACTACGACATGAAGCGGATCGGGCTGGGTGAGCTGAAGGTGCGGACGCCGGGATTTCGGAGTTGGCACGACCTGATCCTCGAGAGCCGGGACGCGCCGGAAGGGTACCGACGCTTCTGGCTCAGCCCACTCCCGGCACTCGCCGGAGATGTGCTGGTCAGCGGGCCGGTGGTCCTCTTCGAATCTCGCGTTCAGGTGCAAACGGAGCGCATGAAGGAAGCCGGCGAGCTCCTGGCCCCCAGCGGAGAAGTCGGCCGTCAGGATCAGGATGCGGCCGGGGAACTCACGACGCACTACGAGGAGATCGAGTCGGAAACGCCCTCCTTCGCCCGCCTCCATGCGGCGGTCGATTCCGCGAAACTCGCTGCAATCCTCAGATTTCGCGGAGTAAAGCATCCCTTGCTGGAACAATTCGCGGATCGATCGCTTCGCCGTGTGAGTCGGGCCGACGGAAAGCCGATCTCCTCTCCCTACAGCGGGATCGGCCCCAAAGTGGTGGGCGACACCTTCATCCTGATCGGGGGAGGCGCCCCCACGCGCACGTTGATCCGCCCTTCCTCGGTGGTCGAGTCCAGCTCCATCTCGTCGCTGGCGAGAGGGGACGCGAGGGTGGAGTTGCCCCCCTCCATTCCGCTCGCCGAGGCGTCCCAACCGGACCTGCTCGCCGGCGCCGCACTCACAGAGTTCGGGGAGGGTCGTCTGACTGAATGCGACCGGCTGGCCACCAGTGCCCTGGAGGTCGACCCCGCATCCCGATCGGCCCGCGTTTACCGTGGGCTCGCCCGGCTCTCGCTGGGGAACCCTCTCGGCGCCCGCCAGGATCTGGATCGGGTGGTTCGCGAAGAGCCCTCGCTGGGAGGGCTGAGGGGCCTCCTGCGCCTGTATCTCGGTGATCCCGGCGGCGCGAAAGTCGACACGGCCTCGGCCGTCCGTGCCGCGCCTCATCGGCAGGCAGTGTGGGAGTGGCACGGGATGGTCTGTGCGCTCACACTCGACTTTCCGGGCGCCCGCGCTGCGTCGAACCGCATCCAGGAGCTCAACTCCCTCTCGCCCGCTGCATTTCGGGTGTCGACGCTGACCCATCTCCTCTCCCGAATGAGCCCGTCAGCGGCTCGGAGCCGTGTCGCCCAAATGCTCGCGATCCCCATTCCGTTGAACAATGCACTGGCGGAAGCCCTTGCTGGGGTTCGCGCAGCCGACGGCAAGGGCGGCGCTCGGGCAGCGCAGCGGGCGATCGATCTCTCTGGCCGCTACGCGGAACTGCCGGCGGTGCAGCGCTACCACGCGCGCGAGCGCGCGGTCGCGCTTCTCGCCCTGGCGGAACTCGCCGGGGCCACCCCCGAGGCGCAAGCGGATCCGGCGGCGCTGCCCGGGGTTCGCCACGCGGATCTGCTCATTTCACAACACCCAACCTGGCCAACTGGATACCTGCTCAAGGCCTTTTGCGCTCTCAAACTCGGCGCCGCGGGGAACCGTCTGGATCCCAAGCGTCTGATGGATCAGGCGTTCTCGCTCAAACGAGAGTCCGATCCCCTCACTGAGGACTGGGGCTCGCTCTTCGGGGGTAGCCTGAAGGCCACCGTCTACGCGAGCGGCTTGCTGGTCGCCATGACGTCACGGCAAAACCCGGGACCCTATCTCTCGGCTCTGAGCCGGGAGCCCGGTCGCACCGGCGCCTTCGCGTCCGCCATCCACAAGACTCTGCGCTTCGACAAAACTTCGGAGGCGCTGCCGATCCTACGTCGTGCCGCCGAGATTGCCATGCGGGAGCGGCCCCGCGATGACCCCGGCTCCCTCATCGTGCACTCGGTGTTGCTCCTGCTCTACGCCTACGCAGAGCAAGATTCCGGTAATCGCCCTGCGGCGCTCCGAGCCACCCGCTCAATGGCATCATCGCTGCCTACAGACCACGCCATCTTCGAAGGCTTGAGTATTCTCGGAGCGCTGAGGCTCCTCTCGCTCTCCGTGGAGGTGCAGGTCCTGCAAGACACGGCCCGCGCCGACCCAGGCCTGGCGACTCTGACGGGAACGATAGCAAAAGGCGCTACCGAGGACATTCCTCGCCTCTCGGAGCGGGCGAAGCGCATCAGCGCTTCATTCCTCGCCGAGTCGGCGAGGCGAGACTCCGGTTTGGTCAGCCTCTGCCTGCGACCCTCGCTCGAAATGCTGACCCTCTTGCTGCCGTTGGATGCGCTCGAGAACGCCTCGAAGAAGGGAGCCGAGAGCTGGCAGGGCGACCATCGAGATGCAGTGAACCGGGAGATGACAAGGCTCCGAACGGCGCTGGACGACCGACAGGCGCGTTCTCTGGCCGACGCAACCCCGTTGTTCCAGGCACGCATGCGCGAGGCCCGCACTCCGGCCGAGATGAGACTGCTCTCGATTCTGGCCCAGCAGCAGTTCACGTCCGTCATCGTTGACCATCTGCAAAAGGGCGAGAAGGAGACGGCCGCGCGGCTGCAGGGTGAACTCGCCGTGCTGCTCGCTCGGATGCGCGTTCGGAAAAAGTAGCGGCGAGAGAGCGGCCTACCCCACCACGGGAGCCGGGGCCTCATGGGCCTGGTAGAGGCGGTTGGCGATGATGTAATCGCAAACCGCATCCGGTGTTCGGTAACGAATGCTCGCGCCGCGTGCCACCCGCTCCCGAAGATCGGTTGCCGAGATCTCCACTCGAGGGGAGTTCACCCGGATCACGGCACGGGTCAGCTCGGCCTGGAAGGCTCGAATCAGCGCCGCATCGTCGACCCCGGGGCGCACCATCGCGACCATTCGGCAAGCGGCAAGCACCTCGCGGGGTCGATGCCAGGTGTGGAGTTCCAGAACGGTATCCATACCGGTCAGGAAGTAGAGTTCGGCGTCCGGATGCTCCCCATGAAACCATTTGAGGGTGTCCAGAGTGTAACTCGGACCCTCCCGGTCCAGTTCTAGGCGAGACGCCTCGAATGTCGGGTTCCCCTCGATGGCCCGCCGTACCATCTCCAGTCGATGTTCAGCAGGAGTGATGGGACGGGCCTGCTTGTGGGGTGGGTCGCCGGCCGGAAGCCAGACAACCCGGTCGAGCTGAAGTGCCTCGCGGGCCGCCTCGGCCGCGAGCAAGTGGCCAAAGTGGACGGGGTCAAAGGTACCGCCCATCAACCCAAGCCTGAGCGGGCGATCAGTCCTCTCGAACCTGTCCATCGCCCTGCACAACCCACTTCCAGGTGGTGAGCGCTCGAATACCGATGGGACCTCTCCGGTGGAGCTTCTGGGTGCTGATGCCCAACTCGGCGCCGAGCCCCAACTCGTAACCGTCCATAAACCGGGTGGAGGCGTTCACCAGCACAGCAGCGGCATCCACTCGCTGGCAAAAACGGCGCGCGGAAGAGTAATCCTGCGTGACGATCCCCTCGGCAAGGTGCGTGCCGTAGCGCGCGATGTGGCGGATGGCTTCGTCCACGCCATTCACTACTCTGACCGCGAGGGTGAGATCCTGGTAGGCGACCTGAAAGTCTTCGTCGGTCGCCGGATGGATGCTGGGGGCCAGGGCGCAGGTCCGCTCGCAGCCGCGGACATCCACATCCGCCGCCTGAAGCCGAGCGGTGATGAGGGGCAATAGATCAGCAGCGATCGGTTCATCGACCAGCAGGGTCTCGATGGCGTTCACGGCCCCCGGGCGGTTCAGTTTCGCGTTCAGCGCAATGTCGCAAGCCATCTCCAGTGAAGCGGTCTTCTCGATGAAGAGGTGACAATTGCCGGCGCCGGTCTCGATGGTTGGAATGGTGGCCGTATCGCAGACTCGCCGGATGAGCTCATTGCTACCTCTTGGTATGAGCACATCGATGTAGCGTGTGAGTCGCATAAAGCGGTCCAGAGCCGCCGGATCATCCGTCTGAAGACACTGCACCGCGCCCCTCGGAATTCCCTGACGATCGAGGGTCTGGCGAATGACCTCAAACACGGCTGCTGTGGAGTTCCGTACATCGGCGCCGCCGAGCAAGATCACCGCATTGCCGGACTTCAAGCACAGGCTGATCGCGTCAACCATGACATCGGGCCGGCTCTCGTACACGACGCCGACCACTCCGATCGGGACGCGCACTTCCTTGATCCAGAGCCCGTTCGGCCGGCGGGAGCCTCGAAGCACTTCGCCTACAGGATCGGCAAAGGCCGCTACTTCCCGCACTCCCTCGGCCAGTTTCCCCAGACGAGACCGATTCAAAGTGAGACGATCTACGAGGGCTTCGGATTGGTGTGCCGCGTAGGCCGCCTCGACATCGCGTTCATTGGCGGCGAGTATGGAGTCCGCATGATCCACGAGGGCGGTGGCAATGTCGTGCAGGGCGTCGTTCTTCGCGAGCGTGGAGAGCGATCCCATTTGAGGCGAACACTCGCGCGCCAGCCGCCCGGCTGCCTCGACCAACTCGACGGGATCCGCACCCTCGCCACCATCCATGCCAAGCGTCATTCGTAGCCCCCAGGTCGCACGCGGAAGACTTCGAGAAGTCGCCACGTCTCACCTGCGGGAGCAATCTCTACGTGGAGGATATCGCCGATGCGTAGTTCCGCCCGCGCGCCGGCGGGCACAACCAGCGGCCCAACGGTCCCTTCCCCCAGCGCCTCGCGCTCGCGAGACCAGAGAGTAAGGCCCAAGGGCTCGATCCGCTCAATTCGATAGTATTCTTCCTCGGATCGATCATAATCAATCTCTCCCAGATCAGTCACCCGATCCAGACCGGTGGAAAGAAGCGCCTGTTGGGCTCCGGGCTCGTAATCCTCGTCTCCGGGCAGATGGACATCGACCGTGTCAGGCATCTCTCCGCGGTCCACCGATTCGTACAGCGCCTGGAACAGTCGGATGCTGCGAGGGAAGTCGGAATGTAGTCGATCCGCAATCACCAGGAACGGGCTCGACCGCCGCTCTCCCCGATCCACCAACCAATGGCATAGCGCCTCGCACGTGGAGAGGAGCACCTCGCCGACAATGACTTCGGGCTGCTCCTGACGCGGATAGTAATCCAGGAGAAACTCGATGAGGTGCCCGGAGCTCAGTTGCTCGCTCTCCTCAACCTTGCAGTCCTGCTCCAGATACTCCGCCAGAGCCTGGATGGCCAGCGAGGCGATTTGCCGGTCGTCGCCCTGAATTCTCCGGCGCAGACTTCTTTCGAACTCGCGCAGCGCCGCGTCGATCTTCACGCTTACATCTTCTCCAGGCAGTCGATTCCCAGCAGGGAGAGCGACGTCTTCAGGGTCCGGGCCGTCAGGTCACACAACCGAAGTCGGGAGAGTCGAACCGCCTCATCCTCGACATCCACCACTCGAACGCCCCGCTCTCGATCATAGAACGTGCTGAAGGCGCGGCTGAGCGCGTACATGTAGTCGGTGAGGAGGTGCGGCCGAAGTTGCTGCGCCACCTGCTCTACCACGCCGGGAAACTCCAGGAGCGTCTTCGCCAGGCCGATTTCCGACTCGTGCTCGACCAGGATCGGTAGATCGGTAGGAAGCTCCTCGAACGCAATCCCCGCCTTGCGACCAATGCTCCGCGTCCGCGCAACGGCATACAGCATGTAAGCCGCTGTGTTCCCTTCGAGCGCCAGCATGGTGTCCCAGGCGAAGATGTAGTCGCTCGACACATTGTGCGACAGGTCGGCGTACTTCACGGCTGCGTGCCCCACCACCCAGGCTATCTCTGTCCGCTCCTCGTCGGTGAGTTCCGCCATGCGCTCGGCGTTCTGCTCCAGAAACTCGCGCGATCGGGTCACCGCTTCGTCCAGAAGCGCCTTCAGCTTCACCGTGCCGCCGTCGCGAGTCTTGAAGGGCCGTCGATCTTCACCCAGAACCATCCCGAAGCCGACATGCTCCAGGCTGACCTCGTCGCCGGCCCACCCCGCGGCCCGTGCCCCCTCGAAGACCATGTCGAAGTGCTGCCGCTGTCGGATGTCCGTCACATAAATGATGCGGACCGCCTTCTCTTGCAGGATCCGATGCCGGACGCCGGCGAGATCGGTGGTGTCGTAGTTGTACCCGCCATCCGATTTCCGCACCATCAATGGGAGCGGCTTGCCGTCCCGATTGGTCCAGTTCCCCACGAAAAAGCAGATGGCGCCGTCACTCTCGATGGCGAGACCGCGCTGCAGAAGCTCTTCCACCATCCCGGGAAGCACGGGATTGTAGAAGCTCTCGCCCCGATCCGTGAGCCGCACCTGGAGCCGCTCATAGATCTCGTGAGCGTGCCGCAGCGACTCCCGGCAGAAGGCCCGCCAGACCGCGAGCGCAGATTCGTCTCCGGCCTGGAGATCCACCACCGCCTTGCGCGCTCGAACGGCAAATTCGGGGTCCGAGTCAAACCGTCGCTTGGCATCGACGTAGAAGGATTCCAGGTCGTCGATCCGCAGGTCGTCCGGGCGCTCCAGCACTTCTGGGCGCGTCTCTCGGATCGACTGGATCAGCATCCCGAACGGAGTGCCCCAGTCGCCCACATGGTTCAACCGCAGCACGTCGTGACCGCAGAACTCGAGCACCCGAGCCAGAGCGTCGCCGATGATCGTGGACCGGATATGGCCGACGTGCATTTCCTTGGCCAGGTTGGGAGACGAAAAGTCGACCACCACCCGCTGCGGCTGTTCCGCGAGCGGCGCCCCGAGACGATCATCCCCCTGAATCTGCTCCAACTGCGAGGCCAGAAAGCTTGGCAGGATCCGAAAGTTCAGGAAGCCGGGCCCGGCAATCTCCGGCTCGGCACACAGGTCGGCGACATCGAGCGCGGCGATGAGCCGGGCCGCCACCTCTCGAGGAGAGCCGCCGAGCTGTTTTCGCAGGCCCATGGCCACGTTGCTCTGGAAGTCTCCGAAGCGAGGGTCTTGAGTCGGCCGGATGAGCGGATCCACCGCGGCGCCGGCTTCACCCAGGAGTTGAACCAGGGCGGCGGAGACCCGTTCTTCGAGCTGTTTTCTAGGACTCTTCATGGTCTTCTCTGGCGCCCCACCGTTGAGGGAGGGGCGCGGTGTTGAAGGCTGTGGGGACCCGACTCAAGCAGGGTCAACCGAGTTGGATGGCGTTCAGCCGCTGGATTCCCGAGTCGATGGCGTGACGCACCGAGTCGAGGTTGGGCGCGCAGCGGAACGGAGTGTTCCGGAAGCGCGGGTTCGCCGGAGCCGGACGCGCTTCGTCGACGGGAGACTCTCCCTCGCCGCCCGCGTGATACCACAGCTTGAACGAGGGAAATTTCAGCCCGTTGGCAGTGCTGATCACCACCACCCGTTCACCACGACGGATGCGGCCCTCGCGGACCAGTTGCAGAAGGGCGCCGAGCGCGACACCGGTTTGCGGGCAGCAGAACAACCCGCCTCGATCGGCCCAGGCCGCCGCATCCGCCAGTTCATCCTCGGTAACATCGAGGATGCTGTGGTCCGGCATCTGCTTCAGGACTTCAATCGCTTTCCAGAGATTCACCGGGTCGCCGATCTGGATAGCGTTGGCCTGAGTGTTTCTCGCCTTCATCGGAACGAACGGCTCATCCGGATAGCCACGGCGATAGAGATCGGCCAATGGATTGGCATGGGCCGCCTGCGCGCCGACGAGTCGCGGCAGCCGGTCCAACAGTCCCAACTGCTTCAGCATCAAGAAGCCTTTGCTGATGGCCGTGATGTTGCCGCAGTTACCCACCGGTACGATCACCCAGTCGATCGGCTGCCAGTCGAACTGCTGGATCATCTCGAAGGCGATCGTCTTCTGACCCTCGAGGCGCAGCGAGTTCATCGAGTTCGCCAGATAGATTTCGCCGCTGCTGCAGAGCTCGGAGACGAGCTGCATACAGCCATCGAAGTCGGTGTCCACGGCCAGCGTGATGGCGCCGTTGGCGATCGGCTGGATCAACTGCGGGATGCTGACCTTGGACTCAGGCAGCAGGACAATCACCGGGATTCGCGCCGCGGCGCCGTACATCGCGAGAGCCGCAGAGGTGTCTCCCGTGGAGGCGCATGCAACGGCCTGGATCGGCTTCCCCTCGGCGATCATCTGGTTGACCATGCTCACGAGCACGGTCATGCCGAGATCTTTGAACGAGCCGGAGTGACTGTTGCCGCAGAGCTTCACCCAGAGGTCGTCGAGCCCCAGCTCATGGCCGAAGCGGTTGGCCCAGAACAGGTTGGAGCCGCCTTCGTAGGCGGAGACGATGTTCTCGTCCGCCACCATGGGGCAAACCCACTCCTTCTTTCCCCAAACACCGCTGCCGTAAGGCCAGGTGGTGCGAAGGTACCGGGAGTCGAAGAGCTCTTTCCACTCGCGCGCGGGCACGGCGGAGAGGGCGCCCGTATCATGGCGCACTTCCAGAAGTCCCGCTCGCTTGGAACCATCGTCACACCGAGGACACTTGTAGAGCACCTCGTTGAGCGGATAGCTGCGCCCACACTCGGGGTTAGCGCACTGAAACCAGCTTCGAAATTCAGGCATGGTGTCGGACCGTTTCTCGCGTTACAGAATAGCCCGAAATGGCGACGAGTGACGGGCGACGCCTCCCGACCCACAAAAAAAGCTCCGCCACACGAAGCGGAGCCCCCAAAAACCGAATGCCCTCGACAGGAATCGAACCTGTGCCACCGGCTTCGGAGGCCGGTGCTCTATCCCCTGAGCTACGAGGGCGACTGCGGGAATGATAGCGAAGCCCTCTACCCCTGTCAATCTTCACCCGCCCGGCGGGGAGACCGCCGGGTCTGCTCAGTTCACCTGCCGATCGCCGCCTGGAGCGGATCGTCGGCGGGTTACCGACAGTGAGTCACTTCCGAGTTCCGGGCTTCAACGTCATCGTGCTGACGCCTCCGGGCGCCGGCCCCGGCGCAGTTGCAGCGCGAGGGGGAGCGGGCCGGGAGCCCGGCGGAGGCGTCCATACGAAGGTGGAGGCCGGCAACTTCGGGTTCAAACGAAGGTTCTTAAGCGTGGCGACGACGGGCGGCTTGGAGAGATCCGTCAGATCTCGGCTCTCAATCCGGACGATCATGTGCTCTTTAGCGGTGAACCAGAACGTTCCACGAACCGCCGGTTTGGCCATCGCCGGTGAAGCGGCGTTGCCGCGGACGTACTCCGCCTCGATTACGTCGCAGAGCACTCCATCCAGCTTCTTCTTGCCCGCGTGTCGGGTCTTGGCGCCGGGCGGGAAGCGGAAGAACACCTCCGGATTAAAGAAGGCCCTGAGCTGCGGCGCCACCGAAAAGATTGGGTTCGACGCCAGCCGAGCGGAGTCGCCGGAAAGCGGGCGGCTGAGGTACTGCTTGCGATCCCGGTTGTAGACCCACGCCGTCTTGCCGTCGGACACCAGCAGGCCGACCGGCGTATTGTCCACCTCGAGGCGGACACTCGCGGGCCTCCGGGCGGAGATGATGCCCCGCATGGGAGTCCGCGCGGTGACGAGTTCCACCGTCGCGGTGAACGACTGAATTCCGGTTATGGCCTTCTTTGCCGCGGCCAGCGTTTCTGAGGTCTGATCCGCGCCGACCGGTCCGACGAGAGCCCCACAGCCCAGCGTCACGGCAATCCAGCGAGTGGGAGAAGGTCGGCCGGCGTCCCATCCATAAGCAAACGGCATGTCCAGCACCCTTTTCACAGTTTCCCAGCTTCCGGCCGGCGATGCGCCCGAGGCGCTGTCCTTCCGGCACTTTCCCAGTCGCCTCCACGCGTTGGTGTGGCGGAACTGGACTCTCGTGCCTCCCGATCGATTGGCGGCGGTGGTCGGCGCCACGTCCCCTCAGGTGCGACAGCTTGCGGAGTCGATGGGTCTGAACCCCGGGGTTGAGGTGTCGGCCGACGTGATACGGCGCTCCGCCATCACGGTGATCCGCAGAAACTGGCACCTGCTTCCCTACGAACAACTGCTGACGCTGCTGAGCTGGACTGCGGACGAACTGGCCTTTGCGCTTCGAGAGGATGACTTCCTGTATATCAAATTGGGTCGTCTCAAACCGACGTGCGAGGCGATCCGGTATGAACCGCCCTCAATCGACGCTCAGTCACGCGCCTCTCGACTGGGAGAACTCGCCCGAAGCCACTTCGGCGACGGGTTCGCCTCCGAGTGGGAGCCTCACTTCCGGTTCATCGAGGCCCTGAGGGAGCCGCCGCGAGAAGCGCACGCCCCCGGCTCTTCGGCGTTCAGTCCGCGGTACTGCTCCTCCTACTTCGGACTTTACGGCGACCCACTGTTAGACCTCGACACCGCGGGATTCCCGGAGGGCTATCTCGCACAACTGGCGGCGTCCGGAGTCGACGGCGTCTGGATCCAGGGACTCCTCTCCCGGTTGGCGCCCTCCCCCTGGCAGCCGGAGGGAGATCCCGATCACCTGCGCAGGTTGGCCAACCTGCGGGAACTGATCGACCGTGCCGATCGGGTCGGATTGAGCGTCTACCTCTACCTCAACGAGCCTCGGTCCCATCCGCTCTCCTTTTTCGACGCACATCCCGAGTGGCGCGGAGTGGAGGAAGACGACTACGCGGCGCTCTGTACGAGTGCGCCGGGGATCGAGGATTACCTCTCCGAGGCCACCGAGTACGTGTGCCGGAATGCCCCGGGGCTGGGCGGCATCTTCACCATCAGCGCTTCGGAGAACCTGACCAACTGCCAGTCTCGAGGGCGAGGCGATCAGTGTCCCCGCTGTGCAGCCCGCGGGCTTCCAGACGTCATCGCAGGTGTCAGCCGGGCGCTCCGCCGCGGGATTGACCGCGCGAACTCCACCGCACGGCTGATTGCCTGGGACTGGGGCTGGCCCGACGATCGGATCGCCGAGATCGTGCGACTTCTGCCGGACGACATCTCGGTGATGAGCGTGAACGAGTGGCGCATCCCCATCGTTCGCGGTGGGGTGGAGAGCGAGATCGGCGAGTACTCCCTGTCCGCGATCGGTCCGGGGCCCCGCGCCCGAGAGACCTGGAGACTTGCTGCGGAGCGCGGTCTCCGCTGTCTGGCCAAGATCCAGGCGGCCTCAACCTGGGAGCTCAGCGCCACCCCCTACATCCCCGTTCCTGAAATCACGGCCCGAAATGTTGCCGCCCTGCGCCCGGCGGGGGTGTCGGGCCTGATGCTGGGTTGGACCCTGGGTGGCTGCCCCTCGGCCAATCTGGAGGTCGCGGCGCAGGCGGGGGCAGCGCCGCTGGAGTTGGATGACGAGTCCGTGGTCGAACTGAGCCTCCGTTTCACGGCCGGCCGTCACTTCGGTCCGATCCTGTGTGATGCGATGGTGACTGCGTGGAAGCGCTTCAGCCGTGCGTTCCAGGAGTTCCCGTTTCACATCGGCGTGGTGTACGAGGCGCCGCTGCAGTACGGCCCCACCAACCTGCTGTGGGCCCAACCGACCGGGTATCACTCCACGATGCTTGGCTTCCCCTACGACGATCTGGATCGGTGGCGAAGAGTCTTCCCGGCGGAAGTCTTCTCAGGGCAGCTCAGGAAGGTGGCGGAAGGCTTCGAGTCGGCCGCGGCGGACGCACATCGGCTCCTCAACGCGCACGAAGCTCGCGTTTCGCCGGAGCATCGTGCAGCGGCCCAACGGGAACTGGCTGTCGCCGAGGCGTGCGCTATCCATTTCGCATCCGTCGCCAACCAGACCGAGTTCGTGGCGCTGCGGGATCAGCGCGATCCAGCCGGAACGCTTGTCGCGTCGGAGCGCGCTGCGGGCCTGATGGCTCTGTGCCGAGCGGAGCGAGAACTGGCGGTCCGGCTGTTTCGGCTCCGGGCGGCAGACAGCAGATTGGGATTCGAGGCGTCGAACCAGTACTTCTACACACCTCTCGATCTGATGGAGAAGCTGTTCAACTGCCTCGATCTTGAAGAGTCGCTCTCCGGCTAGGCGGAAAGCGCTTTTCGCATGGAGGCGACAATTCGCGGCACGGCGATGCGCGGCTCTTCGGCCGACTCGTACTCCAGCGTTACGAAACCCCGATAG
>SXGS01193929.1_pt1 | contig 13678 bp, 21 predicted proteins | sample 3174681 | NCBI WGS metagenome assembly SXGS01 (sample SAMN11356861, study PRJNA531348) | freshwater metagenome | isolation source: freshwater sample F1-80 | place: China: Fuxian Lake, Yuxi | collected 2017-12-25
GATGCCGTCCAAATTGGTTTCCTCGACCTTCCACGCCGACTCGCAAGTCGAAGTCAGCGCGGGCATGTAGCTGCGATAGGCAGCAAGCGTTCTAAGCGTGCCGCAGCGGCCGGAGTATCGGCTGCTTCTAAATCTGGTGCTGAGCCCAAGCGATTTATTCGAGAACTGCGTGGAGCCTCAGGTGAACTGCAGGTTGGAGGAGTTGTCTCTGCTGCAGTTTTGGAGGGAGTGAAGGCAGTAGATGTTACCGGAACCAGCAAGGGCTGTGGTTTTTCTGGTGTCATGAAGCGTCATAATTTTCACGGACAGCGTGCAACGCACGGCGTAAAGAAGGTTCATCGACACGCTGGTGGTACGAGCATGAACACTTATCCTGGTCGAACTTTTCGGGGTAAGCGAATGGCGGGACAATACGGCCACGATCGAGTAACAGTGCGCAACTTGCAGGTTGTTAAAGTTGACACTGAAAATAATCTATTGTTAGTGCATGGGGCTGTGCCTGGTCCTGCAGGTGGTTATGTGATCGTGAGAGAGACGAATAAGGTTGGTTGATCTAGGTTCTTTGGGTCTCGGTGGGCTTTGTTCGGTGATAGGTAGGTTTATGGTTACGCTGCCAGTTTATGATCGTACGGGGGCTGAGGTCGGCAAGATTGACGTCGATCCTTCGGCAATTGCACCCAAGATCAGCAAGCAGTTATTGCACGATGCAGTAGTGATGTATTTGGCGAACTTGCGAGTTGGCAGCAAGCGCACTAAACGTCGTGGTGAGGTATCGGGTTCCACGAAAAAGCTTTATCGCCAAAAGGGAACAGGTAATGCTCGAGTTGGTTCGAAGCGAGCACCTCAGAGGCGCGGCGGTGGACACGCGATGCATCTGGAGCCTCGGTCCTTTCACTATCGACTAAATAAAAAGGCGATTCGCTCTGCTACGAAAATGGCGATTGCTTCAAAATTAAGTTCCGGGCGAGTTGTGGTGATTGACCGGCTGGAGATGGAGTCGCCGAAGTCGAAAGAACTGGCTGGCGTGCTCAAGGCACTTGGTTTGGCGGGTGTTACGACTCTGGTGACGACTAAGGAAAATTCAAGGGGTGTTTACCTCAGTGGAAGGAATATCCCCGGAGTATCGGTAAGTCCAGTTGCTGGATTGAATGCTCTAGCGGTGGTTCGGCCTCAACGACTGTTGCTGACTCGCGACGCACTCGAATTGATCAAGTCGCAATCAACTGAGGCTGCGGCGTAGGCAACTGAGGCCGCGGCGTAGGCAACTGAGGCCGCGGCGTAGGTCGCTAAGAGAAGAATTGATTTTGGCTGGTGGAACAAGATGAGCGAAACTAAGACAACAGATAATCAACAAACATTGGCGCTTGCGCCCTATCAGGTGATTGTCAAGCCGCTGGTAACTGAAAAAGGTGTTCATCGCGCCAGTCATCAGAACCAGTATACGTTTGAGATTCATCCGTTGGCGACCAAGGGTCAGGTGAAAGCTGCTGTTGAAGAATTGTTTAACGTTCGAGTTCTGCATGTGCGTACTCAATGTCGTCAGGGTAAATCTCGTCGGTATCGACATAGAGAGGGCCAGACGTCCGATTGGAAGAAAGCGATTGTTAAATTGAACAAAGACGATCGAATTAATTTCTTCTAGGCGAGTTGGTGGAGATTGTGGTCTTGGTGATTGGTTCCAAGCGAGTTTGGTGGATTATTCATGGGTATTCGACAGTATAGGCCGACATCTGCTGGCAGGCGAAATGCTTCGGTCAGTGACTTTTCGGAGTTGACGCCCGGGGCAACGCCGGAAAAGAGTTTGTTGCGTCCCAAGAAGAAAAAGGGTGGCCGGAACAATCAAGGCAAAATTACTGCGCGGCATCGCGGTGGTGGACACAAGCGTCAATATCGCATGATTGACTTCCGCAGAGACAAGGACGGTATTTTAGGTAAGGTCGATTCGGTACAGTATGACCCCAATCGCTCTTGTCGCATTGCGTTAATTGTTTATGCGGATGGCGAAAAGCGTTATATCATCGCTCCCGACGGGATGAAAGCTGGCGATACGATTGAGAATGGCCCGAATTCGCCCCCAAAGGTTGGCAATTGCTTGCCGCTGAAAAACATACCAGCCGGAACGGAAATTTTTTGCATAGAGATTCAGCCGGGGCGCGGGGCAGCTCTGTGTCGCAGCGCTGGCAGTTTGGCAACGTTGATGGCTCGTGAAGCCGACTGGGCTCAGTTGACATTGCCGAGCGGTGAAATTCGGCGTGTTCCGTCGAGCTGTCGTGCGACGATTGGTAAGGGCAGTAATCCGGATCATGATGCGATTTTGATCGGCAAGGCTGGTCGCAATCGCTGGAAGGGTTGGCGGCCGCACGTACGCGGCACTGCCATGAATCCAATTGACCATCCGCATGGTGGTGGTGAAGGTAGAACTAAAGGTGGCCGCCATCCGGTCAGTCCGCAAGGTAAGTTGGCCAAGGGTGGTGCGACTCGTCGGCCGCGTAAGCCATCCAATTCGTCGATCATTCGGCGCAGAAAGTCCCGTCGGTACGGGCAGTTGAAGTTGAAATAGTGACGTGGTCGATGTTTCGTCAGGTGGCTGGCGGGCAGATACGTTTCGGAGTCGAGTAGAAAATCGTTAATAAGTGATTTGGCCATGGGACGATCCACAAAAAAAGGTCCGTTTGTTGACCCAAAATTGTTTGCCAAGGTGGTAAAAGTACAACAGGCAGGATCGGGTGAGCCCGTTACGACCTGGGCACGGCGATGTACGATTGTGCCGGAATTTGTGGGGGCTACCTTGATGGTGCATAACGGCAAGCAGCATATGAAGGTATATGTGACGGAAGATATGGTTGGGCATAAGTTGGGCGAGTTCGCGCCGACTCGAACGTTTCGAGGGCATAGCGGGAACAAAGGCGCAAAGAAGTAAGTTGGGTTCGTGGGATTTGACGGAGAGAGGCCATTATGGCGTTTCGTGCTACACATCGATTTGCACGCATTAGCGCACGAAAAGTTCGCCCTTTGGCGGATTTGGTTCGGGGAAAGTTCGCCGACCAAGCGTTGAATATTTTGCGACATCATCCGAATCGCGGCGCAAGGATGTTGGAGAAAGTATTGCAAAGCGCATTGGGCAATGCTCAAGATCCAGATCAAAACAAAGGTCAGTCTTTTGCCCCGGATCGACTAGTGATTATGGATGCGAGAATCGACGGCGGTCCAATGTTCAAGCGCATTCGACCTCGAGCTCGCGGTATGGCATTTGGTATTTTGCGGCGCACCAGTCATATCACGGTTGAATTGGAACTGCTGGAGTCAATGTAAAGAGAAAAGTATGGGACAAAAAGTAAATCCAGTTGGCTTCCGCACAGGCGTTGTAATCGGATGGAAGAGTCGTTGGTACGCTTCCAAGCAGGAGTTTGCGAGTCTGTTGATCGAAGATCAAAAGATCCGTACGTTTATCAAAGACCATCCGAAAAAGCGGACACAATATCGTAACGCCGGAATCGATCGAATTGAGATCGAACGGACTCGCGATGAGGTGCGTGTGATGTTGTTCGTCGCTCGCCCTGGATTGATTATTGGCAAGAAAGGGCAGGACGTCGAAGCCCTGCAAGAAGAGTTGCAGTCGTTAATCGGTCGACGTGTGAACTTGAAGATTGAAGAAGTTGCGCGGCCTGAGATTCAAGCCCAGTTGGTGGCTGAGGACATTGCTCAGCAGCTCACCAAGCGAGCTAATTTTCGCCGCACAATGAAGCGAGCGATCGAGACGACGATGGATGCAGGAGCCAAGGGAATCAAGGTTCAGTTGGCTGGTCGTTTAGGTGGAGCAGAAATGGCGCGGCGAGAAAAGGCGAATGCTGGTGCGCTGCCCTTGAGTACTCTGCAAGCAAAAATAGATTATGGGTTTGCCGAGGCTGCGACGCCTCAAGGCAATATTGGAATACAAGTTTGGGTCAATCAAGGTACTTACTTAGGAGACTCTGGCGATGGCGCTGATGCCCAAGCGGGTCAAGCATCGAAAAAGCCAAAGAGGTCGTATAAAAGGTAACGCCACTCGCGGTAATAAAGTGGTTTACGGCGACTTTGGATTGCAGGCCAAAATGGGCGGTTGGATTAAAGGTCGCACCATCGAGGCTGGACGTATCGCTGCACAGCAATACGTTCGAGGTGAAGGACGATTATATATCCGGATCTTTCCAAGCAAGCCAATTTCATCGAAGCCTTTGGAGACCCGAATGGGTAAAGGTAAAGGCGAACCAGAACATTGGGTAGCGGTGGTTAAGCCAGGTACTGTGTTATACGAACTCGGCGGAGTGACTGAGCAACAGGCCAAGGTCTGTTTTGCGAGATTGTCGGCGAAGATGCCTATTCCGGTAAGGCTGGTTCGACGTCGACCAGCTTGACGTGGGTATTCTCCTGAGTGTTTTGGCGGTTTGGAGTTTGAGATGAAGGCAGCCGAATTACGTGAGATGAGCGACGAACAGTTGGCATTAACCGCTAAGGAGGCAGCGGATTTTTTGTTCCGCCTGCGAGCGCAGTCGCAAACGGAGAAGTTGGATACGCCGAGCGCTTTGCGGCACAATCGGCGTTTGATCGCACGTATTCGAACTTTGCAGACTCAGCGAGTCTCCCAGGCACAGCGAGCGAAAAAGTCTTAGCGTTTGTACTGTCCTGATATCGTTTAGATTAACGGGTTACGCGGCAAAAGTTGTAAGTGGAAGAAGGCGGTATGCCAGCTCGAAAAGTTGTCGGAATCGTGACTAGCGACAAAGCGTTGAAGACGCGCCGTGTCGAGATTAATCGACTGGTGAAACATGCGAAATACGGCAAGTACATTCGCAAACGAACAGTTTGTCATGTACATGACGAAAACAACGAATCCCATGTCGGTGACGTGGTGGAGATTCAGGAAAGCCGACCGCTGAGTCGCCTGAAACGATGGACTTTGGTGCAAATTATCGAGAAAAACAAAGCGGTGGATTTGGTGGCGCTCAAGGCAGCGCGGCGGGGACAGGGTGATATCGATCAACGAGCAGTCGCCGAAGTGGTTGGCGTGGACGCGCCAACGGTTGGTGGATAAATAGCCGATTCGATCGAGGCCTTCGCGGTGGTGTTGTAAGTCTAGGTTTAGTTAGTATTTTGCGGTGCATGCATGATTCAGCAAGAGACACGTCTCGCAGTGGCGGATAACACTGGCGCACGCGAAGTGATGTGTATCAAGGTGCTTGGAGGCAGCCGGCGTCGATACGCCGGGATTGGCGATATCATCATTTGTTCGGTGAAGAGTGTTATCCCGGGCAGTGAGATCAAGAAGAAAGCGGTCGTGCGAGCGGTGGTTGTGCGTTGCAAACAACCAACTCGTCGACCAGATGGCAGTTACATTCGGTTCGACAGTAATGCAGTAGTGCTGATTGACAAGGATTCAAATCCTCGTGGGACACGTATTTTCGGAGCAGTTGCTCGCGAATTGCGCGACAAAAGTTTTATGAAGATCGTCAGTTTGGCCAGTGAGGTGGTGTGATGATTATCCGTGTCAACGACGTAGTGGTGGTGATTGCCGGCGCGGATAAGGGTCGGCACGGCAAAGTGCTGAAAGTCGACCGCACGAACGGCAAGGTGATTGTTGAAGGGATCGCACGAGTTTACAAGCATGTAAAACGTAGCGGCAAAAATCCTCAGGGCGGTCGTTTGTCGAAAGAAATGGGCATCGATATCAGTAATGTATCGTTGATCTGTCCTCAAACAGGTAAACCCACGCGGATGGGCGTGCGCGTGCTTGAGGACGGTAGTAAGGAACGGTACAGCAAACGCAGTGGTGTTTCGCTGGGCGTCGTCGCGCCACCGAAGTCGCACCGAGAGAAATCTCCGAAGTAGCCGATTGTTGCGGAATTTTGAGTAATCGTAGGATTTAAGGTTGTAGAGTTAGGACCAGCGGCAATGGCCCCAAGGTTGCAAGAACAGTATTTAAACGTCATCCGTCCAGCTCTTTCAAAAGAATTGGGGATTGCGAACCCTATGGCGATTCCTCGCTTGACGAAAATTGTCGTTAACATGGGAGTCGGCGAAGCGGTCCAAGATAAGAAACACTTGGAGATCGCAGTCGATGCGATGGCGGATATTACTGGCCAACGACCAGTAATTACGTTAGCTCGTCATTCCATAGCAGGTTTTAAGTTGCGCGAAGGAATGGCGATCGGTTGCAAAGTCACATTGCGAAAGCATCGCATGTACGAGTTTTTGGATCGTTTGGTAACGATAGCCTTGCCGCGCGTTCGCGACTTTCGAGGAATCAGCCGGACGGCATTCGACGGACATGGGAATTACAGTCTTGGTTTGGCTGAGCATCTGGTATTTCCAGAGCTGAATCCAGACAAGTACACTCGGCAGCAGGGAATGAATATCACAATTTGTACGACTGCAGCAGTTAACGAGCATGCGTTCAAATTGTTAGAAATGTTTGGACTGCCTTTCCGTGCGGCGCGCAAACCAAAATCGGGTGCAGCGTAATTCGTCGGCTTAGGCTATTCGCATTGGAAATGGTGGTGGGTGGCATGCAAAGTGAGATGTTTAATTTGTATTGTGGGAATTAAAGTCTGTGGCAAGCAAAAGTAAGATCGCCAAAGCAAATCGAACTCCCAAGTTTTCTACGAGGCGTGAAAGCCGTTGCAAGCTGTGCGGCCGACCGCGGGCAGTTTACCGCAAGTTCGGGATCTGTCGGATTTGTTTCCGCAAGTTAGCGGATCAGGGGTTGATTCCGGGTGTGCGCAAAGCCAGTTGGTAGCTGTAAGGGGACGTAGACAACCATGATGACTGATCCGATTGCCGATATGCTCACTCGCATTCGCAATGCTGTTCGCGTTGAACGACCATTCGTCGACATTCCGCTGTCTCGCGTCAAGCGGGGAGTTGCCGAGGTGCTCAAACGAGAGGGTTACATCTGGGATTTCCAGGAAATTGAAGGAATGCCAGTCAAGCAGTTGCGGATTGAATTGAAATACGGTCCCAACGGCGAGAGAGTAATCCAATCGATTCGGCGCGTCAGCAAACCCGGCTGCCGAGTCTACCAAAAGAGCCAGGATTTGCGACCAATCCTCAACGGGCTGGGGATTACGATCATTAGTACCAGCAGTGGTGTGCTAAGTGATCGGGAAGCTCGCCAAAAGCGAGTCGGTGGCGAGATTTTGTGCGAAGTATGTTAGTTGTTGATTGAACTTCGGCAACATTTATTAGTTACGAGTTGTTTGGGAATTGAGCTGCCATGTCGCGAATTGGCAAAAAACCTGTGTCCGTTATCGATGGCGTCAAAGTTAGCGTCGCGGATCGGATTGTGTCTGTAGAGGGCCCGAAGGGCAAGCTTCAGATCAGCCATCATCCGGATATTTCTGTGGAGCTGATTGACGAAGGCAAATCAATCGCCGTGCGTCGGTCAGATGATGAACGTCAAAGTCGCGCACTGCATGGATTGACGCGTGCCTTAATCAACAACATGATTTTTGGGGTCAAGAACGGATACGAGAAAAAGCTAGAGATCATTGGCGTAGGTTATGTTTGCTCGGTACAGGGCAAGAAACTGAATCTACGTGTGGGTTTCGCTAACGAATTAAAACGCGATATTCCTGCTGGCCTGGAAGTGACCTGCCCGGATCAGACTCACATAGTGATCCGCGGCTGCGACAAGCAATCCGTGGGTCAATTTGCGGCTGAGATACGCGCGCTGCGTAAACCCGAACCTTACAAGGGCAAGGGAATTCGCTACCAGGGCGAGGTGGTTAAGATCAAGCCCGGCAAGTCGGCGACATAGGCGGCTGGATAGAAAATATTATGTGGCTATTGGGCCATGGTGTCGGTTGAAAAATATTAGTGCTGGGGCATTCCCGTGCGATTGAAGAAGATTATTAATAAGCAGAGAGAGCGACGCGGATTTCGCGTGCGTTCGAAAGTACGCGGTTGCGCCGATCGACCTCGACTGTGTGTAGAGAGGTCGCTCAAACATCTTTGCTGCCAATTGATCGATGATTCGGTCGGCAGGACTATTGTTTCGGCTTCGACTCGCGAGAAGGAACTGCGTTCGTCATTTGGAAAGGGCGGCAATTGTCAGGCAGCCGAGCAATTGGGTAAGATTCTTGCTGAGCGAGCGCTCAAGGCAGGTATCAAGCAGGTATGTTTGGACAGAGGATCATGTAAGTATCACGGCCGATTGGCGGCCATGGCCGATGCGGCGCGATCTGCTGGATTAGAGTTTTGATGGGAATTGGGTTGCCTAGGGCCTAAGATTTAGGAGCTGTAAGTACGTGTCAAGCGCAAGTGATTCCTCTCAAGGCGGCGATTCCGTCGAACGAGTGCTCAAGATCAAGCGATGCGCGGCTGTCGTCAAAGGCGGTCGGCGATTCAGCTTTGCTGCACTGGTGGTAGTTGGTGATGGAAAAGGGCATGTAGGCTATGGTTACGGAAAGGCCAATGAAGTTCCGCCAAGTGTCACCAAAGCTCAAAAACAAGCTAATCGTGAGACAATCAGTGTACCGGTAGTTAACGGTACTATTCCGCATACCGTTATCGGCCGGTATGGGGCGGCGAAAGTAATTCTTCTCCCATCGAGCCCTGGTACGGGAATTATTGCCGGACCTGCTGTACGGGCCGTTTGTGAAGCGGCTGGTATCAAGGACATTTTGACAAAGAGTTTTCGCTCGAATAATCCGTCCGTTTTAGTCAAAGCGACCTTTGACGCGTTACGGAAACTGCGAACGCGCGAAGATGTTGAACGGTTGCGTGGGGTCACACTGTCATGAATATTGATGAAGTAAATGTAGGAATCTCCACCAATCGTAAGCCACGTCGGCTTGGTCGCGGGCCAGGATCCGGGCAAGGCAAAACCGCTGGCAAAGGTCACAATGGACACAAATCGCGCAGTGGTTACTCGCGGCATCCAACGTTTCAAGGTGGCGACCTACCGTTGGTTCGCCGAATTCCTAAGCGCGGGTTTCACAATCGATTCGCGGTGACAGTTATTGCGGTGAATGTCGGCCAAATCAATGAACTGTTTAATGCCGGAGAGGCAGTGACGCCCAAGTCCATGCAAGACAAGGGATTGATCAAGCGGCGTTTTGACGAAATCAAAATCCTTGGAGATGGCGTGATTGACAAACCGTTGAAGATTTCTTCGCATCGTTTCAGCGAGTCAGCGAAGGAGAAAATTCAGGCTGCCGGTGGTACTGCGGCAGTAGTGGTTGCTCGACGAACTCCCAAGCAACGTGTGGCCGAGCTGAATAAGAAGTAGTTCAGCGGCGATTTCTGCCGCCTACCTGGCCAATAGATTGCCTTGGTTTTTACACAGACAGTTAGTGACGTTTGGGTAGGGTGCAGTCATGTGGGAAAAATTGCGGGTGATTTTTGCAATCCCCGAGTTGCGACAGAAAATCGTACTCACCTTGTTACTTTTGGCGGTTTACCGAGTTGGGTACATGATCGGTTTACCCATGGTAAACAAGAATCTCGGTAACTCATCCGATCGACAATTTGACCAGTTCTTTGAGAAGGTTTCTCTGTTCTCGGCGACCGATCTTCGAGACGTCACTATTTTCGGGCTCGGGATTATGCCCTATATCTCGGCTTCGATCGTGTTTCAATTACTTGGAAGCGTTTGGAAGCCGATCGAGCAGTTGCGTAAGGAAGGCCAGACGGGCATGCGGAAGATTAACGAATACACTCGTTATCTCACCGTATTTCTATGTATCTTGCAGAGCTGGATATATCTGCGGGCGGTAATCATGCCGCCTGAAATGAATCTGATTGATCCACAATTTTATGCCGAAGGCACGCAGACGCTTCATTTTGGATGGCAGTTGGTGGCGGTGGCCATTATGACCTGTGGTACCGTATTTCTGATGTGGCTTGGTGAGCAGATCGACGAATACGGAATCGGCAATGGCATCAGTTTGTTAATTATGGCGGGTATCCTAGCGCAAATGCCTAAGGCTCTACTAGACCTGCGTGACAACATGACGACAGAATTAAGTGGTTCGTCGGGCGAGATCGGTCCGGATACGTTGATCGTCTTGGCGGCGCTTTTTGTTTCCGTCGTATTTGGAGTTGTGTTTATCACTCTTGGCCAGCGACGAATTCCAACGCAGAGTGCCAAACACGTTCGCGGACGACGAGTCTATGGTGGAACGAAGCAGTTCTTGCCTTTGAGAATAAATCAAGCAGGTGTAATGCCGATTATTTTTGCCAGTAGTTTACTTATGTTGCCTGGGTTGTTGTTCCAAGTGCTGAGTTCCTATGTACCTGATACAAGCTTGGGGATGTTCTTCACGGCTCTATCCAACATATTTAACGGCAATGGGTCGTTGTCGTATCTGATTATGTACGTGCTGTTAATTTTCTTTTTCTGTTACTTCTGGACATCGATTACGTTCAATCCCAAAGAAATGTCGGAGAATCTAAAAGACTACGGAACGTTTATTCCGGGCTATCGACCTGGTAAGAGGACGGCTGATTATCTCGAAAAAGTTATGGTTCGAATCACTTATGTCGGCGCAGCCTTTTTAGCTGTCGTCGCGATCGTGCCGATTCTGGTGAATCAGCAATTGGGAGTTTCGTTTGCAGTAGCCAATTTTTATGGCGGCACGGGATTATTGATTGCGGTTAGTGTAGCTTTCGATTTAATACAAAAAATTGATAATCACTTGTTGATGAGAAATTATCGAGGTCTACTGGAGTCTTAGCAGTCGCGCCGTTTCGTCGAAACAAGTCGAGCGTTTGGCTGGTGACCAAATACTCCGTTTTGCAGCAAGAAGGGTTAATTGGCCATGCGCATTGTCTTTATTGGACCGCCTGGCGCAGGCAAGGGAACCCAGTGCAAACGATTGGTCGAGTTTTTAAAGATACCCCATCTATCGACAGGAGAAATGTTGCGTCAGGTCAAGAACCAGGATTCAGCGTTGGCACGGTGGGTATCGAGTTATTTGGACGCTGGAAAACTAGCACCTGATCATTTGGTGATGCGTATCGTAGCCCAGCGCTTGTCGGCTGGCGACTGTGACATTGGTTGCTTGTTCGATGGATTTCCGCGAACGTTGGTTCAAGCGCAGTTGTTGGACGAACACTTCGCCAAGACTAACCGCAAACTTGACTTCGTGTTGGAACTGCAAGCTGCAGAAGAAGAGTTAATCAAACGCATGAGTAAACGCGCCGAACTGGAGAAACGGGCCGACGATACTCAAGAGACGATTCGCGCGAGGTTGCATGTATACGAAACACAAACAGCTCCCCTGCTGCAATACTATCGCGAGCGAGGTTTGCTTGAGATCGTCGACGGCATGCGCGATCCCGGCTCGGTCTTCGCAGATATTGTTTCGATAGTTGACAAGCGTAGGTCTGGGTAATTGCAACAGGTGGGTTGGGGACAAACGGCTTTTATAAACCGCGGGTCTCCTGCACAAAGGAGGCCAATTACGGCTTGCCAAACGATTCTTCCAATCGATATACTGCGTCGTTCGCGTTAAAAATACATAATTGTGCTCGTCTAGACGGGCAGATGCACCGTGAAAAGTTCAATGACTGTAAGGAGTTAGCCGCATGCCGCGTTTACTCGGCGTGGATATTCCCAATGAAAAAAAGGTAGTCGTATCATTGACTTACCTTTATGGCGTTGGGCCGTACATATCCCGTCAGTTGTGTGTAAAGACGAATGTTGATCCCGATAAACATGCACGCGAACTGACCGAAGATGAACTGAGCCGATTGGCGACTTTGCTTGAACGCGATCACACGGTCGAAGGTCCGTTGCGCAGGCAGGTGGGCCAGAATATCCATCGCTTGCGCGAAATCAAGTGTTATCGCGGATTGCGCCATCGAGTAGGCTTGCCAGTTCGCGGCCAGCGCACGCGGACCAATGCTAGAACTCGTAAGGGTCCGCGAAAGACGGTTGCAGGCAAGAAGGGCGTTAAGGATCTACGATAATTGCTGTGCTATCGATTGATAGCAAATGGCAGAATGAGAACTGAGTTTGCAAAAACTGATTTGGGAGTGATAGAAACGTGGCTAAGGCCAAACGCAGAAAAGTTCGCCGCAATGTGACTGTGGCAATTGCTCACATTCGAGCCACCTTTAACAACACTACGGTAACCATTACTGACACCAAAGGCGATACGCTTTGTTGGGCCAGTGCGGGGACCAGTGGATTCAAGGGGAGCCGCAAGAGCACTCCGTTCGCAGGACAATCGGCTGCTCAGCAAGCAGCAGAGAAAGCTGCGAAGTTTGGGGTCAAGGAAATAGACGTGCGCGTCAAAGGACCTGGTTCGGGGCGCGAGAGCGCGATTACAGCGCTGCAAACCGCAGGTATGACCGTGAAATTGATTGAGGACGTTACCCCAATCCCTCACAACGGTTGCCGACCACGTAAACGCCGGCGAGTTTAGGTTTCCGTCGCTAGTGGTGAGAGTTGGCTAGGGTGATTTCCAAATTTGAGGTTGATTGAGATGCATGTAAAGTGGCGTGGATTAGAGTTACCCAGCGCAGTAGTGGTCGACAAGAACACACTCTCGAGAACCTACGGAAAATTTGTGGCTGAGCCATTTGAAAAGGGGTTCGGTACGACCGTCGGCAATTGCTTGAGAAGAATCTTGTTATCGAGCCTCGAAGGGAGCGCGATTACACAGATTAAGATTCGCGGCGCCCAGCATGAGTTTACGACCTTGCCCGGAATTCTCGAAGATGTGACCGAAATCGTCCTCAATGTAAAGTCGTTGATTGTCAAAAATCATAGCGATTCGACTAGGGTTATCACAGTCGAGCGGAACAAGGCTGGTGTGATTGCCGGTTCGGATGTTGAAACGGATGCCGATGTTGAGATTATCAACAAGCATCATGTGTTGGCCACTTTGACGGACGATGTGCCGTTTGTGATGGAAATGGTGGTCGAGAACGGTCGGGGTTATGTTCCGTCGTCCGAACACAGTACGCGCGATCATGAGATCGGTATCATCCCGGTCGACGCCGTTTATAGTCCAGTCGTGCGCGTGCGGTACGAAGTGGAAGAGACTCGTGTCGGCCAGAAGACGAATTTTGACAAACTGACATTAGAGATTTGGACGGATGGTTCGATTGATCCGGAAATGGCCTTAGTCGAATCAGCAAAGATCTTCCGCAAACATCTCAATCCTTTTGTGCAGTACACCGAACTTGGTCGTCAGGTACATGCTACAGCGCGCGGCGGACCGGGTTCAGTAGAAGCTCAATTGGAAGCCAAGTTGAATATGGCGGTATCGGAATTGACGCTCAGTGTTCGCGCTGCCAATTGCTTAGAGAGCGAAGGCATACGTTTGATTCGCGAATTGGTGCAACGTACCGAAGATCAGTTGCTGGAGATTCGCAATTTCGGCGACACTACGTTGAACGAAGTTCGTGACAAGCTGTCCACCCTTGGATTACATTTGGGAATGCGTTTGCCATCATCCCACGCATTTCGATAGTCGTAATTGTTGCGACGATTTTATTGAATAGACACAGATTGAATAGACACAGATAGTAGATACCATGCGTCACCGCAGAACCGGAAGAGTGCTCGGACGAGCACCAAGTCATCGCAAGGCCCTATTGCGCAACCTAGTTTCGGCACTATTCCTCACCGAACGTCCCGATTCGGAAATTGATCCGAACAAGCCAAAAATAAAGGGACGCATCATCACGA
>SXGS01213908.1_pt1 | contig 13675 bp, 9 predicted proteins | sample 3174681 | NCBI WGS metagenome assembly SXGS01 (sample SAMN11356861, study PRJNA531348) | freshwater metagenome | isolation source: freshwater sample F1-80 | place: China: Fuxian Lake, Yuxi | collected 2017-12-25
GGCATCCTGATCGTGGAATTCGCCAACCAGCGCCTAGAGGCCGGCGCGCCGACCCCGCTGGACGCCATCCGCGAAGCCGCCCCAGCGCGCCTACGACCGATTCTGATGACGACCCTCGCCACCATTCTCGGCATCTTACCCATCGCCCTAGCTCTGGGCGCGGGGGCCGAGAGTCGCATGTCCATGGGCATCGCCGTCATCGGCGGACTAGTGGTCGGGGGAGCCCTGACGCTCTTCGTGATCCCGGCGATGTTCCTGCTGTTCTCCCGCAAGCGGCGTCCGCAGGCCGGGGAAGCCATCGATGCCGGGATCACTCCGGCGGCGGCCGCACGCGCCTGAAACCTTTCGCTAACTCCCACGAGAGACCAACCCCGCCCCCCACCATGAAACTCACAGCACCCCGCCTCCTCTTCGTGCGACGAATCCCTGCACGGGCGCTCACCGCACCGATGCTCCTCCTGCTGATGGCGATGGTCGCCCAGGCCGCCAGCCTCTCGACGGCGACCCTCCGGGACCTTCAAGCTGCGATGGACGAGGGCCGTTTGTCGTCCGAACGCCTCGTCACGCTCTACCTTCGGCGGATCGAGGCCTACGACACCCGGGGCCCAGCTATCCACTCGGTGATCACCCTCAACACGAATGCGATTGCCGAGGCGCGCCTCCTGGATGCCGAACGCAAGGCCAAGGGTTCTCGGGGTCCCCTGCATGGCGTGCCAGTGGTGCTCAAGGACCTGTTCGACACCCAGGACATGCCCACCACCTGCGGGTTCCTGCCGATGAAGGACTCGAGGCCGATCCATGACGCTACGGTCGTCCGGCGCCTGCGCGACGGCGGAGCCATCGTCCTCGCGAAGGTCAACATGAGCGACTGGTTCGGAGTACCGAAGAAGGGCGACCAGAGCACTGTGCTCGGTCGAACGCTCAACCCGTACAACCTGGATCTGACCCCTGGCGGGTCGAGCGGCGGCACAGGCGCCTCCCTGGCGGCAGTGTTCGCCCAAGTCGGACTCGGCAGCGAGACCGGCGTCTCCATCCGAAACCCGACCGCCAACAACAGCCTCGTGGGGCTAGCGCCGACCGAGGGTCTTATCAGCCGGGCGGGTCAGACGGTCACCTCGTTCCACCAAGAGCGCTGCGGCCCGATGGCAAGGAGTGTCCTCGACGTCGCCGCGCTAACCACCGTCGTTGCCGGGTTCGACTCTGACGACCTACTCACCGCGCAATCCCTCGGCAGGATCCCGGTTGGTTCGTACACGAATTTCCTGCGGAGCGACGGACTTCGTGGCGCGCGGATCGGCGTCTTCCGGGACCTGTTCCGCAAGGGAAGCATGCATCAGGAAGGCGTGGGACTGGTCGAGAAGGCCATCGCCTCGATGAAGAAGGAGGGCGCCGTGGTCATCGAAGGTCTGTCGCTGGGTATCGATCTGTTCGCTGTGCTCGAGGACGCACGGCTGAACTACTACGAGGGACCTTCAGCATTCGAGACCTATTTCCGAAGGCTTGGCCCGAATGCGCCGATCCGTAGCGTAGAGGAACTGGTCCGGAAGGGCGGCGGCTTGCTCAAGACGAACATCACTCGGGGCGTCCGGGAACTGGGTCCCCTGACCTACGACCCCGAGTACCTCGCACGGCTCAAGACGCGCCATTCCCTCCGGGGCTTGGTTGTCCGCCTCATGGACGCCCACCAACTCGACGCCCTAGTTTACCCGTTCAAGTCTGTACCACCGGAGGGACACCTCGAGACGCAGGCCGAGAAGGACAACCCGCTGAGCTCGGTCACCGGCCTCCCTGCCCTGCTGGTCCCGGCCGGGTATGTCACGGCCGGTGGCGGGCCGATCTCCGTGGAGTTCCTCGGCCGCCCTTTCGACGAACCGATCCTCTTCCGAATCGGCTACGCCTACGAACAGTCGACCCGAAACCGGAGGCACCCCTCCAGCGTGCCTCCTCTCGAGGGCGAAGACTTCTAAGGAGATCAGCGGGGCGACTCGTTGAAGTACACCTTCAGGTTGTGGGTGGACCGTCCCGACGCGACGATGTCCAAGCGGCCATCGCCGTCGAGGTCGGCGAGCGTGAGATCTTCGCAGGCCATGCCATCGTCATCCACCCACACCTTCATCCACCGGTTCCCGACCGGCACGTAGAGCGCCACTCCCACCTTCACCGAACGCGGCCGCCCCATGGCCCGCCATCCCGCGACAATTTGCGGTTGGCCGATGCCGAGCAAGTCACCGCAGACCAATGCGTGGCCGTCGATCAACCCATCGTCGAGGACCTCGCGTCGTCCCAGTCCCGGCGCGGCCGTTGTCGCACCGGCCCCGGGAGCGGGCGGATGGAACACCACCAACTGATTGCCGTGCATCGGCGAGATACCCGCCACAGAACCCTGCGCATCGCCCAGCGAACGAATTTCGCCCACGCCGCCGTTCTCCGGACCGCCGACCTGCGTCCACGACACCGGCACACCCGCACCGTTCGCACCACCGAAACCGGACAACACGCCACGGAACGCCCCTTCGGCCGATCCCACGAGCAATTCGGTCACTGCCTTAGCGCCCGGCCGGACCACGGGATCGAAGTTGTGGGTTTTGTGCCACTGGTCGGCCACCGTCTCGACAGCCCAAGGTTGGCGGCGATCGGTCGGCGGCCGGTGGCGCTGGATGCGAGCACCCACGCCTTGCCCGTCCTTGTTACCCCGCCCGTGCAACGGCACTGACCAGAGCGCCCAGCCCTGCGGATCCTTCACCCAGCGAATGCGGTGTATCGTGGGTTCATGGGGCAAGCGAATTGGAGTCCAGCGCGCAGTCCGATCGGCGGGCGGTTCCAGATAGAAGAGCGCCCCGCTGTTCACCGTGTCGCCGGGATTCCATCCGGCCCCCACCGCGATCTCGGCCTTGCCGTCGCCATCGATGTCGGCCGCGGCCAAGCACACGTGATCTTGCGGCGTCAGGTTTTCGGCGATGACATGCTTTTCCCACTTCGGGTGCCGGTACCAGGCGATCTGCTTGGCATCGCACAAAATAATGTCCGGTCCGCCATCCCCATCCACATCGGCCACGCTCACCCCATAACCGACGGCCACGTTGGTGTCGACATTGACGGCGCGGAACCGGGGAACCAACGGCTCCACGGCCAGCACCATCATCGAAGAGCCGGCCATCACAGAGAGAAGAACAGCGGTGGAGTGCATGAATCGAGAGTCTTCCTGGATCCACCGCAAGGTTTCACCAACAAAACCGCGAGAGGGCTCCTCCCAAGGGACAGGCTTTCTGAGGGACAAGCTCCTTCTAAGGGACAGGCTCTTTCTGAGGGACAGGCTCTTTCTGAGAGGCTCCTTCTAAGGGACAAGGGCTCCTTCTAAGGGACAGGCTCGATTTACTGAAAGAAACCCAACTCCGGCATCGAAATAGAGATGTGGAGTCTCCATGTTAAACCTCAATGCTGAACGGGATCTGGCTCGGACTATTGACAGTCGCGGCGCTGTTGGCCGGGATGACTGGCCGCTTAGGTGGAATGACCGATGGGGCCATTCAGGGAGCCAATACAGCCGTGACGGTGTCTCTGGGTTTAATCGGGATCATGGCGCTGTGGTTGGGCATTCTTCGTTTGGCGGAGCAGGCCGGTTTGGTGACTACTTTGGCGCGATTTCTTCAGCCAGTCTTGGGTCGTCTCTTTCCCGAAGTCCCGCCCGGACACCCGGCTCTCGGTTCAATAGTCCTCAATGTTACCGCCAACGCTCTAGGTCTCACCAACGCGGCGACACCCATGGGCCTTCGGGCTATGCGGGATTTGCAACGGCTGAACCCCCAACCCGATACGGCTTCCAATGCCATGTGCACCTTCCTGGCGATTAATACCGGTTCGGTTCAGTTGATCCCGGTGACGGCCATCGCAGTTTTGGCAGCCAATGGTTCCAAGAACCCCACCTGGATCGTCGGTACCACGCTGTTGGCTACCCTATGCTCTTCGCTGACCGGACTGGTGGTGGTTAAAATTGCACAAAGGTTGCGTTGGTTCCGCATATCGGAGAGCCGGACTGCGTCACCTACCCCGCCCTGCCCCGCAGAAGAATCCAAAGAATCGGATGAGGCTTTTCCTCCCAGCGCACCACGTCCTTTGGGGTGGGCTGGTCGTTGTGCATTGCTGCTGCTGCTCATTTGCTTCGCGGGATTTGCCGTCGAAGCCACCTTGCATCCTCCAGCCGGATCCGAAGCCACCCTCGAGACAGCCCCCGTTGCCTTGCGAGCACTCAATGCCTTATCACTGGTGGCCCTGCCATTCCTCTTAGTGGCGATCCCGATCTACGCGGCACTTCGAGGCTTGGCGGTTCATGAGCAGTTCGTGAGTGGAGCCAAGGAGGGCTTCGAAACAGCCATCCGAATCATTCCCTACCTCGTCGCCATGCTCGTTGCCATCGGATGCCTCCGGGGAGCCGGGGGCATCGAGGGATTCACTCGATGGCTCGAACCGCTGCTCAATTCGGTGGGCTATCCACCCGAACTAGTACCCATGACGCTCCTCCGCCCGCTGACTGGCAGCGGCACGCTGGCGGCGTTCACTGATCTGGTGAAAACTCACGGTGCGGACAGCCTCCTAGCCCGTATGGGTGGAACCCTCTTCGGCAGCACCGAAACCACCTTCTACGTCATCGCGGTCTACTTCGGCTCCATTGGTATCCGCCGCACCCGACATGCGATTCTCGCTGGCTTAGCGGCCGATGCGGCCGGAGCGATCGCCGCCGTCGCCATTTGCCGGGCCATGGTCTGAAAAGAAACCAAACAGCCTGTCCCTCCCTCCTCTCTCCCTCCGCTCCGCCCTTGTTTCCTAGGCCCGGGTCGGCTGATGCTCAGATCAGTATGACCCGATTTCTGCGGAGCATCTCTCTCACCCATTGGATCTTCATCGCCATGCTCGGCGGACTAGCGCTGGGGTGGGCTTTCCCGGCCGAGTCCCAGAGCCTGAAGGTGGTCTCCAACATTTTCCTAAAGATGATCAAGTGCATCCTCGTGCCCTTGGTCTTCGGAACTCTGGTCGTTGGTATCGCTGGCCACAGTGAAGACCTCAAATCGGTCGGCCGACTTGCGTGGAAATCCATTCTCTACTTTGAAGTCGTCACCACCCTGGCCCTGGTCATCGGTCTCGTGGCTGTGAATGTCTTCGAACCGGGAGTGGGAGTGGTGCTGCCGCCCGCCAACTCAGCAAACACCGGTGTCACGGCCACCAAGATCACCTTCAGCGGCATCCTCGAACACATCGTGCCTAAAAGCTTCTTTGAGGCCGCCGCCGCCAACGATGTGCTTCAGGTGGTCTTCTTCGCGATTTTCTTTGGAATCGCACTGGCTCAGACCCCGGAAGCCCAACGCCTGCCCATGCTCCGCTTCTGCGAGTCGCTGACCGAAGTGATGTTCAAGTTCACCGGGGTGGTCATGAAGTTCGCTCCCATCGGCATCGGCGCGGCCATGGCCTACACGGTCGGTCACAGCGGCCTCGGGGTGTTGGCTAACTTGGCCAAACTTATCGGAACGCTCTACCTGGCGCTGGCCGTCTTCGCCGTCACGGTCTTGCTGCCGATGGCGCTCTGGGCCCGGGTGCCCGTGCGACGATTCCTCACTGAGCTCCGCGAACCCATCCTTCTGGCCTTCACCACCACCTCCTCCGACGCCGCCATGCCAGATGCGATGAAACGACTCACCGCTCTTGGGGTGCCCAAGCGCATTGTGAGCTTCGTCATGCCGCTGGGTTATTCGTTCAATCTCGACGGGTCCACGCTCTACCTGGCGGTTGCCTCCGTCTTCGTGGCCCAAGCTGCAGGGGTCCACCTCACGATCTCCCAGCAACTGGTTATGCTTCTCACCTTGATGCTCACTAGCAAGGGCATGGCCGGTATTCCGCGGGCCTCGCAGGTTATCTTGGCCGGCACTTTGGTGAGCTTCGACCTGCCGCTAGAGGGCGTACTGCTCATCATCGGCGTGGATGAACTCATGGACATGGCCCGCACCACAGTAAACCTCGTGGGCAACTGCCTCGCCACCGCCGTCGTTGCTCGCTGGGAAGGGGTGTTTCCTCCGACTGGCACAGCCCCCTCAGAACCCTGAAGGGTCACAAATCTCTTCTGGAGTCGTGGACTCTTTCGCAAGACGAGGCGAGCGTGAGAAGCGGGCTAAATTGAGACCCGTGCCGGGCGAACAACGACGCTCTTGCAGAAGCAAACGCCGCCAACTCAACCGATCCAACAGCTATCGTTCTGGCTCAGGGCGCGCCCGCCTGAATCCACCGAAACACCGCCAGAATATCCGCATCAGCCAGGCGCGGTTTGCCCGCCGGAGGCATGACCAGATCATGCGTGGTCGGCAGGAGAATCATCCGAAAAAGCCCTGACTTCGCCGGATCTCCCGGCACCACGGCAGCCACCCCGCTCTCGCCGCCCTTGAGCAACGACTCGCGCTGGTCGATGCGGAACTGGCCTTTCTGTTTTTCAGGACCGTGACAGGAAAGGCATTTGGCTTCGAACAACCGGGCCACGACGACGGCGTTGGTGTCGCCGTCCGCTCGGGAAATAATCCCATTGGTTTGCGGAGGATCCCAGCGGGTTATCCAATTGCGAATGGCCTGCGGAGCATTTTGGGTCAGGAACCCCTGTCCATGGGTCAGGCTGCCCCCGTAGTGACTGGCCGCCATTAGGAGAGCGAGCGTGGTTCCCAGAGAACCCCGATACCACCAAAGCCACCGGTTTCCTGCCTGAAGTACCGCCGAGTGGAGCACCAAGGTCAATCCGGCTACGACCGTCATCGCAATCCCGGTATTGCGATGCAACAGCAAGAGTTCCTGCGAATAATCGCCTCCCGCGGAGCTATACAGGCCTAGCACCGCGGTCACGGTGGCTATGAGCACGCCCAATCCCAAGTTGATCGCCAAGACTCGACGCAACCCTTCAAAGGGCCGCAACCACGCCACCAATTCCAGGAGAGCTGCGAAGCTGAAGAGACCGATAGGGAGATGAAGCACCACCAAGTGGAACGGCCCCAAGAACGCAGCGCCCGGAGGTTGCCCGGTGCCAACGATCGCCGCCGCTGCCGCATCGGAGGTGCCTGCATGTAACACCACTCCCAAGCAGCTCAGAAAAATGAACGATATCGCCCTAAGGCAGGGATTCACAATGGGCTTCATGGATGCACGATGTGACGCTGATCCAATTCTCGATACTCATCGAAATTTGGTCTTTGCAAAGACTGTGTTGAACCGCGGTGTCAACCTAGGACGGCCGATTTCAGAATACCGTAAATATCGGTCGACCGGAGCGTGTCTGCTGGCAGGCGCTGCTCGGAGAGAATTATTGGCCAATCCAACGGCGACGACGGACGCGCGCCATGAGACCCCTTCACCAAGCTGGCATCCAAGGGGATGACATCCATGAGCATGCGGAATCCGAGTTTCTTCTGCAGCAGTCGCCCCAAAATCTTTAGCTTCGCGGAGGGAATCGCTGGGTCCAGGAAGAGTTCCACCGGATCGTACCCGGGCTTGCGGTGGATATCTACGCAGCGTGCAAAATCCGGTGCCTTGGCCTCGTCGAGCCAATGGTAGTAGGTGAACCAAGAATCCTCCTGGGCAACAGCGATCAGGTCGCCAGAGCGGCTGTGATCTAAACCCAGAATGTGCTTGTCCGCCGGACCATAGACCTCCGCCACCCCGGGTGTTTCCAAAACCACCTCGCGGACTTTGTCTTCGATCGAAGGATCGTTGACCACGATGTGGGCCACCTGATGGTCGGCCACGGCGAAAGCCTTAGAGTTTCCGATATCGGGGAGCTCGAGTCCTAACTCCTCCTTGATGGTGATCCAACCACGCTCCCGGAAAATTCGGTTGAGGTGTACCGGGCGAGACACTGGGGTAATGCCGTACTCGCTGAGAAGAATGGGCTGGACCCCTCGCGCTGCAAAGAAGTCCAAGAGATCTCCCACGATCGCATCGATCCGACGCAGGTCATCGGCCACCGCAGGATGCTGCGGGCCCAACCGTTGAAGGTTGTAGTCGAGGTGCGGCAAATAGACGAGGTTCAGCGTCGGAGAGTGCTTCTTCTCAATCCACTTGGCCGACCCGGCGATCCAGCGAGTAGCCGCATCCGGAGCACCCTGCGGAGACTTCACGCCGGCAGCGGGCCCCCAGAAGGTTGCGAACGGAAAGTCGCCCAAGGCCTTCTTCAAGGCCGGGCGCAAATCGTAGGGCCAAGTGTAGACATCGAAGAACTTGCGTCCATCGGCCGGGTACATCGGCCGGGGCGTCACCGACCAGTCCGCGCCCGAGTACATGTTGTACCACCAGAACATCTTCGCGCAGGTGAAACGCGGGTCCCGGGCCTTCAACTCGTCCCAGATCTTGGGGGCTTGGACCAGGTGATTGGACTGCTTCCAAAAGTGAACCTCCGAGAGCGAACGGTCGTACCAGCCATTGGCCACGATTCCATGCTCCGAGGGGCGTCGGCCGGTGAGATAGTCGGACTGGGCGGTACAAGTCACCGCCGGTATGGCTGGATCGATCGAGGCGTGGTGCCACCGCTGGCGCAGCGCGAACAATCGCGGCGTGTGGGGACCGATGTGTCGGTCACTGAGACCAACCACGTTGAGAACAGCAATGCGATTCACGGCAAGAAGGGGACTTGAAAACTAGCTAGACCACCTGTTTTTGGATCCGGGTCACGATCGCCCGCGACACCTGCGAATCGGGTCGGGTATCCACCACGGCCTGGCTCCCGAGTTCCATCCTACAGGAATGGCGAGCCTTGCGATTCCAGAGGATCATGTCGCCGGCCGATTCATCTAGATTCCACTGATGCAACCCGGCATAGCCTTCCTCCTCGGCCTCGTTGCGGTAATGCCACAGGAAGACCCACCCACCGGGCCGCGTCACAGCAAACATCTGACGCACGCATTGGAGCGGGTCGCGGCTATGGTCCAGCGCATTGGAGCAGACAACGATGTCGAAACTGTCGGCAGGGAAGACCGAGAGGAGGTCTTCACCGGCCGCCTTGCGAGTGCGTGTGGGCGGGGCCAACTGGAGATCGTCGAGGATGGAGTCAAAGACCTCGGCCAAGGGGTCCACCGCATTCAAGTCTACCTGCCGCCCCGGCCAGTGAAAACCCACGGCGGTCAACGGACCAGCCCCCACATCGAGCACCTGGATCGGATCCCGATTGGCGGCCGGTGAGGCGGCTACTAGTTCCTGTAAATGGGGGGGGAAGGCAAACTCCGGATCCATCCGCTGACGGAACGCTTCGGGACTCCATCGCTTGCCGCCATCCGCCAGGGCCTTTCGCCAGAACAGGGCTTCGTTTTCAAGCCCCGCGTCGTAGCTGGTATCCCCGCCGAAGAGACGGTGACGCAATCGCTGAAAAATTCTGGGCAGCATAGGCGATGTGATCGTCAGCCTGCGGGCTCTCGGCCCCGGCAACAAGTCCGGAAGGTCAGTAGGCTAAAGACCTTGTCATGGATTGGCAGGGGCCCCATTCCGGGATTTCAACGCGGACAGCAAACCGCTTCACTCCACCCCGTGCAGCTGCCGCGCCCGTATCACAACATCGCCCTGGTCGGTTTCATGGGTGTTGGGAAGTCCACGGTCGGACAGATCTTGGCCGGGATGCTCGACTTCGAATTCATCGACACCGACCGGGTGATCGAGACTCGGGAAGGTCGGCGAATCTCGGAGATCTTCGCCCAAGAAGGGGAAACCCGCTTCCGGGACCTGGAAACGGGCCTGATCCGGGAATACGAAATTCAGCAGGGCCTCATTTTGTCCACCGGTGGCGGACTCGTGGTGCGGCCCGAAAACCTCGCCTCGCTGCAGACCCACGCCCTAATCGTCTGCCTTTGGGCTTCACCGGCCGTCATTTACGAGCGCGTCCGCTATCAAGGTCATCGGCCCCTCCTGCAAACACCGGACCCTCAGGCCCGCATCGCCGAGTTGCTGGAGCAACGGAAACCAGCCTACCAGCAGTCCGACATTCTCGTGGGGGTCGATTTCCGTAGTCCGCAGGAAACCGCACAGTACATCACCAACAGTTTCCGATTGCTGCGCCACTCACCCCATCGAAACGCGCTGCCCCCTCCCGCTTAGCGAGTCTCACGCCGGCAACCGGTCCCGACGCCGATAACTCCTAGCAAGACTCAAGGCGCGGGCCATTCTTCCGATAACCCACTCGAACTCAATTTAGGTCCGTTCGTGTGGACGGATCGAAGGGGCCGGTCGACGTTATCCCACGCCGGCCGGCCCCGGATAGAGTTCAGCTTCCGAATAGAGTCTCACTTATCGATAGGGTCTCGCCTCCTGCTGACGGCCCCGATAGAGGCTGGGCCGCCAACCCGTCCAACGCTTGAAGGTATTAGAGAATACAAAGGGATTGGCATAACCCACCTGCTCGGCAATGACCTCGAGCTTCAGGTCCGTCTCGGCTAAAAGGCCGGCCCCATGTCGGATACGCAAGTAGGTCACCTGCTGCATGGGAGAACGCCCCAACTGTCGGCGACACAACCGTCGCAGATGCTCACCGCTGCAATGGGCACGACGCGCCAACTCGGTGAGAGTCCACGCATGAGCGGGCTTCGCTGCCACCGCCTCCCACAATTGACTTAATCGGTCGTCGATGTGCCAGGGCTGAGCAAAGCGCGAAATGTAGCCTTGGACGAGTTCCACCCAATGGTGGAGCGCGGCCAGACATCCATCGCCAGCCTGTTCGGCCATGAGACCCTCCACTGCATGCCGGAAGACCTCCGAAGGAAATTCGGCCAATACCGGCGCACTGGCGGCTCCAAGGGGGCCCCGACCGGCCGAGGCCTCATACCGGACCCAAACAAAATCCCAGCGATGCCCGGGAACCGCGTGAAAAGCACAGAGCACGTAAGCTGGCGAGAGACAGGCCTGACCGGCGCGGCAGCGCTGCCAGCGACCGTCGAGCCAGATGCGCCCTTCACCTCCGAAGCATGCCAGGAAGTAGCTGCCCGGCAGGTCAGTCCGCACCATGGTGTAGGGTTCAACCGCCTGGGCCAGGCCCACGTGGGCGATCTGATAGGGCACCAGGGACGGGCAACCCACCGCCCTCAGGATTCTCTCCTGGGTGCCGGGTCCCGGTGTGTGCGTTTCAACCAGAGGTGGATGGCGCATAATCCTCTCCAACCCTGCGGTACCGGTCTTCAAAACTGAATAATGAAAACTGCACGGGCCTCAAAACCATCCCTAGGCTGCCGTAGCCCACCCTCCCGGGTTCCTAAGTATCAAAAGCTGCGATGAGTTTTCTTTGTCAGGTCGCCCTAGTTTTACGTAACCATCAGGCCCGCCAACCATGCCGTCCCGAAATCATCCCGATATCGTCCCGCCGACCGCTCGTCCATTCCGGAAGCTCCTGGCGGCCAACCGCTCCGAAATCGCGGTCCGCATCTTCCGTGCGGCGACTGAACTCAATTTACGCACCGTGGCGGTCTACGCGCAGGAGGACCGGTTCTGCATTCACCGCTTCAAGGCCGATGAGTCCTACCTGATCGGTCAAGGCAAGGGGCCGGTCGCCGCCTACCTGGACATCGAGAGCATCGTGGCGACCGCCAAGGCGAAGGGGGTCGATGCCATCCATCCGGGCTACGGATTCTTGAGCGAGAACCCAGCCTTCGCCCGCGCTTGCGCCAAGGCGGGCATCACCTTCGTTGGACCCAGCCCAGAGCTTCTGGACATGATGGGCGACAAGACGGCCGCACGGGCCGTGGCCCAGCGCATTGGCGTACCCACCCTGCCCGGCACGGATGAGCCCATCTCCGATCGGGATGAGGCCATGAAGGCCGCCCGCAAAATCGGCTTCCCCCTCATCATCAAGGCGGCCTTCGGCGGCGGCGGTCGAGGCATGCGAGTGGTCAAGAAGGAGTCGGAACTGTCCGGTCTTCTTGATGAGGCCCAGGGCGAGGCCGAGCGCGCTTTCGGCAACGCGGCCGTATTCCTCGAAAAATACATCCCAAGAGCCAAACACATCGAGGTTCAAGTTCTCGGGGACAGCCACGGCAACGTCATCCACCTCTTCGAACGAGACTGTTCCGTGCAGCGCCGTCACCAGAAGGTGATCGAAGTGGCCCCGTCTTTTGGGCTACCCGAGAATGTCGTCCAGGAACTTTGCGATGCAGCAGCCCGGCTGGCTCGAGAGATCCGCTACAACAATGCAGGGACGGTGGAGTTCCTCTACGACCTCGACCGTCACGAGTGGTTCTTCATCGAGATGAACCCCCGCATCCAAGTCGAGCACACGGTGACCGAAGTCATCACCGGGCTAGACCTCGTGCGAGCCCAGATCCTCATCGCCCAAGGTCATGCGCTGCATTCCAAGGAAGTGGGAATGCCGGTGCAAAATCAGGTGCCTCGCAATGGCTACGCCATCCAGTGCCGGGTCACCACTGAGGATCCGGAGAACAAGTTCACTCCCGATTACGGCAAGATCCTTGCCTACCGCTCGCCCGGTGGTTTCGGCATCCGTCTCGATGGTGGCATGGGCTATTCGGGTTCGGTCATCACGCCGTTCTACGATTCAATGTTGGTCAAGGTGATCGCCTCCGGGCAGTCCTACGAGATCACCATGGACCGCATGGATCGGGCTCTCTCGGAATTCCGGATCCGCGGGGTCAAAACCAATATTCCTTTCCTCGAAAACGTCATTCTCCATCCGCAGTTCCGCTGCGGACAGGCCACGACGACGCTGATCGACACCACGCCCGAACTCTTCGCCTTCCGCAGCCGCAAAGACCGGGCCACCAAACTGCTTAATTTCCTGGGCAACGTCATCGTCAACGGCAACCCGCACTCTAAGGGGTACCGGCCGACCAAGACCTTCGACCCAGCCCCGCTGCCCAAGACCGATCTGGCCGCACCCTTTCCCAAGGGTACCCGAGACCTTCTCATCGAACTCGGGCCGAAGAAGTTCGCCGAATGGACTCTCAAGCAAAAGCGACTGCTCATCACCGACACGACCTTCCGCGACGCTCACCAGTCGCTCATGGCCACACGCGTGCGGAGCTTCGACATGCTCGCCTGCTCCGACGCCTTGGCTCGCAGCGTGGGTGACAGCAAGACCGGCCTGTTTTCCGTGGAGATGTGGGGTGGTGCCACCTTCGACACCGCCATGCGCTTCCTCAACGAAGACCCCTGGGAACGCCTGCGGCAGTTGCGCGAGAAGATCCCGAACATCTGCTTCCAGATGCTCTTCCGGGGTTCAAACGCCGTGGGTTACTCCAACTATCCTGACCATGTGGTCGCCGGCTTCGTGAAGCACGCTGCGGCCTCGGGCATGGACATTTTCCGCATCTTCGACTCGCTCAACTACCTGCCCAACTTGCGCGTGGCCATGGACGCCGTGCAGGACACCCACGCCCTGTGCGAGGGAGCCCTGTGCTACACCGGCGACATCCTTGACAGCCGGCGTGACACCTTCTCCCTCAAGTACTACATCAAGCTGGCCAAAGAATTGGAGCGCATGGGCGCACACATCTTGGCCATCAAGGACATGGCTGGTCTTTGCCGCCCTTACGCCGCCCAGAAACTGGTCAAGGCGCTGAAGGGTGAAGTGAGCATCCCCATCCATTTCCACACCCACGACCCCAGCGGCATCAATGCCGCCAGCATCTTGCGAGCGAGCGACGCGGGAGTCGATGTGGTGGAC
>SXGS01304403.1_pt1 | contig 13673 bp, 9 predicted proteins | sample 3174681 | NCBI WGS metagenome assembly SXGS01 (sample SAMN11356861, study PRJNA531348) | freshwater metagenome | isolation source: freshwater sample F1-80 | place: China: Fuxian Lake, Yuxi | collected 2017-12-25
CGCCGGTGCCGAGCGCGATGTCGAGCGTGAGCGAGCCGGTGGGCACCGCCGGGACGTCCTTCACCATCGACTGGCCCTCTTTCAGCCGCATGATGGCGCCTTTGCCGAACTCTTTCTCGACCGCGCTGATGGCGAGCTCGAGGGCTTGGGTCTTCTGCTTGCGGGTCTTTTCGTCGATGAGCATGGGCTTCTCGCGGTGGGGGGTTGTCGAAGGCAAAGGCACTGTACCCACGTTCAGGTGTCTGTGCAAGAAGTTTGGCGGGGCGCGGCCTCCGCGCAGGAGCGAGCTAACCGGCGCCCGGTCGGCTCGGGCGCGTCGGCTCGGGCGCGTCGGCTCGGCCGCGTCGGCGCACGCGCGTCGGCTCAGGCGCGTCGATTCAGCCGCGTCGATTCGGTCGCGTCGATTTTTCCGCGTCGCCGCCCCCGCGTCGGCTCAGCCGCCGGGAGCGGGCCCGGGCTCGGGCGTGTCGCCGTTGCAGGCCGCGTCGAGGTCGGCCCAGAGTCCGAAGAGGGTCTCGAGCGTGCCGTTGCAGTCCGCGGGATCGACGACTGCGCGCAGCGCAGGCGAGGCGTCGCAGAGGTTCACGCAGTCGCCGACGAAGTCGCCTTCGTCGCTCGCCTCGATGCCGGGGCAGCGGCCGTCTTGTTGCGTGCAGCAAAAGAGCGCGGAGCAGGCGGCCTCGCACGTGTCCGTGGTGCCGCATGACGTACCCGGGCCGGTCACGGACGTCTGGGGCGTGGCCGTCGCGCTGGAAGAGTGGCCCTGGCCGCCCTGGCCGCCCTGGCCGATCGGGTCGTCGACGATGGCCTTGCCGCCGCATGCTGCCATCCAGGAGACGCCGGCGACGGCGCTGAAGAGAAGTGCTTCGAGGAGTCGCATCGTGGCGGGAGCATATCGAATGTGCTCCCGCGCAGGGCGGTGAATCGAGAGCTCCGCGACCCGCAAGCGAGAGCGCGGGCTCGTGGGCGAGGGTCGCCCCGAATTCGCGGGCGAGGGGCGGCGCGAGGTCGCGGGCGGGTGAGCGCGAGGTCGCCGGAGAGGGTCGGCGCGAGAGGTGTGCCGCTCGGATCAGAACAGGCCGATCGAGAAGTGCACGGCGCCGATGTCCTCCCACGGACGGCGCACGAGCTTGATGCCGCCGTCGAGCGCGATGGGTCCGATGGGCGTGTTGGCGCGGAGGCCGCTGCCGGCGGCGTAGCGGAGGTCGAGCAGATCCGTGAAGGTGCCGATCGAGTCGCCCTTCGACCAGACGTTGCCCGTGTCGAGGAAGAGGCCCACGCTCACGCGCTCGGTAGCCGGGATGCGCAGCTCGATGCGCGGGTTGATGAACACGTCGCCGCCGCGCACCACGACCTCGTCGATCGCGAGCCGCCCGGCGAGCACCTCGCGCGCGACGTCCTCGGGCACCATCGAGTCGTAGTCGAAGCCGCGCACCGTGGACACGCCGCCCGCGTAAAAGAGCCGATCGGGGTAGGTCTCGCTGCCGCTCGCGAGCTGCAGGTTGTAGCCCCCGGCGAGGCTCACCGCGAGCGCGAGCCCACCCGGGGTGAGGCGCACGTAGCCGGCGCCGCGCGCGTTGAGGCGGAGAAACTCGCTGTTGGTCGTCGTGAGCTCGTCGAGGGGCAGCGCCGTGACGTGCTCGACGGTCGTCGCGAGCAGCGTGCCGCGCGTGGCGGCGAAGGGATCGTCGCGGCGATCCCAGGTGACGCTCGCGCGCTGGGCGATGGCGAGCGTGCGGCCCTCGGGCACGCGGAGCAGGTTCGCGAGCGTCGGGTTGCGCTTGATGGCGGCGCTGAGACCGCCCTCTTCGAAGAGCGTGACGGTGTTCGCCTCGACGGACGCTCCGAGCGTCGCGGACACCGTGCGCGTGGGCCGGTAGGACAAGATCGGAATGATCGCCTCGCGGCTCAGGCCGTAGTCGCGCTGGTTGTCGCGGATGTCGACGCCGTCGACGCTGAAGCTCACCTTCGCGCCGAGGCCGATCTCGGGGAACGCCAAGGTCACGCCGTTGCGGCGCTCGAGCCGCTTGCCGAGATCGCCGACGAACGCCGCGTAGCGAACGCGCACCGCGTCTTCGAGGATGAGAAAGTCCGGCAAGTAGCCGAACTCGATCCGCAGCGTGAGCCCGATGGCGCGGCCGCCTACGCTGCGGTGCCCGTACTCGGCCGCGATGCGGAATCCCTCGCCGGTCGAGAAGCCGCCGCGCGGCTCGAGGAACTGCGACGGCTGCTCGACGACGCTGACGATGACGCGCTTCTCGCGCGCGGGGACCTCCGGCTGCTCGAGGCTCACCGACACGCTCGAGAAGAGACCCAACGTGGCGATCTGCTGCTCGCTCTCGCGGGCGAGGTTCCGCTTGAAGTAACGCTCGCTGCCTCGGCACGCGCGCAGGTTCTGGCAGAGCGCGAGCCGTCCGAGCACGACGCTCGGCTCGGTGCGTAGCGCGCCGCGAACGTCGTAACCGCTGATCGTGACCGGGTCGCTCTCGGTGATGACGAAGCGCACGCGCGCGCGGGTTTTGTCGGGGGATTCCTGCACCTCGGGCCGAACCCTCGCGAAGGCGTAGCCGGCGTCGGCGTAGGCATCGAGCAGCCGCGTGCCGGCCGCCTCCGTGGCGAGGGCGGCGTAGGGCGTTCCGACCACGAGGCCGGTGAGGGCGAGCGCCTCTCCGGGCGTGAACAGCGCGAGGCCCTCGAAGGCGACGTCGTAGAGCTCCGTCTTGGGGCCGAGCTGCACCGGCAGCCAGAGCTTCACGTCGGGCGAACAGTGACGGCTCTTCGCCGCGTCGGGCACGCAGGTGAAGCTCTCGAGCAGCGGCTCCTCGGGCTCGGGCAGGTCGCGCGCACCGCGGAGGCAACGCGGCGACGGCAGCGGACGGACGGCCCGCGACACGCAGCCGCGCCCGGTCGCCAGCGGGTCGCACTCTGCGCGCACGAGGCTGAGCGGACCGATGGCGGCGTGCCGGTACCCCTTGCTCTCGAGCAACCGATCGAGGTGCGCGAGCGCGGCCTTGTAGGCTTCGGCGCTGAACGTCGCCGCTGCCTCGCGGGACGTTTGCGGCGCGCGGAGGCCGCCTCCCGACCCGAAGGCATCATCGACGACGGTCTCGCGGACGGTCGAGAGGAATGGCTCCGTGGGGAGCTCGCCCTCGAGGAAAGCGTCGAGCTCGCGGCCTAGCGCGCTCGCGTCGAGGCCTTCGTCGGGGCGCTCGTCGAGGCACGGAAAGAGGCGCTCGCGCACGCGCACGGGCTCCCCCTCGCTCACCGTGAAGGTCAGCTCCCGGACGGACTCGCCTTCGCGCAGCGCGTCGGAGGAGTCGGTGCGCGCGTCGAGGTAGCCGCGCGCCACGTAGAACGCCGTGAGCCGCTCCGACAACGCCCCGAGCGTTGGCTCGGCCGACGTGTCGAGGCCGAGCGCCGCCGCGAGCTCGCGCTCGTCGAACGCGCGGTGGTTGCGGAAGCGAACCTCATAGCGGGGCCCCGAAGCGATCTCGATGAACAGGAACGAGCCCGCGGCGCCAAGCACCACGCGGTGCTCGACGCGCGCCTCGACGAAGTGGCGCTTCCGCAGGAGCTCGGTGAGCTCCGCGTCCGCCTCGGCGAGCGCGTCCTTGGCGACGACGTCCCCGACCGCCACGCGGTAGCGGTCCTTGAGATCGCCGACGGCTCGCTCGTACTTCGGCTCGAGGACGAAGATGCGCCGCGCGATCCGCCGCGGCACGCCCGCGTCGACGGTGACGGTGACGACGACTCGCAGAGGATCGTCGGTGTCGGTCACCGTGAGCGAGACGCGCGCGCGGTCGTAGCCCGCGTCCTCGTACAGCGCGATGAGGCGCGAACGCGCGAGCCGGAGCGAGGACTCGGTCACGTCGCCGAATACCGCGAGGCCGAGCGCGCCCTTCACGCGCGACTCCGACAGCGGGCCCGTCGCGACGACGTTCACCTGCGAGGCGATGCGGCGCGGGACCGCCACGAGGCGCAGGATGACGCCGTCCTCGAACGCCCGAGGCTCGGCGCACACCTTGACGAAGCGGCCGGTCGCCTCGAGCTCGAGCATGGCGCGCTCGGCCGCCTGCGGCGTGAGCGGCGAGCCGATCGCGACGGACCTGAGGCTGGGCTTCTCGGGCCAGCGATGGCCCTCGGTCTCGACGCTCACCGCGAGGATGCCCTTGCCCTCCAGCGCGCGGAACGTGTCGGCGTCGGGAGCGCACGCGGCTCGGGTGTCGGCGGCGGCGGCATGCGCGACGACGAACGTGACGAACCCCAGCGTCGCGAACGCGAGCGCGCAGGCGCGTAGTGGCGCATCCGAGAGAGCGTGCCCCGACGCCCGCGCCCCCGCTCGCGAGCGCGAGCCCCGCGGCGCCTCGCGTGTGACCTGCGGTGTCACCTGCGCCCCGCTCACTCGAACTCCAGACGCCAGCGGAGGTCGACGCCGAGGTTGCCCACGGTCGAGCTCGCGGCGTCGTTGATGTTGTCGTACGAGCCCTGCACGCTCAGGCGCCGCCCGAGCTTCCAGTCGACGTTCGTCCTCACCTCGCGGCCGTCCGACAGCCCCGAAGTCACCGTCGCGCGCACGTCGTCGCTGATGCGCTTGCCGACGGTCACGGTGGGCTCCGGTCGCCCCGAGACCGATGAGTATTGGCTACCGAGGCGGAACTCGTCAATCAGCGGGACGGTCCTCTTGACGGCCTGTCCGAGGCCCGTGACCGCGCTCAGCGCCTCGAGGCTCACGCTCTGGGCGAGCGACGTCGCGAGGCCCCGGTCGAGCTCGGCGCGCGTCATCCCGACCTGCAAGAGGAGCACGATGTCCTCCTGCGCCAGCGGCGGCTCGCTCGTGAGCGACAGGGCAGGCGCCTCGGTGTCGCCGGTCGCGTGCATCGTGATGCGCCATCTGCCAGCGTCGCTCGAGCCGCTGCGCGAGCCGTCGGTCGCCGCGACTTGTTCGGCGCTCTGCGAAGCCGCTTGTCGTCGGTACTCCGTGTCGGCGACGATGTCGATGCGCGGCTGGACGCGCGACAGATCGTCGAAGCGCACCGAGCCCGAGCGCACGCGAAAGTCGTGGCCCTGGAGAAACAGCTTCGACGACGGGTCGATGCGGAGCGCGCCGCTCGCGCCGAAGCGTTGATCGGTCCCCGAGACGCGCAGCCCTGGTGGGTCGATCTCGAGCCGTGCGTCGACGAGATCGTTCTCGATGCGGAGGCTTCGCGGCGCGACCACGTTCACGTCGAACGTGAGATGGTCGGCGTCGGGATCGTAGGTCTTGACCGTGGTCGCCGCCGCTCGCGTCAGCGCCCCGAGATCCAGGCGAAACGCCATCGGCCGCGAGTAAGTGAAGCTCGTCAGCGTCACGGTGCCGCCGACGTGCGGCAGCGTGCGGCCGTCGTCGTGTGCGGCCGGGTCGCGGCTCACGGAGAGCTCGGCGCTCGCGGTCGCCTTCACGCCCTCGGCGAGCGGCAGGCCGAGCTCGCGCACGACGAGGGACGCTGAGCCGCGGCTCCCAGCGTTGGCTCCGAGCGGCACGCTGCCCGTGAGGCTCAGGCGCCCGCTGCCACCGCTCGTGGCCGTGGCGCGCACCACGTTGAGCTCGTTGTCGTGGACGCGGACCTCGACGTCGATGTCGTCGAGCGGGACCGGCACGCCCGAGAACCGTAGGCTGCCGCGCGACAGCGTCGCCTTGCCGGAGAGCACCGGCGCGGCGAGCGGCCCGCGAAGCGAGAGCTTGCTCTCCAGCGTGCCCGACGCGCGCTGAACGAAGGGCAGCTTGCCCGCGAGGGCTCCGAGCTCGAGCGGAGGCAGCTCGATGAAGAGGTCGAGCTCGGGCTTGCCCGCGAGCGAGTCGACGCGTCCAGAGAGCTCGAGCTTGGCAGCGACCCCGCCCGGCAGCGTGAGCTCCGCCGGCAGCGACGGCACGTGCAGCGAACCGCCGACGAGCTCGAGCGGCTCCGTCGCCTGCGTGACCTTCACGCTGCGACCGCGCTGGCTCGCGTGGAGCGACGCGAGCGTCAACGTCACGTGCGCGGCCACGGGCTCAGCGAGCCGCAGGCTCTTGAAGTCGACGATACCGGTGACACTTCCGCGGACCGCGTCGTCGCTGTAGGCGATCCCGGGGACGAGGTTCGCGAGCGGCGCGAGGTCGAGCTTCGCGACGTGAACCTTGCCGGTCACCTTGGCGTTCGCCTCGCGCGTGATCGTGAGCGCATCGAAGGTGAGCCCGTTGCCGAACGCCATCCCCGAGACACGAAACTCGGCGCTCGGGCGTGTCGAGGCCGTTGCGCCGTCCGGCGGCTTGTCGACCGGGACGCTGCGGCCGCACGACGTCATCATCTTCGGCGCGTCGCCGACGGGCTCCATGCGTACGAGAAACCGCGAGGGGGCGAGCGCGTCCGGCCCGATGCGAACGGTGGACACGTCGACGTCGAAGCTGCCGGTCATGCGCTCGAGCGTCCCGCCGATGCGTCCGGTCGCGGACACGGTGCCTTCGGGCGCGAGCAGCGGCGTCGTGCCGGCCGCGCCGAGCCCGAGCATGTCGAGCGAGGCTATCGGGATCCCGCCCGCGACGACGTCGCCTTCGAGCACGCCGCCATGGCCGATCGTGGCGCGGAGCAGGGCTGTGCCCGAGCCCTTCGTGAGCGTGGCGGCGTGGACCGTGGCGGCTACACCGTGCGAGCCGCGCGCCAGATCGTCCCAGACGTAGTCGAAGTCGAGCGTGCCCGAGTCGAAGCGCTCTCCGTAGGCGACGGTCTCCGCGAGCGCGGCCTTGCCCGTGACGGCGAGCCGGCCGACGAGGCAGGGCGGCGCCGAGCGCTTCAGCGTGAAGTCCACGTCGAAGAGCCCGAGGAGCCTGGCGGCGAGGCCGGAAAAACGCGGATCCGCGCTCAGGTTCAGCATGTCGAGGAAGTCGCGGAACCGCAGCCCCGAGGCGCGGCTGTCGAGCTCTCCGTCGATGACGAGCGCCGCGTCGGCGCGGCCGAAGTCGACGGTCAGCCTCGGCAGCGTCACGGAGCTCGCGCCATGGTCGAGGCGCGCGTCGGCGAGCGCGAGCACGAGCGGGCGAAAGTCGACCTTGGCCTCGGCGACGGTGCCGATCGGAAATCCTTGGAGGACGAAGCTCTCGACCCCGACGGTGCCGGTGATGTGCGGGTTCGTGAACTTGCCCGACCCCGCGAGGCCGAGGTGGGCGAGCCCCGTCATCGTGGTGCCGGCGATGGGCGAGAGCTCGCCGAGCTCGACGAACGACTCGGGCGCGATGGCGATCCCGAGGTCCTGCGCGAAGCCCAGCGAGACCGTGGTCACGAGGCGAGACGCAGGGGTCGCGATGGCGAAGTCCTCGAGGAGGACACCCTCGGGCGTGATCCGGAAAGTCCCCGAGATTTCTGCGCGTTTCACGCCGAGGCGGGTCTCGCGGAGCGGGTCCGTGGACGGGCGATCGAAGACGCCGAAATCGCGGGTGCTCGAGCCGATCTTGCCCGCCAATTGAAGCGGAATGACCGTCCCGCCGAAGCGCTCGAGCCGCGTGTCCTCGAGCGTCCAGCTCACCCACGCCGACGGGTGGCCGCCGAGCTCGTCGAGCATCTCTTCGAGCCGGATGTTCGAGAAGCGAATGTCGCGCGCGTCGATCGGGACGCTCGCTTCGAGCGGCCGTACGCGCACTTCTGCGAGAGTTGCCTTGCCGCCACCCCACTCGAGGGCGAGCGACGTCGCGACGAGGCGGTCGCCGTCGAGGGCGAGCGCGCCATCGAGCGTCCGGGCGAAGTGCTTGCCTTCGACGCCGAGGCCCTCGCCGTGGACGCGCCCGCGCAGCCGCGGCAGGCGCTCGCCGGCGGCGAACGAAAAACTGTCGAGCGCCAGCGTGAGCGAGCCCGTGGCGGGCGGCACCTCGGCGAAGCGATGCGCGAGGCCGACCGGCGCGGTGAGCGACGCGCGGCCGTCGACGCTCCCGCCGTTTCCGAGCGCGACGCGGGTGCTCTCGAGCTCGAGCGCGACGTGGCGCCAGTCGCCAGCTGCGAGCTCGCAGGCGGGGCGTGTCCCTCGCTCGGGATCGAGATCCGCCGAGCCTTGCAGCGCGAGGCGACGCACGAAGACCTCGTCTTGCCCGACGACCGCGCGAAGCTCGAGCGAGCAGATGCGGTCCTCGTCGGTGCTCTCGTAGCCCGGGGTCGACGGATCGGCGTGGCGGCGGTCGATGGTGATTTCCCCGGTGCGCACCGAGACGCCGAGGCGCGGCGCATCGACAGTCGTGGTGTTGCGCACGGCGACATCGACGTCCACGTCGCGCGCGTGCACGGCGGCCTGCCGATCGATCGTGACGTCGACCGTAGCGCTGTTCACGGCGAGCTCCGCGAACGGAGCGCGGTTCGTGCCGGCTCGGTCGGACTCGGGTAGCTCGTAGTCGACGTTGGTAAGGCGCCCGCCGGCGATGACGGCCCGAAGGTGCGGCTCGTCGATCTCTACCTCGCCCACGTCGAGCACGCCGTCGAGCAGCGCGAAGAGCCGCGGGCGCACCACGACGCTCCTGGCGGTGAGCGCGGGGCCGAGCCCGTCGTTCGCCTCGACGCGCAACTGCTCGAGTCGGATCTCGAGCGGCCACGGCACGACCTCGAGCGCGTAGTGAGCCTCGACGCGCACGGTCTGCGCTACGAGCCGCGCGGTCTCTCGGGCCGCCCAGCGCTCGACCGGGGCGAGGCGCACGAGCACGCCGAGCGCGAGCGGCAAGACGCCGACGGCCGCGAACACCGCGCAGATGGCGCGCGCGGCGAGGCCGCCGTAGTCACGCTTCGGCAGCCAGCGTCGTGGCGCGCGGCTCGGTCGCTCGGCTCGGGGCTTCGGTGCGGGCCGCTCCGCGGTGAGTGCGGGTCGCCTCATCGCGGTCTCGCTCGACCCGTCGGGTCAGCGCACGAGGTAGGTCGCCACGATGGGCGCATGGTCGCTCGCGGCCTCGACGTCTTTCGTGTGCGGGATGCGTGGCGAGCCGGCGTCGAGCATGCCGAACAAGAGCGGGCTCGCGAGCTGATGATCGACGAGCTCGAGCTTGCCGTTGTAGTCGAAGCTCCAGCGCTCGGCGCTCGGCACGAGATCGGCGGCGTTCTCGAAGCGGGGTGCGCTGCCCGCCACGGCCTCGACTGGGAGCGAGCCGGGCAGATCGTTGTAGTCACCCAAGACGAGGATGCCGGCGTCGCTCGCGTTGCCTTGGACCGCGTCGGCGATGAGCCGCGTGTGCTGCGCTTCGGCGAGTCGCTTGTCGGGGTTGTCGTTGTCCTTCGACTTGAAATGCACGCCGAGGAGGACGATCGTTCGACCGTTGTGCGTGAGCCGCACCTCGAGGCAGTCGCGCGCGTAGGTGAAGAGCGGCGCGTTCGTGCCCTGCATCGTGAACTTCTCGTCTTGGTGGCTCACCGTGGCGTCGAGCGCGACGCGGCTCAAGACGGCGATGTCGACCCCGCGCGGATCGTTGCCTTCGATGAGGGCTTGGTGCGGATACGGCGCCGCGAGCGCTTGATTCAGCTCGTCGAGCACCTTCGCATGCTCGACCTCCTGCAGCACGACGACGTCCGCGGCGAGCTCGTCGATCACCTTGGCGACCGCGACTCGGTGGGCGTCGTAGTCGGGATCGACGTCCTCGAACTCGAGGTCGGCGTCGAGCTTGTCGTTGATCAGGTTGTGCACGTTCCAGGTCACGACCGTGAGCGGCGCGGCCTCGCTCGCACCCCCGCTGCCGCTGCCGCCGGCCCCGCCCTGACCGTCGTCCCGTGGCTCCTCGAAGCGGCAGGCGCCGACCGAGAGCGCCGTCCCGAGCAAGGCGACGAGCGAGGTTGCGAGCCGCGGGAGGTGAGTGGAGCGCGGTAGAAGAGGCATGCGGCGGGTGGACCGAAGGACGGGGGCAGCAAGCGTGGGCTGGCAGGCGCCGGGTACGGGGGAAGCGCCGCGCGAGCGGGGACGCCCCAGTTTAGTGGCTCGGCACGCGCCTTCCCACGCGAAATGATGCCAGCCGGTTGGAGGGCGGCCGAAGTCGTCGCCGTGCGCCTCGCCTCGACTCGCCGACGCGGAGTTTTTTGGGGGGCCGCGGCGCTCTGACCCGCCTCCCGACGTAAACTTGATAGAAGATGCCGCAGAAATGCCAGCGGACATCGATCGCTACGCCATGCGCCTCGAGGGGATCCGGTTTCGCGCGCGTCACGGCGACTCCGACGCCGAGCGCGATCTGCCTCAGGATTTCGTCGTCGATCTGGAGGTTCGGCTGCCCGTGAGCGCGCTGCCGAAGAGCGACGAGCGCCGCGCCGTGTACGACTACGACGCCCTCGCCACGCTCGTCGTCGAGGAGGGCACGCGCGCCTCATACCGCCTGCTCGAGATGCTCGGCAAGCGCCTCCTCGAGCGCGTTTTTCACGACACGCCGGCCGTGGGTGCCTCGGTGCGCGTGCGGAAATTCGGGCCGCCGACCGCGATGTCGGTGGACTCGGTCGCCATCGAGCTGGCGGCGGCGCGGCCGACGGCGTCGCGCTGATTGCGCTGTGCCCGGCGCCAAAGATGGGCGCTTTTCGGGCCGAGAACGGGTTAGAGTCGCGCATCCATGGCGCTCATCGACAACGAGAAGGACGCGCGGCGCCTCGCGCGCGCCATCGCCAGCGACATCGCCCTCTACAACGAAGAGAAGATCGCCGAGGGGCTCGCGAACGACAGCCTGTTCGACGTCATCGGCGAGGAGGTCGAGGAGGGCCGCGCGCACTACAAGAGCCGCGTCTCGCCCACGCTCTTCGACAAGAATTTCTTCGATCGCGCGCTCGTCGACGTGCTCGTGCGCTCGAAGGGGCACGTCAAGTCCGTGCTCTGGTAGCCGCGGCGTAGGCACGCTTGCCGCGTTACTTGGGGCGGCGAAGCTGTGATTCGCCACATGCGCGCAGCGCATCGAGGGCGCGGCTCATGTCCGCGGGCAGCGCGCTCTCCCAGCGCATCGCGGCGCGCGTGACGGGGTGGACGAAGCCGAGCACCGCGGCGTGCAGGGCCTGGCGGCCGAGCGCCTCGGCGATGGCGCGAAGGTCGGGATCCGCCGGTGCGCGGCCGTAGAGCGGGTCGGCGAAGATGGGCGTCTGGCTGCGTTCGGCGAGGTGAACGCGGATCTGATGCGTGCGTCCGGTCTCGAGCGTGCAGCAGACGAGGCTCGCGCGCGTACCGAGGAGCTCGAGCGGCTCGACGCGCGTGACGGCGCGGCGCACCGAAGGCCCCGGCTCGAGCAGCGACGTGAAGCGCAGCCGGCTCTTGGGGTGGCGCCCGTGAGGTGTGTCGATGACCGCCGCGCGGGCCTGGCCGTGCACGATCGCGAGGTAGCTCCGCTCGATGTCGTGGCGGCTGAACAGCTCCTTGAGCGCCTCGCGCGCCTCGGGGCGCTTGGCGACGACCAAGAGGCCGCTCGTGTCCGTGTCGAGCCGGTGCACGATCCCCGGACGAAGATGGCCCTCCGGATCGCGCACGTCGGCGTCGCTGGCTTCGAACCCCTCGCGCGCGAGGAGCCCATGCACGAGGGTGCCCGTGTAGTGACCGCGCGCCGGATGCACGACGAGCCCAGCGGGCTTGTCGATGACGAGGAGATGTTCGTCCTCGAACACCACGTCGAGCGCGATCGAAGCGTCGGGCTTGGCCGTCGTCGTCTGGCCCGCGCTCGGCTCGACCCGCACCTCGCTGCCGGTCGCGAGCGGCGTGCGGTTGTCGATCGTGCGACCCTGAAGCGTGACGCGGCCCGCCGCGATCCAGCGCTGCACCTCGGCGCGCGTCGCTTGGACGCCGCTCTTCGCGCACAGCTCGGTCACCACCTTGTCGGCGCGTCCGCCGTGCAGCTCGGGCGGAACGAGCAGCGTCACGACCTCGCTCACGTCAGCCTGGGTTGTACTCGTCGGGGACGACGCTCGACAGCTCGGGGTTGTGCACGAGGTGCGACTCGACGTCGTCGAGGCGCAAGGGCTCGCGGAGCGCCACGAGGCCGGACTGCTCGACGAGGTAAAGGTCGAACGCCGAGTACCGGAAGAACGGCAGCACCGTGGTCTCGTCGTTCACGAGCCCGAGGATCGGGAGCTCGCCGTCGGCGCGCGCCTCGCCGAGGTACAGGCAGTTCCAGGGATCGCTCGGGAGGTTCGGCAGGCGCACGACGCGGTGACGCAGGCGCGAGGAGGTCCAGCCCTCTTCGGTCATCGCAGCGGCGAGGCGCCGGAGCGACGTGACCCGCGGGCGCGGCGAGGCGCCCATGCCGAAGCGTCCACGGCCGCGCCAGCGCTGACCGAAGCTCGCGAAGGTGAAGTCGAACTCGAGGAAGCGTCGCAAGGTCGGCGGCAGCTCGACCATGAGCTCGGACTCGAGGCGGTCGAGCGCGCCGGCGGGCGCCCCTTTCACGCGCACGTGAGGCGCGATGCGCTCGATGATGCGCTCGACCAGCGCAACGCCTCTCTCGATTTTCCCCATGGGTGCCAGCTCGCCTCTGCGATCGCGCGCGCCGCGTCAATGTCAATCGTCCCCGTCGTCCGGTGCGGTCGAGCCGCCGGCGGAGCGGCGCGAGAGCCGGGGCGCGCGCAGCCGCAAGAGGGCGAGCGCCAAGAACCCGACCAATACCGCGAACCACAGCGTCGCGAAGCGCGTGAGCACCATCGCCAGCGTGCCCACGGCCGTCGGGACGCCGCCGAGCGTCACGAGCTGCTCCTGGATGAGTTTGTCGGTGACGCCGAGTCCGCCGGGCACGGGCACGATCGCGCCCGCGAGCGTCGCCGTCGCGTAGGTGAAGCTCGCGAGCGCGAGTGAGGCCGACTCGCCGAAGCCGCGGAGCACGAGCCAGAGGCCGACGCCCTCGAGCGACCAGCCGACGAGGCTCAAGAGCGCCGGGATCACGAGCCGCGATGGCGTGAGCAGCACGCGCACCTGGGAGAGCGCGACCTCGAGGCGCGGCGCGATGCGGGCGGCGACGCGACCGAGCGGCCCCGGTAGGCGCGGGAGGACGGACAGCAGCGTGCGCGAGACGGTGGGGCTCGCGACCGTGACGAGCAGCGCGAGGACGAGCATGACGCCGGCGAGCGCCCACACGCCGCCGCCGTCGAAGGCGAGGCTCCCGAGCGCGATCATCCCGATGACGCCGATGAGATCGGTGACGCGCTCGGCCACCACGATTGGAGCCGTGCGCTCGATCGCGATGCCGCGCGTGCGGTAGAGCACGAGCGATTTGAACACCTCGCCCACTTTGCCCGGCGAGACCGTGAGCACGAACCCAGACAAGAAGGTGAGCAGGCTCTCGAGCTTCGGGATCCCGCGGATGTCGAGCGCCGCGAGATAGAGCTCCCACTTGATGAAGCGGAAGAGGTAGTTGACGAGCGAGAGGCCACACGCGGCAGCGAACGCGCCGAAGCGAAACGTCGCGAAGCGTGTACGCACCTCGTCGAGCCCCGTGTAGAGGACGAACGCCGCGTAGAGCACGACGCCGCACAGCATGATCGCGAGCACGCGCACGACGAGGCGCTCGACGCGGAGCTCGGCGTCGGCCCGAGGAGCGGGCGCGTCTGCGGCGGCGTCGGTCATCGCCTTCGCCCGCCGGTGCGCGGTCCGCGCTTCTCCGAGGAGGGAGGTGAAATGCTGACCGGGGCCCTTTGCGCACGCGCGCGCCGGCGCTTGATCAAGAAGAACGCGAGGACGGCGGCGAGCAG
>SXGS01363928.1_pt1 | contig 13673 bp, 13 predicted proteins | sample 3174681 | NCBI WGS metagenome assembly SXGS01 (sample SAMN11356861, study PRJNA531348) | freshwater metagenome | isolation source: freshwater sample F1-80 | place: China: Fuxian Lake, Yuxi | collected 2017-12-25
ACGCAGTCATACGACCAGACATGGTTCGGATACTCCGCCCACCGGCGGATACAGGAGCCATCGGCCAACCAGAGTCTGGCCCGTTTGGGTTGTTTCTGCGGCACTTTCAGCCCCTCCTGTCGCCAGATCCGTTCCACGTGTGTATGATTCATCCGCCACCCTTCTTGGTGTAACAGGGCGGTGATCCGCCGATACCCCTAGCGATCATACTCGTGGGCCAGCGCGCTAATCCGTGTCCGCAGTCGGTCTTCACCCGCAGTGTGGGTAGACACATACGGCTGGGTCGCCCGACATGGCCCCACCACTCGACACGCCCGGCGTTCGGAAACCGAGAGCGTCGCCTGCGCATAGCGCACCGCGTCTCGGCGTCGGGCCGGACTTAGAAGTTTCCCGCGGCCACCTCCTTCAAGATGCTATTGTCGAACGAGAGATCGGCCACCAAGCGCTTCAGTCGCCCATTCTCCTGTTCCAGGCCCTTCAGCCGTTTGGCGTGATCCACCCGCAGCCCGCCATATTCTTTCTTCCACCGGTAGTAGGTCTGGTCCGTGCTCCCCAGCTTGCAACAAGCCTCACCCACTGCGAGCCCTTTGCCCAGCTCGATTTCGATGGTCCGCAACTGTCCGATGATCTCTTCCGCCGTATACCGTTTTCGTGCCATGCCCCCTCCTTTCGCCGGTCAAAAGCTTAATTCCAGATCCGGCTTGGTTTATAGGGGGCAGGTCAGTGTCAGTTCGTCTGCTCGGCCCGCACTGCCTGCCGCGTACGACCCTGGGATTCGACCTGTTGTTGCTCGCTCCGCCAGCGATACAGCACATTGTCTGAAATACCGAGTGCCCGCGCCACCTGAGCTACCGGTCGCCCCGATTCCCGCGTGAGCCAGACAGCCTCGGATTTGAATGCGTCGGTAAACTGACGCCGTGTTGTTTTGGGCATACTGCCATCCAACTTCATGATTCTCCCCCTTATGGAGGTGTCTATGAAATCAGGGGAGGATCAAGCTTACGCTTTTACCCGAGATTCTAAGCCCCATCTTTCTGAGTATTATATGTAAACGGTTAACCCACCAGCCCACTGTTCAGATACTTGCTTTATTGTTTTAGTTAACATCTGCGTCATACACCAGAATTCCATATGAGGACCATAGCTTTTCATTACGCATACTAACCTCGGATCTCGATGTACGTACGCAGATAAACATAAGATTGGGCTATATTTACTCTGACTAATCAATAAATTAGGATATCCTGTCATGGCAGAGCAAATGTCCAGTCCTCCTGACAGGCAAACATTTACACCCTTCGATTCTTTCAGAGTTTGCATTTGTAGGCGCTGTGATTCAACATCATATTCTTGCAATACTCCTGGAAATAACCAGCCAACCACCACATCAGAGCGGCTAGCCTTCACAAACTCACCGAACCGAGAGTGCGGATCCAACTCAATGTTAAACTTTAGCTGAGAATCTCCCTGCAGGATAGCTTTAAAATACCCCCCCTGATTACCGTCAAGAAAAGCCGTGCTAACTTTTGGAAGCAGTACATCTTGCAGATGCGTACCTAGATCATCTATTTCACTAGTCAACTTACATGCAAATGGAACATGAACGCCATTTAATATACTTGCGTAGATTTTATCTCGCGAGAGCATTCTTAGAATTTTACTGGATTTTTCTTTGAATTCCTGCACTGTATAATTTATAGGCACACCATTGTATTGCTTGGCTCTGTCAAGAATAGCCTGATAATCTATGTGCGGCTTCTCAAAAGCATAGTAAGATTTTGGCGTGCTGCTAAATAGCCGCATATTCGGTGGTGGAACGCGACGACCAAATTCGCTAAATAGATTCATGTAAATTACTCATTCCAAGATATTGGAAGTGTGCTTAAAGCCATCTTCATAAGGCACTGGCAATAGCGGGCTTCTTGATAAGTATTTTTTGACCGTATCGTTATGGAATTGGATAAACCCAGAGTGTTCCCCTATAATGCATTCATCACGGTAAGGCCCTAACCAACGGTTCATCATTCCTCTCTCTAAAATTACAGAAAGCGGCTCCTTGGTAACGTTGCCGATTGATAAATCCATATAAGGACACGGAACAATTTCTCCGTCGTGATTAACTGTATTAATTCCCTTTACTGTAATGCACCGACCAGGCTGCCCATAAGACGGGCTCATATGAGTAAATATATTGTAGCGAGCTTCAAGTCGTTTAAGCTGATCCACATCTTTTTTAGAACATACCCACTCAGCTTGCTCTCTAGACTCTCCAACCGGCTTGGCAAGTGTTACATAGAGAGGAATATCATTCGCTTTGCAATACTCACAAAGACTGATAAACTCTTCGCTAAAGACACGGTCCTTAACTACGCATGTAGAAATGAGCAGCTCAAGATTCGCTTTCTTGGATGCCTCCAGGGCACGGAGTACGCGTTCATAGGAGCCTGGCTTCTTACGGAATGCATCGTGCTCTGCTTCTATCATGCTATCTAGGGAAATCTGAACCTTATACCCACCTAAACCTGCATACCACCTAGCCTTCTCTTCATCAAATGACCATCCATTGGTATCCAAGATGATCAGATGCTTCATGGGATCGAGCGCTGCGATTAACTTGTCAAGATTTCTATCCATGAGGGGTTCACCGCCGGTTAGGACAAACCGAAAAATTCCGTACTCATCAGCCTGGCGAGATAATTCCTCATAATCACTCAGTGACATCTGTGGCCTTGGATCACCGGTGCCGGTTCGCTTCACTAGGTCCCGTGTCATGTAGGGTTCTTCGCAACAATGAACGCAGTGGAAGTTACACAAGGAACGATTAATTTTAAGACGGAGAATTGGGCTAATTTTTCCATCAAGCATTTCCAAAAAGTACGTCTGAATTTTTTCATGCACCCGTGGGCGCTTCTGACTTTGATCCTTGCGCTTGCTCTTTTCTGTAAGTGTTAGAGCTTCCAGCTCAGCGAGAACATGGAGAGGTTTCATCATTTTTCCATTCCTTAGTTGGCAACGCAATTAACTGCAGGAGGCGCAATGGGTACTATTTCACGGCCAGCATCTTATCAATTATCTCCTCTAGAGATGTCCACTCCTCTAGGTTAGGATAAGTTTCCTGCCTTTTTTTTGACGATGGAATATACGAACGCCGAGGAAAATTTCCTACTTCTTTCTGGCACCCAAGAGTTACCAGTTCGAGGGGAGGTTGTACACGTTGAGCAATTACCTCCCCAAGTCTCCTTATTGAAATGGCATGCGACGACCCCACATTGCACACTTGATTCGAGGGGCAACTCAGCATTTTTAATAGCCAAGCAATCGCATCACCAATATACAAATAAGAACGACGATCTTGTCCGTCGCCTGTTATCACTAGCGGTTGCTTGCTCAAAGCCTGGCCCACAAAATTCCCAAATGCATAGTGCAGATCAAGAGGAAGATACTGACCGGCAAATGCAAAGCATCGGGCAATGGTAAAATGATAGCCTTGCTGATGCGCATAGTAGCGCACAAGATACTCAGCGACCAATTTCCCAAGTCCTAACGCCGAGCCTAGTTCAGTTGTATCTAGGCCTGAAAAGTGGTCTTCAGAGAGCACCTCACGTGTGTCCACTCCGTACGCCACCCCTGAGGAGGTAAACAGAACGCTCTCCAAGGTTCCCCCACATTCTTCAAGTACATGCTGTGTGCCACGATACAACACTGCCAACTTATTCAGTTGGTCCTCTCCGGCAAACGTTTCACTAGCACTGGTCACCGCCATATGAACCAGGTGCGTGACTCCACTCACTCCCCAGTGCCCATACTGAATATCGCCTTGGATAAACTGGATATGATCGCTAAAGTTATATTCTGAATACTTAGCAAGAAACTGACTGGGCGATCGCGAAAGCACCCATATGTCTAACTCTCCCTCTAGGAGCACTTTGATCTTAACCAATGCGCACAAAAGCCACACACCAAAAAACCCGGTACCGCCGGTTACAAAGATGATTTTCCCACGAAAGATATCCCAGTTGACACCTGCTCGAACGAGCAAAGTCTCGACATCCCGATCAATATTATATGTGTAAGGGTGCGGCCTCATCAATCCATACTCGAAAAGGTTCATGGACACTTAGAAAATTTGAGGGAGTGCGATCATGCCATGCCCAATTTCCTTGCATGGGAGCCCCCTGGATAAACTGTTTGCTTTGATCAGGGTCCGTGGCAAGCTCACAGAGGTAGAGGAAAGAGATAAAATGCCCTCGCACATCGCGGTCCTTATTGACGCACTCGTGGACATAAAGAGGCTTGGGATCCCAACGGACCAGACAGCCTAGCTCTGCGTCTGCAACTTTCAAGATACGACTTCCGACTGTTTCTTTAAAGCGAATGATGCCGCCCGGGATATGCCAAGCGGGACCATAAAACTGATCGTGCCGCCAGGTCAACAGTGTTTGTCCCGTTTTGTTTTTAATCAGAAGCTCCACGTTAATCAGGGGCGTCATCTGACTAATAAAATAAAAGATATCTTCTGGGAGCCCCACTCGGGGATTTGGGATATACTGACGAAGCTCATCCAGCAGTGAGGTTAACCTATTGCCCATTTTCCACCAACTCGATACCGTCTGCCCGTAAAATCGCGACGTGACGAATTTCTTGATAGGAGGATCGCAGCAGTCTCACAACTTCATCGGAGTAAGCTGCCGCCATGACAATAACCACTTGGGGTTTGTCTTCTTTTATACTTTCTGGACTTTTAATCAATAAATGCGTGCCTGGGGTGAACTTTCCTTGTTTGAAGGGAGCCGAGTCGATAACATGTGACACTCGATCTTGCATTTTTGCTAGACTCATTACCGTCAGGGCCTGATGCCCAGCTCCCCACACCACGATCTCTTGCTTAGGAAACTGCCTAACGTAATGCTGGAGTTCACCAATAAGCTTTTCTTGCCTAGCTACGAACAAGCTTGCAGGCAAACGACTTCTCCTTTTCACTTGCGCAGATAAGATGTAATCATGCCAGACACTATCAACTTCCACAACTTCAAAACCGTTTACCTCTAGAACTGTCCGTAGCGTCTGTCGATCAAAATACCAAATATGATCAGGCATGAATTCAGAATACATACCATTATTAAAAATGAATTCGAAGTTTGGAACTTCTATGAGCCCGACTGCGCTATCGTTCATTAGCTGATTCAATTTCCTGAGCGATGCATTGATATCTGGCCAGTGCTCCATAAAACTGAAAATTACAAATGCATCGAATTTATCATTCCAAGGACTGGAAAAGTCAGAACTCAAATAGCCTGGCTTAGCGTCGAACCCCTGCTGCCTTGCAAGTGCTACGCTCTGGACTGAATTTTCAAGCCCAAAGACTAATTCGGCGCCACACGCCCTGAGCAGAGCAAGGTATTCTCCTTTCCCGCATCCAACCTCTAAAATACGCTTACGCCTGAGACGATGTCGAGCAATCCATCTGCCAAGTTGCTTAAGGCGGAAATCCCTCATTTCCTGAGAATACGCAATGGCCCTAATGACATCTTTGCAATAACTCACTGAGGGGAGATTATGTTGCACGAGGCCACAATTCTGACATTGGTAGATAGCAAGATCCACCACATCATCCGAACTATTGGGAGTATCCAGAAACCCCTGCGCTGAATTCGGCACATTAGAATACGCCACGAGTGGTTGCGAGAAAAAGTCCCCCCTACATACTCTACACGTCGTATCTCTAGACATCAACTTTCTCTGATGCAGGATGCAAACCAATAATCATTTCTTTTCTCAAAACGTCTCGAGGGAGCAGAGGTGACATATCTTCTAACGGCATAGAAACAATGGAACCGTCTGCCTGTGGCAAAGCCGATACCTTTGGCGACAACGCCTCATCTTCCTGAATTCGCACATCAAAAACAATCGGCCCTGGCTCATCAAACATGCGTGAAAGCTCTTCGGCATGTAAGATTCGCTTTGCCGCAATCCCCATTGCTTGAGCAACCGCTACAATATCTGGAATAAAGAGGCCAGCGGCTACTTGACTCGCCACATATCGTCCATGAAAATAGGCCCTCTGCGTATTTCGAATAGACGCATATCCATTATTATTCATAATGATTACGGTAATGGGTAAATTGAGCGCCTTCAGCGTAGCGAGCTCCTGAAGATTCAGCATCAAACTGCCATCACTTTCTATGCATACAGTGGGAGCTTTCTTAGCACCAAGGCAGGCACCAATTGCTGCTGGCAAACCATATCCCATGGCCCCAAGACCCGAAGTAAGAAACATTCTTTGCCCTTGCTTGTTTCTAAACGCGGCATAGAAGGCTTCCACAGCGAGGCCTGAGCTTCCTGTAACAATAAGCCGATTTTTCGCTATGACATCAGAAATACTACTTACAAATTGGAAGTGACTAAGCGTCTGGTTATCTTTGAACGTTCGACCATCAAGCGGTGGATACCGCAACTTCCAATCGTGACATTTTCTTTGCCACTCGGCCCATTCACCAGGAGGAGCCGCACCTGCTTCCCATGCTAGCAAGAATCTTTTTGCATCCACACAAATCTTGAGGTCAATCGTGAACTCGTGCTTGCCCAATTCATGAGAGTCAACATCGATGACCACTTTTCTGGCAGCACGAGCAAGCCCTTTAGGGTTGTACGCCGTAACAACGTTGTCTAGTCGACAGCCTATACTGATAAGGCAATCGCAATTTTGCACTGCAAAATTTGGCGCCCGAGCAGCAACGACACCAGGCCGACCGACATATTGTGGATGATCCCAAAATAGAAGATCGGCAGCATTCCACGTAAAGACACACGGAATACCGAGCTTCTCGACAAGCTGCCGAAAGATCTTGGCACCTCCGGAAATACGAATTCCATGTCCCGCAAGAATCAAGGGTCTTTTTGAGGTAGACAGAAAATCGTTTAACTGTTTAACCCCCTCCCCTAGCGATATGGCTGCTTCTTCATTCGGCTCAAATCCTGCAAGAGCGCTAGGCTTGATTGGGGCGGCCTGAACATCAAGCGGCACATCCAACCATACCGGACCCGGCCGGCCATGTTTCATGTACCACAGGGCTTCCTCAAGGCATTTGCGCACATCCTCGGGTCTGGAAATGGTGCCCGCATATTTAGTAACCGATTTTATCAGGGAGATGATGTCTACCTCTTGCACCCCACTTTGCCTGAGGGTTCTTCCGTGCAAAGCATCGGACCGCTTAACCTGACCAGCGATCACGAGTAATGGTAACGACTCAATCCACGCCCCAGCCACCGGAGTCACTATATTCGTGGCGCCTGGCCCGGTCGTAACCACCGCGACACCAAATCCAACCTCTGATGTTCGGCCATAGGCTTCCGCAGCAATACCGCAAGCCTGTTCATGATGACACGGAATAGGATTTAACTGTGCCTGACATGCGATCGCATCATTCAAATACATAGCGCCACCACCGGGCAAAAGAAAAACATCCCGGATGCCCAGCTCGGCGACTCGATCCATAAGGTAGTCCGCAACACGATATATCTTGTTCATCTTCAAGAAATCCAGTGGAGTATCCGCGTTTTTCTGTGCAAATTTCCCGCAATTGCCTTATCTGTATAGAACGAGTCATCTGCAACGTGCGTGGATGAAATCTCTTCGATGACCGAACCGGTTAGGCTAACGAACGCATGCTTCACACCGGCCTCTATAGTGATTACATCGCCTGGATTACAGATGCGAGATTTACCATCAAGCGTCAGATGGACTTCCCCGAAGAGCACATGGAATGTTTCTTCCTTTTTCCGATGATACTGCTCAGGATGTCTTTGTCCTGGCAGCGAGATCAGCAGCTTCTTGCAATAACTTCGATTGACTACCGTCAACATCGACAGGCCAACTTCGTCAAAGTAGTCCAAACCATAATGATGGGAAAGCTCCAACTCGGCGCCACTAGGCACCACAACACCACTCTTCGAAATAAGCGCACAGATTTTCAGAATGATGGATCTTATCTTTGCACGGACTTCCCGATGCTGAACCTTGTCAGAGCTAATCGCCTCATCTTTTTTAAGAGTCGTGGTTGCGACAAAAGAAGCATACTTAGACCAATCATTTGCGGTGAATTGCTTACCCTGCACGGGAAAGGCGAAATAAACATCTGCTGCAGTGATGCATTCATCGCGGTGAATCTCGCGCCTTGCAAACACACCCCGGCGCAATCCGTGAAGATTCACTTGTTCCGATTGATTTAGCGGCAACCTGGCACCCCCTACACCACAAAGAACTTTCGCATGCCGTGCAGATTCGAGCCAGGCGGTAAATTGCGCGGGAGATACGGAATAACTATTTACGGGGTATTCCACCATGGGGACATCAACGTGTTTTTCCAAAATACTAGCACCTTGCGCTATCGCAAGTGCTACATTCATGGTATTTGTAGGGCTCTCATGCGTTGAAAAACCAACCCTCACACCAGGGTACCTATTCCTCAGATATTGAATCTGGCCTATATGTATATTTTCATCGGCCACAGGGTAATCGGCCACACAATGCTGAATAGCGAAGTCCTGCGTGCGATGAGATAAAAAACTAACAATGCTGTCAATCTCCTCAATTGTTGCACCGGCTGTCGAAGCAATAATCGGAAGATTGGCTACTACGGCTCTCTCCAGCAGCGGCCAATCTGTGAGGGAGCAGCTGGCGATTTTAAGAATGTCGAGGCCCTGATCAATAATCATTTCAACAGAGGCCTCGTCAAAGGGCGTTGCCATCACTAAATATCCCGCATCACGAATCGCTTGAGTGAGCCCGTCAAACTCTAGGCGAGTTAATCGGGTTTCGGAAAAACGCTTAACATGCTTGATGTCGTGTCTGCCCACCAGAGAAGGATGAATAAACGTATCCCGGTCTCGATACTGAAATTTGAATGCGAAGTTGAACTCCGGAAACAGTTTGCACACCGTGCTAAATTGCCAAACTATCTCCAGTCCATGCTCAAGATTGCCTGCGTGATTATTGGCCATCTCAAGAACAATAAGATTATCTGGGATTCTTGACATCATAGGCTTTCCTTTATAATTTATAAACTTGCTCACAAAAGTCTTCAACCGAAGTAGCTGCGTGATCCATCATTTGCTCTGTTAAAGCTGGCTGCACCCCTATCCAAAACGTATCATTCATAATAACATCGGTATTGATGAGTGCCCCGCTTACACGGTAATTTCGACCAATCATAAACGGCTGACGAATCAAATTGCCGGCGAACAACGGCCTAGTCCCTACGTTGCTCCGATTCAGGAAATGCAATAATTCCAACCGCCGAATGGGAGCGGCATCTCTAATTGTTATTGGGAATCCGAACCAGGACGGCTCGCTCCCCTCTGTGGCCTGAGGCAGAATAAAAAATTCTTCCCATCTCTTGAGACGCTCGTAAAGATAGTGAAAGTTCTGCCTTCGTTGCGAAATAAACAAAGCGGCTTTCCCTAGCTGGGCCACCCCACATGCAGCCTGCACATCAGTAATTTTGAGATTATATCCGAGATGGGAATACGTGTACTTATGGTCGTACCCATCAGGAAGTCCTCCCAGTTTCCAGCGGAATCGTTTCCCGCAGGTATTATCTTTTCCTGGCGAACAATAGCAGTCCCGTCCCCAATCGCGAAAGCTTTCAGCAATCTGGCTCAGCTTCGGATGATTAGTGAAGACAGCGCCCCCCTCCCCCATAGTGATGTGGTGCGCAGGATAAAAACTGAGAGTGCCGATATCTCCAAAGGTACCCACCATTCTCCCAAGATACGTTGACCCTAAGGCGTCACAGCAATCTTCAATCAACCACAGATTGTAGCGATTGCACAAATCCGTAACTGCGGTGAGATTGAAGGGGTTTCCTAAAGTATGCGCCAACATGATGGCTTTTGTTTTAGAACTAATAGCGATCTCGAGCTGAGCAGGATCAACGTTATAGGTGCCCACCTGCACATCGACAAATACCGGCACGGCTCCATATTGGAGAATCGGATTCACAGTTGTCGGAAACCCAGCTGCTACACTAATAACTTCGTCGCCAGGCTGAATAGCCCTCTCTCCCAATTTAGAGCTGGTCAACGTACTAAAAGCGACCAAGTTTGCGGAGGATCCGGAATTCACGGTCAAGAGGTGCTTGACTCCAAGAAAGAGTGCCAGCTTGGTCTCGAATTCATCGTTAAAATGCCCTGTGGTCAGCCAACCATCTAATACGGCCTCAACCATGAGCTTCAGCTCTTCTGCTCCAATTAATTTTCCGGAAGGAGGCACCGCATGAGTGCCGGGAATGAACACTTGCTCTGCCATAGCAAGGTGGGCATACTGCTCCACTAGCTTGGAGATTTGCACCCTGAACGCATTGGTCATGTCATTCTGAATCATGACCGACACCGTTCTTGGTATTGCTGAATTTGAGCAAGAGTAAGCACGTACGGATCCTGCTGTCCAAGAGCATACGCCTGTGCCCAGCTCACCACAAAGGCAAGCGCTTCCTCAAGGTGCAGCAAGGGAGTCCATTCTAGCATCCACCGCGCCTTAGAACTATCTAACTTTAAATGCTGCGCTTCGTGGGACTGTGCTGTCGAGTCTGGCACCCATGAGGCACCATTGCCCCACCGCTTGGCCAATTCGGCCACAATCCACGCTACTGGCTTAGCGTCCTCATCCTGGGGACCAAAATTCCAGGCTTCAGCGTACGCCCCCCGCCCCTCCACTAATTTCTCAGCAAGCATAAGGTAGCCATGGAGTGGCTCAAGAACATGCTGCCACGGGCGAATCGCTTGAGGGTAACGGATGTGCACAGGCTGTCCTTTTTCGAACGCCGCAATACAATCAGGAATGAGACGCGGGCTCCAATCGCCGCCACCGATGACATTACCGGCGCGCACAGTGGCCAACGCGACACCATGCTGAATATAGTCACTGGAATTAAAAAATGATGTCCGATAGGCAGCACTCACCAATTCTGCACACCCTTTACTGCTACTATAGGGGTCATGCCCACCTAGTGGATCGTTTTCCCGATACCCCCAAATCCACTCACGATTGTCGTAGCACTTGTCGGTTGTTACATTAACAACGGCTCGGACACTGGATGTCGACCGAACTGCTTCCAGCAAATGAACAGTCCCCATAACGTTGGTCGCATACGTGGTGACAGGATCTTGATAGGAGTAACGCACTAACGGTTGGGCAGCCAGATGAAATACAATCTCGGGCGCAGCCGCTTGCATCGCTAAACAAAGGGCTTTCAAATCAAGAATATCGGCCTCAATGGACTGCATGCCCTTCGCAATTTGTGCTTTTTCGAAGAGACTAGGGCTGGTTGGCGGCTTCAGCGCATAGCCGGTGAGCTCCGCCCCAAGTTGCTGCAACCACAAAGAGAGCCAGCTCCCCTTAAAACCAGTATGACCGGTAATAAAAACCTTCCGTCCTCGCCAAAACTCAGGCCGCATCACCAAATCTTCCATGGCGCATTCCCTGACATCCAGAGGCTCTCGAGAACTTGCTTATCCCGAAAAGTGTCCATCGAATGCCAGAATTGATTATGGACATACGCCTGCAATTCCCCCCTACTCGCAAGGGCTTGGAGAGGGTATTGCTCCCAAACGGTTTCATCATTCTCGATCAAATCGAATACCTTTGAACTCAGAACGAAATACCCCCCATTAATATACCCCCCACCCCCACGAGGTTTCTCCCGAAAACTGTCCACCTGAGTGCCCACCATGTCAAGAATACCGAATCGACTAGGCGACTGTACCGCCGTCACGGTGGCTAGCTTTCCATGGGACGTATGGAACTGAATTAAAGCAGTGATGTCAATCTTCGCAATTCCATCGCCATATGTAAGGCAAAAATCCTCACCATTTAAATATTCCTCAACTCGCTTCAGCCGCCCCCCCGTATTAGTCTGGTCCCCAGTATCAACAAGGGTCACCTTCCATGGTTCAACGTTCTTTTGATGGCTCACCATGTCGCCCGTCACCATGTCAAAGGTCACATCGGACATATGCAGGCAGTAGTGTGCAAAGTACTCCTTAATTATATAGCCTTTGTAACCACAACAGACCACAAATTCTTGAATCCCATGCGCTGCGTATATCTTCATGATATGCCAGAGAATCGGCTTACCCCCAATCTCAACCATGGGCTTAGGCCTTACAGTTGTCTCCTCCACCATACGCGTACCTAGTCCACCAGCTAGAATGACTGCTTTCATCATCAATCCTTTAACTTATGAGATGCGTAGCGCTCGAGCGCTACGCATCTCGCTTAAAAGTGGTACGCAATACCGAAGGATAACAGGTTCGCGCTGTAGTTTGCCGAAATGTTCACAGCGGTACCTACAATGTTATTATACTGAAATTTAGCGTAATTATACTTCCATTCTCCAAACATAGAGAGGTGGTCGGCGATGTGATACTTCAATCCGAGTTGAGTATTTAATCCTACCGCAGTATCTGAAGAAGCGGAAGCGCCATATCCTGAGAGATTGGAGAAAAATAACCCAAGCCCCACTCCTGCGTACGGTTCAAACGCACCGGACTTATGTCTAACTAATGCGGTGAACGGTGACCACATTAAGACTCGATTGTTTAGTCCATTGAATGTTCCGGTAAGGGTCCCGTACAAATTTCCGATAGAACCGTTCGCCGAGAAGGGTTGTTTTTGTATGTGAGGTGTCGAATTAAATACCTCCGTTTCGACTCCCAGGTTGAATCCTTCATAATTCAGCGAATCAAAATAGTAACCTAGTTTTGCTCCGTACATCATCGAGTTCTGCTGCGATAGGCTACTCGTCGTCACATTAACAGAGCCTCCTGTAGCGCTAACATCGCTATATCCATTAGGAATATTTACGCCGAGCTGACCCGCGACATACATCTCTGCGTGTGAAGATTCAGTAAACGTCAACAGGGCGATGAGGCAGAGAAAGGGGGAGGCGGTAAGGAATGGCGATTGTTTCATTAGGACACCTTTCAATTAAGTAATAGTACGATGCTGTACCCGCTCGAGGATATATATACACACATATATCCTGTCAAGTAGCTCTAGTCGGCTACAGTTAGAGAGAGTCACGTCGCGAAACTTTTCAGTAAGAGCGCGCAAACCGTATGCGCCTTTTCGAGAAAAACGCAACGAGGGATGGGGTGGGGTCGCCAAACACTTGTTCACGGAAACAGGGTTGCCCTATGCCACCCGGAGTGACTTATAGACGGTGCCCACCCCGATTTTCAGTTGGGTCGCAATTTCCCGAATCCCCGCACCTCTTTCTCGCAACAGCCTAATGCTCACCCCCACGGATTCGTTATAGGTCGACGGTCTCCCGAACTTCACCCCTCGTAATTTGGCACGTGCTCGCCCCAGTGCCGTGCGTTCCAGAATCATTGTGCGTTCATAGTTCGCCAGACACGCAAAGATATTGAAGATGAGTTGCCCGGTGGGGGAGGCGGTATCAATTTGTTGCTGGAGGGACACGAAATCACACCGGTGCGATTTGAGGGTGTCCAGGATTTCTAGACAATGTTTGAGGGACCGTCCCAATCGGTCAATGGAATACACCACGACCGTGTCAAACTGTTTCAGAAAGGCATCGTGAAGGAGGCGAGACAGCTCTGGCCTCTCGTCTTTGCCGGTGATGCCACTGATGGTGTCGGTGTACACGCCTGTG